>Ga0315556_1001045_pt1 | contig 17067 bp, 15 predicted proteins | sample SalMarSW160310MG_FD_202112 | JGI IMG/M metagenome (GOLD analysis project Ga0315556, IMG submission 202112) | Salt marsh sediment microbial communities from the Plum Island Ecosystem LTER, Massachusetts, United States - Salt Marsh Sediment SW1603-10 ...
AACGAGGATTACGACATGCAACTGAATTCGGCGGAGATCAGCGAACTCATCAGGAAGCGCATCGAGAGCTTCCAAGTGGTCACCGAGGCGCGCACGGAAGGTACCGTGGTCAGCCTCAGCGACGGCATCGCCCGCATCCACGGTCTGGCGGACGTGATGTACGGCGAAATGATCGAGTTCCCCGGCAACACCTTCGGCATGGCGCTCAACCTGGAGCGCGATTCGGTGGGCGCGGTGGTACTCGGTTCCTACGAACACATCAGTGAAGGCGACACGGTCAAATGTACCGGACGCATCCTGGAAGTGCCGGTGGGTCCGGGCCTGATCGGCCGCGTGGTCGATTCCCTGGGCAACCCCATCGACGGCAAGGGAGCGATCGAGGCGGCGGGCAGTTCGCCCATCGAAAAGATCGCCCCCGGCGTTATCCAGCGCCAGTCGGTTGACCAGCCGGTGCAGACCGGTCTCAAGGCCATCGACGCCATGGTGCCCATCGGCCGCGGCCAGCGCGAGCTGATCATCGGCGACCGCCAGACCGGCAAGACCGCGGTGGCCATCGACGCCATCATCAATCAGAAGGGCACCGGGGTTAAGTGCATCTACGTGGCCATCGGCCAGAAGGCCTCCAGTATCGCCAACGTGGTGGGCAAGCTGGAAGAGCACGGCGCCATGGAACACACCATCATCGTCGCGGCCACCGCCTCGACACCGGCGGCGCTGCAGTTTATCGCGCCCTACGCCGGCTGCTCAATGGGTGAATATTTCCGGGATCGCGGCGAAGACGCCCTGATCGTATACGACGATTTGACCAAGCAGGCCTGGGCCTACCGCCAGGTGTCCTTGCTGCTGCGCCGTCCGCCGGGCCGCGAAGCCTATCCCGGTGACGTGTTCTATCTGCACTCCCGTTTGCTGGAACGCGCCTCGCGCATCAACGCCGAGCATGTGGAAAAGATCACCAACGGCGCAGTGAAGGGCAAGACCGGTTCCTTGACCGCGCTGCCCATCATCGAGACCCAGGCCGGTGACGTGTCGGCCTTCGTGCCCACCAACGTGATCTCCATCACCGACGGTCAGATCTATCTCGAAACCGATCTGTTCAACTCCGGCATCCGTCCCGCCATCAACGCCGGTCTGTCGGTGTCGCGTGTCGGCGGTGCGGCTCAGACCAAGATCATCAAGAAACTGGGCGGCGGTGTGCGTCTCGACCTGGCGCAGTATCGCGAACTGGCGGCCTTCGCCCAGTTCGCCTCCGACCTGGATGAGAGCACCCGCAAGCAGTTGGAACGCGGCCAGCGCGTCACCGAGCTGATGAAGCAGAAACAATATTCACCGCTGAGCGTGGCCGAACAGGCGGTATCGCTGTTCGCCATCAACAACGGCTTCATCGACGACGTGGATCTGAAGAAGGTCGGCTCCTTCGAAGCGGCGCTGCACAGCTTCATGAAATCCGATCACAAGGAACTGATGGACAAGATCAACGCCAGCGGTGACTTCAGCGATGACATCGCCAACGGCCTGCGCAGCGCGATCGAGACCTTCAAGAAGACGAACACTTGGTAATAGTTAAGGACTTCAGGTAATGGCCGTCGGCAAAGAGATACGCAACCAGATCAAGAGTATCAAGAATACTCAGAAGATCACCCGCGCCATGGAGATGGTGGCGGCAAGCAAGATGCGCAAGGCGCAGGAACGCATGCGTTCCAGCCGTCCCTACGCGGAGAAGATCCTCGACGTGGTCGGCCATCTGGCCAATGCCCATCCGGAATATCGCCATCCGTTCCTCATCGATCGGCCGGTGAAGCGGGTCGGCATCATCGTCATCTCCACCGACCGCGGCCTGTGCGGCGGTCTCAACACCAACGCCTTCAAGGCCGCGGTGGTCGCGATGCGCGAGTGGCAGAAGCAAGGCGCGGAGATCGATGTGTGCACCATCGGCGCCAAGGCCGAGGCCTTCTTCAAGCGCGTCAAAGGCAACATCGTCGGCCACGTCTCCCATTTGGGTGACGCACCGCGCATCGGTGACCTCATCGGCACGGTAAAGGTCATGCTCGACGCCTACAATGAAGGGCGCATCGACCGCTTGGTCCTGGTGTACAGCAAGTTCGTCAACACCATGACCCAGAGCGCGGAGCCCGTGCAGTTGCTGCCCATCCAGGGCATGGACGACGAGCAGCTCAAGCACCACTGGGACTACCTCTACGAGCCCGAGGCCAAAGAGGTGATGGACGACCTGCTGATGCGCTACATCGAATCACTGGTGTACCAGGGCGTGGTGGACAACATCGCGTGCGAGCAGGCGGCGCGCATGGTGGCTATGAAGGCCGCCTCGGACAACGCCGGCAACTTCATCTCCGATTTGCAGCTGGTGTACAACAAGGCCCGCCAGGCGGCGATTACGCAGGAATTGTCGGAAATCGTCAGCGGCGCGGCGGCAGTATAACTATAGGGTGGGTCGGCGGCGCGGAGTATGGCGAAAGGCGGCGGCACTCATCAAACCGGATTCGATTTTGAATTTGTTGAGGATAAAACCATGAGTTCAGGCAATATCGTACAGATTATCGGCGCGGTGATCGACGTGGAGTTTCCCCGTACCGCGATGCCCAAGATCTATGAGGCGCTCAAGGTCAGCGACACCGGCTTGACCCTGGAAGTGCAGCAGCAGCTGGGTGACGGCGTGGTGCGTACCATCGCCATGGGTTCCACCGACGGTTTGAAGCGCGGCTTGGACGTGGCCAACACCGGCGCGCCGATCTCGGTACCGGTGGGCACCAAGACCCTGGGTCGCATCATGGACGTGCTGGGCACCCCCATCGATGAAAAAGGCCCGGTGGGCGAAGAGCACCGTTGGTCCATTCACCGCAAGGCCCCGAGCTTCGAAGAACAATCCCCCACCACCGAGCTGCTGGAAACCGGCATCAAGGTTATCGATCTGGTGTGTCCCTTCGCCAAGGGCGGTAAGGTCGGCCTGTTCGGCGGCGCCGGCGTGGGCAAGACCGTGAACATGATGGAGCTGATCCGTAACATCGCCATCGAGCACAGCGGTTATTCGGTGTTCGCCGGCGTAGGTGAGCGTACCCGCGAAGGTAACGACTTCTACCACGAAATGAAGGACTCCAACGTGCTGGACAAGGTGGCCCTGGTCTACGGCCAGATGAACGAGCCGCCGGGCAACCGTCTGCGCGTGGCCTTGACCGGCCTGACCATGGCCGAGTACTTCCGCGACGAAGGCCGCGACGTGCTGTTGTTCGTCGATAACATCTACCGCTTCACCCTGGCCGGCACCGAAGTATCGGCACTGCTGGGCCGCATGCCCTCCGCCGTGGGTTATCAACCGACCCTGGCCGAGGAAATGGGCATGCTGCAAGAGCGCATCACCTCCACCAAGACCGGCTCCATCACCTCGATCCAGGCGGTATACGTGCCCGCCGACGACTTGACCGACCCGTCGCCGGCCACCACCTTCGCCCACTTGGACGCCACCGTGGTGTTGTCGCGTAACATCGCCGAGCTGGGTATCTACCCCGCCGTGGATCCGCTGGATTCCACCAGCCGCCAGCTCGATCCGCTGGTGGTGGGCCAGGATCACTACGACACCGCCCGCGCGGTGCAGGGCACCCTGCAGCGCTACAAGGAATTGAAGGACATCATCGCCATTCTCGGTATGGACGAACTGTCCGAAGACGACAAGCTCGCCGTGTCCCGCGCCCGTAAGATCCAGCGCTTCCTGTCGCAGCCGTTCTTCGTCGCGGAAGTGTTCACCGGCTCGCCCGGCAAGTACGTATCGCTGAAAGACACCATTACCGGCTTCAAGGCCATCGTCGCCGGCGAATACGATCACCTGCCCGAGCAGGCCTTCTACATGGTCGGCAGCATCGACGAGGCCGTGGAAAAGGCCAAGAAACTTCAGTAGATCTAAATCCTCTTACCTACTCCCCCTCTCCCTCCGGGAGAGGGCAGGGGTGAGGGGAGTAAAGCTCTCAAAGCTTTACCAGATTTACTAAATAGAGTGAGTTAAGCAAGCCCGCCCCGCGGGCCACTAGGAACGAACATGGTCATGACCGTACATGTAAACATCGTCAGCGCCGAAGCCGCGATCTTCTCCGGCCTCGCCACCATGGTATTCGCGCCCGGCGTGATGGGTGAACTCGGCATCATGCCTCGCCACGCACCCCTGCTCACCAAGATCAAACCCGGCGAAGTGCGCATCCGCACCGAAGACGGCAACGAAGAATTCTTCTACGTCTCCGGCGGCATGCTGGAGGTTCAACCTCATATCGTCACCATCCTCGCCGACACCGCCGCCCGCGCCAAGGACCTGGACGAAGCCGCGGCCCAGGCCGCCAAGCAACGCGCCGAACAGGCCCTCAAGGACAAGAAGGGCGACATCGACCTGGCCCAGGCCGAAGCCGAACTGGCAGAGGCCATCGCCCAGATCAAGGCGATTCAGAGTTTGAGGAAGAAGACGGGGCGGTGATGTAGTATGAACGCTCTGTTCAGAAAGGCCGCTTGATGCGGCCTTTTTTTATTCGGATCACGCTTCCTAGCCACTAAATATTTCCCAGACCCGACTATTGGGTTTATATTTCCAAATATTCAACCAAAAGTTATTCCAAGGCGCTGAATCTCAAGAGCGAATACATTTGGCGTTTGGAAATGAAAATATGTGATAGGCGGATTCCGTCTATTCCAATATTCCGGAATCCGGATATTTAACTGTTGGGTATCACAACAAGTTGGAGAATGAACCGTGGCGCTAAAACCAAAGAGAAGTGAGCTGAAGGCCAAGCCCGGTGCGGAAGCGGAGCGCGCGACCGCGATGGCGGCCTCTCATCTCATCGACGAGCGGATCCGGTCTCTGGGTGGCTGGCGCGCCGAGACCCTGGTGGAGGTTCGCCGCCTTATCCACGAGGCGGACCCGGACATCATGGAGGAGTGCAAATGGATCAAGCCCAGCAACCCACTGGGGGTACCCGTATGGTCCCACGCTGGGATCGTCTGCACCGGAGAGGCCTACAAACAGGTGGTCAAGCTGACCTTCGCCCGGGGTGCCTCCTTGGCGGACCCTCGGGGGCTCTTCAACTCCAGCCTCGATGGGAACACGCGTCGCGCCATCGACATCCGCGAGGGAGAGGTGCTCGATGCTGAGGCGTTCAAGGCCTTGATCCAGGCCGCGGTCGCGGAGAATCTCCGGTCCAGCGCCCCGAAGTCACGGGGCCGTGGCCGCACGTGAGCCGGAAGTCACTCTGGAAGAAGGCGTGAGGTGCTGCCCAACCAGGTGCTCAAGCCGACCGTGCCCGCCTCCGGCGGTCACGTCGGCTTAGCTTGAGCGTTATATTCCAAGCAGGGTCAGACTATCGCTCAAGGAGCGTTAGAAATGCTGATTGAAAAAATTAGAAATCGAGAAAGTGGAATTATTTTGTATGGGTTAGTTCCTCCTAAAAAGGGAACTGATCCTGAAAAGATTACAGAAATTTCTACTCGTCAAATTCAAAGACTCAAGGGCAACGATATAGATGGGCTAGTTCTTTACGACATCCAAGAGGAGGGCTCAAGAACAAGCGAAGAGAGGCCTTTTCCATTTATGGAGACGATAGATTCTTTCACGTATAGCCGGGAATACCTGTCTTCTTTATCAATACCTAAGATCATCTACCGTTCGGTAGGGAAATATAGCCGAGCGGAACTGTCTCAATTTCTTACGCGTTTATCTCCTGAGAATGAGCTGACAGTTTTTGTCGGCGCTTCCTCCGTCTCCCAGGAAGTGACGATGTCAGTAGGTGATGCATATGAACTGAGGAGAGAGATCAATAACGATGTTGTCTTAGGTGGAGTAACTATTCCAGAGAGGCATAAGTCCAAAGGTAATGAGCACATAAGGGTATTCAATAAAATATCGCATGGCTGCTCGTTCTTTGTTTCTCAGGGCGTTTATGATGTAAATGCCTCCAAGGATTTCCTATCGGATTACTATTGCTATGGTAAAGAAAGCGGCATTCCCTTAGTACCAATAATATTCACCTTAACGCCTTGCGGCTCAGAGAAAACGCTTCAATTTATGAAGTGGTTGGGTATCAGTATTCCAAGATGGCTTGAGAACGATTTACTACATTCGGATGATATTCTCCAACGGTCTGTCGACTGTTCCGAGCAAAACTGGAATGAGTTAAAGGACTTTGCCGAAGGAAAAGGTATTCCTGTTGGCTGTAATATTGAGAGTGTCGCAGTAAGGAAAGTGGAAGTCGAGGCATCAGTTGAGTTGCTCAGGAGAGTTAGTGAGAAGAAGCCTCACCTGTGAAAATATTTGGGGTCAGAGTAAAAACCTGAAGTATGGCAATTGATTAAGAAGGCGAGTTTTTGCTCTGACCCCAAATATTTTAACGGTTGAAAAATAAATCTGCCCCCATTTCTTGTCTACTGCGCCGCTAGGTGAACTGCTTTAGGGTGTTTAGGCGTCTAAGTGGCTATTTCTAACCCTCAACGGCGTAGCTCAGCCGTGTCCTTGACGATGCGAAGCGACAACAGGGATGTCAGCTGGAGCCTCTTGTTGTGCGCTGCTCCATTTAGTCACAGAAATATGATCAAAGTAATTTATTCCCCATTTCTGAAGCATTATTAAGATGGGCTCCAGCGTCTCACCGAATTGACTTAGCGAATATTCCACCTTTGGTGGGACCTCCGGGTATACCGTTCGCTCGATGATCTGATCTGCTTCCAGCTCGCGCAACTGTCGAGTGAGCATTCGCTGCGTCACCTTGGGCATCAGCCGCCGTAATTCGTTGAAACGTCTCCTGCCGCCTAATAAGTGAAACAGGATTACGCCTTTCTACTTTCCACCAATGACCTCAAGGCATGCCTCGACTGGGCAACGGCTACTACGGTCATAATATTCTTGTCTCATGCGTTTTCCCCAAAGTATACAAATTGATACTACGTAACAAAATTGTGCGTTCTTATAAAAAGTTTTCTGTTGCTCTAGCATCTTCAGGCCATTCATCCACAACAGGCCACATATTAGGAGCATAGGTATGGACGTAAAGACCGCTATTAAAGAACGACGCGCGATTAAGAAGTTCGACTCCCAGCACGAAATGACAGAAGCAGAAGTAGATGAACTGATTTCCCTTGCGATGCTGTTTCCGACGGCGCTCAATATTCAGAATTGGCGATTTGTCATGGTCCGTGACTCTGAGCTTGTTCGTGAAATTCGCGCTGCGGCATGGGATCAGGCGCAGGTAACCGATGCATCACTACTGATTATTTTATGCGCTGACCTTAGAGCGTGGGCAAAAGAGCCTAAGCGATATTGGCGTGATGCTCCTGCTGAAGTGAGTACCTTTATGGTAGACGCCATCGACAACTACTATCGCGGTCGTGATCAAGTTCAGCGCGACGAAGCAATGCGATCTTGCGGCATCGCGGCGCAAACACTCATGCTGGCAGCCAAGAGCATGGGTTACGACTCCTGCTCCATGGATGGTTTAGATTTCGATGCCGTGGGCAAGTTAATTAAACTACCAGAGGATCATGTCATCGCAATGTTTGTCGCGATCGGTAAAGGGACCCGCGAACCGTGGCCGCGTTCAGGACAACTGCCTATGGAAGCGGTAACTATCACCGATCATTTTTAAGTGTCTAACACCCCCTTTTCTCCGAAACGCGATAGGCTGGTTCTATTATCCTGCGTCGTATGGATGCTACTGTTTCAAGAAGGTGAGCACCGCGCTGACGAACTCTTCCGGTTTCTCGATCATCGTGCAGTGTCCAGCGCCTGCGATCATTGATCCTATTGCACCATCAATACCTTTGATCAGATCCTGTGCATGATTTTCAGGGAAGATTTTGTCCTCAGAGCTCCAGATCACATGAGTCGGCGCTGCGATCGCATGTAGCCGCTCCGAAGTGTCCTGCTCAAAGTCCAGCTGCCATTGACGTTGTAGAGCGGCTTGGGGTTGCGGCGGTCCCGCATCCAAGACAGTTTTAACGATTCCGGAAAGCGGGAGGTTTTGCAGGGTGCTGGTCCCTAGACCCATGAAATATAGCGCCTGCAATCTCAATGCATCATCGGGGATTGCCCGTGCGATCCCCAAGGCAAGTTCAAATACCGACGTTGCGTAGGTATCGCGGCGTGCCCAGGAGTTGGCGAGTGTCAGGGTCTTTACTCTTTCCGGGTGGGCGAGCCCTAGTTCCTGGGCAATGACTCCGCCTAAGGAATGCCCTAGCACATGTACGTGCCGTGACCCCGTTGCATCCATCACGGCGACTGCGTCGCTGACCAAATCAGTTATCGTGTAGCTGGCGGTTGCTTGACTGCTCCCGCCACTGTCTCGATTGTCGAATGCGATTGTTCGAAAATGCTGGGCTAGCGCGGGTCGAACATAGCCCCAAAGGCTACGATCAGCCGAGGTACCGGCAATGAGCAGGAGGTCCGGTCCGCTCCCGATAACGTCATAGTCGAGAGAGATGCCATGGTTATTTGTGTGTGGCATGTGAGTCCCCTTGATTTTCCTTGGTGAGCCGATAGTTACATTTGCACGTCACAGGGAGTGACGCGGGGATATCTGGAGTCGGCGATAACATTCGATACCTTTCTATAATATATATCGACCACTACATAATGGACGCGACTATTCATGGTCGTCAAGAAGTTATATAGTGATTACTATGAAATCAATTGCTAAGCGTCAACCAGGCCGGCCCCGCACCTTCGATCGTGACAAGGCATTGCAGATAGCGTTGCGATTATTCTGGCAGCGAGGCTATGAGGGTACCTCGATCCTGGATCTGACCCGTGCGATGGGAATTACCGCCCCAAGCCTATATGCGGCCTTCGGGTCGAAGGAGCGGTTATATATGGAATCAGCAGGCCTTTACCTGTCGACGCAGGGGCATTTCATGGTGCGTGCACTTGAGGATGAGCCCACAGCTCGAAAATCCATCGCCCGGATGCTTCTGGATGCAGCCAAGTCATATACTAGACCGGATCTCCCAAGGGGATGTCTAATATCGAACGGGGTAATTCAGTGCGCGGAAGAAAATGTTGAGGTGGCCCAGCAATTCACCGCATTTCGGAAAGCGGCGCGTGACGCAATCAAGGCAAGGTTGGATAGGGGAGTAAAAGAGGGTGATTTGCCCAGGAAGACGGATACCGGTTCACTTTCCACCTTCTACGCTGCCGTTATTCAAGGGATGTCGACTCAAGCGCGCGATGGAGCGAGTAAGCAAGCGCTGGAGCGCATTGCGACTATGGCCATGGCAACTTGGCCGAAACAATGAATAAAAGGGAAAGAACCGGGGTCAGGTCTTGCATTAACGCATGCTTGGAATAGTTAAAGGGCCAGTCACTGAGGTCTCCCCTATAACTCTACACCGTAAACATAACGGTTGTATCGTCACGTACCCTTTTACCCTCGTATAACTCTTTTTCTTTATAGAGGGCGTCATATAAGAATGTCATAAGTGCTTTTACCCTGGCAGTGTGTCGCAGATCGGGGTGGGTCAACAGCCAGAGTTCTAAGGTCAATGGTTCAATGGGATTGGAAACACGTATCAATCGCTTGTTGTCATCCCCTAGATAACAAGGCATCAGGGTAATTCCCAGGCCTTCTGCTGCCGCGTTCAACACGGTTGTTGCTGAACTGCTGGTGAAAACCGTGCGTCTTTCGCCGTGGGCTTTTTTCTTCCATACCAGTGGTACCAGCCATTCAACAGAACCCTGAATTAAGCACCAATCCTGTTCATGCAATCCGATGTTGATTTTACGTTTCATGTATTGCGGCGACGCATAAATTGCGAAACGGAAGGCATCAGTTAGCTTGCGGCCCAGGCTGGCGTCCGGTGGTTTGCTGGTGGCCCGAATGGCTATGTCCGCTTCGCGGCGGGAAAGATCGAGCGCGGAGCTGCCACCGGTGATATCAATCGAGACATCCGGATGCAGGCGGCAAAATTCCGCAAGGATCTTTGGCAGGCTTTTATTCGCCATGCCTTCCGGCGCCGTCAATCGAATCTTGCCTTGCAGGCGCATATCCTGCCCCAGCACTTCACGACCCAGGGCATGGACTTCCGTTTCAATTCGTTCGGCATAACGCTGTGCGATTTCCCCTGCCTCGGTCATGGCGTAACCATCAGGCAAGCGCTCAAAGAACCGGACCCGGGTTTTTTCTTCTATCATATTAATTTTTCTGAAGATAGTGCTGTGATTATAGCCCAGTAGGCGGGCTGCGCCGGATAGACTGCCGGCGCGGCAAATCGCCAGGATGACCATCAAATCGTTCCATTCCAGTTCCATGGACTCGGGTGCGACGGCCGCGCTGGTCGGTAAGCTGGCCATTATCTGTCCCTAGCCTGAATGGCGCGGGCGTGAATGATTGTGTAATACTGCAAATGCATTATGCAATTATAGGGAATTCTATTGTCGAAATAAACAGCCTAAACTCCCTTCAACGATTGTGACAGGTAAACGTTTTCAACTACCCATTCAACAAATCATTCTAGAGGAGCAAAGATCATGGCAAATTTTTCGATTGATGGTTTCGTTAAAGACTGCAAACAGGCAATGGCAAAATCTGAAAACAGACCTGAAGCCGCCAGGCAATTTCTGCTGCAAACCCTTCAAGACACCTCTGCGGCGGAGATCATTCGCGTGCTGGAAGATGCGATTCCAGAAGGCGCGGATATTGGCGAGATGATTGTGTACTCCTCTCCGGAACTCACCCTGTTATATGGCCGCATCCCGCCACGCTTTCAAAGCGGTATCCACAACCACACCGTGTGTGCTGCTATCGGGCAATTGGAAGGGGCCGAGATCAATACCTTTTACAGCCGTACGGATGACGGTAAGGGTTTGAAAGTCGCTGGCACAAAAACAATCCACGCCGGCGAAGCTATCAGCATGGACAAGGATGCCATTCACCATATTGAAAACCCGAATAACGAAACAGGCAAGGCGCTACACATCTACGCCGGCGATTTCAAAGCCATCTCGGATCGACGCAGTCTCTGGTCTTCCGATAAACGCGAAGAGAAGCCATTCAGTTTTCAAGACCTGTTGCTTGAGTCGGTAAAAGGCATGCAACAAAACCACAACCAGCTCGGCCTCGAGGCAATTGTGAAAGCAATACCAGCTGTCAAAAAATTGGTCAGCCCCAAACACGCTAGTTAACTAGCGTGTTTGGCAGCAGTAATCTTCCCTGTCATGAGTTACCTGGGCCTGGTAGGGTTTATTATCGAGGTAAATGAAATAATTGGGGTAGCTCAGATCACAGTTTTTGCTAATATTAATGGGATTGTGATCTGACCCTAGTCTTATTCTACCCATTTCCTTAGGCGGCGCGAAGATTGGAACACGAAGATGTTCTACTGACGCTTGGCCAGATTGCCGTTACATTGGCCGCGCTTTCTGGAGTTGTGTGCGTAAGGAGTCAAGGAGGGAAATTGAACAAGAAAGATCAACCATTGGCGATAATCGCCGCCGAAGCACATCCGAGGACAAAACCCTCAATTTATCCCGAACCCTTTGCATCGATGATGCGGGGTCGGGAGAAACGGCCGCTTGGTGATCTCTTCGGGCTCACAAACTTTGGCGTCAATCTCACCCGCATTTCACCAGGAGGTGTCTCCGCCCTTCGTCACGCCCATGCCACCCAAGACGAGTTCATCTACGTCTTGGAAGGGCAGCCAACGCTTGTAACAAACGCGGGCGAAACCCAACTGTCACCTGGCATGTGCGCGGGTTTCAAGGCTGGCACCGGCGATGCCCACCAGCTCGTTAACCGATCCGATAAAGATGTTCTCTATCTTGAGGTGGGTGATCGCAGTCCCGGCGACTCGGCGTTCTACCCGGACGACGACATTAAAGCCGTTCTTGGCACTGACGGGAATTGGAAGTTTGAGCACAAAGACGGCTCACCCTATTAAAAAAATAGTCGTCGGTGGCAAATGATAATCAATCCTATATGTCGCCGACAATGGGGGCGAATTTGTTTGCACCGGAAAGCATAGATGAAAAGAAAAATATGTCTTTCCTGGAGAATCTAAGGGGTAACTCAGAGCCCTATTCTACGCTGACCCTTATTGTTTCGATAGGACATCCCAGCCAACTCTCGAGCACCTGGTCTCGCGGCACTCTATGTTTGGCCTCGGCCGCGCTGCATCCGCACCTCTGCTCTACTCAGCAGAGCATCACTGCTACCACAACGGCCTTATGTCGCGATGGGCCTCCGGCGGCGCGTGCCCACCTCGGGCTCTTCGCCTCGGTGTCACACCTTCCATGGCTCATCGGTAGAAGAAACCAAATGTATCTATTTAGTTAACTTTGTATCGTTTTAGATAACAGATTCCCAGTCGCCTCCCTCAGCAGAAGTGATTTTTCGTTTAGAAAAAAACCATACTTCCATGAATGTCATATAAATTTCACTTAACGAAACTAAACATAGCGTGAAGCCGGGCTAGTGTGCATAGGAATTGCTATACACAGTTCGCTAAGTGCTTGGGGAAGTATTTTTAGTTAAGCGTTGATTATCAAATAATGGAGGATTTGATCATGGGTCTTATTCGTAAAAATTATCTACTTAATGTGCTCATTCCGGTGATCGTAGCGCTGCCAGGCGTCGCGTTTGCCGATTTGGGTAATTGCCAAGGCAGTTATGATAATCCCACCTATATCGGAGACACCACCTGGGACTCCAGCGATACTGTGCCTAAAACAGCAACGATAGGCGCAGGAACATATATAGCTGCCGATGTGTCAATCCGCGCCTACTCGGACATCGGCACCTGTGACGCCATAGGCGATGGGGTCGACCTCGTCACCATAGGCAGGCATGCCAACGTCGGTAGCTGGACGACCATCACAGGCGTGTCAACCATCAGTGGAAACTACAGTAGTGGCGCGACTGTCGGTAATCAAGTCATGGTCGATAGCGGTACAATCGGTGTTAGTGCTGTCATCGGAGATCTCAATACTATACGCAGGACGAGTATAGGTCAGTATGTTCACACCGGCACCAGTGTCAGCATTACTGACTCGAGTGTGGGACAAAAAAGCCGCTTGGGAAACAATGTAATTCTGGATGGCGCTACGTTGAGTTCCAGAGTTAAGCTCGGCGACGATGTAAGCGTGGGAGGCAGTACCACCATTGGCGGTGACTCGCAGGTCGGTGCCGCTATTATATATTTTTCGGGCGTTGATTATACCGGCCCGACCACTACTAGCGTTGATTCTGGTGTCACTATTGGTAACAGTGTCAGGATTGGCATCGGAGCAACGGTACACGTTCTGGCCACAATCAGTAAGTATGTGCATGTCTATTCCGGGGTCGATATAGGGCAGGGTGCCTATATCGGGCACAATGCAACTATCTGCGGGAACGTACAACCTAATATGCATATTGCCGCCTACGATAAATTCGAATGCAACTGATTTCTTAAAAATATAGCTCATAGTCCGACCCCAGGAATGGGGTCGTATTTTTTGTCGCGAAGTTATTTTTATTCGCGGGCAGAGTTACTGCGACCAAATAGGCTCAGAGAGGGATTTTTCCAAACCATAAAATTGTTCGGTAACAAGTGATAACCAATTTCATTCGTAGCCAAATAGAGTGGCAGATTTATTTGTTGCATGAAAAGAGTGGATTATAAGAAACCCCCTTCTTTCCTAACGTAGATACAAAGATTGCGCTTGCAAACTTTAAAGTGTCCGATATACCCGTTTAAACCCGAAATATAGTTTTCGCTAGTAATTAGAAGAAATTGCTCTATCACCCCAATTGAAAATCTTGAAACGTCTAATCGATTCCAATAGGGTCACGGCTATGATTACCGATCAATAGCGAATCTCTAAAGAATCATCATAATAAAGACGATAGAATCAATATAATTGCTGAGAATCTGGTCTAGTATTTTATATTCACCAAATAAATTCTAAATACACAAAAGGAGCAAGGCGCAATACGTATATAAGGAATACTAGAAGGGGATATCAATGAAAACATCAATCAAAATATTGCCTGCGTTGGTGATGCTGGTGTTTACAACATGTCTTGCCCCAATCGTTCCGGCCAACGGGGCCGGCGTCGTTCATCGCACCCAGGCCCAGAAAGACAGATTTCTTTCCATGGTCTGTGCCGATTTCAATATGCTGACTCGAAAGGGACAAAGCTATTGCCTGCAGGAGATGTATGGGCAGTCTCTGGAATTCGCGAAGAGCTTCTTTGCCGCAATGGATATCAATGTCGCCAACAAAGAGCAGCGTATTCTAGAATGGCGTGCGAAGGTCGGCCTCGACACGCCGGCACACCTTACTGAAGAGCAGAAGACCAACGCGGAATTTGATGTGGTATACCTGGTAGGCTATGGCAACACCTGTCAGCAGCTTTCGGACACGATTATGAATCCGGAACAGTTGTTAGGGCTGAGCGGTAAGACAGTCGATACCCTGGTCGGCCTGCCGGAGTATTGCGTGGAACAGGCGATCGGCGTCGCCCGGACATTCGATCTTCATATCGATTTCAATGAAGCAAAACACCTCTCGGACCATATAGGCAAGGTCAGGGCCTATTATCAAGCACACCCGGCTATCCCGAAGTCGCGTCCCGGTGAAAAAGTCAAACTACCCAATCCTGTTTAACTGGATCATTATTTATTTTTTGGGCCGGCGCACGGCCCTCACCCTGCCGCTCGGTCCTCCGCCGCAGAAGAACTGATCGCCGCCGTCGGATTCGAGTCCCGAAACACCCGTTCCGGGCGGTATGCTTAGCGTCTCCAATACCTCACCCGTTCGGGGATCGATTCGCCTTAACTCGCTCTCGTCACCTTCCCAGGTACCGTGCCAGAATTCGCCGTCGACCCAGGTGACACCGGTGACGAAGCGGTTGGATTCGATGGTGCGAAGAAGCGCCCCGGTTTGGGGATCGATTTGATGGATCTTCCGCTCCCGATACTGTCCCACCCACAGCGACCCTTCGGCCCAAGTGAGTCCCGAGTCGCCACCGCCGCCGGGTGCCGGGATGGTGGCGAGCACGCTGCCGGTCTTTGGATCGATCTTGTGGATGTGACCCTCGGCGAGCTGAAACAGGTGCCGGCCGTCGTAGGCCGTGCCCGCATGCGCGGCGATGTCGATCGTGCGCAGCGTCTTTCCGCTCGCGGGATCGATGGCGTTCAGTTTGTCTCCGGAAGCGAACCAGACATTCCGGCCGTCATACGTGACGCCATGCACGGCGTCGGCGCCCGGAAAGGGCCCATACTCTTGGATGATGTTGGCGTTTGATCGTTTCATGCTTCCATTCTAGCCAATCGGCAGCGGAGTAGGGAGTAACAAGCTTGTCGTGAATCCCGGTATGGGCGGTGTCATCCAACGCCGCGCCCGCCCGTGGCCGAACGACTGCACCCTGCCCGCCGCCGCCAGCGCGTCGAGCGCCCGCTGCACGGTGCGCTGGCTGGTTCCCAGCGCGAGCGCCAGGGCCGAGCTCGACCACGATTCACCGTCGGCGAGGAAGGCGAGCACCGCCGCATGTTTCTCTTCAACGGGCTGCGCCAGCACGACCACCTTGCGCGTGCGGCGCGGCGCCAGCACGAAGCCCCGCTTCGTCGCTCTAACGTCGGTCAGCGTTCGCAGCGCCCTGCGAAGCCGGCCGATCTCGACTCGCAACCGCGCGCGATGCGATTCATCGACGTGCTTCGATCTGAAGGCGCGCGCGACCAGCGTGTCCCTGGGCACATCTCCCGGCCAGCCTTCTGCCAACGCGCGCGCCAGCGCGAACAGCACCGGACGCTTTGTCAGGGAGACCTCCCTGCCTCGGTAACGCACCGCAAGACGGCAGGCGTCCACGACCAATGCCTTCGACTCCAGCAACGTTTCGACTTGGTCGAGCAGAAGGAGTCGTTCCTCGCCGTTCGCGATTAGGCGCGCGGCGGGTGTGTTCAAGGCGCGGCATGCGCTTTCGACCTCCGCCTTCAGCGCCGGGATGCGTGCCTGCCGCGCTGCGCGCTTGGCATTGGCGAGCGCGGCGCGCGCTGCTTTTGTCCGGAGACGGCGAATCGCGATTCCCGCGATCACCAGCTCGTGGGCGGTCCGCGTCACGGGGGGCAGGGGCGCGGGGTCGAGCCGGTCGAGCATACGCTCGGCCTCGTCGATGCGTCCGATCAGCAGCAGACGCCGGGCCTCGAGATGCCGCGCGTGCACGGCATTGAGCCGGTCGCCGTGGGCTTCGAGGGTCGTCCGCGCTGCGGCAAGCGCCTTCACGGTCCATCCCAGGTCGCGCGAGACCAGCGCGATCTCGGCTTCGGCGATGACGCATCGCGCGCGGGCCAAGGCCTCCTTCGGACCGAAGGCGCGCGCGGCCCTGCGCAGGAGCTCTTTTGCGCGACGGAGCTCGCCGAGCTGCGCCATCGCGATGCCGCGAAGGGCGAGGGCCGGCGCGTCGTCGCGCAGGGCGACCCGCTGCAATGCGCCGAGGGGGTCGCCCGCCGCGAGTGCCTGCGCCGCGGCGGTGATCAGCGAATCCATCGTAATCCCGTCACACTTGTCACTCCCACCGTGCGCTGCCCGGCGCCTAGTATATCCCACGACCAACAACCACCAGAGGAGAAGAGCGATGACCAAGCACATGACCGGGACACGTAAAGAGTGGCTCGCCGCGCGCCTCGAACTGCTCGAAGCTGAGAAGGAACTGACGCGGCGCAGCGACGAGCTGGCGCGCCGGCGTCAGGCGTTGCCGTGGGTGAGGATCGACAAAGACTATCGATTCGAGACCGACGAGGGGACCGTCTCGTTGACCGGACTCTTCCAAGGACGCTCGCAGCTCCTCGTCTATCACTTCATGTTCGGACCCGACTATAAGGCGGGGTGTCCGTCCTGCTCGGCGATCGCGGACGGTTTCGACGGTTTCGCCGTCCACCTGGCCAATCACGACGTCACGCTTGCGGCGGTGTCGCGGGCGCCGCTCGTAAAGCTGCAGGCGTACAAGCGGCGGATGGGGTGGTTGTTTCCTTGGGCGTCCTCACTCGACGGTGACTTCAATTTCGACTTCAACGTCTCGTTCACCGAACAACAACAGCGCGAGGGGAGCGTCGAAT
>Ga0315556_1001050_pt1 | contig 17039 bp, 19 predicted proteins | sample SalMarSW160310MG_FD_202112 | JGI IMG/M metagenome (GOLD analysis project Ga0315556, IMG submission 202112) | Salt marsh sediment microbial communities from the Plum Island Ecosystem LTER, Massachusetts, United States - Salt Marsh Sediment SW1603-10 ...
CGTAATCGCGCACGTTGCAGACGGTGATCCCGAGCCGGCGCGTGACCTGCAGGTCGATGTTGTCGGTGCCGGTGGCCGCCACGCAGACCAGTTTCAGGCGTTGTGCCCCTGCCAGCGCGGCATGGTCGAGGACCAGCTTGTTGGTAATCACCACGTCCGCCCCGTGGATGGTTTCCCGCACGCGGTCCGCTGGCGTCATGCCGGCAAAATGCCAGTCGGAGAGTGTGGCACGCAGGCCGGAAAGATCCAGGTCGCCGGTGCCGACGGTGCTGTCATCCAGGAAAACGCCGCGCATGCTGGCGGGGATTACTCGCTGCCGAGCATGGCCTTCTTCAGGCTGCTGCTGGCCGGTTCGGGACCCAGCCAGATCTTCAGCAGGTCACGGAAGAAGGCGTTGTCTCCGACGCTGCCACGCAACTCGTCATTGATGCGCACTTCGGAACCCTGGCCGGGAACGTAGTCGATGCGCACGACATCACCCTTGTGCAGTTCCGTGAACAGGGCGTTGAAGCGGTCCAGCGTGGCGTGCTGCACCTGCATTTCGTGGTCCGTCAGGTTGTCGCGCATCCCGTCGGTCCAGGCTGAGGTGATTTTCCCGCGGCTGATCCGGTGGTAGACAAAGTGCATCAGCACGCTGGCCGGGCCGCTGGCGGACAGGATAGCATCGACTTCGTGCGTACGCACGGGCAGGTACAGGGCGCCCACGTAGATGTCCAGGAACAGCTTCTCGCGCATGCCCGCGCCGTTGAGCTGCAACGGCTGGCCGGCAACCGTGACGGTGTCGGGGATGGTTACATCGTCCACCTGCCTGGCCTGGACCGTCGTACCTGCCGCAAGCAGCAGGGTCAGCAGGAATGCCTGTACTTTGCACATGGAGTTCTCCACGGGTCGGTCGGGTCAGGGGGTGCGCGGCGGGTGGCGCAGAACGTCTTCCACGTGTACCGGGAAGTGGCCCGATTTCAGGTCGTGGAAATAGCGCTCCAGCGTGCGGATGACCACCGGGAAGGCAAGCCGGTCCCACGGAATTTCATGTTCGGCGAACAGGTGTGTTGCCAGGGTTTCCTCGCCGGGGGCGAATTCGTCGGACTCCAGTCGGGCAAGGAACATCATGTATACCTGGTTGATCTGGGGAATGCTGAACACGCCGTACAGGGCCGGCTCCGTGACCCGTGCACAGGCCTCTTCCAGGGTTTCGCGGGTGGCGGCCTGCACGGTGGACTCGCCGTTCTCCATGAAACCGGCCGGCAGGGTCCACAGCCCATAGCGGGGCTCGATGGCACGCTGGCACAGCAGCAGACGGTCGTTCCAGAGCGGCAGGCAACCCGCAACGATTTTCGGATTCTGGTAGTGGATCGTGTTGCACGCATCACAGATGTAGCGCGGTCGTGAATCACCCTCCGGGATCCGGCTGGTCACGGTGGCGCCGCAGTTGCTGCAGAAATGCATGTCGGTCAGAATGGGAACACGGGATCCTGATCAGTCGTGACAATAGCACAGTTGCCCGGGGCCGGGCACACGGGTCTGGTCAGGAACCGCACGGAGTCTGCTGGCATGCCGGCATTTTACGAGAACCAGCCCTTGCTTTTTGAGTGCACCCGGTGTGGCCGGTGTTGCGCGACCGCGGGCGACTACTACGTGTTTCTCGATGCGGGTGAAGCGGAACGCATCCGCGCACACCTGCGGTTGTCCGCTGCCTGGTTCAGGCGCCGCTACCTGGAGCGGCTGGATGACGATACGCAGGTGCTGGCCGCGTCCGCGGATGAACGCTGCATCTTTCTCGGCCCGGACGGTGCCTGCCGCATCTATCCGGTACGTCCGTTGCAGTGCCGTACCTATCCGTTCTGGCCGGAGGTTGTAGCCAGCCGGCGTGCGTGGCAGCAGGAAGCGCGGCGCTGCGAAGGCATCAACCGGGGCCGGGCGGTGCCGGTCGCGCGCGTCCGCCGTACCGTGCGCGCCTGCCTGTCCGGCACGGAGTAGGGGCGGGTTAGCTGCGGGCTGCGCTGTCGAACACGCAGAACAGCTGGCCTGCGGCTTCCGGCGCGCTGGCATCATAATACAGTTCCCGGAGTTGCAGGTTGACGGCCGGTGTAAACGGGTCACCGCGGGTCAGCGTGTCGAACGCAGTACCGGCGAGCAGCCGGTGCGCGAAGGTCAGGTACAGACGATCGAGGACATCCGCCTGCACGAGGGTATGCAGCACGGCGGGACCGGCGACTGCGTAGACGGTACGGTAACCGCGTGTGTCGAGCAGGTCCAGCAGCCGTTTCCCGTCTACGTGTCTGTCCGCGCCGGCTGCCAGCACCTCGATGCCCGAATTCCTGAGCAGCGCCGTATGCGTTGTGTCCGCACGGTTTCCGGTGGCAATCAGTATGCGCCGCGACCGGTACGGTTCCAGTGCCGCCAGCGGGATGTCGAGGCTGCTGCTCAGGATGAGGATGTCCGGTTGCGGACGCAGTCCGCGCGCCGTCCGCCACGCGCGGATGTCATCGAACTCGGCCTGCCCGCCAACCGGCAACAGGTCCTGTGCCTCACCGGCCTTGCTCTGCCGGAAGAAACGTCCGCTGGTCACCAGGATATCCGCCTGGCCGGACAGCTCCTGATAGAGCCGCCAGTCACGCGGATTCGTAATGCTGCCCGGAATCGTGTGCGTTTTTTTGCCAGGAACCTCCAGTGCGATACGTCCGTCGAGCGAGCTGATGAAATTGCTGTAGACGAGCGGCCTGTCCAGGGACGCGGCGCGGGCGTGCAGGTCGTCCTGCAGGTACAGGCCGTGCAACGCTACCGGTTCGGCCGGTCCCGGCAGCAAACGCAGCACTGGCGTGTGGGGGCGTCTATGTTCCATGCAGCCGTCCCGGGTCTGCAGTGGCTGCGTTGCGGAACGGAACCACATTGAAAAAAACGGGGCCGCATGGCCCCGTCAGGAGTTGGTACGGGCAGCGATCGCTGTCAGGGCTGGTTCAGTTTGCCCTGGTAATCCTCGATTGCCGCCTTGATTGCGTCTTCTGCGAGCACCGAGCAATGGATTTTTACCGGTGGCAGGGCGAGTTCCGCGGCAATATCCGTGTTCTTGATCGCGCGTGCCTCGTCCAGGGACTTGCCCTTGACCCACTCGGTCAGCAGTGAACTGGATGCAATGGCGGACCCGCAACCATAGGTCTTGAAACGGGCGTCCTCGATAATGCCCTGGTCGCTCACCTTGATCTGCAACCGCATGACGTCGCCGCATGCGGGCGCACCGACCATGCCGGTACCGACGGAATTGTCACCCTTCTCGAAGGAGCCGACATTGCGCGGGTTTTCATAGTGGTCAAGTACCTTGTCACTGTATGCCATTTGCCTGTTTCTCCGGTAATGCGTGAATTGCTGGAATCCTATGCCGCGGTCTGCTGGATGTCGGAACCATAGCCGGGTTCCTTGCCGGTACCGGACATCGATTCGATCGCGTCGCTCAGCGTGATACTGTTCAGGTAATCATAGATCCGGTTGCTCAGGTGGACCCAGAGCTGGGCGCCCGTGCCCTCCGGCATGTCGTCACGGCGGCTGACGTCATCAACCGTTGACAGGATTTCCGCAATCGTGATCTCGCCGGCCGGGCGGGACAGGCAATAGCCTCCGCCGGGTCCGCGCATGCCGTTGACCAGCCCTTGCTGACGCAGGCGTGCGAACAGCTGTTCGAGATAGGAAATGGAAATGGCCTGCTGCGCCGAGATGTCCGCGAGGGTAACCGGCCCCTTGTTATGCTGCAGCGCCAGCTCCATCATCGCGGTGACCGCATGGCGGCCTTTTGTGGATAACTTCATGACTAACCTCGTTGAATACGGTACTGCGGTACTACCTGACCCGCAGACCGGACCGTATTCAGTTCCGGTCTGCGGGAGCGAACCGAGCAGTTTCCATTCGCTGGACTGCACCAATCATAGTAATTGCCGAGTCTTTTAGTCAAGAATAGCGCGCCCGGCCCGGCCCGGGGAAGCGAGACAAATGTCTATAAAAACAATAGCATAATAATTCCCCATATCCTCAAGTGGATATGCCGGGCGCCGCGGGATCTGCCAGCCCCGGTCCCGGCCGCCGCTGCCGCGTCCCCGCCAGCGAAGATCGCAGTCAGGGCCCTGTATCTTACTGATTTGTTGTATGATCATCCGGCACGCGTCCCCGACAGGGTGTGGACGCGGCGGATTCGTGGCTGACGTGATCCGGCTGCGGGCGCCCGGAGGCAGGATCACCCCACGGAGACACGGAATCACCAGCAGGCCAGGAGACAATCAGGCCAGGAGACAATATGGGATCACAGGTACCGGAAGGAGTAGACCGTCGTCGCAAATCAGGCGAAAAGCTCGATGCGCTGGTACGTTCGCGTACCGAGACGCTCGCGCTGCTGGCCGACCTGGCCGGCAGGCAACCATTTCACGCGGATGCGTCAACGGAACGGGCGCTGCGCAAATTCTGCGAGGCCCTGATCGATTACACGGCCAGTGCCCATTTCCAGCTGTACCGATTCCTGGCGGATAACCGGGAACGCCGGCAGGCCGTACTGGCCATTGCCGATGAACTGTATCCGAAGATCGTGGAAACGACGGACGCCATCCTGCGTTTCAACGACAAGTATGAAGCGATGTCCATCGACGGCAGCATGGAATTTCTCGCGCATGACCTCTCCAGCCTGGGAGAGTGTATCGCCGATCGCATTCAATACGAGGATCGCGTGATCGCCGCCATGAACGGCGGCGCATCCGGAAGCACCTGGAACACCTCATAATCCCCCGCGGGCCGCATTTCAGGCGCCTGCCCCTGGCGCCTGGCCGGGGCGGCAATCAGTACATCCGGTGACGGAACAGCCACCCGGCGACTGCCAGGGTGCAGATGCCGATGACGGCCATCGGCCAGAACTGGTCGATGAGCAGGTGGAACGGCGTTTGTTCCAGGAACACGCCGCGCAGGATCACCATGAAATAGCGCAGCGGGTCGATCAGGGTGAGCTTCTGTACCACTGCCGGCATATTGGCGATGGGTGTGGCGAAACCGGAAAGGATGATCGCAGGGACCAGGAACAGGAAGGCACCGAGCAGACCCTGCTGCTGGGTCACCGCCAGCGACGAGATCATCAGGCCGGCCCCGATGGCCGAGAGCAGGAACAGCAGCAGGCCGGTATAGAGCGTGAGCAGCTGGCCGCGCAGCGGAATGTCAAACCAGAACACCGCCAGGGAGATGATCAGCGTCGCCTCGAACAGGCCGATGAGGACCCCGGGCAACGCCTTGCCAAGCAGGATCTCGGTGGGCCGCATCGGCGTCACCAGTAGCTGGTCGAAGGTACCCTGCTCACGTTCGCGCGCGACCGACAGGGCGGTCACCACCATGGTTACCACCAGCGTCAGCAGGCCGACGATGCCGGGGACGATGAACCAGCGGCTCTCCAGGTTGGGATTGAACCAGGCCCGGATCTGCAGTCTGGCCGGTGGCCCCTGCTGGTTATGATCACGGGCCCAGGTCTGATTGAAGTCGCTGACGATGGTGCGCACATAGCCGAGGGCGATCAGTGCCGTGTTCGAGTCGCGGCCGTCGATGATCACCTGCAGCGGCGCCGGCGTGCCGACGACCAGGTCGTGGCCGAACTGCGGACCGACATGCAGCAGCAGCAACGCTTCACGGTTGTCGATCAGGGGTGCGATTCCGGCGTGACTCCGTACGTTGCGCACCACCCGGAAGTTGGGCGAGCCTGCAAAGCGCGCGATCAACTGGCGCGAGGCGCTGCCACCGTCCTCGTTGTAGACGGCAAGCTTGACGTGGTTGAGGTCGAACGAGGCGGCGTAGCCGAATACCAGCAGCTGTATCAGCGGCGGACCGATCACCACGAAACGGCTGCGCTTGTCCTGCAGCAGTGTCAGCAGCTCCTTTTTCAGCAATGCAAGGATGCGACGCCACATCGTGTCCGGTCTCCCTAGTCCAGCCGCTTGTGTGCCCGCCGCCGCACCACGGCGAAGAACAACAACGCCATGACCAGGAGGGCGAGGGCGTTACCCAGGATGACCGGCCAGACGTTTCCTGCCATGAAGATGGTCTGCAGGATTGCCACGAAATAGCGTGCGGCGATCACGTGGGTCAGCAGCTGGACCACCACCGGCATACTGTCGATGTCGAACAGGAAACCGGAGAGGATGAATGCCGGCAGGAAGGTGACCACCAGCGCCGCCTGGCCGGCGACGAACTGATTCTTGGCGAGAATGGAAATCAGCATCCCCATCGCCAGTGCCACCAGCAGGAACAGTGCAGAGGCGAGGGTGAGCAGCCACAGCGAGCCGCGCAGCGGCACGTGGAACAGGAACAGAGCCATTGCCACCGACAGCGCCATGCTGCCCATGCCGAGGATGAAGTAGGGGATCAGCTTGCCCAGCAGCAGTTCGCGGATCGTCACCGGCGTCACCATCAGGGCCTCCATGGTGCCGCGTTCCCATTCGCGTGCCATCACCAGCGCGGTGAGCATGGCGCCGATCAGGGTCATGATGATGGCGATGAGACCCGGCACCAGAAAGTTGCGGCTGCGCAGTTCGCTGTTGAACCAGACCCGCGGCTGCAGGTCCACCGGTATGTTCAGTCGTTCACCGCGGGCCTGTGCGACCTGTTGCAGCCACTGCCCCCAGACCCCCTGCATGTAGCCGCTGATGATGCGGCCGGTATTGGCGTCGACCCCGTTGACGATCACCTGGATCGGTGCGCCGTCGGCCGCGCGCAGCCGGCGACCGAAGTCGGCGCGCAGATGGACGATGCCGTTCACCCTGCCTGCCATCATGGCCGCCTCGGCGCTGGCCATGTCGGCCACCGGCTGGAGGTCGAAATACCGGTTCTGACGCAGCACGGCCAGGAAGGCGGCGGTGTCGGTGCTGGGTTGCTCGGTGACCTCGGCCATGGGAATGTGGTCGGCATCGAGCGAAACGCCGTACCCGAACACCAGCAGCAGCACCACCGGCATCAGGAAGGCGATGGCGATGCTGCTCGGGTCGCGCAGGATCTGGAAGAATTCCTTGCGCACCAGCCCGCGCAAGCGCATTGCCGTGCCGCCGCGCCTGTCCGGGTGCGCGTTCACGCCGCCTCCGCCGAGTGCCGTTCGATCAGGGCAATGAAGGCGTCCTCCATGCTCGGATCGGGCGCCCGGGCGCTGCGGGCCGCGTCCTTGACCTCGCGGGGTGTGCCCAGGCTCAGGATCTCGCCGGCGGCCATGATCGCCAGCCGGTCGCAGTATTCCGCCTCCTCCATGAAGTGGGTGGTCACCAGCACCGTGACCCCGGCCTCGGCCAGCGAGTTGATGCGGCGCCAGAATTCGCGCCGTGCCAGCGGGTCGACGCCGGAGGTCGGCTCGTCGAGAAACAGGATATCCGGCTCGTGCATCAGGGCGCAGGCCAGGGCCAGGCGCTGCTTGTAACCCAGCGGCAGGTCGGCGCTGGTCGCCTGCCGTTGCTCCGTCAGTTCGAAGGTCTCCAGCGCCCAGGCGATGCGTACCCGGCGCCGGCCACCGGACAGACCGTACGCGCTGCTGAAGAACTCCAGGTTCTGCGCCACGCTCAGGGTGGCATAGAGGGAAAAGCGCTGCGACATGTAGCCGATGCGCTGGCGTGCCGCCGCGGCTGCGCGGCGCAGGTCGACACCGGCCACCTGCAAGCTGCCGCCGCTGGCCGGCAGCAGGCCGCACAGCATGCGAAAGGTGGTCGACTTGCCGGCGCCGTTCGCGCCGAGCAGTCCGAACACCTCGCCACGGTGTACGTCGAAACTGACATCCTTCACGGCGTAGAAATCCCCGAAGCGCCGCTGCAAGCGATCCACCCGGATCACCGCCTGGTCGTCGCCGCGGTGACGGCTCGTGTGTGCACCGGGGGTTCCACCTGCAGCCTGGTCCGTACCCTGCTGCGTGCGCAGCGTGGCGATGAAGTGATCCTCGAAACGCGGTTCGACCGGACGGCAATCAAGGCCGTGCAGCACAGCGAGCGACGCGGGACTGCTGGCCGCGGCAAGCACCAGCCGCACATGCTCCTTCTGGATCACCGCATCGATGATGCCGGGACTCTGCGCCAGGCGGGTCTGCAACGCGCGCTTGCTGTTGTCAGGCGGGACCTCCACGGCGAAGGTGCGCCCGGCCAGACGGCGGCTGAAGACGGCCGGCTCGCCGTGGCTCAGCACCCGGCCCTCATGCATCAGGACCACTTCGGCGCATCGCTCGGCCTCGTCCAGATAGGCGGTGCTGAGCAGTACGCTCATCCTTTCCTGCTGCACCAGCCGATAGACGATGGCCCACAGTTCGCGGCGCGACACCGGGTCGACGCCGACTGTCGGTTCGTCCAGAAGTAGCAGCCGCGGGGCACGGATCAGGGTGCATGCCAGGCCCAGTTTCTGTTTCATGCCGCCCGAGAGGCGGCCGGCGAGGCGGCGGGTGAATGGCCCCAGGCCGGTCATGTGCATCAGCTCCGCGTAGCGTGGCGCACGCTGCGCCCTCGGCACCCCCTGCAGATCGGCATAGAGGTCGAGATTTTCCTGCACCGTGAGATCTTCGTAGAGGCCGAAGCGTTGCGGCATGTAACCGATGCTGGTCTGTACCTGCAGGGCGTCGCGGTCGGCATCGAGACCGAGCACGCTCACCCGGCCGGAGTCGGCGCGCAACAGGCCTGCGGCAAGGCGCATCAGGGTGGTCTTGCCGGCGCCGTCGGGGCCGATCAGGCCGGTGACGACGCCAGGGCGCACCTGGAGGTCGGTACGGCGCAGCGCTTCCACCCTGCGCGGGCCGACGCTGAAGCCCTTGTCGACCCGTTCAAAGGTGATGGCATAACCGCCCACGGCGGTCATCAGTAATCGCCACAGCGGTGCGCCGCCACCTCGCCTTGCGGCTGGCTGAGCGGCACCGAGGCAGTGGCCGGCATCCCCAGACGCAGCTGGTCCTGCGGGTCGCAGACAAAGATGCGCACCTGATAGACCAGGTCGGTGCGCAGCTCGGTGGTTTCCACCGACTTGGGGGTGAACTCGGCGGTGGGGGAGATGAAGCCGACCCAGCCGTCATAGCTTGTGTCGGGATAGCTGTCGGTGTGCACCGTGGCGGACATGCCGAGGTGGATCTTGCCCAGATCCTGCTCGCTGACGTAGGCGCGTACCCACAACGGTTCGGTCAGCGCCAGGGTGAAGGCGGGGCGTTGCGGTGATGCCATGTCGCCCGGTTCCAGCAGCCGTTGCTCGATGACGCCGCCGGCAGGTGCGGTGAGGTCAGCGTCGGCCAGCTGCCGTTGTGTCAGCGCCAGTTGTGCCTGCGCCGCCTGTAGCTGGGCCGCGCCGGCGGCGATATCCTCCTTGCGCGGTCCGAGTTCCGCCAGGTGCAGTGCCGCGCCGGCAGCCCGGGCCTGAGCCGCGGCGGCGTCGGCCGCAGCGCGCGCGCTGTCCGCCTGCTCCTGCGACACCAGTTTCTGCTGCACCAGGCCGGCCAGACGTTTGCTGTTGCGTTCGGCATTGGCTGCCTGGATGTGTGCGGCATCGGCGGTGGCCCGCGCCTGTCCGATTTCCTGCGGCCGGCTGCCGGCCCTGAGCCGCGCCACCACTGCGCGCTGCGCCGCCGCCCGGGCCGCGGCGAGGTCGACGGCGTGTTGCAGGCGCCGCTTGTCGAGGCTGGCGAGCAGTTGCCCCGCGGTGACCCGGTCGCCTTCCTGTACCAGCATGCGCTCGATGCGCTCGGAATCGTTGAAGGCCAGTTCCACCTCGCGGATGTCCACGTTACCGTGCAGGGTGAGGGCGCTGGTTGCGGGGCCGGCCTGACGGCCTTGCCACCAGTGCACCGCGACCGCCACGCCGCCCGCCAGCAGCAGCAGCGGCAGCAGGATCTTGAAGGGTTTTTTCATATTGATTGTTTGATTCCGACCGGTTTCCCTGCGCTCGTGCACGCCGACAGCGCACTACCCGGAAAGTATATCGTGTCCTGCCCGGCGACGCGCGACACCTCCTGCTGCCGTTCCAGCCGCCACCGGGAGACTCTTCCTTGTCCTGCCGGCCCTGCCCCAGGCCTGCAGTCAGGTTTCTCCGGCCTTGACGGTGTTCCACAGCGCGTCCATTTCGTCGGCAGTCGCTTCGTGCGGTGCCATGCCCCGCTCGGCCAGTTTCGATTCGACCGCGCGAAAGCGGCGTTCGAACCTGGCGTTGGTGTGACGCAGTGCGGATTCGGGGTCGATGTCGACATGGCGGGCAAGGTTGATGACCGAGAAGAGCAGGTCGCCAACCTCCTCCTGCGCCCGCTTGCGGGCACCCGCGAGCAGCTCGGTGCGCAGCTCGGCGATCTCTTCCTCGATCTTGTCGAGCACCGCGCTCGCCTCGGGCCAGTCGAAGCCGACCCGGCCGGCGCGCTGCTGCAGCTTCATTGCGCGGGTGGTCGCGGGCAGTGCGCTGCTCACACCGTCGAGGACGCTGGCGGGGCGCCCCGCGCGGGCCGCTTTTGCCGCCCGCTCGGCGGCCTTGTGGTGCTCCCATGCCGCGGTCTGGGCGGCGGCGTCGGCGACATACTCCGCCCGGAAGACGTGGGGGTGGCGGCGTATCAGCTTTGCCTCGATCGCTGCCACCACGTCCCTGAACTCGAACAACCCCTGCTCAAGCGCCAGCTGGGCATAGAAGACGATCTGGAAGAGCAGGTCTCCCAGTTCCTCCCTGAGTTCGGCGAAGTCACCGCGCTCGATGGTTTCGGCCACCTCGTAGGTTTCCTCGATGGTGTAGGGAACGATGGTGGCGAAGTTCTGTTCCCGGTCCCAGGGGCAACCGCGTACGGGATCGCGCAGTGTCGCCATGATCTCCAGCAAGCGTGTCATATCGTTCATGGCGCGAATATGTGGTTCGGGCAGGGGCGCCGCAAGCCGGCGGCGATCGTTCCTGCGCGCGTAGGTGCCGATGCCGGGCGCTGTCCCGGGTACCTCCCGTCAGCGCATCCTCCCGGCGCGTGCCGGGTCTCAGTGTCTGATCTGGTTTCTCCGGTACTGTGCGCTTGCATCGCGGATAAACAGGTACGGATCCAGCGCATCCCTCTTGATCCCTTCATACGTGTCCCTGTCCAGCGATACCTCATTCACCTTGTCCACTGCCCGTGCGCCGATGTAGTCGTAATTGTGCGCACCCTTGTGCAGTCCCCAGATATGCCAGGCCAGGTCCAGGCTGGTATCGGCAACCTCGCCGATGCCGTCGCGCAGGTTGGACGGGCCGAGGAGGGGCAGTACCAGGTACGGGCCGGGACCGACCCCGTAGTAGCCGAGGGTCTGACCGGTGTCTTCATTCTTCAGGTGCAAATCGAAATGTTCCCTGGCCGGGTCGAACAGCCCGCCGATGCCGAGGGTCGTGTTGATGAAGAAACGGACCAGTTCCGTGCCGCTGGCGCGGAACTTTCCCTGCAGACCGGCATTGACGGCACGCACCGGGGTCTGCAGGTTGCTGAAGAAATTGCGCACGGAAATGCGCATGCCTTCCGGGACGTGCCGGTATACCCGGGCAACCGGTTTCAGCAGGTAGAAGTAGACCTTGTCGTTGAACCAGAAGATGCCCCGGTTGACCGGTTCGAGGGGGTCGTAGACTTCCGGGGCTTCCATGTCCTCGAACAGCTCATCGGTCGAGTCTGCCGGGCTGCTGACGGTGGTTGCAGGCTCCGATGCCGGATTGCCTGGATCCTCCGGACCGGGTTCCGCGTGGCAAATCCAGACCGGAAGGGCAAGTACCAGGGCCAGTGCGATCCGAACCTTCATGCAGATACCTCAAACCGGGTCTGACAGGTAAATGGTCGGGCAGAGAGGATTTGAACCTCCGACCCCTTCGTCCCGAACGAAGTGCGCTACCAGACTGCGCTACTGCCCGAATAACTCTAGTACGTACGGTTGACCGAGAATTCCGCGAGGTTGTGCAAGGCTTCCTTGTAGGGTGATTCCGGCAGGGGGGCCAGGGCCCCGATGGCGGTATCGGCTTCCCGTTGCGCCGCCTGCGCAGTGTAGGGGATGGCACCAGTGGATTCAATAATCGCACACACCGACTGCATGTTGTCGTGACCGCCGTTTTCGATGGCGCGGCGGATCAGGCGGGCCTGGCTGGGCGTGCCCTGGTGCAGGGCGTGGATCAGTGGCAGGGTCGGTTTGCCTTCCGCCAGGTCGTCACCGACATTCTTGCCGGTGTCTTCCGGCGAGGCACTGTAATCCAGTACATCGTCGATCAGCTGGAACGCAATGCCGAGGTGCAGGCCGTAGCTGGCCAGGGCGTCGACGATGGTGCCCTGCTGTTCGCCCAGCAGGGCCCCGATCTGGGCGGCGGCCTGGAACAGCCTGGCGGTCTTGCGCCGGATGACGTCCATGTAGCGGGCTTCCGTGGTATCGGCGTCCCGGCAATTCAGTAACTGGAGCACCTCGCCCTCGGCAATCGTGTTGGTGGTGTGGGACATGATATCCATGATGCGCATGTCATTGGCTTCCACCATCATTTCGAACGCACGCGAATACAGGAAATCACCGACCAGCACGCTTGCCTCGTTGCCCCACATGGCGTTTGCGGTGAGGTTGCCGCGCCGCAGCTGCGAGGCATCGACGACATCGTCGTGCAGCAGGGTTGCGGTATGGATGAATTCGATGACGGCAGCCATGTTGATGTGCTGGGCGCCCCGGTACCCGCAGGCATTGGCGGCGAGCAGGACCAGCATCGGGCGCAGGCGTTTGCCGCCGCTGTTGATGATGTAGTGGGAAAGCTGGTTGATCAGGACGACGTCGCTGTGCAGGCTGTCGCGTATCAGGTCGTTCACTCGCTGCAGGTCATCCGCCAGCAAGCTGCGCAGCATGGCAATATTGAACGCACTCGACTGTTTTTCAACAAGTTTTAGCATTTTTACGGGTTCGCGTCGAGGCCGGGCGGCTATGTGGTAGCCGCCGGCAGGAACGGCAAGTCTAACGTTGTTGCCGGCAGTGCACCAGCGGCGTTTACATTGACCTGCAGCGGGGCAACCATTAGAATTGGCGACCTTTTTCGACGATGCAGCTGAAGTTCCGGAGCAACGAACATGTACGCAGTGATCAGGACGGGCGGGAAGCAGTACCGGGTCTCCGCGGGGGATACCCTGCGGGTGGAAACGCTGGATGCCGGTGCAGGAGACGCCATCGAGTTTGACCAGGTGTTGATGGTCGGTGAAGGTTCGGATGTCCGGATCGGTTCCCCGCTGGTGGAAGGGGGCAAGGTGACGGCCCGGGTCAAGTCCCACGGGCGTGGCAAGAAGGTGGAAATCATCAAGTTCCGTCGCCGCAAGCACCATATGAAGCGCATGGGGCACCGTCAGAACTTCACCGAAGTGGAAATCACCGGTATTACCGGCTAGGCGAGCTCGAGGAAACCCCCATGGCACACAAGAAAGCAGGCGGCAGCACCCGTAACGGCCGCGATTCCGAATCCAAGCGACTGGGCGTCAAGCGCTTCGGCGGTGAAAACGTCCTGGCCGGCAATATCCTGGTCCGGCAGCGCGGTACCCATTTTCATGCCGGCCGGAATGTCGGTATCGGCCGTGATCACACCCTCTTTGCCCTGAGCAATGGCACGGTCCGCTTCGTGCGGCGTGGCGAGCGCAAGCGCCGGTATATCGAGATCGATGCCGGCTGACCGGCCACGGCAAGCGGTATCCTCAAGCCCCGCCACGAGCGGGGCTTTTTGCGTGGACCGCGGGCAGTACTGAATTCCTGCAGCATTTCCTCCGGACGCCATGAAATTCATCGACGAAGCCACCATCGAAGTCCGTGCCGGCGACGGTGGCAACGGTTGCGTCAGTTTCCGGCGCGAGAAATACATTCCCATGGGCGGGCCGGATGGCGGGGACGGCGGGGACGGTGGCAGCGTGTACCTGGAGGCGGTATCCGGCATCAATACCCTGATCGATTTCCGCCATAACCGGAAATTCATCGCCGAGCGCGGCGAGAAAGGCAAGGGCAACAACTGTACCGGCCGGTCCGGGGCCGACCTGGTCATCGCGGTTCCGGTCGGTACCGTGGTCACGGTGGAGGAAACCGGTGAACAGATCGGCGACCTGGTCCGGGACGGACAGCGCCTGCAGGTGGCGCGCGGCGGCTTTCACGGGTTGGGCAACGTCCGCTTCAAGAGTTCCACCAACCGGGCGCCGCGCCAGTCGAAGCCGGGAACCCCCGGGGAGCGGCGTCACCTGCATCTGGAACTGAAATTGCTGGCGGATGTCGGTCTGCTCGGCATGCCCAATGCCGGCAAATCCACGCTCATCGCGGCGGTATCCTCCGCGCGCCCGAAGATTGCCGACTATCCGTTCACCACGCTGTATCCCAACCTCGGCGTGGTGGAACTGCCGGGGCAGCGCAGCTTTGTCATGGCCGACGTGCCGGGTGTCATCCAGGGCGCGGCGCAGGGGGCCGGGCTCGGCATCCGGTTTCTCAGGCACCTGGCACGCACGCGCCTGCTGTTGCATCTGGTGGACATGGGGCCGCTGGCCAGCCCGGTTGCGGAGGCCAGTACCATCCTGGTGGAGTTGCGGGAGTTCAGCGCCGATCTGGCAGGCCGCGAGCGCTGGCTGGTGCTGAACAAGATGGACCTCGTCCCTCCCGGTGAACAGGAGGATCGCTGCCGGGAGGTGCTGGATGCATTGCACTGGCAAGGGCCGGTGTTCCGCATTTCCGCGCTGACCCGGGCGGGCACCCGGGAACTCGTCCACGCGGTCATGGAGCGCCTCGAGCAACTGCAACGGGCAGCCGCGGAGCCGGGATGATGGGACAGGTTCTGCTTGCTTGCACGCGCCGCGCAAACGACACATGATCCCTGCTATCCGTTACCGGGCCGTTTCCTGAAATGACCAGAAAATTGCTGCCAGCCGAATGCCGGCGCTGGGTGATCAAGATCGGCAGCTCCCTGCTTACCAACGACGGGCAGGGGCTGGCCACCGCCGCCATCGACGGCTGGGTCGCGCAGATCGCCGCGCTGCGCAAGACCGGGCGCGAGGTGTTGCTGGTGTCTTCCGGTGCCGTGGCCGAAGGCATGACACGCCTGGGCTGGAGGAAAAGGCCGGGTGCGCTGCATGAACTGCAGGCGGCGGCGGCCGTGGGCCAGATGGGCCTGGTGCAGGCCTACGAATCCCGATTCCAGCGCTTCGGTCTGCACACCGCGCAGATCCTGCTGACGCACGACGACCTTGCCGACCGCCAGCGCTACCTGAATGCACGCAGTACCCTGCGCACGCTGCTGCAACTCGGCGTGATCCCGGTCGTGAACGAGAACGACACCGTGACCACCGACGAAATCCGTTTCGGTGACAACGACACGCTGGCTGCCCTGGTGGCGAACCTGGTGGTGGCCGACCTGCTGGTCGTACTGACCGACCAGGACGGGATGTACAACGAGGATCCGCGCTGCAGCGCGGATGCGCGCCTGATCGCGGAGGCCGCCGCGAACGATGCCGCACTGGAGGGCATGGCGGCCGGGACCGGCGGTGCGCTGGGACGGGGCGGCATGCTGACCAAGGTGCGCGCGGCCCGTCTCGCGGCCCGCTCCGGCGCCCTGACCGTGATCGCGCCGGGCCGGGCACCGGACATCCTGCAGCGTATCGCCGCGGACGAGGGGGTCGGCACCCGGCTGTACCCGTCCAGCGAGCCGATGGCCGCCCGCAAGCAATGGCTGGCCGGTCAGCTGCAGGTGCGTGGCCGGCTCATGCTGGATGCCGGTGCCGTGCGCGTGCTGCGCAGTGACGGCAAGAGCCTGTTACCGGTCGGTGTGCTACAGGTGTCGGGCGATTTCGGGCGTGGTGACCTGGTAGCCTGCATCAGTCCGGAAGGGATCGAGGTGGCGCGCGGCCTGGTCAACTACAGTGCGGGGGAAGCGCGCCGCATCATCGGCCAGCCCAGCAGCCGTATCCAGGAGTTGCTGGGTTACATCGATGAACCGGAGTTGATCCACCGCGACAACCTGGTGTTGACGGCATGAAAAAAGCCGGTCGGTGACCGGCTTTTTTCATGCCGTTGCGCATGACTCCGCCCGGATTCCGTTGCGGAATCGCGCGCCGGTCGTCAGGACAGGGTGCGGATGTGCTGGTTGAGCCGGCTCTTGTGGCGCGCGGCCTTGTTGGCGTGGATCAGACCCTTGCTGGCGGCCTTGTCGATCAGCGGTACGGCAGCCGTATAGGCACTGGCGGCGCTGTCGCGATCACCGGCGCGAATGGCCGCAACCACCTTCTTGATGGAAGTGCGCAGCTGGGAACGCTGGCTGGCGTTGCGCTGCCGGCCCAGTTCTGCCTGGCGTGCGCGCTTGATGGCTTGTGCGGAATTGGCCAAGGGACTGCTCCTGCCACAGGTCGTTCGAAAGACGGCGTACTATGCGGATTTCGCTCTGCCTTGTCAATGCGCTGCCGGCACGGGCCGGGCGTCGCGGGCGTCCGTGGCTGATCCGGCGCCGGCCGTCACGCTGCAGGCGCGTGGCCGGTGGCCGAAGTACGGGGTGGTAAGTGTTTGTTTCTCCGATATACTCCACGCCTGTCGCGCGCCGCGGCGGCGTTGGCGGGCAGGTGGGTTCAGCGGTCCCGGGATGAGTCGCAAGTTACTGAAAAGCACAGCAATTGTCGGCGGTATGACGCTGGTGTCGCGCGTTCTGGGACTGTTGCGAGACATGGTGCTGGCGCGCTGGTTCGGTGCCGATGCGGCGATGGATGCCTTCTTCGTCGCCTTCAAGATCCCCAATTTTCTGCGCCGGTTGTTTGCCGAGGGCGCCTTCTCGCAGGCCTTCATCCCGGTGGTCGCCGAGTATCACGAACAACGCAGCCCGGCCGAGACGCGCGAACTGGTCGACCGGGTGGCCGGCACGCTGCTGGGCATCCTGTCGATGGTCACCGTTCTGGGCGTACTGGCGAGCCCGTTGCTGGTCATGGTATTCGCGCCCGGCTTTCTGCACCGGAATCCCGCGCAGTTCGAGCTGGCGGCCGGCATGCTGCGGTTCACCTTCCCCTACCTGCTGTTTGTCTCGCTGGTGGCGTTTGCGGCCGGCGTGCTCAACACCTTCGGCCGCTTCGCCGC
>Ga0315556_1001051_pt1 | contig 17037 bp, 20 predicted proteins | sample SalMarSW160310MG_FD_202112 | JGI IMG/M metagenome (GOLD analysis project Ga0315556, IMG submission 202112) | Salt marsh sediment microbial communities from the Plum Island Ecosystem LTER, Massachusetts, United States - Salt Marsh Sediment SW1603-10 ...
GGCACGCATGGCCATAGACCTTTTCCTTGCGTCCACCGATCACGGCGTCGATGATGTATTCGCGACACGGACTGCCGTTGGCCTCGTCGTAGGTACGGGTCGGAACGACCGTGTACTCGTTGCCGGTATCCGGGTTATGCCAGCGGGTCGGAACCCCGGTGCGTACCGTCTCCAGCGCCTGCGCCGTATGCATGCGGTCGTTTGCGTCCATGGATTGTCCGATGGCGCCGCCGATGGCCGCGCCGGCCAGGGAGCCGGCAATGATGGCGGCCGTGCGCCCGCTGCCACCGCCGATCTGGTTACCCAGCACGCCACCCAGGATGCCGCCGATCACCATGCCGGTCTGTTCCTGCGGGCCCTGGTAGGTGGCACAGCCGCTGAGGGCCAGCGCGGAAGCCAGTGCAAGGGTGGTAATTCGATGGTATTTCATAAACTTTCCTCTCTTGAATGAAGCAGTGGGTGTGACGCTCCGGGCGGCGATTGCCGGAACTGTCCTGCCGGCCGGGGGGCACGGTCCGTCCGGACTATGACCGCCGTTTTTGCCAGATTACTTCCGGAAGGTCCAGTGACGTCCGGCCCGGGTGTCGACTTCCTCCAGCCCGAAGCGCGCGCCGGCGCGCTGCCCGGTCTGGAGCAATGCGTAGATATCCTCCATCATCCGGCGGTCCTCGGCGAAATACGAATGTCCGAGCAGGCCGCCGGAGACATCACTCGCGTCGATGGTTTCCACACCGTCGGATACTACCAGACCCTCACCCGATTCGCCGGCACGCGGGTAGCCGTGGAACGCCTTGGAGGCCAGCAGCGCCCGGTCGTTGGAGGAGGCATACAGGGTAACGTGGATCCCGGTGCGCGCCAGACGTGGCGCGATATCGTTGCGAAATACACCGGCATCGATGTCCGGTGCGATCATGATGATCTCCCGGAACAGCAGCATGTCGCTTTCCAGCCGGTCGCCGGCCAGTTCCGTCATGGCACGGCCGATGATGCGGTTGCCCATGCTGTGTCCGACCAGATAGATGTTGCGTACCGGGATGTAGTCCAGCAGTTCGCCCATCAGGCGCGCGAAATCCGTCTGCGCCCACTCGGCGTTGGTCTCGTCGACCGTATAGCCGGTCAGCGTGCCCTGGGACGGCCAGCTGAACAGGACGACCGGGCCGGAAAACTTGAGATCGCTGGCGAACTGCGCCGCAGTCCGGTTGATGGAGGGGAAATCCTCGTTGTAGCCGTGCACGAAGATCATCAGCTTGCCGTCCGGGCTGGCCTGCACGGCATCCCCGAGCCGGCTGGCAAACTCGTCGCGGGTGAGGTTCAGCACGCTTTGCAGGTAGATGTGCTTGTTGTGGTCCGGCGACAGCTGCAGCCGGAACAGGGAGGGTTCCTCGTGTTGCCCGATTTCATGTCCCGGCGGAATTCCGACGCTGGAGATGCCGTAGGACAATTCCCCGCGTTCACCGCTGAAATACCCGCCGCCGTCACTGTCCGGGGCGCGGTCGGTGACAAAAAACAGTTCCACCTGGCGAGCCGCGCCGCCGCCCGGCGAGGCCGGGCGCGTACCGGGCAGGCTGCAGCCGCCGGTCAACAGGGCGAACAGCAGCAGCAAAGCGGGAAAATGGCGGGTGATGGTATTCATGGGGAACGGTACGTCAGCGCCCGTGACGGGCGCGGAATTGCGGATTCGGGGGTGACTGTACCTGATCCGGGGTATGCCTGGCGAATGTCGCTACTGCACGACACCGGGCGTTGCCAGCGACGAGCTGAAATGCTCCAGGTCGCTCTGGTACTCGGAGTCGTCCGTTTCCCGCTGCCAGATACGAACCGGCAGATAATGCAGTGCGGGTGCGCACCAGATATAGGTTTCGCGCCGGCTGTTGTCGCGCACCCGCGCCACCTTGACGGTGCGGAAGGTGCCGGCCGGTACCTCGATGGTGTCTGCACCGACGACCCGGTAGCGGTATACCTTGAGCTTGCCACCGTCGGCCACGTCGAAAGAGATGTCGGTCTCCCCGTTCGCCAGTGCCATCATCATGCCCAGCTGTGACGCCAGCTTGTCCAGCGTCCCGGCCGGGATGTTCATTTTCCAGTGACTGTCCGCCACGTCGTTTTCCACCGTCATCTGGCTCCAGTGAAAGGCGAGTTCCGCCTCGCGCTCGGTTGCGCCGCCGGTGCGCTGGTAACGATACCGCTCCGGACGGATGCCCTGTGCGGTGATCCGGCCCCTGCTGGTTTCATTCAGCTTGTCCTTCAGGAACCAGGCGACCCAGCGCACCGGCCAGCTGCGTGAGCGGTAGGTATAGCTGTCGTTGCGGCCGGTGATGAGTTCGATGGAGGAGTTGCCGATTTTCATGGACCCCCGGGTCAGCTCGTAGCTGGCCTTGAAATCCGGGGGAACGGTGGCCGCTTCCGCGTTGCCGGTCAGCAGCAGTACCGGGAGCAGCAGGGCGATGCGCAGGACGTTCAGCATGGCAGTGTCTGTTCCGTGGCCAGGTTGCGCGGACGGATCAGCGGTACGCCGTCAAAGACGATGCAGCCGCTTCCGTCCAGGCGCACCCGGCGTTCGGCAAACCACTGGATGGCCAGCGGATACAGCCGGTGCTCCTGTTCCAGCACGCGTGCGGCCAGCTGCTCGGGGGTGTCTTCCCGGTCGATGGCCACGCGTGCCTGGACCAGTACCGGACCGCCGTCCATCTCGGTGCTGACGAAGTGCACGCTGGCACCATGTTCGTGATACCCGGCGGCAATGGCGCGCCGGTGGGTGTCCAGGCCCGGCAGGTCCGGCAACAGGGACGGGTGAATGTTCAGCATGCGACCCTGATAGTGTGCCACGAACCCGGCGCCCAGGAGGCGCATGAACCCGGCCAGTACCAGCAGGCCGGGATGAAACCGGTCGATCGCCGCCTGCAGGGCGGCATCGAAGGCGGCCCGGTCGGGATAGGTGCTGTGATCGATCACGACGGCGGGGATGCCGGCCGCGCGGGCGATGGCCAGGCCCGCGGCACCGGGCCGGTTGCTGATGACGGCGCGCACCTGCACGGACAGGGCACCGCTGCGCGCACAGTCGAGGATGGCCTGCAGGTTGCTGCCGCGCCCCGAAATCAGGATGACGATGGGCAGCAGCGCTGGGTCCGGTGCAGTCATTGCAGCGCAGGGTCGGGCACCGCCCTCATCAGCGGGTCAGTCGGACTTCCGGTGCCCCGGTTCCCGGCTCGACCAGGCCGATGCGCCGCGCGTCCTCGCCCTGCGCGTTCAGGTGGGCGATGACCGCGTCGGCGTCTTCGTCCGCCACGCACACGACCATGCCGATGCCGCAGTTGAAGGTGCGATACATCTCGTGGGGCTCGATGCGGCCCTGGCGCTGCAGCCAGTCGAAGATTTCCGCCGGCTGCCAGGTACTCGTGGAGATCACGGCACGCGTGCCGTCGGGCAACACCCGCGGGACGTTTTCGATCAGCCCGCCACCGGTGATATGCGCCAGCGCGTGTACGTTGAATGCCTGGCACAGGCCCAGCAAGGGCTTGACGTAGATGCGCGTGGGGGCCAGCAGCCAGTCGGCCAGGGGCCGTCCGGCCAGCGGTTCGTTCAGCTTGCTGTGGCCGATCTCGAGGATCCTGCGAATCAGCGAGTAACCATTGGCATGCGGCCCGGAGGAGGCGATGCCGATCAGCGCGTCGCCGACCCGGACCTGGCTGCCGTCGATGATGGCGGATTTTTCCACGACACCGACGCTGAACCCGGCCAGGTCGTAATCGCCGCCGTCGTACATCCCCGGCATCTCCGCGGTCTCTCCACCGACCAGGGCCGCCCCGGCGCTCTCGCAGCCACGCGCGATGCCGTTGATGACCGCGGTGGCGACGTCCAGCTGCAGTTTCCCGGTGGCGTAGTAGTCAAGGAAGAACAGGGGTTCGGCACCGGTAACCACGATGTCGTTGACACACATGGCCACCAGATCGATGCCGATGCTGTCGTGGATACCCGTTTCGATGGCCAGCTTGAGTTTGGTGCCGACGCCATCGGTGCCGGAGACCAGTACCGGCACACGGTAGCGATCCAGTGGCAGTTCGAACAGGGCGCCGAAACCACCCAGGCCGGTCAGTACACCGGGGCGCCGGGTGCGGGCCACCGCGGGCCTGATGCGTTCGATGAGTTCACCGCCGGCGTCGATATCCACCCCGGCATCACGATAACTCAACGGGGTGGAGGCACCCGGACTGTCCTGGACGCTCACGCGCAACCTCCTGACGAAACAGGGGCGCTATGGTAGCCGCCCACCTGATACAGGTAAACCCGCCGCCCGGCGTCCCGATATGGTCAAAACCTCCCCATATCCGTATGCTGTGCAAAAAATCCCCCCCTTGCAATGGGTAACTCATGGATAACACTCAACAAAGAAACGTGTTGCTGGTCTGCCTGCTGCTCCTGCTGCTGTCCCTGAACGCGCGGGCCGCCGGTACCGCGATGTTCGAGGCGGAGGTGGTGGTCCAGGACCAGTCGCCTGCGGTACGCACCGCAGCCCTGCGGGATGCGCTGGGGCAGGTCCTGGTCCGGGTAACCGGACAGTCCGGCGTGACGGCGACCGAAGCCGGGCAGGCGCTGCTTGCCAACCCGGAACAACTGGTCCAGCAGTACCGCTATTTCACCGAGTCCGGGCAGGAGCCGCTGGTGCTGAAACTCTGGGTGCGCTTCGATGGAGACGCGATCCGCGAGTCCTTGCAGCAGCACGGGATCGCCTACTGGGGGGGCGAACGGCCGGCGACGCTGGTGTGGCTGGCGGTCGAGGACCGGGGCAACCGCTACGTGGTGTCCTCCGACGATGCCAGTGACGCGCGCCGTGACCTGGATGCCGCGGCACAGGCGCGTGACGTGCCACTGGTGTATCCGCTGATGGACCTGGAGGATCAGACGCGGGTGCGCTTCTCTACCCTGTGGAATGACACCTTTGTAGCGGGCGCGGCCTCGCAACGCTATCACACGCCGGCGGTGCTGATCGGCCGTATCGAACACCTGGATACCGGGGGGTGGGCCGCGCGCTGGCAGCTCGCCATGGCCGGCAACACCCGCAACTGGTCGGATTCGCACCCGCAGCTTGCAGCGCTGATCCGCCAGGGGATCGACGACCTTGCCAGCCTGCAGGCGTCGCTGCTGATGGCCGGCGGGACCGCGGGGACCAACGCGGTCACGATCAGCGTGGACGGAATTTCCTCCCTGGCGGACTACGCGCGTTCCGGCAATTATCTGGATACCCTGTCGGGCGTGCGCACGGTCATGGTGGCGGAAGTAACACCGACCCGCGTGCAGTACCAGCTCTACCTGAACGGCAATCTGCAGGAACTGACCCGCACGATCGCCATTGGCAGCGTGCTGGAGCCGACCGGAAACGGCATGGATGGCAGCTTCAGGTTGCGCCAATGAAGGCAGCCGACCTGCCGAATGCCATCACGGTCTTCCGGCTCCTGCTGGTGCCACCGGTGGTCGGGTTACTGCTGGCCAACCGGTTCGGGGCGGCGCTGATCGTGTTTGCCGTGGCCGGGGTTTCGGATGGTGTCGACGGATTCCTGGCCAAGCGCTTTCACTGGACCAGCCAGCTGGGCGCCATGATGGACCCGCTCGCAGACAAGCTGCTGCTGGTCTGCTCCTTCGTGACGCTGGGCTTCCTGGGCACCATCCCGACGTGGCTGGTGGTGCTGGTGATTCTCCGTGACCTCGTCATCGTGGGAGGGGCGATCAGCTACCACGTCCTGATCGAGCCGCTGACCGCGGCACCCAGCATGGTCAGCAAGCTGAATACCTTCGCCCAGTTGCTGCTGGTGGTGGTCGTGATGCTCGACCATGGCGTGCGGGCACTGCCCCAGCCGTGGATCGACGTCCTGTTCGCGGCCGTGTTGGTGACCACGCTGTGGAGCGGACTCGATTACGTGTGGACCTGGGGGCGCAAGGCCTGGCGCAAGCGCTCGTCCTGAGCGCCGGGCACGCTCCGGATGGGTAGCTCCCGGGTGAATCCGCAACTGCCACTCGGTCTCGCACTGCGTGACAGTGCGCGGTTCGACAATTATTTCCCCGGCGCCAGCCTGGAAGCCGTCCGCGCCCTGCAGGCCTGTGCCCGGGGGGACGGCGAGCCCTGCATTTTTCTCGCCGGGGCACACGGGCTGGGGAAATCCCACCTGTTGCAGGCAACCTGCCTGGCGGCGGCGGCGGCCGGACGCAGCGTGGCCTACCTGCCGCTGGGAGACTGGCCCGACCTGTCCGTGCACCTGCTGGAGGGCATGGAGCAGCAGGACCTGGTGTGTCTCGACGACGTGCACGCGATCGCGGGGCAGGCTGGCTGGGAGGAAGGTGTGTTCCACCTGTTCAATCGCCTGCGTGAATCCGGTGCCGGATTGCTGGTTTCCGCCCGGCAGCGGGCGGACCGCTGTCACTTTTCCCTGGCGGATCTCGTGTCACGGCTGGGCTGGGGTGTAACGTACGTGCTGGCGCCGCTGGCGGAGGAGCAGGTGGCGGCCGCACTGGCACAGCGCGCCCGTGGCCGGGGGCTCGAACTGCCAGCGGAAACGGCGCAGTTTCTGCTGCGGCGCATCCCGCGTGATCTGCCCACGCTGTTCAATCTGCTCGACCGGCTCGATGAAGCCGCGATGATCGAGCAGCGGCGCCTGACGGTGCCGTTCGTGAAATCGGTGCTCGAGCGCGGCTGATGGCCGGCTGTCACTCCGGCCGGGTACCGCGCCGGGCGACCCGGATGTAGCCGATGCCACCGAGGAACCACAGCGAACTGGTCAGTACTTCCAGCTGTCCGAGCGGACCATCGACCGCGTCTTCCCAGGCCGTAACCACGCCGTGGGTGAAATAGAGCAGGGCGAGAAAACAGCTCCAGGCGATGGTGTAGCGACGCGCATGCAGAATCCCGCGCAACGGCAACAGCAGTGGCAGGACCAGTACCAGCAGGACCAGTGCGACGGGGAACAGCCTGGAGGGCACGAGCCAGGTATACCAGGCCAGCAACAGGGTGAAGGTGCCCAGGTGCCCGGTCAGGGTAAGGCCGTACAGGAAGCCGGGACGCGGCATCGGCCGGTTGCGCTCAGCCGGCGGCCAGCTGACGGCTGGCGGCGGCGAGCCGCCGCCCCAGGGCCACGCACAGCTGCTGTTCCTCGGCACTGACCGGGCGCTTGCTGTCGGTGCCCGCCGTGTGGCTCGGCCCGTAGGGTGTGCCGCCACTGGTCGTGGTCAGCAGCTCGGTTTCCGTGTAGGGCAGACCCAGGATCAGCATGCCGTGGTGCAGCAGGGGCAGCATCATGCTGAGCAGGGTGGTTTCCTGGCCACCGTGCAGGCTGGAGGTGGAAGTGAACACCGCGGCGGGTTTCCCGGCCAGCGCACCGGACAGCCACAGGCTGCTGGTCGAGTCGATGAAGTACTTGAGCGGGGCGGCCATGTTGCCGAAGCGGGTTGGGCTGCCGAGGGCCAGCCCGGTACATTCCCGCAGGTCATCCAGCGTGGCGTAGGGCGGGCCTGCGGCCGGGATCGTGTCCGCGCTGGCCTCGCAGAGCGTGGAGACCGGCGGTACGGTGCGGATGCGGGCGGCGCAGTCCGGCAGCGACTCGATGCCGAACGCAACGTGTTGCGCCATTTGCGCGGTGGCACCGTGGCGGCTGTAGTAGAGCACGAGAATTTCGTTCATGGTGTCCTGTCCGGCGGGCTATGCGGGGCTGTCCGGGCGGAGGATGTCCAGGACTTTTTCCGGCGGCCTGCCGAGGGCGGCCCGGTTGCCGCGTACCACGATCGGCCGCTCGATCAGTTGCGGCCAGCGTACCATGGCCTCGATCAGCTGCTGGCGGGTCAGTGCGGGGTCGTCCAGTCCGTGGGCACGGTATGCGGCTTCCCGGGTGCGCATCAACTGGCGCGGTTGCAGGTCCAGCAGTCCGAGCAACCGGTCCAGCGTGGCGGCGTCCGGCGGGGTCTCCAGGTAGTGCACGACCTCGGGCCGGATGCCCTGCGTACCCAGCAGTTCCAGCGTGGCGCGTGACTTGCTGCAACGCGGATTGTGATAGATGACGATGCGTTCGATCATGCAACGACTCCTGTGCTTGCGGGGTTCACCGGACGATCGGGATGTCCGCGATGCGCATGCGCCATTCGCGCGGGCCGCTTTCGTGTACCGAGTTGCCCTGCGCATCGACGGCCACCGTGACCGGCATGTCCTCGACCTCGAACTCATACACGGCCTCCATGCCCAGATCCCCGAAGGCCACCACGCGCGCGGCCCGGATCGCCTTCGACACCAGGTAAGCGGCCCCTCCTGTCGCGATCAGGTACACCGCCCCGTGGCGCCTGATGGCCTCCCGTCCGTCCGGTCCGCGCTCCGCCTTGCCGATCATGCCGAGCAGCCCGGTGCGGGCCAGCATGGTTTCGGTGAACTTGTCCATGCGTGTGGCGGTGGTGGGGCCGGCGGGGCCGACCACCTCGTTGCCGACCGGGTCGACCGGTCCGACGTAGTAGATGAAGCGCCCGCGGAAATCCAGTCCGTCCGGCAACGCTGCGTCGCGTTCCAGCAGGTCCACGATACGCTTGTGCGCGGCGTCGCGTCCGGTCAGCAGGGCGCCGTTGAGCAACAGGGTTTCCCCGGGTTGCCACTGCCGGATCTCGTCCGCCGTGATGCCGTCGAGCTGCACGCGCCGGCTGTGCGCCTGCGAATCCTGCGCGATGACGGGCCAGTCTTCCAGGCGGGGCGGCTGCAGCCGTACCGGGCCGCTGCCGTCGAGCGTGAAATGCACGTGCCGGGTGGCGGCACAGTTCGGGATCAGCGCCACGGGTTTGGAGGCGGCGTGTGTGGGGTAATCCCTGAGCTTGACGTCGAGCACCGTGGTCAGGCCGCCGAGACCCTGTGCGCCGATGCCGAGTGCATTGACCTTGTCGAAGATCTCCAGCCGCAGTTCCTCGAGCCGGGACTGCGGGCCACGCGCCTGTAACTCGTGGATGGTGACGGGCTCGAGGATGGCTTCCTTCGCCAGCAGCATGGCCTTTTCCGCAGTGCCGCCGATGCCGATGCCGAGGATACCGGGCGGGCACCAGCCGGCCCCCATGGTCGGGACCTGGGACAGCACCCATGCCACGATGTCGTCGCTCGGGTTGAGAATGGCGAAGCGCGACTTGTTTTCCGAGCCGCCACCCTTGGCGGCCACGGTGATTTCCACACGCTCCCCCGGCACGATGTCCATGTGGATGACGGCCGGGGTATTGTCACCGGTGTTGCGGCGTGCCCCGGCGGGGTCGGAGACGATGGAGCCGCGCAGCGGGTTGCCGGCCTCCTGCCAGGCCAGGCGCACACCGGCATTGACCATCTCGTCGATTCCCTGGTCGGTGTCCCAGCGCACGTCCATACCCACTTTCAGGAAGACGTTGACGATACCGGTGTCCTGGCAGATCGGGCGGTGGCCCTCGGCGCACAGGCGCGAGTTGATCAGGATCTGTGCCATGGCAGCGCGCGCCGCCGGGGACTGTTCGCGCTGCCAGGCCTCGTGCATGGCACGGATGAAATCGGGTGGATGGTAGTAGGAGATGTACTGCAGGGCATCGTGGATGCTGTCGATGAAATCCTGCCTGGTGATGGTGCCCATGCGCCGGTTGCGGAACCTCTGCTGCGTACGCCAGTCCCAATTGTAGCCGTTTCGGTGCCCGGCATGTAAGGCGCGGCGCAGCGGACGATCCGGAGTTATACTTCCGCGCACCCGACAGACGGAGTTCCTCATGCGATGGTGGTTATTGCTGCTCGCCTGCCTCATCACCCCGGTGCTGGCGGCCGACACCGTGGATTTCACCCTGCCCGATCTCAACGGCAAACCGGTATCGGTGTCCGATTACCGGGGCAAGTGGGTGGTGGTGAATTTCTGGGCGACCTGGTGCCCGCCCTGCCTGGACGAGATTCCCGACCTGGTCGACCTCTACGACCACAACAAGGACCGGCTGGTGGTGCTGGGGGTGAACTACGAGGAAACCAACGACGAGTACCTGAAGGAATTCGTCGAAAGTCATATGATCAGCTACCCGGTGCTGCGCATGAATCCGGAGCCGATGACCACACTGGGGCCGGTGACGGGCCTGCCGACCACCTACATCATCTCACCGCAGGGCAAGCGCGTGGCGCGTCAGGAAGGCCCGATTACACGCGAGGCGGTGGAGAAATACATTCAGCGCAAGGAGCAGCAGGGCCGGCTGCAGAAAACGACCGCGAAGTCGGTGCGGAAATAAGCGCATGATCTGCCGGCGCTGCATCGTGTCGGGACGGGTACAGGGCGTGTTCTTTCGCGCCTCGACGCGCGAGCAGGCCCTGCGCCTGGGCGTACACGGGCTTGCCCGCAACCTGCCGGACGGACGCGTCGAGGTGCTGGCCTGCGGTAGCCGCGAGTCGGTCGACGGGCTGTGCGAGTGGTTGCAATCCGGCCCACCGCAGGCAGCGGTGACCGGTGTGGAGTGCAGCGTGGTCGAGATGACGCCACCGGACGGATTCCGCGTGACCTAGAACCTGTCTCATCATTCCGCGCGGCCGCGCGCCTCCGGTGAAGGCTGCCTCACGCCGCAGCGGAGGAGGCGGGGGCGGTCAGGAGACCCTGCGCTCCTGTTCCCGTGTCCACTCGGCCGGATCGAGCAGCGTGTCGGCGGGCGGGCCGGAAGTGTCCATGTTCGGGTAGTCCAGCGTGTAATGCAGCCCGCGGCTTTCCTTGCGCAGTTGTGCCGAGCGGATGATCAGGGCGGCCACCATGGCCAGGTTGCGCAATTCGATCAGGTCGCTGGACACAGTGAAGTTGCTGTAATACTCCTGGATTTCCTGCTGCAGCAGGTCCACGCGCCGCCAGGCGCGTGCCAGGCGCTTGTTGGTGCGCACGATGCCCACGTAGTTCCACATGCAGCGACGCAACTCGTCCCAGTTGTGACTGACCACCACTTCCTCGTCCGAGTCCCGGACGCGGGATTCGTCCCAGGCCGGCAGGCTGGCCGGCGCGGGCTGCTGCGTGAGTGTGTCCAGGATGTGCCGTGCCGCCGACCGGGCAAACACGAGGCATTCGAGCAGGGAGTTGCTGGCCATGCGATTGGCGCCGTGCAGCCCCGTGCAGGCGACCTCGCCGATCGCGTACAGGCCGGCCAGGTCGGTGGCACCGTTCAGGTCGGTGATCACGCCACCGCAGGTGTAATGCGCGGCGGGGACGACCGGGATGGGTTCCAGTGTCATGTCGTAGCCGAGTTCGCGGCAGCGCGCATAGACGGTCGGGAAGTGCTCCCTGATGAACGGCGCCGGTTTGTGGCTGATGTCGAGCAACACGTACTCTGCGCCGAGCCGCTTCATTTCGTGGTCGATTGCGCGCGCCACGATGTCGCGCGGCGCCAGGTTGCCGCGCGGGTCGAAACGTTCCATGAACGGCGTCCGGTCCGGCAGCAGCAGCCGGCCGCCCTCGCCACGCACCGCCTCGGTCACCAGGAAGGACTTGGCCTGCGGGTGGTACAGGCAGGTAGGATGGAACTGGTTGAATTCCATGTTGGCGATCCGGCAACCGGCGCGCCAGGCCATGGCGATGCCGTCTCCGCTCGAGGTGTCCGGGTTGCTGGTGTAGAGATACACCTTGCTGGCCCCGCCGGTCGCCAGCACCACGCTGGAGGCGGCAATGGTATGGACGTGGCCGGCTTCGATATCCAGCGCATAGGCGCCCAGGCAGCGGTTCGGTGACTTGCCGAGCTTGGCGGCGGTTATCAGGTCGATGGCGATATGGTGTTCGAAAATCTCGATGTTGCTGCGTTTGCGGGTTTCGCTGACCAGCGTGGTTTCCATCGCGCGCCCGGTGGCATCGGCGGCGTGCAGCACCCGCCGGGTGGAATGGCCACCCTCGCGGGTGAGGTGGAAGGCATCCGGGTCATTGCGGTTGCCGTGGCGGGTGAACGGGACGCCGAGGTCGACCAGCCACTGGATGGCCTGGGGTGCGTGCTCGATCGTGAAGCGTACCGCGTCCGGGTGGTTGAGTCCGGCCCCGGCATTGAGGGTATCCGCGATATGCGACTCGAACGTGTCTTCCGGAGCGGTCACGGCCGAAATGCCGCCCTGGGCATACAGCGTACTGCTCTCCTCGAGGCGGCTCTTGGCCAGGATCGCGATGCGCAGGGTCGCGGGCAGACGCAGGGCCAGGCTCAGTCCGGCCGCGCCACTGCCAATAATAAGCACATCGTATTGCCGGTTGCGGGTCATGGCGTGCACACTCCTCGCGAATTGGACGGCGCAGCAAGGCACCAGGTCGCCTGCGCCAGCGTGCGGCAGGAGCCTTGTGGTTCGCAAGCAATTTCTGCAAACTACCTGATTTTCATACAGTATCATGAACTAACCGGAATTCGGGGGGTCAACCGGTCGGTTCCGGGTGAGGGGAGACGGCCCGGATGGGCGAGCGAAGCATTGATCAGGCACTGGTTGAGCGGGTTCAGCATGGCGACAAGCGGGCGTTCGATGTTCTTGTTCTAAAATATCAGAACAAAATCATACAGTTGGCATATCGTTACGTGCATGATCACGATGAGGCCATGGACGTGGCACAGGAGGCCTTCATCAAGGCCTACCGGTCACTGGGCAACTTCCGCGGCGAGAGCGCGTTCTTCACCTGGATCTACCGTATCGCGATCAACACGGCGAAGAACCACCTGGTAGCCAGCGGGCGCCGGCCACCAAAGTCGGATCTAGATGCCCAGGAAGCGGAACAATATGAAGGTGCCTCTGGTCTGAAGGAATATGACACGCCGGAGCATGTGCTGCTGCGTGACGAGCTCAAGGAAACGATTGCTGCGGCGATCGACGAGCTGCCGGATGATTTGCGCACGGCGATCACCTTGCGCGAACTGGAAGGGCTAAGCTATGAGGAGATTGCCGAGGCCATGGAATGTCCGATCGGGACGGTGCGTTCGAGGATATTCCGGGCGCGGGATGCAATCGACGCGAGGCTGAAACCTTTACTGGGCTAGATAACCACGGGTTGCAATGTTATGAAAGACAAGATCCACGAGCAGCTTTCCGCGCTGGTCGACGATGAATTGCCGGATGCGGAACAGTCACTGCTGATCCGGCAACTGGCAGCGGATGACGGCCTGCAGCAGGTGCTGGCCCGGTACCAGCTGGTCAGTGACGCGCTGCATGACAGCATGCCACGGCGGGTGGATGCCGGTTTTCACCGGCGGGTGCGCGCGGCCCTGCAGGCGGAAGGGACGATGCATGTCGCGGCCGGCGGCGCCAGCCGCTGGTACCGGCCGCTGGCCGGTGCGGCTATCGCCGCCTCGGTCGCCATCGTTGCGGTGGTCTCCCTGCAGAATATCCGTCAGGAAGGCCCTGCAGAGACTCCGACCCTGGCCGTCGCCCCTGCCGCCAGCACCTATATCCGCCCGGAAAACGTGGCGAATGTTGCGGATGTCACGACCCGGGTCGAGCCGGCAACCAGCACACGCGATCTCGACGCGTACCTGGTCAACCACAACGAATATTCAGTTAACGGCGGTATGCAGGGCATGCTGCCGTATGTGCGGATCGTTGGCCAGGACTCGCAGCCCGGGAACGGCAGCCCGGGCAACGAATGAGACCGCATGCCTGACGGGTCCGGAATGTCTGCGGGGAAGGTATCCGGCCATGCCACGGCGAGCTGGTTGCTGCTCACGCTGCTGACGGCGCTGTCCGCCCAGGTGCGGGCGGATGACAGCCCGCGCCAGTGGCTCGATGACATGTCCAGCGCCCTCGAGACGCTGAACTATGACGGTACCTTCGTCTACCTGCACAACAACCGGCTGGAAACCATGCGCATCATCCACCGCGTGGACAAGGGCGGTGTGCGCGAACGACTGGTGTCCCTGACCGGCAGCGCGCGCGAGGTGCTGCGCGATGACAAGGCGGTCACCTGCATCATGACCGACAACAAGTCCGTGATGGTCGGCCACAGCCGCCCGCGGCGGCATTTCCACGTGGTACCGCGCGACCTCGACCGGCTGAACGCCAATTACACCTTTGAAGATGCCGGCAAGGATCGCATGGCGGGATATCCCGCACGTGTGATCGCCATCCGGCCGCGCGACACCCTGCGCTACGGATATCGCTTCTGGATCGACCGTGACTCACACATGCTGCTCAAATCCGATCTCACCGGTGTCGACGGCAAGCCCATCGAACAGGTCATGTTCACCGCGCTCAAGATCGGGGCGGACATCCCTCCCGGTGACCTGCAACCTTCGCTGAACGGAGACGGTTATTCCTGGCACAGCCAGATGAACGATACGCACCGGCCGGATCCGCAGCGCGACGCGCACCCCGACTGGCACGTGATGCACCTGCCGCCCGGATTCACCCTCAGCAGTTCCCAGCACGGGCGCATGCACGATGCGCAGGCGGAAACCGAACACATGGTGTTCAGTGACGGGCTGGCGACCGTGTCCGTGTACATCGAGGATGCCGATTCCGTGCACCATCCCCTGCTGGGCCATTCCGGAATGGGTGCCATGAATGCCTACGGCGCCCAGGTCGATGGGCACCAGATCACCGTGGTCGGCGAGGTGCCCGAGGCCACCGTAAAGATGATCGCCAGGTCGGTGCAGCGTACGGATCCGAAAGATGATTGAAGAATACGGCCGGGTTGTCGATGTGAAAGACGGCATGGCCTGGATCGAGGGCGTACGCACCGGTACCTGTTCTGCATGCAGCATGCATGGCGGCTGCGGTGCGGGTGCGATTGCAAAAATGCTGGGTCAGCGCCGCCTGCGTCTGCGTGCGCTCAACCGGGTCGATGCGGAGATCGGTGAGCAGGTGGTGATCGGCATTCCGGAAACAGGCCTGCTGTACGGATCCCTGGCCGTGTATACCGTGCCCCTGCTGGCCTTGCTGGGCGGTGCCCTGGCCGGCGACCGGCTGGCCACGAGCTGGTTTGCAGGGCCGGCCGAGGGCGGCGCGATTGCCGGGGCGCTTGCCGGCCTGTGTGCCGGTTTTGCCTGGCTGCGTCATTTCAGCCGCCGCAACCGGAACCACCCGGCTTATCAGCCGGTCGTACTACGCAGGGTATATCCGGGGTTGTCAACCGGCTGACAGGTCCGATGCCCGGATTCCACAAGTCCTATCAGGAGCGAAATCGGTATGTTGAAGCTAAACAGGTTCTTTGCATTCGTGCTGGGCGTCTTGTTCGTCACGATGTCCGTGGCCGGGGTTGCCCGGGCGAGTCACCTTCAGGGGTTTTCCGAACTGATCAAGAGCGTCAGTCCGTGCGTGGTCAATATCAGCACCACGCAGAAGGTACAGAGCGGACTGCATCTCCCCGAAGGCTTTGAGATGCCGGAACTGCCGGAAGGCAGCCCGTTCGGTGATTTGTTCAAGCATTTCTTCGAGCAGCAGCAGGAGGACGGTGAACCGGAATACCATGATGTCAAATCCCTGGGTTCGGGATTCATCATTTCCCCGGACGGGTATGTCCTGACCAATTACCACGTGGTGAAAGGCGCCGACGAAATCATCGTCCGCCTGAGCGACCGGCGGGAGCTGAAGGCCAAGATCATCGGCGATGACAAGCGCAGCGATATCGCCCTGCTCAAGATCAATGCCAGTAACCTGCCGGTGGCAAAGATCGGCAGTTCCCATGACCTGGAAGTGGGGGACTGGGTTCTGGCGATCGGGTCGCCGTTCGGTTTCGACCATTCCGCCACGGCCGGTATCGTCAGTGCCAAGGGCCGCAGCCTGCCAAAGGAAAACTACGTTCCTTTCATCCAGACCGACGTGGCGATCAACCCGGGCAACTCGGGTGGTCCGCTGTTCAACCAGGACGGTGAAGTGGTGGGCGTCAATTCGCAGATCTACAGCCGTTCCGGTGGCTACATGGGGCTGTCCTTCTCGATCCCCATCGAGGTCGCCATGGACGTGGTCGATCAGCTCAAGACCAGCGGCAAGGTCAGTCGTGGCTGGCTGGGTGTGCTGATCCAGGACGTGACGACGGAGCTGGCCGAGTCCTTCGGCATGAAGAAACCGCGCGGCGCGCTGGTGGCAAAGGTACTGCCCGACAGTCCCGCACAGAAAGCCGGCTTCAAGGTGGGCGATATCATTATCCGCTTCAACGATATCGACGTGACCAATTCCGCCAGTCTGCCGCCGATCGTCGGCAATACCAAGGTGGGCGTGAAGATTCCGGTCGAGGTCGTACGCAACGCCAGGACCATGGTGATCCAGGTCAAGCTGGGCGAACTGCCGGAGGAAGGCGAGCAGGAGGTGGAGTCCGGCCACCCGTCCATCGAAAAGGCCAACCGGATCGGTGTTGCGGTTGCGGAGCTGAGCGAGGAACAGATGTCCGAGCAAAGCGTGACCAATGGCGTGGTGGTGACCCACGTGGTCACCGGCGCGGCTTCCGATGCCGGCATCCGCAAGGGGGACATCATCCTGTCCGTGGACGGCAAGATCATTCATGATGCCAAGCAATTCAACAAGCTGGTAGAGGGCCTGCCAGCCGGCAAGTCCGTGGCCGTGCTGGTGCAACGCAGCGGCAGCCCGACCTTCCTGGCACTCAAGGTGCCTGGAAAATAACGGTCAGCGGCCACGGACCCGCCATGGCATGTCACTTTACCGTGTACATCCGCCGTGGCTGCCATCTCTGCGAGGACATGACGCAGGCGCTGGAGCGCCTGCGTCATGAGCTTGCCTTCAGCTATACCACCGTGGATATCGATCCCGACCCGGAACTGGTACGCCACTACGGTACGCGCGTGCCGGTGCTGGCGGAGCGGGAAACGGAGCTCTGCTACTACTTCCTCGAAGAGGACCGGTTGCGTGCCTGGTGTGCCGCCCGCGCCGGTGAGTGACTTGTCACGAGGTTGCTGTATAATCCGGAACCCTTCGGGCAATCAGTGACTTGTGATCGCTGATCCGGGTTGCCCCGACAATCCCTACCCGCGTGGCCCGGTTGGTGCGAGTCACGCCATTCCGGGTTTCATGACAGACAGCCAGTACATTCGCAATTTTTCCATCATCGCGCATATCGATCACGGCAAGTCGACGCTCGCGGATCGTTT
>Ga0315556_1001053_pt1 | contig 17026 bp, 14 predicted proteins | sample SalMarSW160310MG_FD_202112 | JGI IMG/M metagenome (GOLD analysis project Ga0315556, IMG submission 202112) | Salt marsh sediment microbial communities from the Plum Island Ecosystem LTER, Massachusetts, United States - Salt Marsh Sediment SW1603-10 ...
GCTGTGCATCGACTCCGAAGACTCGGTCGAGCTGCCGCCCACCCTGCTGCTGGGGGAGCCGGGCATCGGCAAGACGCACTTCGCCAGGCGCATCGCCGCCCTGCTCGGCACCGGTTTCGGCTTCGTGCCGATGAGCTCGCTCACCGCGGGCTGGATCCTGTCGGGAGCCTCGTCGCAATGGAAGCACGCCAAGCCGGGCAAGGTGTTCGACACCTTCCTGCACGGCGAGTACGCCAACCCGGTGATGGTCGTCGACGAGCTCGACAAGGCGGTCGACGGCGGCCAGTACGACCCGCTGGGCGCGCTCTACGCGCTGCTCGAGAGCGGCACCGCGATGCAGTTCGTCGACGAATTCGTCGAAGTCCCGATCGACGCCTCGGGCGCGGTATGGTTCGCCACCGCGAACGACGCGGCGCGCATCCCGGAGCCGATCCTCAATCGCATGAACGTGTACCAGATCGACCCGCCCGACGCGCAAGCGGCCGCGCGCATCGCTTTGGCGATCTACCGCGAAATCCGCGCCGCGCATGACTGGGGCCGGCAGTTCCCGCAAACGCCGTCGCAGCCCGTGCTCGAGAAGCTCGCCGAGCTCACGCCGCGCGAGATGCGACGCGCCGTGCAACTGGGCTTCGGCAACGCCAAGCTCGCGGGCCGCAGCGAGGTGAGCCCGGACGACGTTCAGGACGGGCGCGGGGCGAAGAAGTCGCGCATCGGCTTCTAGACAGCCCCTAGGCCTTCGCCAGCATCCGCCCGCAGACGACGACCGAGACCCAGATCAGCAGCGAAAGCGCCGCGCAAACGCGCGCCTGCCACGGCGGCGGCAGATCGACGTCCCACGCCGCAGCGCCGCGGAAGACGACTGCGTGAAACACCGCGGCATTGGTGCCGGCGGCGAGCAGCAGCATCATCTTGAGCGCGAACAGCGGGCTGCCGATCAGTTCCTCGGCGCGCGCGAGGAACAGCAGCAGGCCGCTCGGCACGATCAGCAGGAAGCTCGCCGCGGTCCACGGCAGCACGTGCGCCGCAAGCCGCCGCAGCGGCAGCGCGCGCGACAGACCCAGCAGGCGCAGGTCGAGCACCGCGATCGACCCCACCAGCAAGGCCACGCCGAGCAGGTGCACGCTCGCCACCGCGGCGTGCAGCGCGCTCGAGCCGCGCAGCGCCACCGCCAGCGGCGAAGCTGCGAGCGCCGCGGCCGGGGTCACAACTTGCGCTCGACCCAGCCCTGCACCGAGCGTAGCGCGTCGGGCAGCTTGGCGGGCTCCGCGCCCCCTGCCTGCGCCATGTCGGGGCGCCCGCCGCCCTTGCCGCCGACCTGCTGGGCGACGAAATTGACCAGCTCGCCCGCCTTCAGCTTGGCGGTGAGGTCGGCGGTCACGCCGGCCACCAGGGAGACCCTGCCGTCGCTTACCGTACCGAGCACGATCGCCGCCGACTTCAGCCTGTCCTTGAGCTTGTCCATGGTCTCGCGAAGCGTCTTGGCGTCGGCCCCCTCGAGAGAGGCGGCCAGGACCTTGGCGCCCTTCACCTCGCGCGCCTGGTCGGCGAGATCGTCGCCCTGACTCGAGGCGAGCTTCGACTTCAGGCGCGCCAGCTCCTTTTCGAGCGCCCTCTCGCGCTCCCGGGTCGCCTGGATGCGCTCCTCGAGCTTGTCGCGCGTCGTCTGGTAGAAGCCCTCGACGAAGCTCATCTGGCGCTCGAGATCCTGCACGTACTCGAGCGCCCCCTCGCCGGTCACTGCCTCGACGCGCCGGATGCCGGCCGCGACGCCGGACTCGGAAACGATCTTGAACAGGCCGATGTCGCCGGTGCGTGCGACATGCGTGCCGCCGCACAGCTCGGTCGAGACGTCGCCCATTCCGATCACGCGCACTTCGTCGCCATACTTGTCGCCGAAGAAGGCGAGCGCGCCGGCCTTGATCGCCTGGTCGAACTTCATGATCCGCGCGCGCACCTCGAGGTTGCGCCGGATGGCGTCGTTCACCAGCGCCTCGACCCGGCGGGTCTCCTCAGTTGTCATCGGCTGCGGGTGCGAGAAATCGAAGCGCGTGCGCTGGGCGTCGACCAACGAGCCCTTCTGCTGCACGTGCGCGCCGAGCACCGTGCGCAGCGCGGCGTGCATCAGGTGTGTGGCCGAGTGATTCCACATCGCGCGCCGGCGCGAGGTCGCGTCCACCTGCGCGCTCACTTCGTCGCCGACCTTGAGCCGGCCGGTCACCTGCGCGCCGTGGTGACCGAACACTTCGGCCTGGATCTTCTGCGTGTCGGCGACGGCGAAGGTTCCGGCGGGGCCGACCATCTCGCCACGGTCGCCGACCTGGCCGCCCGACTCGGCGTAGAACGGCGTGCGGTCCAGCACCACCACGCCCGAATCGCCGGCGCCGAGCTCGCCGACCTGGGTGCCTTCGCGGTAAAGGGCGATCACGGTACCCTTGAGCGAGAGCGTGTCGTAGCCGCCGAATTCGGTCTTGCCGCCGGCGTACTCGAGCCCCGCCGCCATCGAGAAGCGGCTCGCGGCCCGCGCCCGCTCGCGCTGCTGGCTCATCGCCGCCTCGAAGCCGGCGATGTCGATCTGCAGGCCGCGCTCACGGCAGATGTCGGCCGTCAGGTCGACCGGGAAGCCGAAGGTGTCGTACAGCTTGAACACGGTTTCGCCGTCGAGCATCGGCCCCTCGCCCGCCAGCGCCGCCTCGAGCACCTGCATGCCGTGGTGCAGCGTCTCGGCGAAGCGCTCTTCCTCCTGCTTGAGCACCTGCGCCACGCGCGCCTTGGCCGCGGTCAGCTCCGGGTAGGCGGCGCCCATCGCGCGATCGAGGTCCTCGACGATGCGGTGGAAGAACGGCTGCTGCTGACCGAGCTTGTAGCCGTGACGGATCGCGCGGCGGATGATCCGCCGCAGCACGTAGCCGCGGCCCTCGTTGCCGGGAATCACGCCGTCGACGATCAGGAAGCTGCAGGCGCGAATATGATCCGCAATCACGTTGAGCGACGGGCTCTTCAGGTCCTTGGCGCCGGTCTCGCGCGCCGCCGCCCGGATCAGGTCCTGGAACAGGTCGATTTCGTAGTTCGAGTGCACGCCCTGCAGCACGGCGGCAATGCGCTCCAGTCCCATGCCGGTATCGACCGAGGGCTTGGGCAGCGGGTGCATGACGCCCGCGTCGTCGCGGTTGAACTGCATGAAGACGAGATTCCAGATCTCGATGTAGCGGTCGCCCTCGGCGTCGGGCGAGCCCGGCGGCCCGCCGGGGATGCCTTCGCCGTGGTCGTAGAAGATCTCGCTGCAGGGGCCGCAGGGGCCGGTCTCGGCCATCTGCCAGAAGTTGTCCGACTGGTACTTCTGCCCGCCCGGCTTGTCGCCGATGCGGACGCAGCGCTCCTTCGGTACGCCGATTTCCTTGGTCCACAGGTCGTAGGCCTCGTCGTCGCTGTGGTAGACCGTGGTCCAAAGCTTCTCCGCCGGCAGCTTGTAGACCTTGGTCAGCAGCTCCCAGGAAAAGTGGATCGCGTCTTTCTTGAAGTAGTCGCCGAACGAGAAATTGCCGAGCATCTCGAAGAAGGTGTGATGCCGTGCGGTGTAGCCGACGTTCTCGAGGTCGTTGTGCTTGCCTCCTGCGCGCACGCAGCGCTGCGAGGTCGTGGCCCGGCTGTAGGGGCGGTGCTCCTTGCCGAGGAACACGTCCTTGAACTGCACCATCCCCGAATTGGTGAACAGAAGCGTCGGGTCGTTGCCCGGCACGAGCGGGCTCGAGGCCACGATGGCGTGGCCCTTGGACTTGAAGTACTCGAGGAAGCCCGAGCGGATCTGGCTTGATTTCATGGTCCCGGCGCTGCGCGAAAGTGCTTGATTTTACAGCAAGCCTTAGCGCGCCTCGAGGTGCCCGGCGGCCGCCAGCGCGCGCATCGATTCGCGCGTGAATTCGGCCCGCGGCGCGTTGCCGCCGATGACGAACATGAGCAGCGAGTACTTGCGCTTGCTGCCGCGCGTGACGTTCATGAAGCGGCGCGACACGCCGGGCGGGAACGAGATCACGTCGAGCGGCTTGAGGTCGACGTGCTCGATGCGCCCTTTCTCGTTCTCCCAGCTCGCGCGCCAGGTCCCGCTCATGGCGATGAAGGTCTCGTTGGTGTCGTGGTTGTGGAACATCGGCCCGCGCCCGGGAAGCGCGCGGCAATATCCCAGGTTGAAGCCTTCCGAGATCTTGATCGCCGCCAGGCGCGAGGCCTTGTCGCCCACCGGCGAAGTGACCGCGCCCTTGTTCTCGCCCTTCGGCGGCTGAAAACCGATCACGTTGTAGAGGATACGCTCGCAGCCCGGGTAGCGGCTGTCGGGCAGCCCGCCGTCGAAACCCTTCAGCTTGCCGAAGCGCGCCACGCGCTTGAGCATGTCCTGGCGCGAGACGCGAGTGCGGCGCAGCTTTTCGCGATACTCCATGCTTCCTCCTTGACAGTGGAACGCGCGCAACCTAGCTTATCATGCGATAACTTAGAACATTTTCCGATGGCCGCCGTCCCGCATAGCGCCAAAGCCACCCGCCCGGTGCTCGACTACGCGCAGGCGCTCGCCGCCGCCGAGCAGCTGGCCCCGACCCTCAGGGCGCGAGCCGCCGAAGCCGAGGCGCTGTGTCGGCTGCCCGAGGCGACGCTCGAGGATCTGCATCGCAGCGGCCTGTTCCGCGTCGGCCAGCCGCGCCGGTGCGGCGGTTCCGAGCTCGACTATCCGGTGTTCGTCGACGTCGGCGCGGCGCTCGCGCGCGGCTGCGCCTCGACGGCCTGGGTATGGGCCAATTACGCTAGCCACCACTGGATGCTGTGCTGGTGGCCCGAGCGCTGCCAGGACGAGGTGTGGAACGCCGACCCCGACGCGCTGATCTGCTCGACGCTGGTGTTTCCCGCCGGCAAGGCGATCGCGGTCGCCGGCGGCTACCGGCTCACGGGACGCTGGCCGTTCTCGAGCGGCGCCGCGCACGCGGGCTGGAACATGATCGGCGCCACGGTCGAGGGCAGCAGCGCGCTGCGGGTGTTCCTGCTGCCTTCGTCCGACTACGAGGTGATCGACAACTGGCGCGCGATGGGGCTGCGCGCCACGTCCTCGAGCGACGTCGTGGTGCGCGACGCCTTCGTTCCGGCGCACCGCACGCTTGCGGTCGACGACACCCGCGGCGGCGCGCACCCGGCGCTGGCCGCCAACCCCAACCCGGTCTACCGGGTGGCGGTGTTCGCCACCTTCCCTTACCTGCTCACCGGAATCGCGCTCGGCGCCGCCGAGGGCGCGCTGCAGGACTTCGTCGCCGGCCTGCGCGGCAAGGTGGCGAAGTACACCGGCAAGTCGGTGGCCGACTTTTCCGCGGTGCAGATCAAGCTGGCCGACGCCGCCGCCTGCCTCGAGACCGCGCGCCTGCTGATGCGCAAGGCCTGCGTCGAGGCTCAGGAGTGGGCCGCGCGCGATGCGATCCCGGACATGCTGACCAAGGTGCGCTGGCGCCGCGACGGCGCATTCTCGGCGCAGCTGTGCGTGCGCGCGATCGATTCGCTTTTTGCCGTGAGCGGCGGCGGCGCGCTGTACGAGTCCAATCCGCTGCAGCGCGCGTTCCGCGACGTGCATGCGGCGGCGAGCCACATCTCGATGTCGTTCGATGTCGCGGGCACGACTTACGGCCGCGTCGTGGCCGGCCTGCCGTCCGACAATCCGACGCTTTAGCGGCGCTTCGCGCGGGCGCGCTTGACGCGCAGCAGGCCGCTGAGGACGTTGGGCGCGCCGAGCAGCAGTCTGTCGACCGCATGCTCGATCAGGGCGGGAAGATCCTCGTGCACGCGGCTGCCGTAGATGAACTTCCTCACGCAGTAGTAGAAGATTCCGCCGTGCAGGTCCCACGCCAGCTCCATCTCGAACGGCGAGATCGGCGCGCGCCGGCTGTCGGGCAAGCCCAGCTCGACCCTGAGCTCGGCGCAGATGCGCTGCAGCAGCTGCTTTTCGAGCATGTCGATGTAGCGGCGGTTGAAGCCGGTGCCGGCCAGTCCGGCATACATGTAGAGCCGGATCCACTCCGGGCGGAACACCACCGTCGTATAGCGGCGGTAGAACTCGATCAGACGCGCGCGCAACGGCAGCGAGCGGTCTCCCAGCAGCGTGCGCCAGGCCGGATCCCAGCGCCCGAGAAACACCTCCCGGTAGACGCGCTCGAGCAGCGCCCGCTTGGACGGGAAGTAGCGGTACAGCAACGGCTGCGTGATGCCGAGCCGGCGCGACAGCTCGCGGGTCTGGCCGGAAAAGCCGACCTCGGAGAAGAAGCGGATCGCCTCGCTCACGATCTGCTCTTCCCGCTCCCCGGGCAGCAAGCGGCGTGAGGGCCGCTTCGGCTTTGCGCGATTCGTGCTCATGCGTGTAGATTATCGCCTGATCACCAGCGGCGAGCCGCGACAATCTCAACGGGCAGAGGAATGAAACTCGGCTATTTCACCATGCCGCTGCATCCGCCGCAGCGCAACTACGTCCAGACCCTGAAGGAGGACCGCGAGGCGATCCTGCTCGCCGACCGGCTCGGCTACTGCGAGGCTTTCGTCGGCGAGCACGTCACCGACATTGCCGAGTCGGTCACCAACTGCGCCGCCTTCCTCGCCAGCCTGGTACACGACACCAGGCAGATCAAGCTCGGCACCGGCACCCTCAACCTGCCGAACGGCCATCCGGCCCAGCTCGCGGCCACCGTGTCGATGCTCGACAACATGCTCGAAGGCCGCTTCATCGTCGGCATCAGCCCCGGTGGGCTGCCATCGGACTGGGAGGTGTTCGGCAACATGGGCGCGGACCGCACCGCCATGTTCGTGGAATGCATCGACCACATGATCGCGATCTGGACCGGCGGGCCGCCCTACAACCTCAAGGGCCAGTTCTGGAACATCTCGACCGAGAAGACCATGATTCCCGACATCGGCCAGGGAATCATCCCCAAGCCCTACCAGAAGCCGCACCCCCCTATCGTCGTCACCGCGGTCGAGCCCTTCTCCAGGGGCGTCACCGAGGCGGCCAAGCGCGGCTGGGACCCGATTTCGGCCAACTTCCTGCTGCCGCAGTGGGTGAAGTCGCACTGGCCGAAGTACGCCGAGGGCTGCGCCGCGGCGGGGCGCAGCGCCGACCCGGCCAACTGGCGCGTGGCGAAGACCGTGTTCGTCGCCGACGACGAGGCCACGGCGCGCGAATACGGCTTCGGCGCGCAAAGCCCCTATCGTTTCTACTACCAGCAGCTTTTCTTCAAGCTCAAGCGCGCCGGCCGCATCAACCTGTTCAAGCCTTCGAAGGACACGCCCGACGAGCAGGTGACGCTCGATAGCGTGGTCGACAGCCTGGTGATCGCCGGAACTGCGGAGAAAGTGGCCGACGAGCTGCTCGCCCTGCGCGAGTCCACGGGCGACTTCGGCACCCTGCTGTACTGCGGCATCGACTGGGTCGACCCCAAGCTCGCGCGCCGCTCGATGGAGCTAATGGCGAAGAAGGTGATGCCGGCGATCAACCGCGCAACGGGTGGGTGCTGATGACACAGGGCAAGCTTCCGCGCGAGCGCGTCCCGTACTCCGCGATCGTCGATCGCCCCCCGCTCAGGCTGCCCGGCGGTGCGCGCATGGCGGTGTGGACCATCGTCAACGTCGAGGAGTGGTCGATCGAGCGCAACATGCCGCGCACCGTGCTGCCGCCGCCGATGGGCCAGCCGCTGCAACCGGACCTGCCGAACTGGGCCTGGCACGAGTACGGCATGCGGGTGGGCTTCTGGCGCTTGGTCGACGTGCTCGCACGCTGCGGGGTAACCCCGACCATGGCGGTCAACGGCTCGGTGCTGAAGAGCTACCCGCGCATCGCCGAGGCCGCGCGCGACGCGAACTGGGAATTCATGGGACACGGCTACCTGCAGGGTCCGATGCACAACCTGACCGACCAGCGCCAGGCGATCCGCGACACCATCGAGGTGATCCGCTCGTTCACCGGCAAGTCGCCGCGCGGCTGGGAGAGCCCGGGCCTGACCGAGACCTACGACACGGTCGACATCCTGCACGAAGAGGGTATCGAGTACGTCGCCGACTGGGTGCTCGACGACCAGCCGCTGAAGATCCGCACCTCAAAGGGCCATATCGTGTCGGTGCCCTACACGCTGGAAGTCAACGACATCCCGATGATGGCGCTGCAGAACCACAGCGCCGACGAGATGTTCAGGCGCGGCGCGGAGCAGTTCGACCGCTTGTACGAGGAAAGCGAGACCATCACGCGCGTGATGGCGATCAGCGTGCACCCCTACATCACGGGCGTGCCACACCGCATCGGTTGGCTGGAAAAGCTCTACCAGCACATCGCGGCCAGGCCCGGGGTCTTGCTCTGGACCGGAGAGCGGATCCTTGACTGGTACCTGACACAGGATTGTTGATTTACTGCTACACTTTTGCGCAAGTCCCGTGAAGCACGAATAGAGGACACTTCTGTAGTCACCACAATTGGAGAGGAGGGCTCGGAGATGATCAAGCGTCGTTCATTCATGCGTGCCTCGCTGGCCTCGGGCGTCATCGCCCTGGCGCTCGCGTCTGGTTCGCTCGTATCCTTCCCCGCGCAGGCCGCAAAGCCGATCAAGATCGGCTTCAGCATGGCGTTGAGCGGCGGCCTGGCCGGCGCCGGCAAGGCCGCGCTGATCGCGATGAATATCTGGAAGGACGATATCAACAAGAAGGGCGGATTGCTCGGCCGGCCGGTGGAGTTCGTCTACTACGACGACGCCACCAGCCCGTCCACGGTCCCAGGCATCTACACCAAGCTGCTCGGCGTCGACAAGGTCGACCTGGTGGTGTCCAGCTACGGCACCAACGAGATCTCGCCGGCAATGCCGATCGTGATGCGCAAGAAGCTGGTGTTCCCGTCGCTGTTCGGACTCGCGGTCAACGACCAGTTCAACTACAACCGCTACTTCCAGATCATGCCCGCCGGACCCGAGCCCAAGCTCGACTGGTCGAAGGGCTTCTTCGATCTCGCAGCCGAGCAGCAACCCAAGCCCCAGACCGTGGCGATCATTGCGGCGGACTCCGACTTCGCGCTGGCGGCCGCAGCCGGCGCGCGCGAGAACGCCAAGAAGCGCGGCATCAAGGTGGTGTACGACAAGACCTATCCGCCGGGCACGCCGGACTTCACACCAATCGTGCGCGCGATCCAGGCTGAGCGCCCGGATCTGGTCTACGTGGCGTCCTACCCGCCCGGATCGGTCGGCATCGTCAAGGCCGCGCGCGAGGTCGGAATAAAGGCGAAGATGTTCGGCGGCGGCATGGTGGGCCTGCAGTTCGCGGGCATCCAGAAGAACCTGGGACCGATGCTGGACAACATCGTCAATTACCACTTCTGGGTGCCGGAGCACACGCTGAACTTTCCGGGCATCAACGAGTTCCTGAAGAAGTACGAGGTGGCTGCCAAGGGCAAGGGCGTCGATCCGCTCGGCCAGTACCTGCCGCCGTACGCCTACGCCTACATGCAGGTCCTCGGCCAGGCGGTCGAAGCCACGCACGGCCTGAACCAGGCCAAGCTCGCGGCCTACATGCACGCGCACACCTTCAGCACCGTGGTCGGCGACGTGAAGTTCGGAAGCAACGGCGAGTGGGCACAGACCCGCGTGCTGATGACCCAGTTCCGCAACGTCAAGCCGAACGATCTCGACCAGTTCCGCGAGGCCGGGAAGCAGATCGTGCTCTATCCGCGGCAATGGAAATCGGGGAAGATGGTCTATCCGTTTAGCCAGTAATCCTCTCTGAGCAGGCCCCGCGCGACGGTGCTTTCGGTCGATCTACTCTCGAACGCCCTCGTCGCGGGGGTTCTGCTCGGCGGCTTCTACGCCGCCGTGTCGATCGGGCTCGCCATCAGTTTCGGCCAGCTCGACATCGTCAACATCGCCCACCCGGCGTTCGTCATCGTGGGCTCGTACATCGCCTGGATCCTGAACAGCAGGTTCGGATTCGATCCGGTGCTGATCGGGGTCCTCGCCACTCCTGTTTTCTTCTTCGTCGGCGTCGTGATGTATCGCATCTACTACGCCGCTTTCGAGCGCACGGGGCAGGAGTCGCTCAGCGGCCTGGCGTTCTTCTTCGGCGTCATGTTCATCCTCGAGGTGGGTCTCATGCTGGTATACGGCGTGGACTACCGCCTCGTCAGCGCCGACTACATCGGCAAGAGCTTCCATATCGGCTGGGTCGGCGTTCCGCTGCGCATGCTGGTGCCCTTTACGGCCGCGCTCGTCATGACCGGCGGCATATGGCTGTACCTGTCGCGCACCTTCATGGGCCGCGCGATCCTGGCCGTCGCGCAGGACCCGCTCGCGCTGCAGCTGATGGGCGCCGACCCCGTGCGCATCAAGCAGTTCGCGTTCGGACTGGCGATCGCGACCACCTCCATCGCGGGCTCGCTGCTGATCATCATCGGTCCGGTCGAGCCCTCGATCGGGCGCGACTACATCGGACGCGTGTTCGCCATCGTCGTCCTCGGCGGCATGGGCAGCATCAGCGGCATGTTCGTCGCCGCGATGATCCTGGGCGTAGTCGAAAGCGTGGTCTCGACCTTCGCCGGCCCGTCCTGGGCCCCGGCGGTGGCCTTCGGCGTGCTGCTGCTGACGCTGGCGCTGCGGCCTTCCGGACTGTTCGGCAGGCGCTAGATGAAATTGCGCGTCAACGCATTCTGGCTGTGCGCCGTCGCCATCGTCGCCGGCGGGCTGGTGCTGACGGAAGTGCTGCACAACGACTACTATTTCAACGCGCTGTACGTGATCCTGCAGGGCACTCTGATGGCGGTGGCCTGGAACATCCTGGGCGGGTTCACCGGTTACGTGAATTTCGGCAGCGCCGGCTTCTTCGCGGTCGGTGCCTACACCTCGATCTTCCTCGACAAGTACTTCGGCCATACGCTGCCCTTGCCGGTGCTGATCGCCGCGGCTGCCGCGGTCTGCGCCCTCATCGGACTGGGCGTCGGCTACCTGAGCCTGCGCCTCAAGGGCGTCTATTTCTCCATCGCCACGCTGGCGATGGCGATCGTGTTCGCGACCCTGATCAGCAACTGGCGCTACATGGGCGGCGCGCGCGGCGCCTACATCCTCACGCCGGAGACCTTCCTCTGGTTCCACAGCTACATCCAGATGCTGTTCATGGTGATGCTGCTGCTCACATTGGGCGCGGTGGCGATCTCGCGCAACCTCAACTTCTCGCGGCTCGGCCGCGGGCTTGCTGCGATTCGCGACGACGAGGTCGCGGCCGAGTGCGCCGGCGTGCCAACGCTGCGCCTGAAGCTGATCTCCACCACTCTGATGGGCGCCCTGATGGGCGTCGCCGGCGCGCCCTACCCGTTCTTCGTCACCTTCGTCGACCCGGCATCCGCATTCAGCCTGTTCGTGGCCGTGAATGCCATCGCGATGCCGATGATCGGCGGTACGGCGCACTGGATCGGTCCGGTCATCGGCGCGCTGCTGCTGGGCTCGGCCCAGCAGGTCATCACCGTCACAGTGTCGTCCGAAATAAACGTCCTGCTGGTCGGCGTGATGCTGGTGGGCTTCGTCACCCTGGCCCCGCAGGGCATCGTGGGGCTGGCGCAGAAATACTTCCGGAGGCGCCCGCGATGAGCGCCCCGGTGCTGACCGTCGGCAACCTCACCAAGCGCTTCGGCGGCTTCGTCGCGCTGCAGAACGTGGACGTGCACGTGAACGCCGGCGAGCGCCTGGGGCTCATCGGCCCGAACGGCTCGGGCAAGACCACGCTCATCAACTGCATCTCCGGCGCGCTGTTCAACGACGAAGGTTCGATCGTGTTCGAGGGACGCGACATCACCCGCATGCCGGCGCACCAGCGCGCGCGCCTCGGGGTTGCGCGCAGCTTCCAAATCCCGAAGCCTTTCCGCAGCATGTCGGTGCTCGAGAACCTGCGCGTGCCCCTCGAGTACGCGGCGTGGTCGCGCGCCGAGCACCGGCACATCACGGACGAGGCCATGGCCGTGCTCGAGCAGATGGGCCTCAAAGAACGCGCCGACGAGAATTCCGCCGGGCTAACGCAGGTCGACATGCGCAAGCTCGAGCTCGCGCGCGCGCTCGCGGCGAAACCGCGGCTGCTCGTGTCCGACGAGGCGATGGCGGGGCTGTCGAGCTCGGAGGTCGACGAGATACTCGAGATCCTGCTGGCGCTCAACCGGCGCGGCGTCGCGGTCATCATGATCGAGCACATCATGCGCGCCGTGATGCGCTTTTCCGAGCGCGTGGTGGTGCTGGACGCGGGGCAGAAGATCGCCGAGGGCACGCCCGCGGAGATCGTGCGCAACCCCCAGGTCGAAAGGGCCTACCTTGGCGAATAGGCTCGTCGCGGACGGAATCGAAGCCGGCTACGGCGCGGTGCGGGTCCTGCACGGCCTGTCGATCCGGGTCGAGCAGGGCGAGGGCGTGGTGCTGCTGGGATCGAACGGCAACGGCAAGAGCACGCTGATCAAGTGCATCATGGGAATCGTGCGGCCTACCGCCGGCACGATCTATCTGGAGCGCGACGGCGAGCGCATCGACCTGGTCGGCAAGAGCCCGCAGCAGGTGGTCGAGCTGGGGATCGCACTGGTGCCCGAAGGGCGCCGCCTGTTTCCCACCCTGACCGTGGAGGAGAACCTGATCCTGGGCGCCTACCGCCAGGGTGCGCGCGCCAGGCTGGCGACCAACCTGGAGTTCGTCTACGAGGTGTTTCCACCCCTGCGTCAGCGGCGCACCCAGAGCGCGGGCAGCATGAGCGGCGGCGAGCAGCAGATGGTGGCGGTGGCCAGGGCGCTGATGTCCGAGCCCCACATGTTGCTGGTCGACGAGCCCTCGGTCGGCCTGTCGCCGCTGCTGGTGCATCACATGATCAGCAAGATCAAGGAGCTGAAGGACCGCCGCAACCTCACCGTGCTGATGGCCGAGCAGAACTTCAACCAGGCGATCAGAATGGCCGATCGCGGCTACATCATCGTCCACGGCCAGATCGAGTTCGAGGGCGAGAACGCACTCGCGCTGGAGAACAACGACATGATCAAGCAGTACTATCTCGGGATCTAGCGCGGCGCGGCGCCCCGAGGCAATCCTGCTAAAACCCGTCCTATCGCTGTTCGCCGGCATCGCGATCCTGGTCGTGGGGATCGGGCTGCTGTTCACCGCGCTCGGCCTGCGCGCCGGGCTGATGGAGTTTCCGGTCACGGTGACCGGACTGGTGATGTCGGCCTACTTCGTCGGCTTCATGCTGGGCACCTACCTCTGCCCGGCGATCATCCGGCGTGCGGGGCACATCCGCGCCTTTGCGGCGATGGCTTCGGTCGCCTCGACGATGCCGATTCTGCATGCGCTGGTGGTCACGCCCTGGGCCTGGGGCGCCCTGCGCCTGATCACCGGTGTGTGCATCGTCGGCCTTTACATGGTGGTCGAGAGCTGGCTCAATGCGCTGGCGCCCAATTCCGGGCGCGGCAAGATTTTCGCCGCGTACATGGCGACCACGCTCGGCGCGCTCGCCTTCGGCCAGTTCCTGATCTTGGTCGGCGACGTGCTCGGCTTCACGCCCTTCGCGCTGGTGTCGATCCTGCTTTCACTCGCCCTGGTGCCGGTCGCCCTGACGCGCGTGCCCGAGCCGCCGCCGGTGGTGGCGCCACGGCCAGCGTTGCGGCGCCTGTTCGCGGTCGCGCCGGTCGGCTTCATCGGCGCGCTCGCCTCCGGGCTGCTGAACGGCGCCTTCTTCGGCATGGGTGCAGTGTTCGCGCAGCGTGTCGGCATGAGCGAAGCCGGTGTCGCGTCTTTCATGAGCGCGACCATCGTCGGCGGCGCGTTGCTGCAGTGGCCGGTCGGCCAGCTCTCGGACCGACGCGACCGGCGCCTGGTGCTGGCCGCGGTCTGCGCCTGCGCGGCCCTGCTCGCCGCGCTCGCGTTCGTCGCCGAGCGCTTTTCCGGGCCGCTGCTCGTGCTCGTCGCCTTCTTCTACGGCGGCCTGGCGTTCACCGTCTACGGCATCAGCGTCGCTCACGTCAACGATCTGCTCGAGCCGGCGGGCATTCTGGAAGCGACCGGCAGCTTGCTGCTGCTGCACGGCGTCGGCGCGGCGATCGGTCCCTCGGCGGCGGGATTTCTCATGCAGCAGCTGGGGCCGGGCAGCCTGCTGGTGTATTTCGCGCTGGTGCTGGCCGCGGTGGCGGTCTACGCGCTCTACCGCTACAAGCTGGTGGCGCGGCCGGCCGTGGGCGAGCCGCACGGCTTCGTGCCTATGGCGGAAACCTCGCAGGCGGTGCTGAAGATGGATCCGCGCGCCGAGACGGAAACCCGTCCGGCGGCTACCGCGCGCTGAGCGCGCGCCGCGCGAGCTCGTCGAGATTCGCCTGCGCCGGCGCACGCCGGCCCTGCTCGATTTCGTGCACCAGCGACGTGGTGGCCGCGCACCAGGGCGCCGCGACGCCGTGCGCGCGTGCCTTCTTTGCGACCAGACCGCTGAAGTAGTCGACTTCGGTGCGGCGGCCGCGCAAGACGTCCTGCAGCAAGGAAGTGGCGGCATCGGCGCTGACGCGCGAGGCGCGCTCGGTGAGCCCGCGCGCGAAGGTGTCCGAGCGCCCCGCCGCGCCCTCGAGCACCTGGGCCGCGCTGAAGTCCCCCATCACGCGCTCGAACGGGTGGCCCTCGGCGGCAGCGACCTGCAGCACCTCGGCCGCGATGTGCACAATCGCGCGGCGCGCCGGGCCGTTCGCCAGCATCGCCGCCGAGCGCAGGCCGCCGATGCCGGAAACCGGGTTGAGCGCGGTGTTGGTGAGCATCTTGGTCCAGCGCTCGTGCATCAGGTCGTCGATCACCTCGGCCGGCCACACCGCGTCAAGCAGCGCCGCCACCCGCCGCGCCTGCTCGCAGGGCGGGCGCAGGTACTCTCCCACGTACACCCCCGGCAGGCGCACGCCCGCCGCGGCGCGGCTGACCGAGGCGGTCGCCGTCACCAGTCCGGGCTCGAGCAGCACCGCGTTGACCAGCACCACGCCGCCGAGCACCCGCCCGGCCCCCGCCCGCGGCGCGATCCACTCCTCGTTGAGCGAGTTTTGCAGGCTCACCACCGGCGCCTCCGCACTGAGATGCGGCAGCACGCGCTCGAGCGCCGCCTCCGTGTCGTAGGACTTCACCGCCAGCAGGCACAGATCCGCGCGCCCACCCAGCTCGTCGGGCGCCAGAACCGGCGGACGGTGGTGCTCCACGCTGCCGTCGAGGTTGGCAATGCGCAGCCCTTCGCGCGCCACCGCCTCGCGCTGCGCCGCCCACGGCTCGACCGCAACCACGTCGTGGCCTGCGCTGTGCAGGCGGCCGGCAGCCTGGGCGCCGATGGCGCCAATTCCGTAGACGATCGTCCGACCGGACATCTCAGAACGCCCCGCCCTTCTTGCGGCTGTCGACGATGCCCTGCGCGCGCATGCTGATCTGGCTCTGCACCCGGATGTTGAGCAGCGCCGGCCGTCCGGCCGCCAGCGCACGCTCGAGCGCCGGGGCGAGCTGCTCGGGACGCTCGACCAGCTCGCCGTGGGCGCCGAGACCCACAGCCACCAGGTCGTAGCGCGTCGGCGCGAGGTCGGTGATCACAGGCTTGCCGTACAGCCCGAGCTGAATATTCTTGTCGATGCCCCAGGCCGCGTCGTTGCCGAGCAGCACCACGATGTCCAGCCCGTGACGCACGGCGGTGTCGAGTTCCATGCCGTTGAAGCCGAATGAGCCGTCGCCCGTGATGCAGAACACACGGCTGCCCGGGCGCGCGAGCTTGGCCGCGATCGCCGTCGGCACGGCCTGGCCGAGCATTCCCAGGTTGGGCAGGTAATGCCACGAGCGCGGCAGCCGTGCCGGAAGATAGGCACGGCCGTAGTAGGCGTAGTCGCCGCCGTCGAACACCAGCACGTCGTCGGGGCGGAGCATTGCGGCGAGCGTCTTGTGCACGAACATCGAGCGCAACGGCGCCTCGTCGGTGGCGAAAACCTCGATGCGGGTACGTTCCGCCGCGCGTGCCTGGCGCAGCCGCTCGAGCCACGGCAGTTCGGGCCACGGCTGCGCCGCCGCGGCGGCAGCGAGTTGCTCTACGACCGGCCCGACGTCGCCGACGATGCCGACGTCGACGCCGCGGTTGCGCCCGACCTGAACGCCGCTCGGCTCGACCTGGATCAGCTTCGCCCTTTCCGCCACGATCGGCGGCAGGCCGAAGCCGACGGTGAAATCGAGCAGCTTGCCGAGAAAGAGGACTACGTCGGCTTCGCGGATCAGGTTCGCCGGCTGGTGCTGCGACAGGTCGAAGAAGCCGAAGCAGCATGGATGCTCGTCGGAGACGATCCCGCGTGCGGACTCTTCGGTCATCAGCGGCAGCTTGGTGGTCTCGATCAGCCGTTGCAGCGCCGCGCCCCAGTCGCCGTAGGCGGCCGGCGAGCTGGCGACGATAAGCGGCCGCTCGGCCGCGCGCAGCAGGCGCAGCGCCTGGTCGATCTGCGTGCTCGCGGCGATCCGCGGCGCCTGCGGCCGGTACGCGGCTGCGCCGTAGAACCGCACTTCCGCCTCTTCGACGCGCTGGATCTGCACGTCGATCGGCACGGTGAGGTGCACCGGGCCGCGCCGGCCTTCGAACGCGGTGCGCACCGCGGTCGCAACCATGTCCGGGATGCGCCGTGCGTCGTGCACCAGCCAGGCGCCCTTGGTGGCGGGGCGCGCCATGCCGACCTGGTCGATCTCCTGCATGATGCCGCGATGGTAGTCGCGCAACCCGGCCGAGCCCGCGATATTGAGCACCGGACTCTCCGAGGAGAGCGCATTGACCAGTCCGGGAATTGCGTTCGCGTGTCCCGGCGTGGTGAACGCGCACACGCCCAGCCGCCCGCTGATCCGCGCCCAGGCGTCTGCCATGTGCACGGCGGCCTGCTCGTGGCGGCAGTCGATCAGCCTGAAGCCCTCGTCGGCCAGCAGGTCGAGCAAAGGCAGGATGTGGTCGCCCGCGAGGGTGAAGATCGTGTCCACCCCTTCCTGGCGGA
>Ga0315556_1001054_pt1 | contig 17021 bp, 18 predicted proteins | sample SalMarSW160310MG_FD_202112 | JGI IMG/M metagenome (GOLD analysis project Ga0315556, IMG submission 202112) | Salt marsh sediment microbial communities from the Plum Island Ecosystem LTER, Massachusetts, United States - Salt Marsh Sediment SW1603-10 ...
ACGAGCAGGTCGTTGACCCGGAGCTCACTGTCCTCGGGCGACGGCACACCGAGCGGGTGCTCGAGGGTCCGCGTCTGACCGTCGAACCGCGCCAGGCCGGTGACGTCGCAGCCGGGGCCCCCGCACGTCGGTGCGTACGATCCGGCCCAGATCATCCCATCGCTACCGACCGCGACAGAGGTCACGAAGTTCAGCGGAGCTCGGTCGAGATTGTCGGGGCGCCATGTCGATCCGTCGGGTCTCAGGGCGACGACGCCGCCGAACCCGGCTGCCACCCACACGGTGCCGTCAGCCGCCGGGACGATCTGGAAGACATCGAAGGCGGCGCCGTCGAGCACGCTCATCCATGCTCCGTCGCGGAAGACCTTGACCCAGCCATCTCCGCCGGCCCACAGCGACCCGTCCGGCCCGAACGCGAGCGATCGAACCCCCGACGCCGGTGACCCTGGGGACGCATCGCGCTCCCAGGCCCCGCTACGAAGCCTCCAGATCCCGGCGGGACCGCCGTCGGAGTAGCTACCCACCAACACATCCTCGGCCGAGACTGCAGCGATTGCCCAGACCGAGCGGGGGCCGGCCGGTGAGGCCTCGGGCCAGATGCGAGTCCAACCCTCGCCGGCGAGGCGAAGAACGCCACCGTCCGAGGCGAAGACGACGCCGTCGCCAGCAGCGCCCACGAGCGCCCACCCACCAAAGTTCTCGAAATCGGATGGGAGGTCGAGCTCTTGCCACGTCGCGCCCTTGAGCACGGCGATCCGAGGCACACCCGAGCCCTCGTCCGAGGCGACCCAGACGGAACCGTCGGGACCGACCGAGACGGAGGAGATAAGACTGCTGCCTGACCCGAAGGGGAGCTCTCCGGTCCACGCGCTGCCATCGAACCGGGCCAGCCCACTCTCGGTTCCGAACCACATGGATCCGTCCGCGGATGAGGCGATCGAGCGGACCATCGAGCGGACCAGGCTCCCAGCCTGCGGGTCGCTCCAGCCGCCTTCGTCGTGCATCGCCACGCCGAGCCCGGCGGGGCCCGGGTACGGGTACAGACCCACCCACAGCCGCCCGCGCGCGTCGAAGCCGATCTCCCCGGGGAGGGCATCGAAGGTCCAGGGCAGGCTCGTCCACGCGGCGCCGTCACCATGGAAGACGCCCTGTTCCGTGGTCACCCACAGCTGCCCGTCCGGCCCCTCCGTGGCATCCATCACGGAACCCGTGCCCGAGACCCCAGGTGGGGCCTCTACGACATCGGTGAAGGTCTCACCGTCAAAGAGACGGAGCGTCGTAGCATCGAACATCCAGACCCCGCCGGATCGCGATGGCGCCAGTCCCACGGCCGCCCCAAACGCTGCGTCGTCGGCGAGCGACCACTCGCGGACCGAACCATCCGGGTCGACCCGCAGCAGCCCGCTCGAGAAGAGCACCCAGGCGCTGCCGTCGGACCCGACCGCGAGAGCCGATGTGCTCGCGAGCGAGACCACTTGCCCGGACGGCGTGATGACGCCGGTCGGCTGGAGTCCGGCTGGGTGCCGGTCGGTGGTCTCCGACGGAGGCGACGGCGCTGCGGTCACGGTCGCCTCGGCGGTCGGCGCCGGCAGGACGGCGAGCTCGTTGACACTGCGGAGGAGCTCGGAACCGACGAAGGCAGCCGAGGCGGTGGCCGCGAGAAGCAGGCCGACGAGGGCCACGATCCAGACCAGACGCTGGACCGGAGCCTGGCGGGCTGGCGGCAGCAGCAGCGTCCACCAGGGCCGTCCCACCCGGGGAGTCTCCGCCGCCGTCCTGATGATCGCCTCACCAAGACCGATCGGGAGGGGATGGTCGGCGCGGCGCTCGAGCACGGTCTCGATCATCGCGTCGGTCAGGATGGGATGGCTGTTCATCGGAGCTCGACCTCCAGCGCTCGCTCGAGGGCCTGACGTGCCGCATGGAGGCGTGACTTTGCCGTGCCGGTCGGGATGCCGAGGTCCGCAGCGATCTCGGTCAGGGCCTGGTGCTCCAGGTGGTGGCGGACGAGGATCGACCGCTGGTCGATCGACAGTCGCTCGAAGGCCCGCTCGAGCGCATCGCTCGAGGCAGCCTGCTCATCGGGTGCGGGATCCCTCGTCTCAACGCCTTCGAGCGGATCGAACAGATCGGTGGTCGGGATCTCCCGCAACGAGCGGCGGCGTCTGCTGCGCAGGACCTGGCGGCAGGCATTCATGATGATCCGGCCGAACCAGGCATCGAAGTTGGCGGGATCCCGCAGTCGCGGCAGGTTGCGCCACGCCTGGACGAAGGACTCCTGCGTCGCGTCGTGACCATCAGCCTCGTTGCCCAGGATGGCGCAGGCGGTCCGGTAGGTGTGGTGAAGTCGCTCCTCGACAAGCACCTCGAAGGCGTAGCTGTCGCCGGCGCGGGCCTGCTCGACGTGGGTGATCAGGGCGGACCTGCGCGCCAGGAGGAGCGGGTCTGGCGCCGTCACGGCGGCGGGACTTGCGGCCGACTCGCGGGTGCTCGCCACCGGGGGTACCCCCGCCGACATCCCGCCTCGTCGAAACATCTCGCCGAAGACCTCATCCTGCGCCGGGAGGATCCGACCGCCTGGTGGACCGGACCGGGTTGTGCCCCGCATCGCCTTCCAGTGAATCCGATGCCGCAGGCGTGCCCCGGGTTCAGGTTGTCGACCAGGCCGGCACCGGAAGTCTCCGATGGCACGCGAATGCCATGAAGTGCCACCCGTCGCGAACGGATCCCGAGGCAGACGAGTCGGTGCGCCGGTTCAAAGGGCTCGAGCGGCCGGTCGTGGTGCTGGTCGAGCTGCCGGCGTCGGGCAACCGCCTCGACGAGCTGCTCTACGTGGGCCTGACGCGGGCGACCACGGAGCTCGTGGTCATCACGCCGCCGGAGCTGGCCGCGCGCCTGTCCTGAACGCCTCCGCGCCTGCTCGGCGGGCCTACAATGGCAGGCATGCACGGCAAGCGCCGAGACCCACTGCCGGGCTGGTGGCCGAGCCGAATCCTGCTCGCGATCGGCATCGTGTCGGTCGTGGTGATCCTGCTCGGGGTGCTGGCATCGTTCGGACCCCCACCCGGCCTGGGCGAGAGTTGGCCCGTGGCATTCGGGCCGCTGTCCATCCCGTCCCGCATCGCGATCCCGATCGCGGCGTTAGCGGGAGCGGTCGTCGGGCTGATCTGGATGATCCGCATCTTCCGCGGTCCGAGCGACGAGCCGCCGCCCTGGCGCTACCGAGACCGAGTCCGCTGAGCTGCGAGTCGAGCCGGCCTGACGGTGTGGCGGCCGCCGGGAGCAGCCGGATCAGCAGTCGAACGCGAACCAGCACAGCTCGTTGCGCAGCCGCTGGTCGTCGAGCACGAGGTCCCGGATCTCGTGGGGGAGCTGGGCGCGCTGCCACCGGCACTCCAGGCGGCCGGCCGCCTCGCGCTCCTCTTCAGGCGCTGCCGCTCGCGCCGCCCTGATCGCGTAGGCCGCGGCTCCGAGCTCGTGGGCCGCCACATGGCCCACCGCCGCGGCCTGGCCGGCAGCGTACGCGGCATGCCGTGCTGCCCCACGCAGGTCCCTGGCCGCGGCGTTGGCATGGCCGCCCGCCGTGCGGGCATCCCACCACGTGAGCTCACCCCGCGCCCACGCACGCCCAAAATCGATCGCGCGTCGCGGACGGTCGTCCTCGGGTCGCGCCTGCTCGAAGAGGTGCAGCACGTGCTGCGCACAGTCGGCCGCCCAGATCGCGAGCAGTCGATGATCGTCGTCCTGGAGGCTGCCGCCGCGACGCACGGTGACGAACCGCGGATCCCGGATCCTGGGGAGGATCACGAGCTTGCCCATCTCGCACTCATGTCCGCCAAGGGTAGCCAGGTCGGCCCCAGATGATGAGCCCGGGGCAGGCACCCACGTCGATCCGTGCTGTCAGCTGCCGGGGAGTCGTCGGAGACCCGTGACCGCGTCGAACCCCGTGTCGAACGTGAGCACATCGTCGACGGCATTGCGCCGCATGATCGCGACGTGGAGCGCGTCGCGCGCGGACAGGCCGGTCGTTCGATCGAGCAGCCGCGATGCTGCCAGCACGGCGTCGGCATCGATGGGGAAGATCTCGTCGACCACGCCGAGCAGCGCCTCCAGCGCGGGACCGATCGCCTCGCGACGTCCGATGGCCGTGTAGCGATGGAGGATCTCCTGCATCACCTCGGCATCGGTGGCAAGGCGCTCACCATCGGCGATCAACCGCTCGAGCGCGGTCCGCGACCGCTCCTTGTTCGGGTGCTCAGCCCCGACGAGGTACATCGGGATGTTGGAGTCGACGAAGACCGTCACTCGTCGAGGGTCAGGTAGCCGTGCTCGATCTCGCCGAGCATCGCGTCGATGTCCGCGGTCGGGTAGGCGTGCCCGGCAGCCCGGCGTACGGCGGCCAGCTTGTCGGCCACGCCGGGCGCGTCCTGCGCCCGTCCGGCTGACCGCAATGCCTGGCGGACCCATTCGGCGGTGGTGAGGTGCTGCCGCCGGGCGATTCGCTGGACCTCACGAAGCTCGTCGTCCTCGAACAGGACCTGCAACCGCTTTGTCATATTGATGACGCTATATGACTCATCGAGATGAGTCAATTGGGACGGGTTCGTCGTGCGCTGTAGGATCGAGTCGTGAGCGCGGTGACGATTCGACCGGCCTACAGCATGTGGTCCCAGTACAACCGGCGTCTCCGCGACGTCGTCGCGGCGATGAACCGAGAGCAGCTGGCGATCCGCCCGTCGCCCGAGCGCTGGCCGATCTGGGCGACCGTGGGTCACACGGCCTGCCAGCGGGTGTTCTGGCTGTGCGACTTCGCGGGTGAGCCCGGCGCAGAGACCACGCCGTTCACGAACGCTGTGTACGACTGCCCGGGGGACGACGACCTCGAGCATGTGCTCAGCGTCCCGCAGCTCGTCGAGGCGCTCGACTCCTCCTTCCACATCGTCGAGGCCTGCCTGGACCGATGGACCGTGGACTCGCTCGCCGAGGAGATCCGTCGCCCCGAGTGGGACGGGTCGTGGGTCCAGAGTCGCGGCGCCGTGATCCAGCGAGTGTTCGCCCACGACATCTACCACTGTGCCGAGCTGAACGAGACGCTCGGGATCGCCGGGCTGCCGCAGATCGAGCTCTGGGACTGACGGGTCCCGGCAGCGTCGAGTGCACCCTTGGCGCACCGGCGGCGACGGCGCCCGGTTGACGCCCGATCGGGCATCAAGCGCTGCGCTTGCTCTTTCTGGCGCGCCCGGAGGGAGTCGGACGCGCGATGGCAACCTACGACGTGCCCATCGAGGACCGCGATGAGTGGCTCGCCGAAGCGCCGACCGATCCCGGCGGCACCGCGACGTGGCAGGGTTCGAGCTCCGGCTCGCCAGAGGGCTGCAGTCGATCGCCAGAGGGCTGCAGTCGATCGCTAGATGCTGCAGTCGATCGCTTCTGACGGGATCGACAACTCGAAGCTCAGGTCGACGGAGTCAGGGCCACCGCTGGCGTCGCCGAGCGTCAGCGAGGCGGTCATGTGGTCGCCGGCGATGGTCACGAGCGGCCCGTCGATCTGGTCGGCGTTTTCGTCTGTCCAGACCGGGGAGAAGTTCGGGGGAATGACTGCCTCGCCGGCGCCGCCATGCCAAAGACCATTCGCCGCCGAACCCTGAAGGTCCACGCTCTGCGTTTGCAGCACCTTGGGCTCCATGCCATCACCCTCGACGGCGACCAGTTGCTCCGAGAAGTCGACGAGGATGAGCAGCTGAAGCTGCCCGCCGTCGGCGATGCCTGCGAGATCGAGGCTGCCTTCTTTCAGATTCTCCCGGACCTTGCAGCTGAGGACCTGCTCAATGGCGTGGGATTCGCCGTTCAGGACGATGGCGCCGCCACCGCCGGCAGGGGCAGCCTGCGACTCGGCGCTCGTCCCCTCGGTCGGCTCGGGAGCACCGCTGTCAGTGCCACCCGGAGGCGCGATGGAACCAGTGGGCGCGGCGTCATTCGCAGATGGGACAGCGGCACCGCCACCACAGCCACCACCGGCCAGTGCCAGCACGGCCGTGACCACGAGGACCCGCCGCCACGCACGTTTGCCTGCGGGCGCCAGCCTTGCGCAGCCGGTTGTTTCGAGTTCCTGGGACGCGCTCATCGACTCAGTGTGTCGGGCGGCAAGCGCTCCGTCATGAGTACTGAACTACTCAGTCCTCCACCGCGACCACGTCCGCATTCGGGTGACCAGGATGCTCCTGTGGTCACCCGTTCATGAAACCGCTGATCGGATCGAGCTCGCCCACCCCCTACACTGGCGCAAGGAGGCGAGGACGGGCGATGCTCGAATGGCCGCTCGTCGGCCGCGAACCGCTCCTGCGACGGCTGACGGCCGCGATGACAAGTGGAGCGCCGACGAGCCTCGAGATCTTCGGTGATGTCGGCGTTGGCAAGACGCGCCTGGCCGCGGAGCTCGATCGGCATCATCGGGCCAACCGGAGAAGCGTCGGTTGGATCTCGGTGTCCCGCCCGGCCTCCGCGATCCCGTTCGCGGCATTCTCGGAGCTGCTGAAGATCCCATCTGGCAGCGTCGATCACCCCGGCCTCCTGGCTCGTCTGCTCGACCAGCTTCGCGCCAGGGCGAACGACGCGGGACCGTTGGTCCTGACGATCGATGACGCCCACCTGCTCGACTCCCATTCGACCGCGCTCGTCCATCTCGCGATCGGCCACGGCGCCGCTTCGATCGTCATGACGATCCGTTCCGGGCCAGAGATCCCGTTGGTCATCACACAGCTCTGGAAGGACGGCCTCGCGCAGCGGATCGACCTTGATCCACTCGATCGGTCCGGGGCGACGGGCCTCGCGGAGGCGATCCTCGGCGGCCCCATCGACGCGGTCACGCTCGCGGATCTGTGGCGCCGTTCGAACGGGAATCCGCTCTATCTGCGGGAGCTCGTCCTGGGCGGCATGGAATCCGGGCGATTTGCCAACGTTGGTGCCGTCTGGCGGTCGACCGGACCGCAGGCCCCGTCCAGCCGTCTCGCGGAGCTGGTCGGCGCGCGGCTGGGGCGTCTCGACGACGCCCAGCGGTCCGTCGTGGAGGCCCTCGCGATCGGCGGGGCGGTCGGGCTCAGGCTGCTCGAAGCCGCAGCCGACACCACGCGACTCGAGCGACTCGAGGAACGCCGCATCGTCGCGGTGGAGCAGCACGGCAACCGGAGCCGCGCGCAGCTCGCGCACCCACTCTACGGCGAGGTGGTGACCGACAGGATGCCGCGGGCGCGGGCACGCCGGGTCCGGCAGGCACTTGCGGACGGGCTCGAGAGCATCGGCGTCCGCCGGCGCGACGACGTCCTGAGGCTCGCACTGTGGCGGCTCGATGGCGGAGGTCGCGTCGACGCGCCCCTGCTGCTGGAGGGCGCTGCGGCCGCGCTCGGGCGATTCGACCCTCCGCTTGCCGAGCGTCTCGCCCGCGCGGCGATGGCGGACGGCGGCGTTGCGGCCGCCCTTCTGGTCGGCCGGGCGGTGGCAGCCCAGCAGCGCGTTGCCGAGGCCGAGGACGTCCTCCGCAAGGCCGCCACCCTGGCGTCCACGGATGGCGAGATCGCTCAGGTCGCCCTGACCACGGCGGACCTGCTCTACTTCCGCAGCGGGCGGATCAAGGAGGCGGCGGCCGTGCTGGGCAATGCCCTGGATCGCGTCGCGGACGTCGACTGGCGCGATGAGCTCCAGGCCATGCTGGTCCTCTTCCGCGCCGGCGCTGGCGAGCTGTTCGCCGTCGCCGAATCCGGACGACGAATCCTGGCTCGCACCGACGCTCGGCCGCGAGCCGTGGTCCACACCCTCGTCTACTCCAGCATCGCCAACGTGATGCTCGGCCGATTCGCGGAGGCCGAGGCCGAGGTCCGAGTCGGTCTGGCCAATGCGGCGTCGGTCGCGCAGGACCTGCCGCTCAGCGCAGACCTGTTGCGGATCAATGGTGCGGTCGCGAACGCCTACTCGGGCCAGTCCTCAATCGCGGTCAAGTCGAGCCGGGAGGGGCTGCGCGCTGCGCACGAGGCGAGGGCGACCGAGCTGGCCGGGATGTGGCTGATGAGCCTGGCCGAGGCACAGATGTTGGCCGGTGACATCGATGACGCCCTCCGCACGATGCTCGACGGCCTGACGTTCGCCCGCGAGAGCGATCCCTTTGCGGTGCGGGGGATCGATGCATCCCTGGCCTCGCTCTGCGCGGCCTGGCTCGGGCGCACTGAGCTCGCCCAGTCGCTGCGCCAGGAGGTGATCGACGAGGACCTCGCCAGTGATGTGCGGTCCAGGATCTGGTTCGATCGAGCCAGCATCTGGGTCACCTGGCTACGAGACGGCGACCTGAAGGCCGTGCGGTGCGCCGTGCGTGGCGGTCGTGCGGCGATCGCCGACACCCATCTCGTGTGGGGAGCATGGCAACTCCACGACGCGGTTCGACTCGGCGGATCCCGGCTGGTTGTCGGCCGTCTCGAAGCGCTCGCCGGACGCATCGAGGGCGATCTCGTCGCCACGATGGCGCTCCACGCTCGTGCGGCTGCCGATGATGATGCCGTCCTGCTGGAACGCGTGGCATCAGGATTCGAGCAGATCGGCTCAAAGGTCCTGGCGGCGGAGGCTGCCGCCCATGCCCAACAGGCATACCTGCGGCAGAGTCGGGACCGCCTGGCCCGGGTCGCCGGAGCCCGGGCGGCGCTGCTGGCGGCCCGTTGCCCAGGCGTCCGTACCCCGCTGCTCGCCGATGTCGCGCCGGTGTTGCTGACCGCCCGCGAGCGCCAGATCGCTCGCCTCGCGTCGGTCGGTCTCGCCTCACGGGAGGTCGGCGAACGACTCGAGATCTCGGTTCGGACGGTGGACAATCATCTGGGAACCATCTACAGCAAGCTCGGGATCTCGGGTCGTGGCGAACTTTCCACCGTGCTCGGCGTGGGTGCACGGCAGTCCGCGGGCGATCGCGTCGCCGCCGATGGTGCGACGCCTGAGTAGCCCCATACTCATGACGGACGGCAGTCCGACCAGTATCAAGGACCGGTGAGCGAAGGGGCAGGCGACGGCGGAGGCGTTAGGCCGCCGGCTGCGTCAAGACGCGGTTCTTGTCGGATGGGCTGGGGCCACTCAACGCGCCCGGAGCCGGGCGGGCGAAAGCGCCCCCGCCGACGGCGGGGAACGGATCCCGTATGACATTCGGGCCAGCGCGACGCTGGCAGTCAGTGACTATGTCGAGCGCGCCATGCGGGCGGTCCCGAGCATCGGGTCCTACCTCGAGAGCGTGGCCGCGACGCCCGGTGAATGGCGACAATTCGCCGATACGCGGGCTGTCGACGACCCGGTGACGCCGAAACGCGATGGCGCCGCGGGGAGCCCCGACATTCGAGGTCGGCAGCGCTGACCTGGGCTCAGGATGTCGGATTGCAGGTGATGTCGAAGGTTCCGGCCACCTGATCTGTGCGCTCCTCGCTGTACGTGATCTCGCTGGTGTCGACGATGAGGAAGCTTCCGGTCGCGTGGAACGATCGTGGGTCGTCGGTCACCGCCGAGGTCTCCAGGGTCTCTACCCTGGGGCCGACGAAGGTGCTCTGGTCCTGGGTCGTGGGTCCGGTCGCCAACCAGCGATGACCGGGGACGGTCACGAGGATCGCGTCGGCCTTCCGCCCGTCCCAATCCTCGAGTGCGAGCGGCAAGGTCACCATGAACGATGCGTCGGTGCCGTCGACCGCGTCGCCATGGGCCGTATCCTCGTCCGCGCGCGCACTGCAGCCGAATTCAGGAATGGCGAACTCGGTTCGCGCCTCGCCGATGACGATGATCGCCGAGCCCCAGCCACCACCCGACAGGACCTCATCGGACTTGGCGGGCCCTGGGCCCGACGTGCCTGCCGGGCCCGTGACCGCAGGGGCCGCCGATCCCTGGGCAGTGGGACTCGCACCACCTCCGCAAGCGGTGACGATCAAGCCGAATCCCATCAACAGCCCGACGACTTCTCGACGCCTCATTCGCCGTCCTCCTACCAGCTGACAGCCTTCAGCTCCGTCATCCTTGGGCACGCCCGAAGCCCTGTCTTGAGTAGTCGATTACCTACCCGGCATCGACATCGATCCGGGCTGTCCCTCGGCGCGGCGGCCCGTGCTCTCCGACTCGTACGAAGGGGGCTACGGCCACTTGCCGAGATCGTCGGTGCCCGACTGACCGCGGCGACAGGGGCTCGCCTCGACCGGCCTGAGGGCGCCCGGTCATCCGAGCGACCAGAACCTCGGTCAAGGTTGGCGGTGGCTCAGTTGCAGGGTCGCGCCGCCGAGCCCCCGGATCAGCCTGGCTGTCGGTCTCGATAAGGCCCACCCGCCGCATCCTCTGGCCGAGCTCATCGACCGACGGTCCATGGTAAGGGGCGACGTGGCCCAGCTCGTAACGCTATGCGAACGACAAGAGGGCACCATTGGTCCCATGACTCACCTCACCGCCGCCACGCCGCCCAATTGCCAGGACCATCGCTGACGCCCGTCCTGTCGCCGCTGTCCGCGGGGCGAAGGGCAGCCCGTTGACCCACGGTCGAAGCCGGCTCACCCCGGCAACCGCCGGTCGCGTCGGGCTGATCGCGCTCGGCGCCGCTGCATCGATCGCGTGCGTGGTGTTCGTGAATCCGGCGGGCGTGGCGCTGGCCTTCGCCTACGCCGGCACGGGCGCCTATCTCGTGTACCGGCGACCAGCGAACAGCCTCGGTTGGTGGCTCGTCGTCGTCGCCAGCGGTCTGGCCCTCGGGAGCGTCAATGTGACCGCGGGGATGGCCGACCTGCAGTCGGGTGACCTCGACCCTCTGGGTGCCGCGACGGCCTGGGTCTACGGCTGGGGATGGAGCCTGGTGATGCTCGGCTTTCTTGGCGTCGCGCTCGTGTACCCCAGCGGACGACTGCCGGCCGGTCGCGGGCGCCGGGCCTCGCAAGCCGCCCTCGGTGCGGTCGTGCTGCTCGGGCTGCTGATGGCGATCGGGCCGACGCTCCAGGTTCGCCCGGCCGGCGAGCTCAGCGAGGTTGCCGTGCCCAATCCCCTGCGGTTTGGCCTGGCGCCAGGGGTCAGGTCAATGGTTCCGCCCCCCGACGCTCTGTTCTCGATGATGAGCCTCTTTCCGCTGGCGGGGCTGATCTCGATGTTCGTTCGCTTCCGTCGGTCCGCCGGGCTTGAGCGGCTCCAGTATCGCTGGCTCGTCGCGGCCATCGCGGTCGTCGCGGCGGGAACCGGGATCTGGGTGGTGGCGACGCAGGTTCTGCTCCTGGAGACCCACGGCGTGGAGTCTGTGGTGCTCCTGACCTGCCCCGCAATCCCGGTCGCCATCGCCATCGCCGTCCTGCGGTACCGCCTGTACGAGATCGACCGGATCATCAGCCGGACGATCTCGTATGCCGTGGTCACGGGTGTCCTGGTGGGCGTCTTCTGGCTGGCCATGATCGCGCTCCAGGCCGTCCTGGCCGAGTTCACCCAGGGCGAGGGGCTGGCCGTCGCGGTCTCCACACTGGTTGCCCTCGCCCTGTTCCAGCCACTGCGGCGGCGCGTCCAGTCCGTGATCGATCGCCGCTTCGACCGATCACGCTATGACGGCGAACGGATCAGCGCCGCCTTCTCGGATCGGCTCCGAGACCAGATGGATTGCCAACCGTGACCGCTGATCTCCATGCGACCGTGCGAGCGGCCGTGGCGCCCAACCACGTGCAGGTCTGGGTCCGCCGCGAAGCCTGATGGTCCGCGTAGCTGGAGCACTGGCGCGCCCGGAGGGCCTTGGGTGCACACGAACAACAACCGCGGCCGGTGACCGACTGCCGTCAGCCCCGCTCCTCCAGCAGGTACGATCCCGGGCCGTCCGCGGCGGCAACGTCGTCCCGGTTGATGAGCCGACAGGTACGCAGTGACAGGCAACCGCAGCCGATGCAATCGGCCAGCTCGTCGCGGAGCTTCTCCATCTCGCGGATTCGTGCGTCGAGCCGTGGCCGCCAGGCGCGCGTGAGACGCGCCCAATCGGCCTTCGCTGGCGCCTTGTCCGATGGCAGCGTCGCGAGCACCTCCGCGATCTCGTCCAGCGACAGGCCCACCCGCTGTGCTGCCCGGATGAACGCGACTCGCCGCAGGGTGTACCGCGGGTACTGCCGCTGATATCCCGCGCTGCGGTTCGCCCTGATCAGGCCGCGGCTCTCGTAGAAGCGGAGCGCCGACGCGGACACGCCGCTCCTCGCCGCAAGGGTGCCGATCGGAATGTGGTCGGGGAGCTGCGGCATTCGCGCATGTTCCCGGAATCAGCGCTTGACTTCAAGTGGACTTGAAGTCGTACGGTCACGCAGTCGCGGTGCCGGATGGCGCCCAAGCGGGAGCACGCAATGGCAGTCGCTGGCGGTTTCGTTCATGGCGCCGATGGACTTGGCCGTGCCTTTCGTGGCCGGGTGATCGGTCCCGGTGACGACGACTACGATCGCGCCCGTCGGGTCAACAACGCGGCCGTGGACGGGCGCCCGGCACTTGTCGTCCAGCCCCTCGACGCGACAGATGTCGCGCTCGCCATTGCACACGCGCAACAGTCGAACCTGCCCCTTGTCGTGCGAGCCGGCGGTCACAGCATGGCCGGCCACGGAACTGGCGACGGGACGCTCGTCGTGGACCTGTCGGCGATGCGTGGCATCGACGTCGATGCGGCCGGGAGGACGGCATGGGCCGATGCGGGCATCCTTGCCGGCGAGTACACGAGCGCGACGCTACCCCACGGTCTGGTCACACCGTTCGGCGATACGGGGTCGGTTGGCGTGGCCGGGATCACGCTCGGCGGCGGTGTGGGCTGGCTGGTCCGGAAGCACGGGATGACGATCGACAGCCTGCTCGCGGTCGAGATCGTCACAGCTGACGGTCGTTCGCGGATCGCCAGTCCCGGAGAAGATCCGGACCTGTTCTGGGCCGTGCGCGGTGCCGGCGCCAACTTCGGCGTGGTGACGCGCATGCAGTTCCGGCTCCACCCGCTGGGCGACGTGCTCGCCGGCGACATCATCCTGCCGGCCACTCGCGAGGTGCTCCGCGGCATGATCCCTGCCCTGCTCGCCGCTCCGGATGAGCTGACGGCGATGCCGACGATCATGCAAGCACCCCCTGACCCCGCGATCCCGGACGCGTTCCGGGGCCGAGTCGTCGTGTACCTGTCGTTCGTTTGGTGCGGTGGCCGAGAAGGCGGCGGGCGGGCGCTGGCGCCGCTGCGAGATCTCGGAGCTCCAATCAGCGAGACCGCGGAGTGGCAGCCCTACGCGAACCTGTTCAAACCGCCGGACCGGGATCACGTGCAGCCGGACGGTGTCTCCAGCCGCGCGCTGTTCATCGAGACGCTGGACGATGTCACGATCGACGTGATCCAGCACCGACTCGCGGCACCAAGCGCGCCCGAGGCACTCGTCCAGCTGCGGGTGCTCGGCGGCGCCATGGCTCGCGTCCCGAACGACGCAGCCGCCTTCGGTTGGCGGGATCGCTCGGCGATCATGTGGCTCATCACGCCATACGAAGACCTCGAACGAGCCGCCGAACACGAGGCATGGACAGCGGCGTTCCGCGCAGAACTGCCCACGGGCGATGGCGCGACGTATCTGAACTTCATGGGCGCGGAGCCTGCGGGTGCCGTACGCGCCGCCTACCCGGTCGACACCTTCAACCGGCTACGCCAGCTCAAACGGCGGTACGACCCCGACAACGTGTTCCGCGCCAACCACAACATCCCGCCCGGGTGACGGCCTGGCGCGCCCGGAGGGCTTCAAGCCCCCAACAACGTGGCCACCGTCAGGCTCATCCTCGCGCCTGCACCTTGGCCCAGGTGTCCTTGAGCGTCAGCGTCCGGTTGAACACCAGCGCGCCCGGAGCTGAGTCCGTGTCCGGGGTGAAGTAGCCCAGCCGCTCGAACTGCACCGTCTCGCCCAGCGGTGTTTCCGCCAGCGACGGCTCCAGCATCGCGCCGGAGACGATCGTCTCGGACGCCGGGTTCAGCTCCGCGAACAGGTCGTCGGAAGCGCCCGGATCGGGCCGGCTGAACAGCTGGTCGTACAGCCGCACCTCGGCCGGGACGGCGTGCGCCGCGGACACCCAGTGCAGGGTCGCCTTGACCTTGCGGCCGTCGGGCGCGGAGCCACCCCGGGTCGCCGGGTCGTACGTGCACCGCAGCTCGACCACCCGGCCGGCGTCGTCCTTCACCACCTCCTGGCAGGTGATGAAGAACGCGTTCCGGAGCCGCACCTCGCGCCCGGGTGAGAGCCGGAAGAACTTGGGGACCGGCGTCTCCATGAAGTCGTCGCGCTCGATCCACAGCTCGCGCCCGAACGCCACCTGCCGCGTGCCGGCCGACGGGTCCTCGGGGTTGTTGACCACCTCCATCGGCTCGGTCACACCCTCGGGCCAGTTGGTGATCACCACCTTCAACGGATCGAGCACGCCGAACCGCCGCACGGCCGTCCGGTTGAGCACCTGGCGAACCGCGTACTCGAGCTGGCCGTACTCGATCACCGAGTCCGCCTTGGACACGCCGACCATGGTCGCGAACTCGCGGATGCCCTCGGCCGGGAAGCCGCGCCGCCGCAGCCCGGAGATCGTCGGCATCCGGGGATCGTCCCAGCCGCGCACGTGGCCCTCGTTGACCAGGCGCAGCAGCACCCGCTTGGACAGCACGGTATGGGTGAGGTTGAGCCGCGCGAACTCGTACTGGTGGGGGACTGCAGGGACGGGCAGGTGCTCGATCAGCCAGTCGTACAGCGGCCGATGGACCTCGAACTCGAGGGTGCAGATCGAATGGGTCACGCCCTCGATGGCGTCGGACTGGCCGTGGGCGAAGTCGTAGGTGGGGTAGATGCACCAGGCGTCGCCGGTCCGCGGGTGCGCGGCGTGCACGATCCGGTACAGCACGGGGTCGCGCAGGTTGATGTTGGGGCTGGCCATGTCGATCCGCGCGCGCAGGACGCGCGAGCCATTCGGGAACTCGCCCGCGCGCATGCGCGCGAACAGGTCAAGGTTCTCGGCGGCCGGCCGGTCGCGGAAGGGGGAGTTCACACCGGGCTCGGTGAGCGTGCCGCGGGTCTCGCGGATCTGGTCCGCGGTCTGGTCGTCGACGTAGGCGTGGCCGTGTTCGACGAGGTGGACGGCCCAGGCGTAGAGCTGCTCGAAGTAGTCGGACGCGTGGTACAGGTGCTCGCCCCAGTCGAAGCCCAGCCAGCGGATGTCGGCCGCGATCGAATCGAGGTACTCCTGCTCCTCCTTGACCGGGTTGGTGTCGTCGAACCGGAGGTTGCAGTGGCCGCCGAACTCGGCGGCGATGCCGAAGTTGAGGCAGATCGACTTGGCGTGGCCGATGTGGAGGTAGCCGTTGGGCTCGGGCGGGAAGCGGGTGACGACGTGCTGGACGCGGCCCGCCGCGATGTCGGCGGTGACGATGTCGCGGATGAAGTCGCGCCGCTCGGGGGTGGGGGAGGGGGCGTCGGGGGTCGATGCGGTCGGCTCGGCGGTCATGCGGCGGCTCCTGCTACCGGTTCGAAGGGGAGGAGTCGCGACTCACGCGAGGGCGCACCACACTCCCAGGGGAGTTGGCTGACGCGCCGGGAGTCGAACCGCGGTCCTTCCGGCTCAGCGCCGGACGCTCACCGTGAGCCGCGCATCAGCGACCGGGCCCCATCTTCGCATGAACCGACGCGGACTGGGCGTCGGCTCGTGGCCGGCCGGACACCGTAGGACGCCCGCGACATCGAGGCTGGCCTCCGGTTCTACCGGGACGTGCTCGGGTTCGAAGAGACCTTCCGAACCCCCACCAGTGGCATCCCCGAGCATGTCGAGCTCAAGCTCAACGGGTTCGGGATCGGCCCGGGCACCGTGGAAGCCGCGAAGCGAGTGTATGGCGTCGACGCGACGCCCGGCAGCCAGGCCATGGTCATCGTCGTCTGGACGCGCCCCGCTCAGTCGTTGGCGATGGCGCGTCGGTACACGGACTGTTCGGCGGAGCCCATGATCGTGCGCACGGGCGCGCTCGACACCTGCTCGAGACCCGCCGCCTGCATCAGTGTCGGCAGCATGCCGGGCGGCAGCGAGTGCCGCGACCCAACGGGCTCGACCACCACGAAGCGTCCATCGGCGTGAAGGGAGGCGGCCAGGGCCCCGAGCGTGACCGGCAGCGCCTCACGATCGACGTCGTGAAGGACGAAGTTGGCGACGATCACGTCGAACACGCCGATCGGCAGCGCGACGTCGGTCGCCTCACCCAGCAGGAACTCAACGTTGTCGTGGTGTCGCAGCCGTCGGCGCGCCTCCGCGAGCCACGTTGGAGAGACGTCGAGACAGGTCAGCCGGCCGCCACGCGCGAGCGCGCGGGCCAGCAGATCGGCCTCGGAACCTGCTCCCGATCCGAAGACCAGGACGTGCTCGGTGCCCGCCAGGCCGAGCGACTGCACCAGTGCGCGCAGCTCACCTCGGCGCAGCGGATCGTAGATGAACCGGTAGCCGAGCAGCGTCAGTCGCGACGGCTGCGTGTAGTGATGGCTCATGGACGTGCTCCCGGCGTGCCGTGCCCTTGATGGCCCTCATCATCCAACGCCGCGACACGCAGCCCACGATCGGGCTGGAGAAAGATCCGGAACCGGACCGTATGCAGGCCGAACAGGGCTCCGACGGCCGTCCGGCGCAACCCCTCGAACGGGTCGGGGCGCGGATCCACCGACCGCCTCCGGGTCTCCGGGTCGAGCACCAAGCGGAGGCTGAGGAGCGCGGCGACCAGGGCGACGGCCGTCTCGAGCCAGAGCAGGATCGCGGGTGCTCTGCGGAGTCGGTGGGGCGCGCCAGCCGCAACCATCGCCACGTCCCGAGTCAGCAGGCCCGCCAGGACCAGCTCGACCAGCACCGCGTCGCGCCGTTCGCCGCGACGGAGCACCCGCTGCGTCAGCGGGAGTCCCATGCTGCTCAAGGCGAGCACGATCTGTCCGACGGGACGTGGCATTGCGATCGCTCCTCTTCGTACGGCTGGTTTCTGCGCAGCAACGCGTGGCCCG
>Ga0315556_1001055_pt1 | contig 16981 bp, 17 predicted proteins | sample SalMarSW160310MG_FD_202112 | JGI IMG/M metagenome (GOLD analysis project Ga0315556, IMG submission 202112) | Salt marsh sediment microbial communities from the Plum Island Ecosystem LTER, Massachusetts, United States - Salt Marsh Sediment SW1603-10 ...
ATACTATATTCATTGAAACTATCTCATTTCATTGATGTGGCCTGTTTTTTGCTTACTCCTGACTTCCAACGAAGTCACCTTAGTTCTACGATCCAATGGAAACGGATCTGAGAATCTTTTTCATGTGCTTTCTCATAGTGCACTTGGCAACTCACTGTTACATGGACGGCTATTTGGGGTTTACTACTCCAAAGCTTTACACGTTTCTATGATGTAGCGACAAACCCCAAATCGGCGTCCATCCCCTCCGGAGTGTTTAGAAAGCATATGAAAAAGATTGTCAGGTTCGGTTCCTCTTCGTTGCTCATAGGCTGCCGCTTGCGGCATAAACCAGCTTTTTAGAATGAAATCCGCTTTGATCATCATCACCTCCTGTTGATATGAGGAGACGGAAAAGAAATATCGGCGCGGGCAATACTTCCACCCAGGAAAAGAAGGAAAGTTGATCATGTTTGTGGTTGAATGTCCAAAGTGCTCTGAGATCATTGTGCTTCCGAATGACATTGATTTAGGAGATCTCGTGGACTGTGAAGAGTGTGATAGGGAATTTGAAGTGGTTTCCGTTCAACCCCTTGAACTCGAATGGATAGATGAGGAAGAGGAAAACGTTTTTGAAACCGATGAAGATTTCTTTTGATAAATGGAGAATGCAGCTGATGGAAAAAGAGTCTTTTCCCTTTTTTGAAGATGGTCCCGATGATCCGGATTATGACCGGAACGATTCCGGGGCAAAGCGACGAAAACTGGGTCCCCACCGGAATGAATGGAAGGAAGACTTCAAGAAAAACGCCGAACGTGAACGCAAGAGACGCAAGGAGAGACAGAAGGCAAGACGTGAAAAAGACCGGACGGATTGGGACGCCGAGGAATGATGACAGCGTTTTGCGTTCTGATCGGAACCCGCACGGGCATATGATATTTTGAAATGGAAGGGAGATTAACCAGCCAGTGAAAAAGGGAAATGTAGTGCCGATAAGAATTGGTGTCGTTGACCAGAGGGTGTGGGGAATTGCCTCCAGCATCGATATCTATGAGTGCGACCCGGGCAAGATCCGTGACGCCGGTGTCATTCGAAGGTTTGTGGTCGAACTGTGCGATCTCATCCAGATGAAACGTTTTGGAGAAACCCGGGTGGTTCATTTCGGGGAAGAGGAGCGCGTGGCCGGCTACTCCATGGTCCAGTTGATCGAGACCTCGCTGATCTCCGCCCATTTTGCAAACCTGACCAATACGGTGTACCTCGATGTGTTCAGCTGCAAGGCCTACGACCCCGAAACCGTGAGGATGTTCGCACAGAGTTACTTCGGCGGCGAGCGGAGCGTGTTGCATGTAACAGAGAGGGTGTAGCCCATGAAGTTACGCGTCTGCTCGGACCTGGAGGAAGGGGAGCAACTCTGGCGAAGCCTTTGGGCCGGGCAAGGCCTTTTCGACCTCTGGAAAATCAGGATGTGTTTTCAGCAGGCCTTCCGGCGCCCCATTCATTTTATCGTCGCCGAATCGCATCTCCAACCCATCGGGATGTTGGCCTTGAGCTGGATTGAAGAAAAAAACGGCTTTGGCTGCTTCCCGGGAGAAACATGGAATGGCCGAACCTGGCTGGAACAAAACCACATACCGGCTACAGGGTCTCCCGTTCGCCAGGCCATGTGGGACGCCACCCCCGAAAACACGGAAGTACGCTATCTTCACCCGGAAGCAGCCGCCACGTTCCCCGGGGTGACCATGGACGAAGAAGGCTTTCTCTTGTACCCGCAGCATCATGGTTATGATTTCAATTCCTACTGGGGTCTCTTTTCACACAAGTCCCGCAAACAGATCCGGCGTGAAATAGAAAAATTCGAGGCCATGGGGAGCCGATACCATCTGGACCAATGGGACGATATTGCCTGGATGTTCGAGATGAACCTGGCAACGCTACAGGGGCATTCCTATTTTCACGACCCCCGGTTTACCAACGGTTTCGAGGCCATGTTGTCGTTTCTGGCCCGACACCAAATGCTCCGGGTGACCACGATCCGAATCAGAGGAAGACGGGCCGCAGTGGACGTGGGAGCGGTCTTTCGCAATCGCTATACCGTCCTTGCCGGCGCCACTGATCCGGAATTTCTGGGGATAGCCAAGATGATCAACCTCTTTCATATAGAATGGGGCTGCACGCAGCGTTTTGATGAGATCGATTTTCTCTGCGGCGACTTCGGTTGGAAAAGGCGCTTTCACCTCCAACCCCGCCCGCTATACCGGTTGAGCAGGACCGCACCCCCCGCTTTTGTCCCTATGTCCGAAGCAGGGCAGGGGGTCGTATTTGCCGAAGCGTAGCACACGCGTCCTGGTTGTCGGAACGACCCGGGATTACATCGACCGTATCCGAGAGAGGATGCCGGGACGTGCGTTTTTTCTGACCGACACCGGCACCGTTTCACCGGGGATTATTCCCCTTCCCCCGGATGAGGAACTCGTCTGTCCACTTACGGATGAAGACGGCGCGGCAGCGGGACTCAAGGCGTTTCTTGACCGTGGGGCCATAACCCTTTGCGGTATTGCCTGTTTTGATTGTGAATCCCTCCCCCTGGCAGCCGCCCTCGCGGAGAGATGGGGATTCCCTTTCCCAAAAAAACAGACCGTTCACTACTGCCGAGACAAGTACCTTTCAAAGAAAATCTGGGCGGACCGCGGCATTTCATGCCCTCGGGTCCGCCAGGTGGACGGGCTGGCAGACATCCACACCTTCATGCGGGAGACAGAAAAGCCCATCATTCTGAAACCGCGTGCGGGAAGCGGCAGCGCACTGACGTTCAGGTGCGACTCCCTCGACGCGGCAACCGAACACTACCTCGGCATTTTGGAAGGCCTGAAGGACCGGGCCACCGATCGACTCTTCCAACCCACGGAGCCGGGCAGCAAACCTGGCGTCGTTTGCGAAGAATGGCTCAGCGGCGACGAGTTCAGCTGCGACGTCTGTGTCACCGAAAAAGATGTGCGGATACTGCGAACGGCCAGAAAATACTTCTCGGACGAGATGCCCGTCGGCGCGACACTCGCCTATGAAATCCCCGCCGGGCCGCCTGATGGAATCCCCGAAGCCGTTTTTAAAAAAGACCTGGGACAAGCGGCCGAAGCACTGGGCTTGAAACAGGGTCTGTACATGGTCGATTTCATATGCAGGAACGGACGGTGTTATTTTCTGGAACTGGCCCCCCGGCTGGGCGGCGATTGCCTCCCCTGGTTGATCGAGGAAAGCTGCGGCGTGGACATGCTGGAGTTCGCGCTGGATTTCGCCGAAGGGCTATCCCCTGCCATGCCGCCCCCTGAGCAATGGGAGCATCTGATCGCGGTTCGATTCCATGCGCACCGCGCAGGCCGCCTGGAGGCGATTCGACCACGGTTCCATCAACATGCTGAGAACGTCCGATCCCAGCTCTGGATCCGCCAACCTGGTGACAGGATCAAACTACCTCCCGAGGACTACGATACGTGGCTCTTAGGGCACATCATTTTTTCACCCAGGTCCGTCCCGGATATCCCTGAACAGATTCGAGATCTTCTCCGGGCTGTCGAGGTGGACATCTCCGGATCATCGCAATGAAGCTCTTGATGAAATTCCTTACCGGACTTGCCGAACGCGCCCGCTTTTATCCTCCAAGGATGGATGAAAGGCGCCTCAAAGTCTTCATCACATCCTGTTTGAGGCAGCGGGATGTCCTCAACCGGCTTGCCCTGAAACACGGCTCTCCGCTTTATGTCCTGGACGAGAGACGCCTCCGGGCGCAGGCCGGGAAATTTCGGAGCGTTTTCGAGGAGCGGTTGCCTGGTGCCGGTATTTTTTTCGCCGTGAAGAGCAACAACATGCCTGAAATCACACGCATCATGGTCAACGAGGGGCTGGGGCTGGACGTCTCGAGCGGCGCGGAGTTGGCCCAGGCCTGTGAGGCGGGCGCCAAGGAAATCTTTTTCAGTGGGCCGGGGAAGACCGACGCGGAGTTGACCGCAGCTATGGGTGAAGCAGACCGCGTGACCGTCCTCATGGACAGCTTCGGGGAATTGCGGCGGCTGGATCGGTTGACACGGCGGCACCGACGAACGGTTCGAGCAGGAGTGCGGTTGAATACGGACCCGCGAGGTCTGTGGCGGAAGTTCGGCATACCGCTCTCCTCCCTTACGCGGTTTTTTCAGGAAGCCTTCGACGCGCCTTTTGTCGAGCTCGCTGGTCTGCAATTCCACACCAGTTGGAACCTGTCACCGTTCGCCCAAACCGCATTTATCTCCAGGCTTGGAAAGGTACTCCGGGACCTGCCGGCAAATATGCTGGGCCAAATGGCATTCCTGGATATCGGAGGCGGATTCTGGCCCGAACAGGGAGAATGGCTGCGCGCCGCTGGAACACCTTTCGGTCAATTCATGAAGCTCCTGTTTCGGGGCCGCCCGGATGTCTCATCACGATTTTGTCTCGAAAGCCGCCTAATTGATGCCTTCGCGCAAGAGATCGCCGCCTCCCTCAAAGCGTCTTTGCCGAAGGCCTTAAATTGCCGAATCTGCCTCGAACCGGGACGGTGGCTGTGCCACGAAGCCGTGCACCTCCTCATAACCGTGGTGGATGTCAAGGCGGACGACCTGGTGATCACGGATGCCGGAACCAACGCCGTGGGATGGGAGCGCTTCGAGCAGGACTACTTCCCCGTCATCAACCTGACCCGCCCGGGCGTTGAGGAACATCCCTGTGCCGTTCTGGGTTCTCTGTGCACCCCCCACGATGTTTGGAGCTATTCCTATCATGGGACAACCATCCGTCAAGGTGATCTCCTCCTGATACCGACCCAGGGGGCCTATACCTACAGCCTGAGGCAGAACTTCATCAAGCCCTTGCCGAACGTGGCCATCATGGACGACGAAATGAGCCTGGACTGGAAGATGATTGTTTAAAAAAAATAGAGAACGCTTGCCCTCCTGGAAAAATAGTGAGATATTTCTACCAGGGAAATGCCAATCGCCCGGCTTAGTGATGCAATCGAAAAGAAGTCCGGTCCTCAGGACTTCCAAAGAAGGCATCTTATTCACGGGAACTCAGGAGGAGAACCTGAGGGTCTTTTTCGGACCCTTTCTCATAGTGCACTTGGCACAAGGCTCCGACATGGACGGCTATTTAGGGTTTAGGCCTCCAGAAGCTCTGGCGCTCTCCAATGGCTACTCTTAAGCCCCAAATAGCCGTCCATCCCCTCCGGGGTCTTTAGAAAGGGTCTGAAAAAGAGTGTCAGGTTCGGCACCACTTCGTTGTCCACAGGCGCCGGCGGCGAAAAAAATTGGCTTTTTCGAAGCCATCATCGTGTCCACGGACGGACTTTTTACGGTTCCATCATCATGGGTTGCGGAAAGGAGAGCTGCCAGTTATGAAAAGCTTCCGAAAAGAACTCTGGTTCAACATCCCGACGCGGCGGGCCTTCGTGAACATCACCCCCCAGGTGGAAGAAACCCTCCGGGAAAGCGGCGTTGCCGAAGGGTTGGTCCTGGTCAATGCCATGCATATCACGGCATCCGTCTTCATCAACGATGATGAATCGGGGCTTCACCGGGACTACGAGGACTGGCTGGAAAAGCTGGCCCCCCACGCCCCTGTCTCCCAGTACAGACACAATGTGGGTGAAGACAATGCCGACGCCCACATGAAGCGCCAGGTCATGGGCCGGGAGGTGGTGGTCGCCGTTACGGGTGGAAGGCTGGACCTGGGGACTTGGGAACAGGTCTTTTACGGTGAGTTTGACGGCCGGAGAAAAAAGCGGGTTCTCATCAAGATTATCGGGGAATAATGAAGGAACAGGAAAAGAAAAGGCCATGGATCAAGAGCGTGGTTCCGGAGATGGCACCCCCCAGCCTCAGCGACAATACGGCTGATGTGGATCGTCTGGTGAAAGCCATCGGGAAGGCCCTCCCGGGCAAGCCCGTCATCACGGATTATCTCCTGATCAGGGATATCGCCTCCACCTTGAGAAGGTGTGAGTACCGCGTGGAAGCGGTCCTTTTCGAAGAGGGGGATCGATGGCATCTGGTGGGCGTTCTGCCCGTCGTTGAGGACCATGCCCTGTTTGGACTGGCGGTGGATCTCGGGAGTTCGACGCTCGTGGTTCGGCTCCTGGACCTGAACACAGGGGAGAGTGTTGATGAAAGCTCTTTTCACAACCCGCAGATTCAGATCGGCACCGATATTCTGGCCAGGATTCATTTTGCCGCGAAGGATGGGGGTCTCCAGGAACTCCAGGCTCTTGTGAGAAATTGCCTCAATAGAGAGATCACAGCATTGTGTGAAAAGCATCGTATCGCCCCCGACCGCATCACGGGCGTGGCCGTGGCAGGCAACACCACCATGACCCATCTTTTCCTTGGCCTGGATCCCTACTGGATCTGCAGGGAACCTTACATTCCCATCATCAACAGCCCGCCCCTCATAAAAGGGAAGGACCTGGGTCTGGCCGTCAACCCTGGAGCCCCTGTCCTGGTCTTCCCCAACGTGGGCAGCTATTTCGGCGGAGACCTCATTGCGGGGATACTGGCTTCCGGCATGAACCGTGAAAAGGAGGTATCGCTCCTGGTGGATGTGGGAACCAACGCCGAGGTGGTCATCGGCAACAGCGAGTGGCTCATGGCCTGTGCCGGGGCCGCAGGCCCCGCACTGGAGGGTGGTGTTGCCGACATGGGAATGATGGCGGGCCCGGGGGTGATCGACAAGGTCACTATCGATCCCGAAACGGAAGCGTTCCACATTCGCACGATTGATAACCGGGAACCCGTTGGTATCTGCGGATCGGGGCTTATCGACCTTGTGGCGCAGCTCTATCTTTCCGGTATGATCGACCTTCGCGGCAAGTTTGTATCCAGAAGATGCGGCGATCGCCTCGTGGAGAGGGACGGCATCAGGGATCTTGTGGTGGTACCGCCCGAGAGATCCGCCACAGGGAAAGCCCTCACCCTGGCCCAGACGGACGTGGACGGACTCGTTCGGTCAAAGGCGGCCATGTTTACCATTCTCATCACCCTTGCCAACACAGTTAATATCCCGCTGATGGAAATCCATCGCTTTTTTGTCGCGGGAACATTCGGTTCCTATATTGATCCCCGTTCGGCCATCACCGTAGGCATGATCCCTGATCTTCCCCTGGAGAGATATGTCTCCCTCGGGAACACCTCCCTGGAAGGAGCCACACTGGGGCTTCTGTCCATAGATGCCAGGAAAGATATTTCCATCATCCGGGACCGGGTAACCTACCTGGAACTCAACGTGAACCAGGAGTTTATGAACCTCTTCAGTGCGGCAAAGTTCATCCCCCATACGGAAAAGAGTCTCTTCCCTTCGGTAAAGCCCCACGGAATGGTTGACAACCCGAGGCCCCTCCAACTAGAATCAAAAGGCAGGTCCTCAGCAGACAGAGGGCACGGAGCCGGTTTTCAAAGGCCCAAATAAGACATCTCATGGAGAGGAAAGACATGAAAAAAAGAGCCCCCAATAGAGAAAAGAAAAAGGCGAAAAAGGCCATCATCCTGGTCGTCTTCCTGGCCATTATCCTGTTCTTCGTAGTGGTCATGGTCTCCAATTCCAAGAAACCGGGCCCCCTCAACCTGGGCAAACTGAATCCACGGGTGCCGGGGGAGGCCTTCATCAGGACCAATGAACAATTGACCCGGGGAATGCTCAAGAACTGGCTTCCAAATGACCTGTTCTGGCCCACCGTCCTCCTGGATAACATGCCCAATTTCCAGCTCGGTGAACTGGAAGTGATCCGGTATAACGTCCGAGTACTGCGGGACAACCTCTCCAGGATGCGGACAACGGACAAGCTGGACCCGTTCGCAGAAGCCGCCTTCACCTCCCTTTCCAATGATCCCCTGAAATGGTGGTTCCCTTCCTATGAGAGCAAGCTGAAAGAAACCGTAAACAATTTGGAGGCCTTTTCGAGAAATCTCGTCACCGGCAAGTCCTTTTTCTATTCCAGGGCGGATAACCTGGCCGAACTCCTCAGACAGTATGCCTCCCTGATGGGTGGGGTGAACACACGCCTGATTAATGCCCCTAGAGACCTGGACAACGCCGTGGACGTGGAGGGACCCGAGAAAGGAGGCGTGAAGAAACCCGCGAAACTGGTCAACATAAACATCCCCTGGTACAAGATCGATGACAATTTTTATTATGCCCAGGGTGTTGCTTACGCCCTGGGAGAATCGTTCAAGGCCATCAGAGTTGATTTTCTGGGAGTCCTGAAAGACAAGAACTCCGTCAAGCTGTTGGATAAGATCCTTGAAAGCCTCAACCGATGCAATTTCGACCCCCTGATCGTTTTCAACGGGGACCCAGGCAGCATCTTTGCGAACCATTCTCTGAATCTTTCGGGCGTATTCAATGACGCGAGACAGAAGATCAATTCGCTCATTGTGTCTCTGATGCAGGGGTAACCTGAGAGGCTTATGGCGTAGGGCTTAAGGCGCAAGGAAAAGATCACAAAGTGAATAACGCTGAACCGGAAAACAGACGCAGTTGCCGCTATGCATGAAATGTCCATCGCCCAGAGCCTGGTCGACATTCTCAAAGAAGAGATGGTCAAAAACCAGGCCAAGGTCCTCCGGTCGGTCAAATTGAACATCGGCCGGCTCTCCGCCATCGTGCCCGACTCCCTTTCCTTCTGTTTCGAGATCATTGTCTCCGGCACCGATATGGAGGGGGCGGAACTTGTCATGGAAATGATTCCCCTGGAGGGTGTCTGCCTCGACTGTGAAAAGGCCTTCGAGATTGAGGATTACGCATTCAGCTGCCCCCATTGCAAGAGTGCCAACATCAAGACCACCAGGGGGCAAGACCTTTCCATTGTCGAGATGGAGGTGGATTGATGCGGTGGAAGGGGCATCGGGCGCAAGGCTTAAGCAGTATTATTCATAATTACGGTGACCTATTCGGTCTACGATTAGCTCACCACAGAGGCACAGAGAGCACAGAGGATTTGGGGGGGTTGCCCATCGGGAGACGGCGATTGGCAAAAAGAACATGCCTTCGGCAAAAGGCACTTTGCCTCAGCCAGAGGCAGGGGTGATCATTTTTGCTTGCCGGTATCTCCCGGCAAGCAAAAAAAATGTATCTCTGTGTCCTCTGTGACTCTGTGGTGAGAAATGTCTTTCAGACTGAATGCGATGAAGAGGGGAGGATTACGTCATCGTACTTAGGACTTAAGGCATAAGGTTCGAGGCTTGGGCCTCGTTTTCAGAAGATAAAGGAAGGAGTTTCATATGAAAATATCCGTTGTAAAAAATATCCTGGAGGCCAATGATCGCATAGCCCAGCAGAACCGCGCCCTTTTTGATGAAAAAGGCGTGACCGTCATGAACCTCATGAGTTCCCCGGGAGCGGGAAAGACCAGCCTCCTTGAAAAAACCATTTCTGCACTCAAAGAAGATTTGACTTTGGGCGTGATTGAAGGGGACATCCAGTCCTCAAAGGATGCCGAACGGATCGCCCGAATGGACATCCCGGTCGTCCAGATCAACACCGGGGGCGCCTGTCACCTGGACGGAAACATGATCCGGGACACCTTCGGGGAATTTAGCCTGGAAACGTTGGATCTCCTGGTTGTGGAAAACGTGGGCAATCTGGTTTGTCCCGCCGAGTTCAAGGTGGGAGAAGACTTCAAGGCCATGATCCTCAGCGTCACGGAAGGCGAAGATAAGCCCGCAAAATATCCCCTGATGTTTCATGAATCAAGCGTACTGCTCATCAACAAAATCGACCTTCTCCCCTACGTGGACTGCACGGTGGAAGGCATCCGCGAAGAGGCACTGAAGATAAACCCCCACCTCGTCATCTTTGAAATTTCCTGCAAGACAGGCGATGGGCTCGAGGCCTGGTACGATTGGTTGCAACAAGAGGTCCGGGTCAGGAAAAAGGCCTGAGCCGATTTCCATCAGGCAGTCCATGTTTAAATCTCTGCATCTGAAGCATCTTCACAGCCTGCGCAAGGCCGTCCTGAGGCCGCCCTCCCCCACCAGGCCCATGTTGTGGCTGATTGAAAAAGATGGTGTCCGGGCTGTGCTCAAGGACTTCAGCACCACCGGTTTTTGGTTCAGGAACCTGGCCGGTCGCTTTCTTATCTGGCGGGAAAGCCGGGCTTACAGGAGACTTGAAAACCTTGAGGGCGTGCCCCGTCTCTACCGAGTAATGGATGGCGTTGCGCTTGTCCTGGAAGAGATCCCGGGCACGAGCCTCGCTGATCTGAAAGAAGGAATGGTTCTGCCTGAAGATTTTTTCGCCGCGTGTCAACGATTGGTTTTCCGTTTTCATGCGAGAGGTATTGCCCACTGCGACCTGAAAAGGGCACCAAATATCATCCTGGGGAGCGACGAACGACCCTATATCGTGGACTGGGCGGCAGCCATTCTGGAAAGTGAATTCAGATTCTTTCCCCTGAACCGCATTTACCGCAGGTTTTGCCTGGATGATGAACTGGCCATCATCAAACTCAAGCTCAAGCACTGTCCCGATGCGGTGACCGAGGAGGAAAAGGGCCGCTTTGAATACCGAAGCGGTCCGGAGAAATCCATTCGGGCCATCAGGGATCGGCTTCGAAAACTGCTCAAACGCATCGCCTAGTGCCCCCCTGAAGAGCCATTTTCTGTTTCTTTACAGGTGATCTTCTGTTCAGGGAGCAAGGGGGATACGAGCATTTTTTCAGCCATGCCGCGGCCCATTGCGATGCGGGTGCAATCCCGCCCCAGGATCAACCTGCCATGTGCGTCATTGTTGATAATCTCCAGACGATCCCCCACGCGCAACCCCATGGAGGCCAGCCGCGATTTTCCGCCCGCACCGACCGTGATCTCCTTGAGTTCAACCTGTTCCCCGGGTTTGGCCATGGACAGGGGAATCAGCCTGGCCCTCTGGGAAAAGCATTCGTCACAGAGCCCGTAGATTTCCATGCGATGCTGGAGCATTTGAAAACCATGGGCTGATGCAATCTGGAGCTGCAACTGTTCCATGTTGTCGTTGGCAAATTCGACAATCTTTCCGCACTTGGTACAGACCAGGTGGTCGTGGTGACGCCCCAGGTGCCTGTGCTCGTAACGAATGGGTTGGGATTCGAACTTCTCCCTTTGGGCGAATCCAAGTTCCACCATGCGATTCATGCACTGCCGGACGAAACCGACCTCATAATGATAATCCCTTTCTTCCAGCAACCTGAACAACTCTTCAAGGGTAACGTGCCCTTCCGTATCAAGAAAGGCATCAACGATATTCAGTCGATCCTCAACCCGGTCTACCCGATCGGCTTTAAGAAGTGCCCTCAGATTGGCCTTTTCAAGAAGATTTGTGTCTTTTATTTCTCTTTTCATCCCATTCCATCAACTTTTAATTTCACTGAAAAATCCCAGGAATCCCTTTACTGCATTTCCGATAAAGTTCCGTTCCCTCTCCCGTGTCGGTCCGTCCATTCTTGCAAAGGCGGCGAGATCAGGATCCTTCGACAGCAAGACTTCCACGCAACGCCTTTCCGGATCCTCTTCCCCAGAGGCGATCTCCCCCTTAATCCAACCTTTCCAGGACAATACCTGCGCACGAAAACGTTTCAGCATGAGGTGAGAGCTTTCCGCCTGTCCGAAGTGGGCATAAAATATGGGTTGGTCTTCAAGAGAGATGAGGCGGTCTACGCTCTCCAGGAACACCTCCGGGAAAAATCTTGGCGGCGTCGCGGGCCGCAGGTATTCCTCCCTCCCGACCATCATGAAAATACCTGCCGCTTCCCCTGCCAAAAGCCGGTTCCGGCAGCTGAAACTCAGGTGGTGCTGGGCATGGCCCGGGGTCTCTATCACGGTGACGCCGCTTACCTGCGCCCTGGTGTGGGAGATCATACGGTCTAATGGTACGGGTTTGGGTTTCCCGTAAGATTCCGCAATTTCCCCCAGCACCTTCAGGCTGCCGCTCCAGAGTCTGGAAGGATCGACCAGGTTGGGGATCCCTTTCTCATGGCAGATGACCCGCGCCATGGGGTAACGCGCCAGGACATCCGCCAAGGCGCCGGCATGATCCAGATGGATATGCGTGAGCAAAACGTAATCTATTTTGTCTATGCCAAGTCTTGAAAGGCTTTCAATCAGCCGACCGGAAGTATTGGCCGGGCCCACGTCCACCAGCAGGGTGAGATCATCCTGAAAGAGCCACGAGCCGATAAAGCCATCAAAACCGGGGCTATCCTGTTTGATTTCGATCAGTGTTTCCATTAAGTGCTCCGAACAACAACTGATATTTAGCCGCAGACACACGCGGACCTGCGCAGACATTGATCCAGGGCCGACCCGGTCGTGAATCAATACGCATTGCCCTTCGGGCAAGGAAAAAACTTTTTTCGCCTTTCTATTCTCATCCCAACAATGGGATGCATACTTTGTGATTTGGCTGCCCGGCTCGGCTGCCATCTCAAATATAAGTGCAGTTAATCCGCATTTCTATTTTATTCTAGAAAATCGTAGAACGGCCCTCAAGAGACTTTTTACCAACTCATGATTTTTTACTCAATAATTTTCTCATTTTTCCGATATTTCTATATAACAACAACGACGGCTTTTCATTAACAAAGAGCGGCCAAAACCTGATTTCCGAGCTGGAGCTGATTTTCGTCAATTTCGTAAAAAGCTGGTTTATGCCGTAAATGGCATCCTATGAGAAAGCACATGAAAAAGATTCTCAGATCCGTTTCCTTAAATGCGGATGAAAAAGCGACTTCGTTAGAAGGCCATGGACGGACTTTTTTCGGTTTCAAATAATAATTAGGGAGCAATGCGATAACTGCCATGGGTATCTCAAGCAAAAAAAGAATTCTGGTTGTTGACGATGAAGAAATGATACGGACAACGGCAGGTGCCTTCATGGAAAAGATCGGTTATGAGTGTGAAACTGCTGAGGACGCTGAACAAGCCCTGGACGTCCTTTCACAAAAGTCTTTCGACCTGGTCATTTCCGACATTTCCATGCCTGGAATGGACGGCATCCAATTCATGAAAAAGGCAAAAGAATCCTATCCTGAATTGCCATTCATGATTATGACGGGATATGCCGTTGATTACAGCTACGCTGAGATCATCGCTGCCGGAGCTTCCGATTTCATCCCCAAACCTTTTGACCTCAAGGAACTGAAGGCCAAGACAGAGAGAATCAATCGCGAAAAGGGGATCCTGGCCGATCTTCAGGAAAGCAACGAACAACTGGAATCAGCCATCGAAAAGGCCAACCAGATGGCTGTTCAGGCTGAGCTGGCTTCTCTGGCGAAGAGTGAATTTCTCGCCAATATGAGCCATGAGATACGCACCCCGCTTAACGGGGTGGTCGGCTTTACAGACATGCTCCTGGATACGCAGCTTTCCGACGAACAGATAGACTATGCAAGCACCATCAAGAGGAGCGGTGAGGCCCTGCTCTCCCTGATCAACGACATCCTGGATTTTTCCAAGATCGAGGCCGGCCAAATGGACCTCGAGGAAATTGATTTCGACCCCGAGATACTCTGCCACGATGTATGCGACCTGATCCGTCCAAAGGTTGATGGAAAGGATATCGAAATCCTCTGTCGGATAGGGGATGATGTCCCCACCCGAATCAAGGCGGATCCGCACCGCTTCCGGCAGGTCCTCGTCAACCTGATGGGAAATGCAAGCAAGTTTACCGAGATCGGAGAGATCGTGCTCTCGTTCGAAATGGAGGATGAAAAAGATGGGCAACTCGGGTTTCATGTCACGGTAAGTGATACGGGCATAGGGATTCCTGAGGGAAAACTCGCCACCATTTTCGAACCCTTTCAGCAGGCTGACGGATCCACTACCAGGAAATACGGCGGGACGGGCCTGGGGCTCTCCATCTGCAAGAAGATCTCTGAACTCATGGAAGGGGGCGTCTGGGCCGAAAGCACGCCGGGCAAAGGGACCAGCTTCCATTTCACTGGCAAGGTCAAGGGGTCCCCTGAAAAAGCAGCCAGGAGATTCCTGCCGGCCTCCCTTGGGGGGAAGAAAATTCTGATCGTGGACGACAGCCAGACGAACCTGGATATTCTACGGCATGAGCTTGAATCCCTGGGCATGAAAGTGCATGCGCTCAAGGATGGCTGTGAGGCCCTTTCAACCGCGCAAAAGGCCCTCGAAGCCGACGACCCGTTTGATCTCTGTATCACGGATATCAGGATGCCCGGAATGAATGGATATGAAGTGGCCGCTGCCATCCGGAAGGCCCCTGCCCCTTTATCCGACCTGCCGTTACTGGCCTTCTCCTCGTCGGTCGTGCGTGCCGCCAAGAGATGTCAGGAAGCAGGATTTGATGGTTTTCTCCCAAAGCCCGTTCCCAGGCAGAGACTCTTCAAGATGATCGAGCAACTCATTGGAAAAATGGAGGCCAAGGGAGAGGAAGAAAGACCGCTCGTGACCCAGTATTCCGTGCGGGAGGAGATGAAACACTCGGTCTCCATTCTCCTGGCAGAGGACAACCCCGTCAATCAGAAACTGGCCACCATGATGCTCAAGAAGGCCGGCTACCAGGTGGAAATCGCAAACAACGGCAAAGAGGCGGTGGAAAAATATGTAGACGATCCCACGGCCTTTCATCTCATTTTCATGGACGTCCAGATGCCCGAAATGGACGGGATGCAGGCCACCGCAAAGATCAGAAAGCTGGAGAACGGGAAATCCAAACCCGGAAACGGGTCCCCTGACGGCGGGGCCTCGAACCATATCCCCATCATTGCCATGACCGCCAATGCCATGGCAGGGGACAGGGAAAGTTGTCTCGAGGCCGGAATGGATGAATACATCACGAAACCCATCAAGAGAGAACTCGTATTTCAAGTGATTGACAGGTTCGTCTTGAGCAAGGAGGCAACATGAACATCAAGAAACTCGCGGAAGGCCTGGGACTGGAAGAGGAAGAATACATGGAGATTCTGGAACTTCTTGTGGATTCCGGCATTGCCGACATTGTTTCACTGGAGGCCGCCGCTGGAAACAACGACGCGGAAGAGGCTGTCAAGGCTGCCCATTCCCTCAAGGGAGCTGCGGCCAACATGGGTCTTGTGGAACTTTCGGAGATAGCCAAAGTCATCGAGTTCAAGGCCAGGGAGCAGGACCTGACCGACATGGAAGAGAATATCAAGCTCCTCAAGGTTGAATTTGAACCAATCGTCGCGCTCGTTCAGGCTTAGGATCACACGTTGGAGTGCCCCATTGAAGAACCATTTTCCCATACTGGTCGCTGAAGACAACCCGGTCTCACGCAAGCTGCTTGAAAAGACCCTTACGAAGGCCGGGTATGAGGTTTCCACGGCACGGGATGGACAGGAGGCACTCGGTCTTTTTGATGAACGCTTCTTTCCCATCGTCCTGACCGACTGGATGATGCCCGAAATGAGTGGACCGGAACTCTGCAGGGCCATCCGCGGAAAGTCCGGCAACGGCTATGTCTTCATGATCCTCCTGACGGCCAAGGACTCCAAGGAGGACATTGTTGAGGGTCTGGAGGCCGGAGCCGACGATTACCTCACCAAACCCTTCAACCGGGCCGAACTCATGGCCCGCCTGAAGACGGCCACCCGCATACTGGAACTGGAGAGGTCCCTTAAGAAGGCCAACGAAGAGATCAAGGCGCTCTCCATAACGGATCCCCTGACCGGATGCTACAACAGGGGCTATCTCAACGAAAAACTGCCCCAGGAGATCAAGAGGGTCAGGCGGTACGGCCGCGCCCTTTCCGTCATCCTCTGTGATATAGATCACTTCAAGAAAGTGAACGACACCTATGGTCACCAGGCGGGGGACACGGTCCTCAAGGCCTTTGCCGATTGCCTGTTGGATTCCGTTCGAGAGGGAATTGACTGGGTGGACAGATACGGTGGGGAAGAGTTCCTGGTTGTGCTCCCGGAAACACCCTTTGAAGGCGCCAACCTGGTGGCGGAGAGGCTCCGAACCGCCGTCGCCGGCGAAGAGATCGAGACTTCAGAAGGGGTCCTGCAGATCACCGCAAGCTTCGGGGTGTCCGAAATCGATGCAGACACACCTGATTCCCTCATCTCACCGGAAGCCCTGGTAAAAGCAGCCGACGACAACCTCTACCAGGCCAAGGAAGAGGGCCGCAACACCGTCCGAGGCCGGCCCCTGTAGGAGCAAGCTCCGCTTGCGAAGCCAAATTCACCACCCCACCGTAGGAGCAAGCTCCTGCTTGCGAAACCTAGATCCACCACCCTCCGTAGGAGCAGTCTCCCGCCTGCGAACATCGTGACCTGAAGGTCGCTCCTACGGCCGTTGTTGCAGCTCAAAAATCTCCACCTCGTCGGAGATATTCTTCAGAGGCACGCTTCCCAATGAAACAAACGGGAATTCCTCGATCACCCTTTCTGCCGTATTTCTGACGGCCATGATGTTTCCGCCTTTGGCCTTATCGCAGATTCTCGCGGCGATGTTGACCAGTGTTCCATGAGCCGTATAGGTCCAACGCGAACCGGTGGGACTTTCAAACTTCAGGGCACCGAGATAGGCCTCACCCGAGGCAACGCCTATGTTTACCGCGAGAGGCCGCAAAAGGGCCGGTGATTCACGGTTGATCCTGTCAGTCTGGCTCCTGATGGTGGCAGCCGCCCTGATGGCCTCCAGCGCATGGGCCTTTTCGTCATCGGACAAAAACAACACCATGAGCCCGTCACCGGCCGTCTCCATCACATCCCCGTTGTTGGTGTAAATGGCGTCCATGAACACGGAGAAATATTTTTCCACCAGGTTATTGACCTCGGTGCCCCCCACCTCTTCAGTAAGCCGCGAATAGCCCTCGATATCGAGAAACATGACGGACAGGTCTCTTTCGCCGGCATCCAGGGTTTCAGAAGTGGGAGACTTCTCGATCATGCTGGTCACGGTGGCAGGGACGAATTTACACAGGTTTGCCTTGATGCTCTCCAGAATCTCCACCTTGCGCAACGCGGCCTGGAGTTCA
>Ga0315556_1001056_pt1 | contig 16961 bp, 13 predicted proteins | sample SalMarSW160310MG_FD_202112 | JGI IMG/M metagenome (GOLD analysis project Ga0315556, IMG submission 202112) | Salt marsh sediment microbial communities from the Plum Island Ecosystem LTER, Massachusetts, United States - Salt Marsh Sediment SW1603-10 ...
GCAATACTTCTTTTTCCGGTTGTTGTTCACCTTCATCTTCTGGCCGTGTTGTAGCCTCCGGCGGTGGCTCTGCCAGCGTGGATGCCAGCGCCAGGTTGCATGGCGGGACAATAAATATTACCACCGCCGGTTCATTGTTAATATTCGGTGGCAGTTGGGCGGGAGCGGTTGTGGGTGGCACCGGCACTGCCACGATGACGGCCAATGCCGAGCTTTCTGCAGGCGGTGCGGCAACCATCACTACAGACCACTTGGAAGTGGGAGGTGGGTTTTTTGATTTTGCAGCAGTGACTTCCTTTGACAGCGCCACGGCAACTACGAATGCCAACGCCGTGTTGTCGGCGGGTGGCAACATGACACTCACCGTTGCCAACAGCTTGAGTATGTATGGGGGTTTCGATGCGGCTTCTGTCAATGCTTACGGTGGCGGTGGAAATAATACCGCGACCGCGCATGCCGATGCCGGGATTTCGGCTGGTGGCTTGTTGTCGATCAATGCCGGCAGTTTGATGATGGATGGCGGGGAAGGAGCATATGCCAGGGCATCCAGTTACGGTGTTAACAAGTCTCTTGCCACGACTAATGCCACGATGACGGCCGGCACATTGGACATCACGGCCGGGCAGATGGCGATGTATGGTGGCGGCAGCAGCTTCGGTGTTTCTGCTCAGGCGGACGTTGGTACGAATACCGCGACCGCGCAGGGTAATGCCTTGATTACGGTGGCAGGCGACAGCATGATCAATATCACCAGCGGCAACTTGAGTCTGCATGGTGGTGCTGCCCATGCCTCCGGTTCCGGCGCAGTTGCCCAGGCTGTGGTACTGCTCGATCCGGGCACCATGACGATCAATACGAGCGGCAATGTGAATATCAGCGGTGGCAACTATTCGAGTTCGGGAGGAGTCGCACTGGCATTCGCCGGCATCGCCAATACCGGCCCGATCAACATGACGATAGGCGGTTCGACCGGGTTGACGCTGACGGGAGGTTCGACCAGCATTTCCTATGGCACCTTCACGATTCCGGGCACGGGCATATTCCCAGACCCGACCAGTCCGATCAATATCAGTTATACCGGCGGCGGCGGGTTGAATCTCTCTTCCTCTCCCGGTTCCGACGCAGCTTTCATTATGACGATTTTATCAACTTCGCCCAATGACCTAGTGACTTATACCACCGGTATGGTAAATAACGCGACCGACACTGTGTCCGGCATTGTCGAATTCATCCGGTTCGGGGATGAGGAGAAAAAAGATGACAAACCTACGTGCACTTAACCGCATTCTGCCGTTGATGCTGGTTGCGCTGCTTGCGGCGGGCAGCGCCTGGGCGGAGCCGGCAGCGACGATCACGAATTTGAGCGGAACCGTGGCCGACCTGAAGGCGGATGGTACTTCGCGCGTTTTGTCGGTGCGGTCCAAGGTCGAGACGGGCGATACGCTTTCCACGCAGGCTGGCACTTATGCCCGGCTGAGATTCAGGGACGGAGGCGAGGTGGTGCTGCGGCCGAACACGGTGTTCAAGGTCAATAATTACCGTTTCCAGCAGGAAAAACCGAAACGGGACAGCTTCTTTGTCAGCCTGCTCAAGGGGGGCGCGCGCTTTGTCAGCGGCCTGATCGGCCATCGCGGCAACAAGGATGCCTACAGCCTGAGAACGCCGGCAGCCACCATCGGCATCCGCGGCACCGACTATACGGTGCGAACATGCCGGGGAGATTGCGGCGACCTGCCTGACGGAACCTATACCAACACTCATTCCGGCGCCATATTCCAGCGTAATCCGCATGGCAGCCTCGATTGTGCGGCCGGCCAGAGTTGTTTTGCTGCGCCGGGAACGCGTCCCGTGTTCTTGCCTAAAGTGCCCAGGGGTCTGGATTTCACCCCGCCGCCGGCTTTTCTGGATAGAATAAACGGGGATGCCGTGCTGGATATGGAGGGTCACAAAGAATGCGTGATTCGCTGACGGCAGTTTCACCTTCCTTTCCATAACCAGTAAATAAAAAGCCAAGGATGGTACATGGGTGTAGAAATCAAGCTGACCGACAAGCATTTTCCCGTTTCTCCCGTTTTTATCGATTTCCTGCACCGTTATCTGAAAAACCAGAAATACGAAACCCGCTGGCATGACCAGTTGAGCGAGGAGCTTAACCGGCCGGATGACATGCTCAAGGATCAGGGGCCGGCCATCGCATCGGAAGTGTTGGCCGCGCCGGAAGGACAACAGGCCATTTTGCGCAGCTACGAGATGCTGACGGCGATCCTGACCGGGGACGTGAAGAGGGTGGAATTCTTTCGCGAACGTTACCAGTTCGTCTGCATCGTGGGCATTCCCCGCCATGGCGGTTCCTATCTCACCAAGCAGTTGTTTCTGTCACTGGGCATGAATCCGGACGAGGTGCCCAATGTGATTGCACACGATGGATTTCCGGATGCTTCGCCGTTCGATTTTCGCGAAGGCTACAACAGCTACACTACGATGATGCAGAACATGGCGGAATACTTTGCCATGATCGAACTGTTTTTTTCCAATTCGCGCCTCTACAACAACCGCGTGATCGTACCCAAGAAGGCGACCAAGGCGGCCTATCACGGCGCATTTTTCAATGCGATGCTGGGGCCGAAGACGGAATATGTCGTTACCTTGCGGCACCCGGTGTCGGCCTGCATTTCCACCTATGAAAAGTCGACCGGACTGCCGGAGGACGGCAAGTTCAAGGTGCGCGGCAACATCGAGGAATGGGCGCGGCGCGACAACGTGTATACCGGGGAAGATGCCAACGGCATCTTCGAGCGCGACTATTTCGATGTCTACCTGCGCTACTGGGAACAGTATCATTACCTGCTGGTTACCTCCGGTCTTGCGGCAAACAAGAACTGGCGTACGGTGGTATATGGCGAGGAGCGCATGACGCAGCAGGCGAACAGTTTCATGACCCGCTTCAAGGCCCAGTCTTCCGCCGAAAAGTTTCATGTGTTCGACAAGCGCGATTTGCATGCCGAGTGGCGTCCCAAGGCCGAGCAGGCCATATTGCGGGTGCGGGACGAGTGGAAACAGGTTGGCCTGATTTTTCCGGTGGACGAGGTAATGGAGGCCTGGTAGCGCGTTTTGCCGGAGCCTCACTCGATCTCGCAGATAAACTCCTCGAATTTTCCGCTACGTCCGCGCGGTATTTCATTTTCGAAATATATGAACTGCAGCTGGAATGGATGACGCATCCATTCATGGATGACCGTTGTTAGTTGTTTTTCCTGTTCCGCCGTCACCGGGGCGTCGGAAACGAGGCGAACCTCGACCAGGTCCAGGCTGCGCTGGATCAACTGGTATTGCCGGATGGGGGCAATGTCGCGGTAGCGGTAGGAGCCGACCAGCGGCCAGTAGCGGCGGCCGTCCGGTAGCCGCAGCATGTTGCGCTGGCGGCCGACGATGCGCTTCAGGGTTGGCAGGCCGCGCCCGCAGGGGCAGGCCGGACCGGCCTCGGCATAGTCGCCTATATCGTAGCGAATTAGCGGTGTGGCGAAATTGAGCAAGTCGGTGACGACGACGCGGCCGATCTCGCCGGGTATGCAGGGCGTGCCACTTTCGTCGAGCAATTCCACCAGCAGGTTCTCCGCCATGGTGTGATAAAGCCCGCTTTGCGGGCATTGCACCGCAATGATGCCAACTTCCTGCGAGCTGTATGTGTCAGCGATGTCGACCCTGAAAACCCGGCGCGTAGCTTCGCGTACCCCTTCCGTCAGCGTTTCCCCGATGCTGCGAACCTGGCGCAGCCCGGCCAGTTGCAAATTACGCTGCTCGAATTGCCTCGACAGTTCGGTCAGGTTGGTTGGATAGGTGAGCAGATAGTCGGGATCGATTTTCGCCAGCCATTCGGCCTGTCGTCCGACATCGGTGGCGAGTGGCAAGGCATGGCTGGATCCGCTGGCGAACAGCAGGCTGACGGGCGGTCCCCAGTTCGGCAGGTCGAGGACATTCATGGCCGGATCGGCCCGGATGACAGCCAGTTTCCCGTGAAAATCGCGCCGATGCCACAGGTGTTCGCGCAAGGTGTTGGCCAGCCAGAATAGCTGGTTGATGGCCGTGCGCTTGATGACGACAGGCTCACCGGTCGAGCCGGAGGAACGGGTTTCTGTTACCGGTGCGTGAACCTGCGGTAACTGGCTGCAAAAAATATTTTCTCCGGCGGACTGTAAATTGCGCCGGTTCATGACGGGTAGGGCATGCAGGCCATCAGCCGTGGCCAGGCTATGCGCATGCAAACCAGCCGCTTGCAATCTTGTGCGAAAGTAGGGGGAGTATTTTTCCGCGTGGGTTGCGACTTCCAGCAATTGCCGGTGTTGAAGGGTGGTTATTTCATCGGCGGCCAGCCATTGCGTATCTTCCAGCTGATGCATCAAGGCAAGCAACGGCGCCGTGGCCGGACCGGCCAGCGGCGGCCATGCAATGCCTTTGATTCCGCTCGTCATGGCTTGCAGTGCGACGTGGTCTTTGCTCACTTGGCGATCTCCAGAACCAATGTGGGATAGCGTTCGGCAAGTTCATATGATCCATGCATCAAGCCGGTTTCACTGAACTCAGGCGACATGACCTGCCGCAGCTGCTGCAGGGTGGGAAAGCTGTAGCGTGCCGGCGATCCCTGGTAGAAGTCGATGGTGGCAATATCTTCCTGGCTCCAGTCGGTGGCGTCGCCAAGCTGCATTCGGTCCGGCAGCAAGCGACAGAATATTTCGTGGATATCGGCGACGGAAATGTTGGGATTCTGCGATTCTGCGGCCAGCGCCATTGCCAGGCGCCACTTGAAGGCATGAAAACCACCCGCTTGGCCCACCATCGCATCGTGGCAAACCGCCGCGCAGGTTTCCCCGGCGACCGGGCTGGCGAAGACCCTGAGCACCAGTTTGCTGCCAGGCTTCATTATTCGCTTGAGTTGGGAGAATAGTTGCCGGTACTGCAGGGGATAGTGCAGCAATGAGAAACTGCCATCCGCGATGACGGCATCGAAAGAATGATCCGCGAATGGCATGTCGAGCCAGTCTGCCTGAACGGCATTGTGCCCCGCACAATTTCCCGGCCAGACCGCACCGATCATGCCGGCATTGTTGTCGATGGCAACCAGTTGTGGCGTCAAATTGCTCAATTCCGGCGTAACGCCAAGCAGCAGGTGCAAACCTTCCGCCGTGCCTAGCAATTGCTGGGCGATTTGCACATCTTCCGGAGAGGGACGCAATGGCGGGCCAATCCTGTTCCATTGGCTCGCCAGATCTTTCCAGTGATCCTTGGTTATGGGTTTTTGAAGTGGCATGGTATTCAGTATATTTCCCTGCTTTGGATATTGCTGAACATTCGTTTATCGCTTCAGGCCGCAGCGATGCACGATGGTGGTGGCGATCTCCTCCACCGACATGGTGGTCACGTCCAGGGAAGGAATATCGAATCGGGTCATCATGTTCTGTGCCTGTTGTACCTCGCGGCGGCAGTTTTCCAGCGAGGCGTAGCGGCTGCCGGGCGAGCGTTCGTCGCGTATCTGGTGCAGACGCTCCGGCGCGATGGTCAGGCCGTGCAGTCTGCCGTGCAGCGGCTGGAGCGGGGCGGGCAGATCCCTGGAGGTAAAGTCCTCTTCCACCAGCGGATAATTCGCGGCATAAATACCGAACTGCAATGCGAGGTAGAGCGAGGTCGGCGTCTTGCCGCAGCGCGATACTCCGATCAGCACGATGTCGGCGCGGTGCAGCTCGCGGGTGATGCCGCCGTCGTCGTGATCCAGCGCGTAATTCACTGCATCGATGCGTGACGTATAGCCGGCGCCTGCGGCATGGGAACGGCCGACTGCGTGCGCGGAGGCGACGCCGAGTTCGGTTTCCAGCGGTTCGATGAACATGTCGAACAGGTCGAGGAAAAGCCCGTTGCATTCTGCCAGGATATTGCGGATTTTCGTCGGGGTCAGTGTGCTGAATACCAGCGGACTTTGCCCGCTTTCCTGTGCGACATCGTTGATCTGCGCGACTGCAGCGCGTGCTTTTTCCTCGGTGTCGATGAAAGGCAGCGTTACCCGCTGCAACTCGACGCCGTCGAACTGGCTGAGCAGGCTGCGTCCCAGGGTTTCCACGGTCAGCCCGGTGTGGTCGGAAACGAAAAATGCGGTACGTATTGCGCTCATTGTTCCTGTCGCTCCCCAACTGGTCTATCATGTCATTGTTGAATCGTTGTCATCTGGTCAACTGCTGAACGGAGATGAACATGGCACAGTATATCGCGTGGTTCGAGACGTTGCGCATGGGCGACGTGGGTAGCGTGGGCGGCAAGAACGCCTCGCTGGGCGAAATGATTTCGCAACTGGGTGCACTGGGTGTGCGCGTGCCCGGCGGCTTTGCCACCACCGCTGCCGCCTATCGCGACTTCCTGGCTCAGGGCGGACTGGACCGGCGCATCCATGAATTGCTCGACAAACTCAACATCTCCGACGTCAGGGCGCTGGCCGAGGCCGGCAGCCAGGTGCGGCAGTGGATCGTGGAAACCCCGCTACAGCCGCAACTGGAAGCTGAACTGCGCGAATATTACGCCGCAATGCTGCAACGCGAGGGCGAGGGCATTTCGGTGGCAGTGCGCTCCTCCGCCACGGCGGAAGATCTGCCTAACGCTTCCTTCGCCGGGCAGCAGGAAACCTTCCTCAATATTTCCGGCGCCGACAATCTGTTGTCGGCGGTCAGGCAGGTGTTCGCCTCGCTGTACAATGACCGCGCCATCTCCTACCGTGTGCACCAGGGATTTGCGCACAAGGACGTGGCGCTGTCGGCGGGCATCCAGCGTATGGTGCGCAGCGACATTGGCGCAAGCGGCGTGATTTTCACACTGGATACCGAATCCGGTTTCGACCAGGTGGTGTTAGTTACCGCGGCCTACGGCCTGGGCGAAACCGTGGTGCAGGGCTCGGTCAATCCCGACGAGTTTTACGTTTACAAACCGGCGCTGAAGCAGGGCAAGCTTGCGGTGATCCGCCGCAACCTGGGCGGCAAGGCAATCAGGATGGAATTCGGCGAGGCGAACGAAACCGGACGCTCGGTGCGTACCCTGGAAACTTCCGCAGAGGAGCAGCAGCGCTTCTGTATTTCCGACGCCGAGGCGCAGGAACTGGGGCGTTATGCGCTGGCCATAGAGGAACATTACGGTCGCCCGATGGACATCGAATGGGGCAAGGACGGCGCCGATGGCAAGCTGTACATCCTGCAGGCGCGACCCGAAACGGTGCAGGCGCGCAGCAATGTGGATGTGCTGCGCCGCTATCGATTGAAAGAAAAATCCGAGGTGCTGATTACCGGCCGCGCCATCGGCCAGAAAATCGGCGGCGGCCGCGTCTGCCTGGTGCCGGATGCCAGCCAGATGTCCATGGTGCAGCCGGGCGACGTGCTGGTCACCGACATGACCGATCCGGACTGGGAGCCGGTGATGAAGCGTGCCTCGGCCATCGTCACCAACCGTGGCGGGCGCACCTGTCATGCTGCGATCGTGGCACGCGAGCTGGGCATTCCGGCGGTGGTCGGCTGCGGCGAGGCGACCAGCACACTCAAGCATGACGAACCGGTCACCATCTCCTGCGCCGAGGGCGACATCGGCAGGGTGTACAGGGGCAAGCTCGAGGTCGAGGTGATCGACCTGGCGCTGGACAAGATGCCGGAGCCGCCGCTGAAAATTTCGATGAACGTGGCCAACCCGGAGCTGGCGTTCGAGTTTTGTCGTTTGCCGAATCACGGCGTGGGACTGGCGCGGCTGGAGTTCGTGATTGCGCGCATGATCGGAATCCATCCCAAGGCAGCGCTGGATTATTCCAATCAGCCTGCCGACGTGAAGGCGCAGATCGACGCACGTTGTGCGGGCTATGCTTCGCCGGTTGATTTCTATGTGGAGAAAATGACCGAGGGTATTGCCATGCTGGCGGCAGCGTTTGCGCCCAAGCCGGTGATCCTGCGCTTTTCCGATTTCAAGTCGAACGAGTATTCCAGCCTGGTCGGCGGCAAGCAGTACGAGCCGACCGAGGAGAACCCGATGATCGGTTTCCGCGGCGCATCACGCTACATCGCCGACAGCTTCCGCGACTGTTTCGCGTTGGAGTGCCGTGCGGTGCGCAAGGTGCGTGAGGACATGGGATTGACCAACCTGGAAGTGATGATTCCGTTCGTGCGCACGCTGGACGAGGCGCGCGGGGTGATCGCCGAACTGGAAAAGAATGGCCTGAAGCGCGGCGAAAATGGCCTGCGTGTGATCATGATGTGCGAGATTCCCTCAAACCCGCTGCTGGCCGAGCAGTTCCTCGAACTGTTCGACGGTTTCTCGATCGGTTCCAATGACCTGACGCAGCTGACGCTGGGCATCGACCGCGATTCGGGCATCGTCGCCGGTTCGTTCGACGAGCGCAACCCGGCGGTGCTGGCGCTGATCGGCATGGCGATCCAGTCCTGCCGCAAGCTGGACAAGTACATCGGCATCTGCGGGCAGGGGCCGTCCGACCATCCGGACTTCGCGAAATGGCTGATGGAGCAGGGCATCGGGGCGATCTCGCTGAATCCGGATACGGTGGTGGAAACCTGGCTGTATCTGGCGGGGAAGCAGCAAACTTCCGGGTAGTGGCTGCTTGTGGTGGCCGGCAGGAACTCCGGGCCGGTTAATGGATACAAAGCTATACAAATAAATACAAACGCCGCGCCATGATTCGCCTATTATTTCGTACGCATCAACCAACTATTGCTTGCAGTTTATCGTGAATAAGAAGTTTCGGTTTTCTCTCGGTCTCATGATTGCGCTGGCAGTCTGCCAGCTGGCGGTATTTTCCTCGCCTGTACGGGCCGAAAGCGACCAGCTGTCGACCGGGAAATATGTCGAGCCGGGGGAATTTCCCCAGACAGCTGATGCCAGCCAGTGCGACCGGGACCTGATCAATAAACCGCTGCAACTGGCCGATGTGGTGCAGCTGGCGCTGTGCAACAATCCGCAAACCCGCTCGCTGTGGGCCAATGCGCGGGCCCAGGCGGCGACATTGGGTGTCAGCATGTCGTCCTATCTGCCGACGCTGTCGGTGTCGGGCAGCGGCTCGCACAACCTGGCGCGCACCACGGGCCAGACGTCCAGTTCCAACAGCCGCAGCATCAGCCTCACCGCCAGCTATCTGCTGTACGATTTCGGCGCACGTTCGGCGAACGTGGAAAATGCCAAGCAACTGCTGATCGCGGCCAATGCAACGCGCGATGCCACGCTGCAGGCCAACTTTCTGACCGCAGTGCAATCCTATTACGCTTTGCTGTCGGCGCGGGCCAGCGTAGCATCGTCGCAAATCGCGGAGGACGCAGCGCGGGAAAGCCTGGATGCGGCCGAGGCGCGTTACAAGGCCGGCGTCGCCACCCCGGCGGACAAGCTGCAGGCGCAAACCGCCTTGTCCCAGGCTACGCTCAACCTGATCACCGCACAGGGCACCGAGCACAGCGCGCAAGGCACATTGGCAAACATCATGGGATTCGACGCCAGCCGGCCATTCACCCTGGCGCCGGTGAAAGTGTCCGATCCCAACCCGGCAGTGGAGCAGGACATCGGCAAGCTGATCGAGCAGGCGCGCGAAAAGCGGCCCGACCTGGCGGCGGCGGATGCGCAGATCAAGGCGGCAGAAGCTCAACTCGAAGCGAGCCGCGCGGTGAATATGCCCAGCGTCAGTCTGAGCGCTTCCACCAGTTCGCAGAATACAACGGGCGCGCCTACTACCAACAGCGGCAGCCTGTCCGTTTCAGTCAGTGTTCCACTGTTCACCGGCTTCCGCAACACTTACCAGATACGTTCCGCCGAATCCGTGCTCGAAGGCAGGGTGGCGGCGCGCGATCTGCTGGCGAACCAGGTTGCGCTGGACGTATGGAAGGCTTACCAGACCATGTTGACGGACAGCCAGGCATTGCGTAGCGCCAACGACCTGGTTGCTTCCGCCGAACAGTCCGAGCAGATGACGCTGGGGCGTTACAAGGCCGGTGTGGCCAACATGTCCATCGTCGACGTGCTGAATGCACAAAGTGCGTTGGCCAGCGCACGCCAGCAGCGGGTGACTGCACTGTACAATTTCAAGTCGAGCCGACTTGCGCTGGCGCAGGCCATAGGCGTGCTCGATCTGACACAAATCGGCGCAAAGAAATAAACGAAAAATGAAAGCGGGCATGAGCAGGAAAATCATGATTGGCTTGCTACTGGCGGCAGGTGTTGGCGCGGGCATCTGGTGGGCAGTTGCGCCGAAGGAAATGTCCGCCGCAGAACGCTATGCAACCGCGGCGGTGGAACGCGGCGCCATTACCCAGACCGTTTCCGCCAATGGCACGCTGAATCCGGTGGTGCTGGTAAATGTCGGCAGTCAGGTTTCCGGTATCGTGAAAAAACTCTATGCCGATTTTAACGACAAGGTGCAAGCCGGACAGGTTCTGCTGGAACTCGATCCTTCGCTGACCCGCGCGCAGCTTGAACAGAGCGAAGCGAACCTGGCCAGCGCCCGGGCTTCGCTGGCCCTGGCCAGGGCCAACGAAACGCGCAACCGCGATCTGTATGCCAAGGAATACGTCACCCGCCAGGACCTCGATACCAGCGTGCAGGCGCTAAAGGCGGCCGAGGCGCAGGTGGCGGTGGCCAAGGCGCAGGTGGCGCGCGACCGCGCCAACCTGAGCTACACCGTGATTCGCTCTCCGGTGTCCGGGGTGGTGGTGTCGCGCGATGTCGATGTCGGGCAGACGGTCGCGGCCAGTTTCCAGACGCCGACCTTGTTCAAGATCGCGCAGGACCTGAGCAAGATGCAGATCGATTCCAGCTATGCCGAAGCCGACGTCGGCGACATCCGTATCGGCCAGTCCGCCGAGTTCCGCGTCGATGCCTATCCCAACCGTACTTTTCATGGTGTGGTGCATCAGGTGCGGCTGAATCCGACTACGCAGCAGAACGTGGTGACCTACGACGTGGTGGTCTCGGTCGACAATCCGGATAAGGTGTTGCTGCCGGGTATGACCGCCTATGTCAACATCACGGTCGCGCAGCGCAAGGAAGCACTGCTGGTGCCGAATGCCGCACTGCGCTTCCATCCTTCCGATGCATCGCTGCAGCAGGGTGCGCGCAAACGCGAGGCGGCACCGGACGCAGGGCAGGAGGGCGGCATGGGCGGCACCGTGTACGTACTGGAAAACGGCCAGCTCAGTCCGGTGCGCGTGACGATCGGCATCACCGATAGTCGGATGTCCGAGGTGCTGGGCAACAACCTGAAGCCTGGGGATAAGGTCATCGTCAGCGACCGCCAGGCAGCGCAGACAGCGAGCGAGCGTCGGGGCATGAGGCTGTTCTGATGTCCGCTGCCGATTCCAGTTCGGCCACGCCGATCGTCCGCATCGAGCGGCTGTACAAGGAATATGTGACTGGCGCCGGACCGGTGCCGGTGTTGCACGGCCTGGATGTCAGCGTGATGCCGGGCGAGTTCGTCGCCGTAATGGGTCCGTCCGGCTCCGGCAAGTCCACGTTCATGAACATTCTCGGCTGTCTCGACGTGGCGACCAGCGGCAATTACCTGCTCAGCGGCCGTGATGTGAACCACCTGAGCGGCGACGAACTGGCGCAGTTGCGCAACCTGGTGATCGGCTTCGTGTTCCAGGGCTTCAATCTGCTGCCGCGCGCCAACCTTGAAGATAATGTCGCGCTGCCGCTGGTCTATCGCGGCATACAGCGCGCCGAGCGCGTCGCGCGCGCACGCGAAATGCTGGATAAGGTTGGCCTTGGCAAGTACGGGTCATCGCGCCCCAACCAGATTTCCGGCGGCGAGCAGCAGCGCGTGGCGATTGCTCGCGCGCTGGTCAACCATCCCCGGCTGATCCTGGCCGACGAACCGACCGGCAACCTCGATACCCACACCAGCGGCGAGATCATGGCACTGTTCACCGAACTCAACCAGCGCGACGGCATCACCATCGTGCTGGTTACCCACGAAGCCGATATCGCCGGTTATGCGCAGCGCCTGGTACGGCTGACCGACGGCATCATCGTGTACGACGGGCCGGTCGAACACGCTGCCCACCACCTGGAGTCGACCACTTGATCGGCGCCATGCTCAGCGAAGCCTGGGTGGCGATGGGAGCGAACCGCATGCGCACCTTCCTCACCATGCTCGGCATGGTGATCGGCGTCGGCGCGGTGATCATGATGCTGGCCATCGGCCAGGGTGTGCAGCGCAAGGTGGAGGATTCGATCGCCTCGATGGGTAGCAACCTGTTCATCATCCTGTCCGGTTCGACCACCTCGGGCGGTGCACGCATGGGCGGCGGGGCGGCGCCGACGCTGACCGTGAACGATGCTGATGCGCTGCGGGATCTGCCAGAGCTGGCCGCGGTTGCACCCGCCGTCCCCGGCACTGCCCAACTGATCTACGGCCCCAACAACTGGAGCACGCGAGTCTACGGCACCACGCCGGATTACCTGACGGTACGCGACTGGCCGATTGCCAGCGGCGTCGACTTCACCAGCTCGGACGTGCGTTCCGCCACGCGCGTGGCACTGCTGGGACAGACCGTGGTGCAGAACCTGTTCGGCGGCGAAGACCCGGTAGGCAAGACTATCCGCATTTCCAACAGCCCCTATGTGGTGCTCGGCGTGCTGGCGGCCAAGGGACAGAGCCTGGACGGACGCGACCAGGACGACACCGTGCTGGTGCCGGTGACCACCGCGCAGCGCAAGCTGTTCGGTAGCCAGTTCGAGGGCACGGTGCGCTTCATCATGGCGCAGGCTACCTCGGCCGGGGCAATGCCGGCCGCGGAAAAGGCGATGACCGACCTGCTGCACCAGCGCCACCACATTCGCGAAGGCCAGGACAACGATTTTTCCATCCGCAACCTGACCGCGATGGCCAACACCGCCGCCGAAACCACCCAGGTGCTGTCGCTGATGCTGGGTGCCATCGCCTCGATCTCGCTGCTGGTCGGCGGCATCGGCATCATGAACATCATGCTGGTGTCGGTGACCGAGCGCACGCGCGAGATCGGCATTCGCATGGCCATCGGCGCGCGCAGTAAGGACGTGCTGCTGCAATTCCTGCTGGAGGCAGTGATGATCTCCATCATTGGCTGTTTCATCGGGGTGCTGCTCGGTGTGGGTGGTGCGCTGGTGGTGCAGAAAATTACCGGGTTGGGCGTGGTGGTCACCGTGCTGTCCATCGTCCTGGCATTCGGCGTGGCCGCAGCGGTGGGGATATTTTTCGGCTGGTATCCGGCGCGCAAGGCATCGCGGCTCAAGCCGATCGATGCGCTGCGCTTTCAATAGCCGGGAGCGGTGGCATTGTCTTCGTGCTGCGGATTATTCCGTCGTCGCAGGTAGCGGAGGGGTCATTGCTTCAGTGATGGCGGCATGCAGCGCCTCGGGGCTTGCCGGCTTGTACAGGATGGGTAATCCCGCATTGCGGGCGGCGTTGACGGTCTCGGCGCTGATGTCTCCGGTGAACAGCAATGCGGGAAGCGTGCTGCTATAGCGTTGCCGCAATGCGGCGATGGCGTCGATACCGTTGCCGGTACCGCCCATGCTGAAATCCGAAACGACCATGTCGACGGTTTCGCCGCTGGCTTCGAGCAGTCCGATCAGGGCATCGACTGAGCCGGCGGTCGCTACCCGGCATCCCCAGGTTTGCATGAGTTTCTGCAATCCGGAGCGGATGCCCGCCTCGTTCTCGATGACGCCAATTGAGCGTCCCGCCAGTACATCCTCACGCAGCCGTTCCGGGACGGGGTGGTCGTCGGTAGCAGCGATCTGCGCCAATGGCACGGTCACGGTGAAACAGGAACCCTTGCCCGGCAGGGAGTGCAGACCGATGCCATGCCCGAGCAGGCGGGCGGCGCGATCCACGATGGATAGTCCCAGCCCGAGCCCGTGTTGCTGGTCGCGCTCCTGATTGCCGACCTGGTAGAACTCATCGAAAATTTTCGTCGTCTGGTCTTCGGCGATGCCGATGCCGGTATCGTGCACCTCGATGTCGAGCATGTCGTGCCGGCGGCGGCAGCCGACGACGATGCGACCCGACGGTGTATAGCGCAGTGCATTGGAAATCAGGTTGCGCAGGATCTGGCCCAGCAGGATCTGGTCGCTATCGATGGTTTGTGAACAGGGCATGAAATCCAGGTGGATGCCTTTTCGTTCGGCCAGCGCGATGAATTCCTGTTCCAGTTCGTCGAACAGGCGTTGCATGACGAACGGACGCACGACAGGCTCGACAGTGCGGGCGTCGAGTTTGGAAATATCGAGCAACGCATCGAGCAGGCTGCGCAGGGAAGCGGTTGCCTGTTGCGCCCGTTCCAGCAATTCCTTGCCATGCGGAGACAGCGGTTCGGCTTCCAGCAGTTCCATGAACAGCATCAATGCCGCCAGCGGCTGGCGCAGGTCATGGCTGGCCACTGCGAGAAAGCGCGATTTCGACTGGCTTGCCTGTTCCACCAGTTGGTGCTGCCTGGCCAGTTCGTTGGCCAGGAGTTCTTTCTGGAAGCGCAGGTGCTGCGCTTCGACGAAAATGATATTCTTTTTTCTTCCCTGCATCAGCACTACCGGTATGAACACCATCAGCATGACCGCGAGCACGATGTGAATGCGGTCGCCAGCGATCAACAACCAGAGTGTTTGCGGGATGAGGGTGGCAAGGATGAACAGGCGCGATGGCTGGATCAGGAAAAATCCCTCGGTCGCCGAAGTCGCCGCCACCGCCGTGGATACGGTCAGTACGAACAGTTGTAACGTGATGGGCAGGTTGACCTGCATCGCCGTGCAGGACAGGCCCCAGCACAGGCCGGCCAGGCCGCCGCCCAGAGTCTGGCCGTTGATCCATTGCCGGGCGCTACGGCGTTCCGGCGTGCGGTGGTATTGCAGGATCAGCGCAGTGCGGAACAGGGTGATCAGGTAAAGCAGCAGCAGGGCCGGCGCCCAGTTCCAGGTGGGAGCTTCCTCGTGCACCACGTAAACCAGCAGGGAGAATACCACCGCGCCGGCCAGGTTGAGATCATTCGCATCCTGGAAATAGGCCTTGACCTGTTCCGTCTGGATCGCATCAAGTTCCTTGTTCGGGATCGGCTGGATGGACATGGGTATGGGGGCGGGTAACGGTGGTTTACTCGCGGCGCGCGGCGCGTATGCCGAGATCGTCGTCCGGGGCGATGCCGGTGATGCCTTCGGCGATCCATTCGGAGACGGCGGAGATGGTGGCCACCGGGTTGGCGCCGACCGCGCCCGGCAGCACCGAGCCGTCGGCGACGAACAATCCATGATAGCCGAACACCTGGCCGCGTTCGGCACCTGCGCTGACCACGCCCTGCTCCGGGCCGTCGGCCAGGGCGCAGCCGCCCAGCGGGTGCACCGTGATGTTGTTGCGAAACGGCCGGTCCCAGGTTGGTAGCGGGCTGAACAGCCAGGCGCGGACGAAGGCGCGAAATTTCTCACCGCAATCGACGATGGCGCGGTACAGCGGCATGCTGGGTGCTTGCGGCCAGTCGATATCCAGCCGTCCGTCCTCCAGCGACAGCACACCGTCGCTGCGGTCCAGGCCCATGCACAGCAGTACGCTGCTGCGGTAGGACAGGTCGCCCTTCAGCATTTCATGAAAAAGATCGGCGACCGAGCCGCTCCATTTCCCGCCGATCGTCCGTAGCAGGTAGCGCGCGATCCATTTTAGCGCGCGCCAGGCCTTGCGCAGCATGCCGAGCGGTTGCACGCCCTCGACGAACCAGGCCAGGAATGCCGGGTAGCTGGCATCTTCCAGAATGAAGGCGCGCTGCGGGTCGTGTTCGCGGTACAGGTTGAAATCGGTGTACTGGGTAATCACCGGGCCGTAGTTGGGATCGGCCGCCTTGTTTCCCAGCGCGACGAACGAAAGAAAATCGCCGTTACCCGAGAAGCGTCGCCCCAGTTGGCGGCTGATGCGCGGCAGCGTGCGATGCACGTCGCGGCAGCGCAGCAGCAGTTCGCTGGTTCCCAGCGTGCCGGCCGAGACCACCACGCGCTGTGCGTCGGCATATGCCGGGCCGTGCTTCAGGTGGCGATAGTGCACGCGATAGCCGTGGCGGCCGTCCGCGTTTGCGTCCTCCTCGCCGCGCTCGTTCAGCGGGACGATTTTTTCCACCGGTGATTCGGTTTGTATCCGCGCGCCGTGCAGCTGTTCGGCTACGAACAGGTAATTAAGGTCCACGGTGTTCTTGGAATGGGTGTTGCAGCCGACGTCGCATTCGCCGCAATAGACGCAGGAAGTCTGTATCGCGCCGTAGCGGTTCTTTTCCTGCAGGCCGATGGCGAGCGGCGGCGAGGCCGGATCGCGGTAGTTGTAGTCGTTGCCGAAAAACACGCAGATATCGGCCAGCTTCGATTCGCGCTGCTGCGCTTTCGCGAAATCGCGGAACAAATCGGTGCGCACGATACGGCGGCGCGGGTCGGCGTCACCGGGTGGTATCGGGCGCGCGCCGAGCACGGAGCGGGCGATGCGGTAATAGGGTTGCAGCATTTTGCGATCGATTCCGGTGGGCCAGCCGGCAGCGAACACCTCGTCCGGCGGCTCCAGGAACACGTTGGCGTAAATCAGCGATCCACCGCCCAGTCCGGCGCTGACCACGGCGTCGATCCTGCTGTAATTGCGGATGTCATACAGTCCGCTCAGGCCGGTGCGGATGTGTTTCGGGCGGTTGCTGCCGTCGCCCGGCGCACTCCAGAAATTGTCGGCCATCTGGTGCGGGGAACGCGGAAATGCGCCCATCGGGTAGCGCTTGCCGCGCTCCAGCAGCAGCACCTTGCTGCCCCACTTCTGCGCCAGACGGCAGCAGCTGATGGCGCCGCCGAAGCCGCTGCCGATCACGATGGCTTCGAGTTTTTCACTTGCCTGATGCATGTTCCACTCCTCGTGGTTGGCCGGGATGGTCGAGCCGGTCACTCCAGCTCGTCACGTCGCG
>Ga0315556_1001057_pt1 | contig 16958 bp, 13 predicted proteins | sample SalMarSW160310MG_FD_202112 | JGI IMG/M metagenome (GOLD analysis project Ga0315556, IMG submission 202112) | Salt marsh sediment microbial communities from the Plum Island Ecosystem LTER, Massachusetts, United States - Salt Marsh Sediment SW1603-10 ...
GACGAGCCCGCGGCGGGTTCCGCGCATCCGGCCGACCGGCGTTCAGCAACCGGTTCGTGGGGAGGAGACGCGCCCGCCGGACCTGAGATTCGTCAAAAACTTGATGATTACCTATGGCGAAAGTTCTGGTGGCGTGGGAATATCTCCCCAATTAGCGCCAGAATGATGCCGGCTTCCGGCGCTTCGGCGAAATGGAAATCGGTGGTCGAAGCATGGTTCAGTCTCCCCGAAGTATCGTGTCTTGTTGCGGTCAGTTCACGTTATCTGATCTTTCCGAGGCAGCCCCTGCCGGTGCATCGCACCCAACCCCCGCAGGTTGCCCAGGTTCCCTGCCGGGGAGCCGCAAGGGCACACTAACCCCCTGTTAGATCAATCATTAACGAAGGGTCATCGCACTGAAGGGCATTCCCGCCATACAGCCTGCTCCCCAACATTTGCATCCAGAGTCCATAGTTACCATGCTTACTGAATTCGCCGCACCAGAACCGGCGTACGGAAAGCCCCCCGTAACTTGCAGAGCCCATGCTCCCGCAGTCTGGGCGAAGGAAGATTGGTACTTTTGTACTATTGACGCAGGGCCAGGAACATGCGACTTTTGTCTTTAGTTATTAGTCGGTTACATTATGCCGCCACAGATATTTCAACAACCGCCCTGAGCCGAGCGCGAGCGAGATAAGAACAGCATGTCTCGTGAACAACAATACCACCTGGTCAGGAATTATCTGATGTCAGGCTATAAATTCTATAACCTCGCCATTATGACGGGCGCATTCCTCCTTGCCGGGATTTTGACCAACCCGGCAGTCAGGACGGAATCCTTCTCGGCCTACCTCCAGATGAAGCTGGAAGTAGGGAATTTTCTCATCCTGTTGCTGATGCTGATCGTCTGGCACCTGATATTCACGGCTTCTCACGTCTACCAGTCACGCCGCTTTGAGTCCTACTGGTCGAACGAGGTGGTCGATGTCTTCATAGCGACCACCATCGGAACCCTGGCTATTGGTGTGTTCGCGCTGCTGTTCCGCCTGGAAATCGTCACGATGGAGTTTCTGTTCGCTGTCTGGTTCATTGCCACCTCGGTCTCCATCGCCAGCAGGATACTGTTCCGTTATCTGCTCAAGGAGGTACGCAAGCAGGGTCGTAACCTGAACCATATCCTGATTGTCGGCACCAACCCCCGTGCCATGCAGATCGCGAAAAAAATTGAAAACAACAAGGGCCTCGGCTATCACCTTGTCGGCTTTGTCGACGACGGATGGTGGAGCCATGACGTAAGGGAAGAAGGCGGTTATTGCCGCGTCACCGACCTCGGTGGCATAGCGGACTATCTCAAGAGTCACGTCGTGGATGAAGTGATCATTTGCATACCGATCAAGTCCTTGTACGACACATCCACCAGCATTATCGAACAGTGCCAGACACAGGGGATCGTCGTACGCGTCGTCACCGATGCTTTCAAGCCAAAAACCGGACACTCCTATATCGGACAGTTTGAGGGCAATCACGTCGTTACATTGAACACGGGGGCATTAACCACGCTGGACGGGTTCTTCAAGCGGATCATCGACTTCCTGATCTCCCTCATCCTGCTGATTATACTTTCCCCACTGATGCTGGTTATTGCCGTCCTGATAAGGCTGACCTCACCCGGCCCCGTGGTATTCACACAAAAGCGTATTGGCCTCAACAAGCGCATCTTCAATATCTACAAATTCCGCACGATGGTCATCAATGCCGAGGAGATGATGGCTGACCTGGAAGAAAAGAATGAAGTCAGCGGCCCCGTGTTCAAGATCCGGAATGATCCGAGGATCACTCCGGTGGGCAGTTTTCTCAGGAAAACCAGCCTGGACGAACTTCCCCAGCTTATCAACGTCTTCAAAGGGGACATGAGCCTGGTGGGACCACGGCCGTTACCGCTGCGTGACTATGAAGGTTTTAACCAGGACTGGCACCGCCGCCGGTTCAGCGTGCCCCCTGGCATCACCTGCCTGTGGCAGGTCAAGGGACGAAACTCCGTTCCGTTCGAGAAGTGGATGGAACTTGACATGGAATACATCGATAACTGGACTTTCTGGCTTGATATCAAAATACTCTTCAAGACAGTGCTGGTTGTACTCAAGGGTACAGGCGCATCATAGATGCCGGAACGGGGTCGGGACACGGTCATTCCGATGCTGCCATCAACAGGAACCGTCTGCTACAGGAAATATCGATGAAAGATATGATACAGAAACGAATCATGGTGTCCGGTGGTGCCGGCTTCCTGGGATCGCACCTGTGTGAATTACTGCTCTCGGAAGGACATGAGGTGCTGTGTGTGGACAATTTCTTCACCGGGACCCGTGACAATGTGACTCACCTGCTGGACAACCCCCGCTTTGAACTCATGCGCCATGACGTCACCTTCCCGCTCTATGTCGAGGTGGATGAGATCTATAACCTCGCCTGCCCGGCTTCGCCCATTCATTATCAGCACGACCCGGTACAGACCACGAAGACCAGCGTCATCGGAGCGATAAACATGCTTGGGCTTGCCAAGCGGCTGCGCGTGAAGATTTTCCAGGCCTCGACCAGCGAGGTATACGGCGACCCGGACATACATCCGCAAAAAGAGAGTTACTGGGGCAATGTCAACCCGATCGGAGTGCGTTCCTGCTACGATGAAGGCAAGCGTTGCGCCGAGACGCTGTTCTTTGACTACCACCGGCAGCACCGTTTGCGTATCAAGGTCGGGCGCATATTCAATACCTATGGGCCAAGGATGCACCCAAACGACGGTCGCGTGGTATCGAATTTCATCATCCAGGCGCTGAGAAACGAGGATATTACGGTCTACGGCGACGGTTCCCAGACAAGATCCTTCTGTTACGTGGACGACCTGGTTGATGCCATTCGTCGCATGATGGACACAGCGGATGATTTCACCGGCCCGGCCAATCTCGGAAACCGTGGAGAGTTCACAATCCTTGAGCTGGCGGAGAAGATCATCGACCTGACGCGATCCCGCTCGCGCATCATTCACAGTGAACTGCCTTCCGACGATCCCAAACAGCGCTGCCCGGACACAACTCTGGTCCGGCGCGTGCTTGACTGGGAGCCAAGGGTCCCGCTCGAACTGGGGTTGCAGAAAACGATCGGCTATTTCGAGCAGAAACTCAGCAGCGGGAATGAGCGCGCCGGTGTTATCCCGTTCAGGGCATAGCCGTCGTTAGCTGCAGAGCATCCAGGATCCGGGGCACACAGGGACACGCCATGTCAACCGGCAAACTACAGCCTGCATTTCCGGGTAGCGCCAGGCCTGAACATGAACAGGCCCAGACCAGTTACATCAAGGATATACTGGATGTCGTATTCAGAAGAAAGACACTGATCATCGTCTTTTTTTTCACCACGGTGATCACCTCGATAATCGGGGTTATTTTCTTCCAGAAGGTACAGTACGAGGCCTACTCCAGGATACTCATCGAACCCAACCGGGGCTATGTATCGGAGCGTACCCTGCCGACCGGCAGCAAAGAGCGAAATGACGGGGGCTTCAACCTCCAGCAGCAGATCGGCCTCGCCCTGGATATCCTGAATGACACGGAAGTGACTTCCCACGCCGTGGCCAATGTCGGCCCCAGGGTCATTTACAGCCACCTGGGTGAACCCGGGCTGTTCAAACGCCTGCTGCTGTCGATGGGCCTGCTGAAGGCTCCGCCCAGCAATGTGCCGGTAAAGGAGCTGGCGTCGCAGAAACTTCAGAACGACCTGATCATCACGCGCGCCGATGACAGGTCGTCCATCATCTACATCGGATTCCGCCACAAGAATCCTGTAGTAGCCGCACAGACGGTCAACAGCGTGGTTGACGCCTATATCAATCTTCATCTCCGGCTGGGCAAGAAACCGCAGCTGACGACATTCTTCGATGAACAATTCATCGCCAAGAAGGCCGCGCTGGAACAGGCCGAACGCAATTTCAGGACTTTCAAGGAAGGTCACAACCTGACCTCTTCACCCGGTGACGTCATTTCCTTCCTGCTGAAACAGAGCAAGAAGGATCAGATCGAACTTGACGATTCCACCAGCCGTGAGGCCGAACTGAACAAGCAGCTGGGCCTGGTTCGCGGCCACCTTTCCCATACCGCGAAAAATCCGGAAGCGATCAAGGCATTGCAGCAAAAACTGGTTGATCTCCAGGTCAAGGAAAGCGAGCTTTCTACCCGTTACCGGGATAACAGCCGCACCATGAGCAACATACGGGATGAAATCGGGGTCGCGAGAGAGAAACTCAGGGAACTTGGCTACAACGGTCGCACGGACCCGACAGCCCTGAACAGCTCATCGGAAACGTACAAGGACCTTCAGGACAAGCTCCTGCAGAGTGAACTGGAAATCAATGCTCTCCGCGCACGCAGGGCGGTGATCCGGAAGCAAATGGACAACTACAACAAGGAAATCAAAAGGCTGGACGACCTGCAACCCGAATACCAGCACCTCGATGAGGAACTTTCACTGGCCCGGGACAATTACCGGATGTACCAGACCAAGTACGAGGAATTCCGTATCTCCGATGCACTGGATGCCAAGGGCATAGCCAATATCAAGGTCCTCGAAAAGGCGCAGCCCCCACTCAGCCCCATTCCAACGAAGACCACACTGATCCTGTTTCTCGCGGTTCTGTTCGGTCTGTTTGGCGGGGTCGGAATTGCACTCATTGCCCAGTTGTTCACCGGCACGCTCAACAAACAGGACGATGTCGAGCACTTCCTGAAACTACCCGTACTGGCCTCCATCCCCGAATACGGCCTTCCGCCGCCTGATCCTGGTGATGTTCCACAATGGAAGAACGCATCATGATGCAGCCTGCCCAGACAGCACGAATCGACCTCCCGTCGCAATCCGGACGGCATGCGGGGGATTTTCTCACTGCACCCTGCGGAGTACACGTGCAATGAGCGTTGATTCAAACAAGAAGGGCGGCGTGGACCGGACACGCGACGGGGCCGATGGCAGCAATGGCGACAACACCATTACAGCCACCATCGCACGTTTCGGACGCCCCGGCACGCGGAACGAAAATACATCCGCCGGCGACCGTTCAGGAAACCAGCCGCAGGATGAAAACCTCTCCGATTGCGTTACCAACCTGCCGTCCGTGGTCAACCACCCCCCGTTTGACCTTACGGTCTCGTATTACGAGCAACTCAAGGCCAACTTCCTCACCCGGCATGCCGAGCGCCCTACGAAGACGATCCTGTTTACGGGCACGGTGAACGGGGAAGGCACTTCTTCCACGGCCATGAATTTCGCCAAGGCGCTCGCCAGGGACCCCGAACTCAAGGTCCTGCTGATAGACGCGAATCTGCGCAATCCCTCGGTGCATAACACGTTCTCCATCAGCCACACGGCCAGCCTCGCGAAGCTTCTCAACGATGCCAATCCGGGCGGCCGCGTGCCGTTCAGGTTTGAGCAGGGCAAGGTGAATGTATTACCGGGCGGCGGCATGTACTCGGATCCGACCAGCATATTCGCCTCGCGGGAATTTTCATCATTCCTGCTGGCGATGGAACAGGTATTCGACTTCATAGTCCTGGACAGCCCGCCGATTCTCAAGTTCTCTGAAACCAGGATCATTGCAAGCAAAGTGGATGCAACCATCCTTGTGCTCCAGTCAGGCAAGACGAAAAAGCAAAGAGCCCACCGGGCAGTGCGTGAACTGGAATCCGCCGGCACCAGATTGCTCGGGACCGTTATCAACAGGCGCAAATACTATATTCCGCAGTGGCTGTACAAGCATCTCTAGCATGTCACACCCGCGCCAGTCTGGACTTTACTGCACATTACAACCAGTGACTGAATCATGACCATGCCATCACAAAAGGTCCGAAAAATGCAGGAATCAGCACAGACCCGCATGCCGGACAATGCTAGCACGGACAACAGACCGCTCGTATCCCTGGTGCTGCCTGCCTTTAACGAGGCCGCCATTATCGAGGATAATCTGCAGCGTCTCGCCGCATACATGCAGAATCTGGAAAAGCTTTATCGCTGGGAGATGATCGTTATCGACGATGGAAGCCTGGACAATACCGGCGAACTGGCCAGGAGATTCGCCGAGCAGCGGGACAATGTACATGTGCTCAGCCATATAACCAATTTCGGTCTTGGCCAGGCTTTCCGTTTTGCCTTCAACAACTGTGAAGGTGACTACATAATCACCCTGGATACTGATCTGAGCTATGCTCCGGAACACATCAGCAGGTTGCTGGAGAAGATCCGCAAGACCGGCGCCAAGATCGTGATTGCATCGCCCTACATGAAAGGCGGAAAGATCACCAACGTTCCCTGGCCCAGGAAAATGATGAGCACGTGGGCAAACCGTTTCCTGTCTGTAGCCTCCGAGGGGCACCTCTCGACGCTGACGAGCATGGTACGAGCCTACGATGCGTTGTTTCTGAGATCGCTTTCACTGAAGTCCATGGGTATGGATATCATGCCGGAGATCATCTACAAGGGGATGATCCTGAGGGCGCGCATCGAGGAAATCCCCGCTCACCTGGACTGGAGCAGCCTGAAGGCATCAACGACCCCGCGCCGCTCAAGCATGAGGGTATTCAGGCATATCCTTTCCACCCTGTTTTCCGGCTTCCTGTTCAGGCCATTCATGTTCTTCGTCATACCAGGCCTGCTGGTTCTTTTGTTCTCTGTATATGTCAATGCGTGGATGGTGCATCACTTCATAACACAGTATCTCGCGCTGTCCGGGTACAGCGATATATTCACGAGGTCATCTGCGGCCATCAGTGCCGCCTACATGCAATCTCCGCATACATTCGTGATCGGACTGCTCTCGCTCATGCTTGCCATACAGCTGATAAGCCTTGGCATTCTTTCGCTGCAGAGCAAAAGCTATTTTGAGGAGATATTCCATCTTGGAAGCACCATCAACCGCGAAAATATCAGGCAGAAACGCACTGATATCTAGTAATCGGGACAACAGCACATGAACAACCCCAGTTTGAAGATACTCGTTACAGGTGTGGCCGGGTTCCTCGGCTCCAATCTTATGGACAGGCTGCTGGAAGAAGGCCACAGGGTCGTTGGGATAGATAACCTTTCCATGGGGCTCAGGGAAAATATCGATCACCAGGAAGACAACCCCGAATTCCGGTTCATCCTGGCGGATGTAACCGATCCGGCCACCTACCAGCAGCTGGATGACGATTTTGACTGCGTTGTTCATCTCGCCGCCTTCAAGATTCCCCGTTACGGGAAAGCCATCGACACGCTGAAAATCAATTACAGGGGAACGGAAAATACCCTGGACTTCGCTGCCGGTATCGGCTGCAAGTGTGTAATCGCATCCACTTCCGACATCTATGGACGGAACCCCAAGCTGCCGTTCAGTGAGGAAGATGACTCCGTCATCGGGTCTTCCACCGTCAGCAGGTGGAGCTACGCCGTCTCCAAGATGTTTGATGAGCACCTTGCGTTCGCGTACCAGGACAGCTACAACATCCCGGTAACCATTCTCCGCTTCTTCGGCTCATACGGGCCGCGTCAGCACCTCAGCTGGTGGGGCGGCCCGCCTCCCGTGTTTATCGAGTCGGTATTGAATGACGTCGAGATCCCGATTCACGGCGACGGCCAGCAGACCCGCAGCTTCACCTACGTGTCGGATACGGTGGCGGGTATCTATGCCTCGATCGTAAAACCGGAGGCAAACGGTGAAATTTTCAACATCGGCAGCACACACGAAGTCACCATTCTTGACCTTGCCAGAGAAATCAAGCGGCTGAGTAACACGCCTGGAGAACTGAAATTCAGGTTCGTGCCCTACGAGTCGTTTACCGGGAAGAAGTATGAGGATGTAAGACGCCGGGTACCTGACGTTTCCAAATGCGCCAGTATCCTTGGTGTGAAGTCGGCAGTCAGCCTGGAAGAGGGACTGCGCAAAACCATCGACTGGCAGCGCAATATATCCGTTAACCGTCCCGCCAGGATGTCCGCCGGCAAGAACAACTGATCGGCAGCAAACTCCTGCAGTATCTCCTGATGAAGATCGGCATTATCGGTGGCGGGTTGATGGGCATGGCGCTGGCGAGACGTCTGGCGGCCGGCGGGCATACCGTCAGTGTTTTCGAACGGGACCTGCAGACCGGCGGGCTGTCCACTCATCAGGATTACGGGCCCTTTACCTGGGACCGGTTTTACCATGTTGTATTACCCACCGACCTGGATCTGGCGCGCTTTCTGGAGCAACTTTCCCCCGCACTGGCACCAAAGTGGGTCAAGACACTGACCGGATTTTTTGTGGACCGCCGGCTTTACTCCATCAGTTCCAGCATGGAATTCCTGAAGTTTCCCCCGCTTTCATTAACGGGTAAGATCAGGCTGGCACTGACGATACTCTACTGTGCCCGCATCAGCGACTGGCGGAAACTGGAACGAACGCCGGTAACGGACTGGTTGCTCAGGACGAGCGGAAAATCCACCTACGAGAAGATGTGGAAGCCGCTGCTGCTGGCCAAGCTCGGCGACAACTACAAACGCGTTTCAGCCGTATTTATCTGGTCCTATATAAAGCGTATGGCTTCGGCACGCAGCAGCGCAAGCAGGAAGGAACAGCTTGGCTATATACCCGGCGGGTACAAGGCGGTGTTCAACCAGCTGGAGCGGGAGATTACCGCCAACGGAGGCGATGTCCGGACCGGTGTTTCCGTAACGGACATATCTCCTTCGGAATCCGGAGGCCTGACACTGACACACGACGGGGCAGTCGCTCGAGAGCACTTTGACAAGGTCATATTCACCTCGCCTGTCAGCGTACTTGGCAAAGTCGCCGCAAATGGCCTTGTGAACATGCTGAAAGACGGGCGCCAGGTTGAATATCTGGGTGTTATATGCATGACGCTCGTTACACGCAGCCCCGTCGTCCCTTACTACATCGTCAACATTGCCGACTCTCGCATACCTTTCACCGGCATCATCGGCATGAGCAACCTCGTCGCAGGCACTGAAACGGCGGGCAGGCACCTTACCTACCTGCCAAAATACGTCCATGCCGGCGATCCCATCATGGACGCCCCCGAGGAGGAACTGCGTACGCAGTTCCTGGAAGGTCTGCGATTGATGCTGCCTGGCTTCGACACTGCAGACATAGAAAGCGTGAGAATTCACAGGGCGCGCCGGGTACAGCCACTGCAGGTGATCGACTACTCGAAACTTGTGCCGGACGTCAGGACTGCGCATCCCGACTTCTACGTGCTGAACACCAGTCAGTTTGTCAACTCGACATTGAACAACAACGAAGTCATCAGGCTGGTCAACGGCTTCCTGCAGGATCATGCCGCCGATTTCGGCCTGACCGGATTCAGACACTCACCCGACAACCCGGACAACCCGGACAACCCGGACAACCACTGATACCGCCATTCATCATGAACAGACAGAGTAAGGAATATTTTGTGCACGAATCCTCGTATATCGACGAGCCCTGCGTGATCGGCGACGGAACCCGAATCTGGCACTTTTCCCACATCATGAAGGATTGCGTGATCGGGAAAGACTGCAATATCGGCCAGAACGTGGTCATTTCACCGCAATGCGTGGTGGGAAACAACGTAAAGATACAGAACAACGTGTCGATATACACCGGAGTCATCCTGGAAGATGACGTATTCTGCGGGCCCTCCGCCGTCTTCACCAACGTGACAAATCCACGATCACATGTGCCCCGCAAGGATGAATACAAAACGACCCTGGTCAGGAAAGGAGCAAGCATCGGCGCCAACGCAACGATCGTTTGCGGCAGTACGCTGGGTCGCTACTGCTTCATAGGCGCCGGCTCGGTCGTTACCAGGGACGTACCCGATTACGCATTGTGCTACGGCAACCCGGCCCGCATCCACGGCTGGATGTGCAGTTGCGGTGCAAAGCTGGCAGCCGGCGTGGCAGACAACGGACCCGTATCCATCGATTGCGCATCCTGCGGGCTGCATTACATGCGCACGGGAAACAGGGTGGAGCAACTACAGGACCAGAAGGAGGCATAGACCATGAAACAGGTTACCCAGGAAGCTGCAGGTGGGCCGGAAGTACCGCTGCTTGACCTCAAGGCCCAATACGCCGGGCTTGAAAATGACGTGATGGAGTCAATCAGACAGGTCTGCTCCTCACAGCACTTCATTCTCGGTCCGACCGTCAAGAAGCTCGAGGAACAGATTGCGGCCTACTGCCAGTCCGACTTCGGCATCGGTGTTTCATCCGGAACCGATGCACTTCTGATTGCGCTCATGGCGCTGGAAATCGGCCATGGTGACGAAGTCATCACCACACCGTATACGTTCTTTGCCACAGGTGGCTGTATTGCCCGTGCCGGCGCGCGTCCGCTGTTCTGCGACATCGATCCTGTAACCTATAACATCTCCCCGTCCGCCATAGGAGACATGATCTCGGAACAGTGCGAAATGCGCGGCGACCAGTTGTTTAACCGTGCGACGGGCGGGAAAGTCAGGGCCATCATTCCGGTTCACCTGTACGGCCAGATGGCGGACATGGATCCCCTGATGGAAATTGCACGCCGCTACGGACTGCGCGTCATCGAGGACGCTGCCCAGGCAATCGGTTCCGAATACCCGGGCGGAAAACGCGCCGGCAGTTGCGGCGATATCGGGTGTTTCTCCTTCTTTCCGAGCAAGAATCTCGGATGCTTCGGCGATGGCGGCATGTGCACCACCAGCGATCCGGCGCTGGCCGAGCGCCTGCAGATACTGCGGGTACACGGCGGAAAGCCCAAGTACTACCATGCCGTGATCGGTGGGAATTTCAGGCTTGATGCACTACAGGCGGCGGTATTGCTGGTCAAGTTCAGGCATCTTGACGCCTGGACCGCAGCCCGGCAGGACAATGCAGCCCGTTATGACCGGGCATTCGCAGCTGCGGGTCTTGCCGACCAGGTTGCCACCCCGCGTGCGCTGCCGGGATATCGCCATATCTACAACCAGTACGTGCTCAGGGTCAGCAAGCGGGATGAGCTGCGCGCCTGGCTGACGGCCAACCGGATTGGCAGCGAGATCTATTATCCGGTACCGCTGCACATACAGAAATGTTTCGATTACCTCGGCTACAAGCCGGATGATTGCCCGGAATCCGTACTCGCGGCAGCGGAAACTATCGCAATTCCCATTTATCCGGAGCTTGTGCGCGAGCAGCAGGACTGTGTGGTGGATGCCATTTCACGATTCTACCGTCAGACTGCGGCTGCCTGACGGGCTGCGTATCGAGACATCCGCTTCACGCACCGGAATACAGGAAGAAATGTGAAACTCGTCAGCATCGTTGGCGCCCGCCCCCAGTTCATAAAACTGGCCCCGCTGGAACGCGAGATCACCAGGCATAACGGCGGCGGCGGTGACCCGATTGAAAGTATCATCGTCCATACCGGGCAGCATTATGACGCCGGCATGTCCGATGTCTTCTTTGATGAGTTGAACATTCCGCGCGCGCATTACAGCCTCAATGTCGGATCGGGCAGTCACGGCGACCAGACCGCACGCATGCTGACCGGGCTGGAAGAGACGCTGCTGCTCGTCACGCCGGATATCGTCACCACCTACGGAGATACCAACTCCACGCTTGCCGGATCGCTTGCTGCCGCCAAACTCCATATTCCACTGGTGCATGTCGAGGCGGGATTGCGCAGCCATGACAGGAAAATGCCGGAAGAAATCAACAGGCTGGTTGCCGATCATGTCTCCGACCTGCTGCTCGCCCCGACCCCGACCGCGATCAGAAACCTGGAGCTGGAAAACCTGGCCGGGCGATCGGTTCTCACGGGAGATATCATGTATGACGCCGCCCTGTACAACCGCGGCATCGCGCAGCGGAAATCGGCCATCCTGAGCCGGCTCTCCCTGCAACCCGGCGCGTTCGGCCTGGTCACGATACACCGCGCCTCGAATACGGATGACGAGAACATACTCGGGCAGCTGCTGGAAACCCTGAATGAAACGGCGGCAAACAGCCTGCCGCTGGTCTTCCCGGCGCACCCGCGCACGGCCGGCATGATACAGCGCGCATTCCCCGACTGGACTCCGCATGCACGTCTGTCCCTCGTCAAACCACTCGGCTACCTGGACATGCTGGCACTGCTTGATGCAGCAAGGCTTTGCCTTACCGACTCGGGCGGATTGCAGAAAGAGGCGTTCTTTCTCGGCTGCCCCTGCATTATATTGCGCGACGAGACCGAGTGGGTTGAAACGGTCGAGGCCGGCAGAAATCTGCTCGCGGGTACCGACGCCGGACGGATAAATTCCGCGCTAGCGCACGTGCTGGATGCCGTGCCTTGCAGCAAGCAGGATGCTGCTCCGGATGTATCACGCTCGTTTGGCGACGGCAACGCAGCCAGGAAGATACTGGATGCGATAATGGATTTTTCCGGTCACCAGGTGTCATAGCGTTTCTGCTGGCCTGGCGCCCTGTTGACCGTCTTCCTCACCATATTGGAGATATGGCAATGATAAAACTGGCAGTTGTGGGTGTAGGCGGTTGGGGAAAGAACCTCGCCAGGAACTATTTCCAGATTCCGGAATGTGACCTCAAGTATATCTGTGATACCAACGCAGCAAAGCTGAAACAGCTGCAGGCGCAGCTCCCGGGCACCGGAACGTGTAGCAAATTCGATGAAATACTGATGGATCCGGAAATCCAGGCGGTAGTGGTCGCCACCCCGGCACCCACGCACTATACCCTGTGCAAGGCCGCCCTGCAGGCAGGCAAGGACGTGTACGTGGAAAAGCCGTTTGTGCTCAATGTGGACGAGGCTGAGGAACTGATAACAATCGCCGAGCAGAAGCAGCAGATACTCATGGTGGGACACCTGCTCGAGTATCACCCCATCATCACGCAACTCAAGCAGATGATCGACTCCGGCGAACTGGGAAACGTGTACTATATCTACAACCAGCGAGTGAATCTCGGTACCGTGCGCACCGACGAAAATGCGCTCTGGAATTTCGCCCCCCACGACATATCGTCAATACTGTATCTGCTCGGCAAGGAGCCGACCGATGTGGCCGCACGCGGCCAGGGTTACCTCCAGAACGGAATCGAGGATGTCGTGTTCGTGACGCTCAACTTCAATGACAACTCGATGGCACACATCCATGTAAGCTGGCTGGACCCTCACAAGGTGAGAAAGATCACCATCGTCGGCAGCAAGAAAATGGCGGTATTCGATGATCTCGAAAGTAACGAGAAACTCAGGATATACGACAAGGGCGCGGCGAATAATTCTGACTACAACACCTTCGCGGAGTACATATCCCTGCGCTTCGGCGACATCACCATTCCCTATGTGAAGATCGGCGAGCCACTGCGGCTCGAATGCGAGCACTTTCTGGAATGCGTGCGCGAACGCAAACAACCGCTCAGTGACGGCTACGATGGTCTGCGCGTAACGCGGGTGCTCGATGCAGCAGAGCGCTCTCTGAAGAACAACGGCATACCCATCGCAATCAACCCCGAGCGGACCTGAGTCCGGCGGATGGAACCCGGCACCGCTCAGGGAATGCACCTGCCTGCCTCGCGCGCCAGGGTTCGGGCGGCGTTGCCAGCAGTCACGCCCTGCATTGCTGCACGGAGGCGAGCCGGCCGGCAACCCGGGCCTGCGGACGGCGGAGCGGAATTCCGCGATCTTCCGTGACCGGCGTGCGCGTCTGCTCACATATCGAGTGCACTTAAATTTCTCGAAACCAGTTTGAAGGCAAATGCCGTGTCCTTGCTGCACGACAGTGCAGTGTCACCGGTAAACCGACACTGCAGGACATGCCTGGAACCCCAGCCCGGTCTTACCGGGTACTCTCCGGCCGGGTCATCCCGCTCTCCGGACGCGGTTCCGGTGGTGTCGCCACCGTGACCGTCAACGTCAATGATAAAGTGGCGGTAAGTAATCCTGAAGGTCCCGCTGCCGGTAATATTCTCGATTACCGAACGGGTAATGTACCTGATGAAGTGACCGTCAACGCGTTTATGCTGGCGGTTGCTGTTACACGTCACGGATTCTTTCTGTTTGCTGCAATCACAGATCAGCGACGGCAGATAGCCGACCGGCTCGTCATCACGTAGCCAGCCGGACTGCAACAGTGCATGCAGGTAGTGCGCCTTCCTCCCGCCGTGGCCATGCTCCTTGCCCGTGACAGCGCCCTGATCGGCGGATGCCACGGCTGGTCGCGCATCCAGCCCTGCCGGGGGTGGCTGCTGTGCCTCACGTGGCGGGGAGCCGGCACCACTGTCGGCGGGTGCAACATCCGCATTTCCGGAACGCTGTTGCGGGCGCGCGCGCGCGGCGTTTTTCTGCCGGTTCAGGCCAGTACCATCTGTCGTAGTAAACCACTCGTTCGCCAGCATGGTCTTGCCGGGGATCAACCGGTCTGCAGCGCACGTCGTTACGGGAAAATACCGCGCAGCGGTGTTGCTGTTGTCACCCGGGCCCCGGAACCAGCTGCTTGCCCTGCCCGCGTCCCTCCCGCCCCTGTCGTCCGTGCAGTAAGGCGTGCCGGTCAGAGAGGCGTCCCCGCCGGTTCCGTCGGCGGCTGATTTCCCGTGCGGGAAGACGGCTCCGTGCAAGTCGCCGCCTGCCCAGACACTCCACGAGTACAGGAAAGCCGCTCGCTGGAGACCGGAGTTGCGGCCGGATGGCACGCGTTGCGCGACCGGCGCTCCGGCACGCTGTCCGGCGGACTGCTGCCCCCCGCTCGCCGGTGCATCCCCTTCCGGCAACCGTGGAAGCACGGCACTGTCCAGTGCACTTGCCGGCGATATTACAGCATCATGCTCGAACCTGGAGAGTACCAGCCGGACAAAACCCACCAGCCTGGCACGAAAGTCATCGTTGGTTGAAATGACCAGTAACATGGACAGCAGCATGACCAGCACGATCACCGGCCAGAATGGCTGCCTCGATTCACCCGTCATGCGCCTGGACGCACCTGATTTGCCGACATTGTCAGGCACGCTGTCCTCCATGGCCGTGTCGTCATCATGGTCGGACGCCGGTTCGTACCAGTTTGCATCGATAACAGGCGGCACGCCGCCGGACTCCTTTGCAGATGCCTGCGCTTCGACCTCACCCTGCAACTCGCTCGCGGCATCGTCCGCCGTCCCCCCCCAGACCAGCGTGGCGCCGCCGGCAGGGTCTCTGCGTGGCAGGCTCAGCTCGTCGTCCGTGCTGCTTGCGTCCTCCCACGAGTGATCCGGTACGGACAGTGTCGACACATCGCCCGCGAGCAAGCGCTCGCTGCGCAGTTCCTCAACAACCTGTTTTGCATCCTCTCCCGACAGTCGGTGTCTCTGGTGTATTCCTCCGAACAGGAACAGGCGGTGTGCAATCAGGTTGATCCGGCGCGGAATACCGCCGCTGAACCTGTGAATGATGCGTATGGCCCGTGCGCTGATTGCAGGGTCACCCTTCCACCCGACCTGGCACAGACGGTATTCAAGATACGCAACGGTTTCTTCCAGGTCGAGCGGTTCCAGGCGTGAGGATGCAATGATTCGCTGGTGCAGATTCTCCATGCCGGGTGCCTGGATCTTTTCCAGCAATCCGTCCTGGCCAAGCAGGAAAATCTGCAGGAGCAGCCTGTTTTCGTGTTGCAGGTTGGACAGGAGCCGGAGTTCTTCCAGCGCGGCATGCGACAGACCCTGGGCTTCGTCCATGATCAGGATGGCCCTTCCACCCTTGCGCTGAAGCCGAACCAGGAAGTCCTTCAGCTCCACCAGTAACAGCGCAATATTATTGTCCGAGACGCTCAGACCGAACGAACTGATCACCAGCATGACCAGATGTTCCATGTCCAGTTGGGCACTGGTCAGCGTCACCACCAGGAGGCGGGAACGATCCATGTTCTCGAGCAGATCACTGATCAGGGTGGTCTTGCCTGTACCCGCCTCACCCGTTATGACAATAAACCCCTCGCCCTGGGACAGCGCGTATTCCAGGTAGGACCTGGCATGCGCATAGCTTCGATGAGCGTAGGAAAATCGGTGATCGGGGCTCAGTCTGAAAGGCTCGGCTTCCAGGTTGTAGCAACTTTTGTAAAGTTCGAGCAAGGTTTACAACTCTCTCAGGATTTTGGGAACACCCGGCGTCCGTTCCACACACCCGTGCCTGGTTTCAGGAACCCGGTACGTGGAAATGCTGCGTATGTGCGCATATCCGCAGCAAACCGATTGCAGAAACCCCTGATGCACAGGTAACCCCGTAATTACAGCAGCGACGAGTTTATCAGGCCTTTCTATATAACACAGAACCCGCCTCACCTTCTCATTGCGACCGGAACCGCGGCACTACCGCTTCCTGCTGCGCGTCCGCGGGCACGGTGCGAACCATGCTACCTGAGCGGGCCGCAACAAGGCCAGTAGCAGGGAACATCCCCCGCGTCGGGGGATTGCGCCTGAACGGTATGCCCATTGACCGCAACCGGCTCACCGGCCGACCGTGGCCGGCCGCACTCTCGAGACAGTGCGGCCTGGGAACTGCGGGCACAATCGTCCGCTGGCATGACGGGAGATCCGGAACCGGCATCACCATCATCGGCTTGACTCCCGGCGGATGGTTGCAGCAGATGCCTGAACACAGCACGGGAACACGGCCGCGCTCAATACATGATGTTACGGAGCGGGGAAATGCCGCACGGCGAATTCTGGTGCTCCGGAAGCACCCCTGTGGCCGGGGCAGCGGGACGCCGGAACACCTGCACTTGCCGGCGCATGCCAGCCGCCCTGCGTTCTGTCCCATGGTGCTGTGTTGCACCCATGCCTGCACACACTGTCGTGCGCAAGGCATTTCACTCCATGACTGTAGACCGCACCCGTGGTGCGCTCGAGGCTGGCCGCACCCGCGGGCCGGCTGTCACTGATTGGCGACACGGTTAGCGCTTGGCTGTCAGTGAGTTGTGGAAATCATCGGT
>Ga0315556_1001059_pt1 | contig 16924 bp, 17 predicted proteins | sample SalMarSW160310MG_FD_202112 | JGI IMG/M metagenome (GOLD analysis project Ga0315556, IMG submission 202112) | Salt marsh sediment microbial communities from the Plum Island Ecosystem LTER, Massachusetts, United States - Salt Marsh Sediment SW1603-10 ...
TGATGATGAACATGTGGGCAGTAGAGGGATGCGCATTCATGGGCAGCCGCCTCGAATAGGACCCCAGCTTTTCGAGGGCGCTTGCCAGACCGTCGGGATTCCCCGCAAAGCCCGCTCCGGTGGAATCGGCATGGTATTCGCGGGACCGCGAAATGGCCATCTGGATCACCATGGCGGCCATGGGTGCCAGAATGGACATGGCGATGAGGCCGATAAAGCCGAGGCCGCCCCCGTCCTCATCGTCGCCCGTCCCGCCTCCGAAAAAGGCCGACCACCTGGCCATCGTGGCCAGGATCATGACGGCTCCCGCCATGGTGGCGGCAATGGAGCCTATGAGGATGTCCCGGCTCTGGACATGGGCCATCTCGTGGGCCAGGACGCCCGTGAGCTGTTCCTTGTTCATCAGTTTCAGCAGCCCCTCGGTCACCGCAACTGCGGCATGTTCCGGGTTTCTGCCCGTGGCGAAGGCGTTGGGCGCCTCCTGCCCCGGGATCACGTATATCCGAGGCGTGGGGACCCCTGCCCTCCCCGCCAGGTAGCTGACAATCTCGTGGAGCTCCGGCTCTTCGCCGGCCGAAACCTCCCTCGCGCGGTACATGCGGAGCACCATCTTGTCCGAATACCAGTAGCTGACAAAGTTCATCCCAGCGGCCAGGATGAAGGCCAGGATCATGCCCTGCCGACCGCCGAAGAGTCCCCCCAGCCAGACGATCAGGACCGTCAACAGAGCCATCAGGACCCATGTCTTCATTTGATTTCCCATCTCCGGAAACCTCCCTACACGCATTTTTTATGAAAATAAGACCGGAACGCGATTCGTCAAGGGGCCGCCCGCAGGCCTGCCCATCCACACGGGAGTGTGCTTGCAGATGTCCATTTCCAAGGCTTGAAAAGAAAACCCAGGGCAGCCTTTCGGCCAACTTCAAAAAAGCGGAAAAGCTCCCTCTCTTTGCAAAAGTCGGCTATGAGCCGAGTTGGGTTATATTACGGTGCGTCTTGTTGATTTTGCCGAATCACCCAGTGGAATGTGAGATAAGGATACCGAGGAAAAAATCAGGGAGTCTCTTTATTGCACTCCCCATGAGATCTTGTGAAAAACAGTTTCCCTCTCTTTCACGGCGGGAGGGATATGCGCATAGTCAGCAGAATGTAACCAGTCCATTCTCAACCGAGCAACTGACCCCTCTTTCTCAGGAAGGACCCTTTGCTATACTCTATGCCACCAAATCCCACCTCAAAGGTGTCCCTCTTTCTATGTCCTTAGCGGCTACCTTGCCCAAAACATTGTCAAAATATCTCGGATGAAGGCCATGTCCCGGTCTGATAGACCGAACATTTTCCTCCCCGAATTTTTCTCCTGCCTTGACATCCTGGACAACGAACAAAGACCGTCTGAAAACGATGTTTTTTTTCTGGCTTTCCGTCAATTCGTAAGAGACGGTACCCAAAGCCCTTTCTACTGTCCTTATGTCCCTGACCATTTGCTTAAATTCGTGCGGTTCCATTGAAAAAGAACTATCAGGACCGGGGTCTTTTCGCGAAAGTGTAAGATGTTTTTCTACAATACAAGCTCCCAGAGCAACTGCGGCGACTGCCACCGCACTCCCCGTTGTGTGATCAGAAAGGCCCACAGGTACGCCGAAGGCCTCGGCCATGTGTGGAATAGTCCGCAGGTTCATCTCTTCAGGTGGAGCCGGATAAGCACTGGTGCATTTGAGCAAAGCGATGTCCGGGGCACCATATTTGCGAAGCGTTTGTATGGCTTCCTCAATTTCTGGGAATGATGCCATTCCGGTGGACATGATGACATGTTTGCCTGTTTGTGCAATCTTTGTAAGGAGCGGCAGATCAACTATTTCAAATGATGCCACTTTATATGTGGGGACATTTATACTTTCGAGAAAGTCGACAGCTTTGGAGTCAAAAGGTGTGGAGAAAAAATCCAGGCCGAACCCTTCCACAATTTCTTTAAGCCTTGAGTGCCACTCCCATGGCGTATATGCTTCATCATACAGCCGGTAAAGATATTTTTTCTTCCACTGAGATTCCCCAAGTCTGAAATATTCTTTTTCGCTATTGATGGTGATCGTGTCGGCAGTATAAGTCTGAAGCTTCACCGCATCAGCGCCTGCCTCCTTGGCCGCCTCAATTATCTTGACCGCCCTTTCAATGTCCCGGTTATGGTTAGCCGACATTTCGGCGACGATATAGGTGGCGGTTTCGGAGCCTATTCTTCGTTTGTTGATCTTGATCTTCTCTTTCATAGCCTTCACCGTAATAGGGCGGAAGCGGAAAATGGAACTATCCAGGATACCCGGACCCATTTAATTGCATTTTATAGATATGCATAAACGGAAAATCTGGTGAGTCCATTTTCGCAAAACCTAATTTGCTGAAAATCATGTTAGAGGCCAGGTTTTCCTTCTTGACTTTGCCTTGGATAGTCAGGGGAGCTTCAAAGTAATTCATGAGACTCTTGATCCCTTGGTTTACAAGTTCTGAACCCAGTCCCATTCCTCTGGAACCTGCATCAAGAGAATAGCTCACTTCTGCAATCCCATTCCTTACATGAAATCGTATTTGACCAATGGAGTTGCCCTTTTCATTCTCGGCAATAAACAAATAGCAATCGGTATCACTCATTTTATGCGAAAACCATCTCTTATGCTCATCCCAATCTATAAGGTCAGGGCTAAAGGAAAATCCTCGTACAACGGGATCGTTGGCCCATTGCCAGAACAATTTGCAGTCCGATTTCTTGACAGGGCGCAGGTTTATTCGGACCGGTAATAGAAATTTGCTTACTCTTCCTAGTCCCCTTCCGTCAACCAAATACATGGCCTTTGAAGACATATCAGATAGTCTCCTTTTATCAGAAAGAAGGCTCTTCATGATTGACGCGATTTGATCTACGGTCACCTTTTGGTGCCAGCCCAGATTGGAAGTAACGCCGGTCGAGTGCAGCTTTTCGGCCACATCCCACTGGTTTTCGGCGACAACTATTGTGACAGAAGGCAGTCCAAGACAACACCGCTCCCATGTCGAACTTCCGCCGGCGCCGATACAAAGTTCAGCCCGGCTCATCAACTCCCCCATATAGGAAACCTGGCAATGGTAGGAACAGGCGGGTGTTGCAACGCAAATGCTTTCAATTTGTTCCTTGTGGGGATTGGATGCCCCAACAACCACATCCAGGGCAATATCCGGTCTCCTCAGCGTTCTCATAGCCTCAATTGCTTTCTCAGTTTGATTGGAGAGATCGGAGCCTCCAAAGGAAATCAGGATGCACTCCACCTCGCCATTTCTCCGCCCAGAAGCCTTTCGAGCCTCAAGGAATTCGGGTCGGAGGAGAGCAAATCTAGGGCCCAGAAGTTTAAAACAATTGCCCGGGACAAGAGCGTCATACCGAGTCTCCATGTCATCACAAAGGTTCTGGTCAAGAAGAAGATCGCAATCATGATTTCGATTTGCCAGGTCATCGATCACCATGATCTTGTCCACAAAGGGGCGCACCTTTTCTTCCCATTTCTTTCCGAGGCCATAGTGGTCCAAGACAAGCCAGTCGATTCTGCCTAATCCTCGTAAGATCGACAGGCTGCATTCGACATCGCTCCTCCAGTCAAAAAAGGCTGGAGATTGGAAATCTGGACCGTGAATAGGAAAAATCATGAAACCCTTTTTTCTGATAAAGTCGCACATGTCTCCGGACATGCTGCGGCAGACAAATGCTATTTCCGCTCCTTTACGCTTCAGAATATCGGCCAGAGCCAGACAACGCATCACATGGCCGGTGCCAATTTCAACTGATGCGTCTGCTCTGAACACAGCTTTCATTATTAATCCCCCTTACCGGGGACTAGCCAGAGTCTTGAACATGAGTTCCGCCCTTTCCCAGTCTTCCGGTGTATCGATATCCTGGACCAGATATCTCGGCAAAATGAAAGGAACCGCGTTTTCGGAAAAGAAACTCTTCTCTTCAAGAAATCTTTTTGCATCCGCCCAATAAAATTGTCCCGCATCGTGGAATGCCCCGGGCAAGTCCTGGGAACGAGACAACCGATATTCCGGCCAAAACATCTCCATTCTTCCGGTCTTTGAAACCTTCAGTGCACGCAGGATCGGATAGGAAAAAGTGGTGACGGAAAAAACAGCGGAAGCTTTTTCCTTTGTCAGCATCTCCAAGCCTTTCAGCAAGGATTCCGGTCTCACAAAGGGCGCTGTGGCATAGATGCAGCATACATGCGTTGGCTGACAGGCAGTTTGTTGGGCCATCCATTCCAGAGTGTGCAGGACCACTGCATCCGTTCCACTGAAATCGTCGGCCAGCTCGGGTGGCCGCATAAAAGGAATCTCGGCTCCACATTCCCGGGAAACGTCTGCAACCTTTTCGGAGTCGGTCGAGACAATTATCTTGTCAAATATATCTGTCTGCTTTGCCGCTGCAATGGAGTATGCGATAATCGGTTTCCCGCAAAAATCCCGGATATTCTTGTTGGGAATTCTCTTGCTTCCGCCTCTGGCCGGAATAACAGCTATTTTCATGAGATACCCACCAGCTGCCGTCTCAATTCCATCACAACTTTTTCCACGTCCTGATCGGTCATACCGGAGAACATCGGCAGAGAGAGTATATGGTGATAAGCTTCCTCAGCTATCGGACACAGACCTTCCCCTGTTCCAAACCTTCTCTGATAAAATGGATGAAGATGGACCGGAACGTAGTGAACGTTTACCCCGATGCCTTTCTCCCGCAGACGTTGAAAAAGTTCGTCCCTTGCTTTTGCCCGCACAACATACAGATGATAGCTGTTGAAGATCTCTCTCCGGTTTTCTAACGGGTTCAACTCATCCCAAAGGCTGAATGCTTCATCATATAGCCCTGCTATTTCTCCACGACGCTTCAAGAAGAAAGGCAGTTTTTCAAGCTGGCTAAGCCCCAAGGCACACTGGATATCCGTTATCCGGTAATTGTAGCCCAAGTCGGTCATTTCATAATACCATGTGCCTTGTTCTTCGCGTTCGGCGTGACCAACATCAATGCCATGGTTGCGAAACCTCCGCATGCATTCAGCCAGGTCTAGATCATCTGTTGTGATCATGCCGCCCTCACCCGTGGTAATATGCTTCACGGGATGGAAACTGAAAACAGTGAGATCGGCCAGCGTTCCCACCATTCTTTCCTTGTACCGTGCACCCAGGGCGTGACATGCATCAGCTACCAGGAGGAGGCCGTGTTTTTTGGCAATGTCGCGGAGCGTATCATAGTCACAGGGCTGACCGGCGTAATCTACGGCGACAATGGCCCTGGTTCGGGGGGTAATCCTCTCTTCAATAATTGCCGGATTCAAAAGTAGCGTGCTTTCTTCAACATCGCTGAAGACCGGGACCCCTCCCTGAAAAACCACCGCATTCGCGGTAGCAACAAAAGTCATTGGTGGGACAATCACCTCATCTCTAGGACCGATGCCCAAAGCATACATGGCGGTATGAAGGGCTGCAGTCCCGCTTGACACTGCCACAGCATATTTCGCGCCCACGTAACCGCAAAAGGCCTGCTCAAATTCTTCAACCTTGGGACCCGTTGTCAACCAATCGGAACGAAGTACCCCAATGACGGCCTCGATTTCGTCTTCATCAATCCACTGACGGGCATAAGGGATATTGGGATCTTTTGTTTCCCCTTCCCCACCGGAATCAAAAACGGGCATTGATTGCAAACCAGGGTCAGCAGCCATACACGATATCCCTCAAATCCTCGACGCTCATCCAATTGTCATTCTCTTCGCTTGAATAGTGAAAGCCGTCCGGCAATTTTTTCCCGGTCCGGTAGTTTTCTCTCTTCCACCAGGAGAGCTGGGGCATGATCACGTATATACCATTATAGCTTACCGCATTTCTGCCCTCCTCTTCGGTAACAAGGACCTCATGAAGTTTTTCCCCGGGCCTTATCCCAATCTCGTCGATCGTACAGTCAGGAGCAACGGCTTTGGCAAGATCGACGATCTTCATGCTCGGTATCCTCGGGACAAAGACTTCTCCGCCTTGCATGTGTACCAGGGCCGATACGACCAGTTCAACGGCCTGATCAAGGGTGATCCAAAACCTGGTCATCCGCTCATTGGTGACTGTGATTTTACCATTCTTCTTCTGATCGAGGAACAGGGGGATAACACTTCCTCGGCTTCCGATGACATTTCCATATCGCACGCATGAAAAACGAGGTTCGCGACCGCCGGAATAGGCGTTGCCTTGAACAAACAGCTTTTCGGCACAGAGTTTGGTCGCCCCATAGAGGTTCGCCGGGTTCACTGCCTTGTCCGTACTGAGTGCAACCACTTTCTTGACTCCGGCGTCAATCGCCGCGTCTATGACATTCTGTGCCCCGTTGATGTTGGTCTTTACGGCTTCAATGGGGTTATATTCACAAGCAGGAACTTGCTTCAATGCAGCCGCATGAATAACAATATCAACTCCATTCATAGCCCGCTGGAGCCGATCCCTGTCCCGCACATCGCCAATAAAATATCTCAGGCCATTCTCGCCAACTTTTTGACGCATTTCAAACTGTTTCAACTCATCACGGCTGTATATCCTGATGACTCTTGGTTGATATTTCTCCAACATCACCTTGCAGAAATGCTTCCCGAAAGAGCCTGTTCCGCCGGTAAGCAGAATGGTTTGATTTGCGAAATTTATTTTTTGTTTCAATAAATTATCCATTTTGTCCGCCTGTTTTAGATGCCTAGTAGAGTGCTCCTCGAATCCTGTTTTTGTCTGGAGAAGGCCTTTGTATCATTCCAAATTCACCATGCTAAATAGCAAGACACATGCCAATGACCTCCCAACGTCACTTGAACAATCCCCAATCCATTTGCGCGGCAATTGTGGCACACCTCTTGCTTCGTCTCTATTGTATTATGTCTGACGGTTCTTGAAAGGACCGTGAATCTCCCCCCTTTCTTGAACTTAATCTGTCTTGGAAAAACCTGATAGGTTGGATATGGGAGAAACAAGGAGGAAAGTGTAATTTATGTCAGAATCGAATGTGATGCTCGGACCATTTGTAACGAACGAATTCGGTGACCGCTACATTCATGAAGTGAATCGGTCCGCATTCAACAAGGTGGGGTCCGATGCCCTTTACTCGCAAATCTTTGGAAAAGGGCTTTTTCAGGAAGATACGTTGCATATTGTAGTTGGCACGGACTCCGGACTTTTACCGCATTTCTTGCTGAAACGCGGGGTGCCGGATGGCTCACGCTTTCTGTTCATTGAACTTCCCGCAGTCCTTGACCGCATAAAGGAATCTTTCCCTCCAGATTTTAAAGATCAGCCAATAGAGTGCACTACTTACAATGATTGGGAAAAAACAGCAGAACAGCTTCATCTGACGGATTACATCTTTATCAACAAAATCCAACTACACCAATCAGTAGGCGCAATGGACGCCAATATCCCGGCGTATCATGAACTCTACTGGACCGTCTCCGAGGAATTAACCAGGTTGACCTGGGGAACCCAGGCAAGCTTGGGCATTCAGAGTTTTGTGGAGAGGCAACTGGAAAATCTCGCTGAGAATCGCCATTCAAGCTCAAGCTTGGGAAACTTGTTTAGAGGCAAGACAGCGGTTCTGCTGGGAGGAGGGCCATCGCTGGACGACATTATTCCCTGGCTCAAATCGAATTGCGATCAGGTGGTCGTTATCGCGGTGTCAAGAATCTGCCGGCGTTTGCTGGAATGCGGCCTGACACCCCACATGGTCTTTTCGGTGGACCCCCAGTCGATCAGTTTCGATATCAGCAAGGAACTCTTCCATTTCTGGCGCAACACCCTGTTTGTGCATGCCTACCACGTTTCCCCTCTCCTGTTGGCACAGTGGCGTGGGAAAAGCGTTTACTCCGGTCCCCGCTTTCCCTGGGAGACGCACCTGAACGTGGACACCCTGCCTGCCGTCGGCCCGACCGTCACAAATTCAGCCCTTGCCTCTGCTGTAGAGATGGGATTTTCCCAGGTATTGCTTGCCGGAGTCGACCTCTGCTTCAGCAGGGAAGGCTATTCCCACGCCCAGGGAAGCAATGAACACAAGCTCGGCCCGGAATTGGGAAAAATAGGTCTCAAGGTACGGACCAACGGCGGCTGGAACGTCGAAACAAGGCCAGACTATGCGTCCGCCATGAGCATAATAGACGGTCAAGCCGCACAGGCTCTGGAAAAGGGGTGCAGGGTAATCAATACCGCACCCGGGGCCGCAAAGGTTCCGAATATCAGTTATGCTCGTCCGGATGAAATTACCATAGAACCCCTTCAGGAACCGCCCGAAGAGGCTATTGCCAGTGTATTTCCCTCAGACAGCAGAGAAGAGCGTATCGCCCACTATCATGCCACGCTGGATGAACTGGCGAGTGCAAACAATGCCATTCGAAAGATCAGGACCCTAGCTGTAGAGGGACTAAAGTGCGCTGATCGCCTTACAGATTCTCGGCCTGGGAAAGGGGACACCGGTTACTACAGGCGAATGAACAAAATCGAGAAGACATTGAACAAAAAATATAAGGACTTCGTCCCCTTGGTGAAACAATTCGGTATCCGGAACTTCCTTCGCGTCATTCGCCCTGGCGAGGAAGACGCCTATATAGAGGATACCGACCGGGTCAACAGGCTAAGAATCTATTATCAGACGTACAGGGACAGCACGAAGACCCTCATTGCATTAATTGAAAGTGCTGAGCAGCGGCTTCACGCCCGGTTGGAAGAAGAAAAGAGTGAGCCTGATACGGATCTTTTGGTACAACAATGGGAAAGGGATCACCAACCCGGGAGATACCTGGTGTGGAAAAAGCGGAACCACGATGCCGAAAAGCAAGCCGTTCTATCTCATGGGAAAACGTTAAAAGGTCTTGAGAATGAATTCCAGAAGATTATGAAGGAAAAAGAAACAGTACACATGCGTCTCATGCGCAAGAACATAAACCTTTCCGGAGTAAGGAGCAAAGCCTCAACTCTATTTCAGAAACAGGACATCGCCAATCTGAAGCGATTGGCCAAAGGGCTTGCCCGTAATCTGGACCCAGGGGCAGAAAGGCTCCTAAGTCTCACCCAAGGGTATTTGGCGGAACTCCGGGGAAACAGCGAGGCCGCATTGGAATTCTACCAGGGGCTGATATCGGAAAACACGGATGAGGTCCTTCTGGAGGATGTCTTGAGGCGTATCGCCTTTAACTGCATTGGGAACAGGGACATGGAAAGCGCCGTGGCCGCGCTCCAGTGTCTTGCACAACTTTCTCCTGCCTATGCACCCCAGTACGCCGACGCCCTCAGGTTGACCGGAGATGGACAGGCAGCGGCTGAAATTTACAGCGATTATCTGCAGAAAATGCCGGATGACTTGGGAGCCTTGTTGAAGCTGGGAAAGCTCTATCAAGAACTCCATGTTGACGAAGCAGCACAGATGGCCTTCAACTACGTTCTTGAGCGTGATCCGGATAATGGAGCAGCAAAGGCGATGCTCGAACGCTGAATCCGGTCCCTATCCACACACCAAATCAAAACAACTCCCCCTCGATCCCCCTTTTCAACAAGAGGGAATTGCTGATCGCGATTCCAGATTCCAAAACAGAAGCTCAAGCCCGGAAAAATTGTGGAATCGAGAGCTCCGAAAATTTTATTAAAGCTTCCTTTTGGTCCTGCCGATGAAATGGATGCAAACAGGAAAAAATCAAAGGCCGGGAAGGAGGGAAAGAATATTTGGCCCATCGAAAAAGGAAAGAAAGTAACCAATAACCTTTTAAAAGGGCATTGACGCCCGGAAAAACATTTCAAGGAGGAAAAAATGTCGCTTACCGTTAATACCAATATTGCTTCGTTGACTGCACAAAGGAACCTCGTGGGAACCGGCAGATCCCTTCAAACGTCTCTGGCACGCCTCTCTTCAGGGCTCAGGATCAACAGCGCGAAGGACGACGCTGCAGGCCTTGCCCTCTCGGACAAGATGACGGCCCAGATACGCGGCTTGAACCAGGCGGTGCGAAACGCCAATGACGGCATCTCCATGGCTCAGACCGCTGAGGGTGCTATGCAAGAGACTACTAACCTTTTGCAGCGAATGCGTGAGCTCACTGTCCAAGCCGGCAATGGCAATTATGGAGCAGGAGAGTTGGCTTCCATGCAAACAGAATTTTCGCAATTGCAGGATGAAATAGGTCGTATCGCCGTAACCACAAAGTTCAACGGGTCTGTCCTCCTTAGCGGAGGTGTCGCTGGCACGGCATTCCAGGTTGGAGCAGATTTTGGAGGGGACTACCAGGTATCGCTGACAATTGGTGACATGACGAAAAATGGCCTGAACATTAGCACCATCACCATTGCCGCTAGCCAGGCCGCTGCTGCCACCGCTATAGACGCCGCGCTTTCTGCGGTTGATACCGCTCGAGGTAAACTTGGCGCCTTCCAAAGCCGCTTGGAATCCACGGTTTCCAATCTGATGAACATCTCAGAGAACGTCTCCGCAGCCCGATCCCGTATCATGGATGCGGACTTTGCGTCTGAGACTGCGAACCTGACCAGGGCGCAGATCCTGCAGCAGGCCGGTGTTGCCATGCTTTCCCAGGCAAATGCCATCCCGCAGGCAGCGCTCGCGTTGCTTAAATAACGAATGACAAACAAGGGAGGTCCATCAGGGCCTCCCTTGAACCAATTTGAAAGGAAGAAAAAATGGCACTGTCAGTCGGCGGCTTGGCGAGCGGCCTGGACACACAGGGGATCATCAGCAAGATGATGGACTTGGAGCGTCAGCCCATCACCTTGCTGAAGCAGAAGGAAGACGCCTTCCAGGTGAAACTCTCCGCATACGGTGAGGTCAAGAGCGCCCTCAGTGAATTTCAATCAGCGGTGAATGACCTGAAATACCCAAGCAGTTTTGCCTCTTCATCGAGCGTCTCTTCAAATGAAGGTATCCTCACGGTGACGAGTTCTGGTTCGGCCGCACTGGGGAGCCATTCCATTATCGTAAGCAGCCTGGCACAGGCCCACATGGTCCGGAGTGCAGCATTTACTGACTCCACTGACGTGGTGGGCACGGGGACCATTTCCATCCAAATAGGGGCCACCGGAACTGCGGTGGATGTCACCATTGATTCCGACCATGAAACCGTTGCCGGCATTGCCGCAGCCATTAACAGCGCTGACGCGGGGGTCAACGCAAGCGTGATTGATGACGGACTGGGGCATGTCTATCTGACCATGGCCTCTAAAGAGAGCGGCGCGGGCAATACCATCAGCGCAACCATTACGAACGGGGTGACAGGCCAGCTTGATACCCTGTATGACGGAGGGGGCATGGTAATGACCCGAGCCGCGGCCAACAGCAGCCTTAACGTAGATGGCATCAACGTGGTGCGGTCCACAAATTCAATTGGCGATTTGATCAGCGGTGTGGCCCTCAACCTGCACAAGGCTGACGATACGGAAACAGTGGCTGTGGACGTAACGCGAGACACCGATACCATCAAGGAAAAGATAAGCGCCTTCGTGGATGCCTATAATAAGCTCATAGATGAGCTTTCCAGCAAGCAGGCCTATGCAGGAGAAGACGGATCGTCCGGAGCCCTCATCGGGGACTCCACGGTCAGATCCATCACCCGGAGCCTTCCAAATATCTTAGGACAGCAGGTTGCTGGAACCCAAAACGCCGCAGACACCCTCTCCAGTATCGGCATAACCATAGACCGATACGGCAAGATGCAGATGGACGATAGCGCCGTAACGGATGCCCTTACAAGCAACATTTCCGATGTAACAACCATTTTCACCGCTGACACGGAAACCAGCCAGGGCATTGCCACCACCCTCTCCGATTATCTCGCCGGGGTAATGAGTCCCACAGACGGCATGATAGCCAGCAAGGAAGATGGCCTGCAGAGCAGCATTGATGATTTGAAGGACAAGCAGGACGTCATGGAGACCAGGGTTTCCAAACGGGAGGAAATACTCCAAAACCAGTTTAACGCCTTGGAGAAACTTATCAGCAGTTATCAGCAGACAAGTGACTATCTCACCCAGCAACTGGTGGGCCTGTCCAATCTCAACAAGCAAATAGCAGGGTAATAGCAAGCACAAACCTATAAAACCAGAAAGAGGTTAAAAGGTATGCAGCAGGCAGCCAATACGTATAACAAGGTGTATGTAAATACGAGTACCAACAAAATGAGGATGCTCTTGGATTTATATGAGGGTGCCATACGCTTTGTTGGATTTGCCGAAAAGGTGCTGGAGATGCACAATATCGCCAGGAAAGGTCAATATATCTCCCGTGCCATTGCCATCATCGGGGAACTGGACAGTGCCCTTGACCGAAAGACAGGCGGGGAAATTGTTCAAAATCTTTCAAGTCTTTACGACTATATGATCCGGAGATTGACGGAAGCAAATCTCAAAGGAGACGCAATGGCTCTAAAGGACGTAAGGGGGCTTCTGGAAGGCCTGCTGGATACCTGGGAACAGGCAGCACAGCAATTGCCTGATACCCAAACGCCAATTCCGCCAAAAGAAAGCGGGATGCCCCCTCATTTGGGAAGACAATATGGTGGACTTCATGTCGCATCATAACCTTGAAAAAGAAATCGAGGCATTCCGCAAGACAAGCGAGGGTCTTGTAGCTATGCTGAAACAAGGCGACCTGGCCGGAATTGACGGCCTGGCGCAGGAACATGACGAGTCTTTCCGACGTCTTGTTGAGTGTGGCCCGTTTACAAACCCTGATGACTATCAAATGCTGAATGACCTGAAAGAGGCCGTCGAACGGACACGCAAGTCCCTGGAAGAAAGCAAAGAGAGGGTTTTTTCAAAAATCGTTGCGTCAAAGAAGAAGCGGCAGTGTTTGAAGGCCTATGAGAAAAAAGGCCTCACGGCATAGAGCAATCAAACTGATGTACTGCGTCCATCGATGGAAAAAATTGTAATGAGAGCGACAACCGGATCCGCATACGGAGCTCCTCAGAATTAGCGAGGAGGTCCTCCAATGCGTGCAAAGGGGTGATGATAAAAAGCTCATAACTCCCCTGGACGAGAGACGAGGCGCCTTCAGGAACATCCACAGGGGCGTGGGGCAATTGCCTCCGGACGCGGCATCATGGATAAGACGGATCAGGGAGTGTGAAGACCGATGCACTTCCCTTGCAAGGAAGAAGAAAGATCGGGTTCAACATGAACTGCAGGCCAACCAAAACAGGCTCCGCCTTGAGAATGCCTATAAGGGACTGCGGCATGGATAATCCGGCCAAAGGAGGTAAAGGGAAATGTCAATAGAAGCAATCAATACGGCGAGGCTTCAGACCCCGCTCCCAGGAAACGTTATCGTGGGGAACCCTGGATCCGGGGGCGCCCCAAAGGCAAAACCGAAAGCGGAAACCAATATTTCCAATGCCTTCATGGAGGCCGTGAACGCCGATCTTAACGCAATCCACAATGTGGGACTTCAATTTTCCGTGTTCGAGGAAACCGGCCAGACCGTGGTCAGGGTGGTGGACAAGGATACGGGCGAACTGGTCAGGCAGATCCCGACCAAGGAACTGCTGGAGCTGGCTGCCAGGCTGGAAGATATGATGGGGATATTGTTTGACAAGCAGGTATAGTCCTCGTACCTCATAATATCAGGCATCATACCAGTCTTCAATTTGAAGTCCTGCAATACGAGCGAACTCGTTTGTGTTATGCGTTACCAGTATAAGGTCATAAGCCTTTGCTATTGCAGCTACAAAGAGGTCGTTCGCACCAATTTTCATGCCGCTCCCTTCCAAATCGCATCTGATTGTTCCATAGTAGTCAGCACAATGGTCATCAAAAGGCAGGCTAACAAATGGTGCGCAAAACTCCCGGACCAGGGCAACGTTCTTAACAACTTGATTGCTTTTCCTCGCACCGTAAAATAATTCCGCAACAACAACCGAGCAGAGATAAATCTCAGAAGGATCATGTTGCTCAAAATGATTTTTTGTGGGCGATTGACTATTTCTGAGGATTTCAATGCAAGGGTTGGTATCAAGCAGGTACATCTAAGACACCCCGTCAAGGTCTTCCGGATTTTCCCTTGTTATCGCTGGAAAATCTCCCTCCCATTTCCCGCATACTTTTTCAAAATAGCCTTCCGGCCACCCTTGCCCAACTTCACGTTTGATCACATCCGCAAGGTAACGTGATATTGAAATATTCCTGGCGCCTGCTTTTTTTCGTATTTTGACCGCGACTTCTTCCGGGACGTAGAGATTAAGTTGAGGCATGTCTTCCTCCAATTCTCGAGATGTAAATATGTGTTATATGCACATATAGCAACTATACAAGACAAAGTCAAGCGATATATGATGTTATTAGTATTAATGACTTCACAAAAAACCATCAATATGGTCATGGAAGAGTGAAAATAAGTTGGATTTTGAGATCAGGTAGACTGAAAAATGGGTTGTTTGTGCGAGTAGGGGCTCCCTGAAATCACCATCTGCACTGCTTCATTTTTTCCGGTATTGATCACCAGGGGACCGATGAGATTGGCGGTGATCTTTTCCGGCACCCCCTCTGATGCGTTCACAATCGCGTATACCACCAGGTTCCCTTCCTCAGGCTCTTCCCATGACATGTCCTTCATGGCAGGTGTCAGGTCCAATGAATAATCCGGTTTGAAAAGAAGAGGATTGATGATCACGAAGGCGAGCCCGGGATCGTCGACACATTGGTACCAGAGAAACGGCCTGGATTCTTCGCGTTCCAGGATGACAAAACGTTGCATCCCCGGGAAACCCGGCATACCGGAAGGCATCATGATCGTCTTCTGTTCGTCGATATCCACGGAGCCGAAATCTCTGGTTTCCAGTTTCAAGGTATTATTCCTCTCGTTTTTCACCCCAGGCGCTAAGCGCAGGGACTTTTTTCCCTTTGCTGAGGCACCGGCAAAGGAAAACAAACATGCATTACTTCTTTGATCGGTCTTCTGTGTTTAAAAGGCCGGCGGCCTTTATGAACGCCCCCGCCTCACCCCTTGCCGACAGGAGGTTTTCCTCTCTTATCTTCTCGTACACTTCCTGGCGGAGAACGCGCACATTCCTTGGCGCATCGATCCCCAGCCTAACCTGCATACCCTCAACGCCGATGACCTTGATGACGACATCGTCGCCGATCGTGATAGATTCGTTGACCTTCCTGGCCAGAACCAGCATATGCCCTCCATGGCAAGACAGATGATATGCACCGCAACCTGGTGGCCCCTCTAAATTATTGACAATCCGTACAATTAAGAGGCTTTTCTCTGCTTCCTCTGTGTCTGCGGTGATAGCACCGACTCTACAAGTAATCGATGAGGCTCATTTTCATCACTTTCGCAGAAGATGCAAGGGCGGCCTGGTAGGCCGTTTCCTTTGATTGCACATCGGATATGGCCGCCAGGATATCCGCATCCTCCAGTTTGGACTTATTCTCCGTGTAGCTCAGTTTCAGATCTTCCAGGATCTTTTCCTTGACATCCAGACGGACCCCTTTTGTCCCGATGTCGGATACCTTGCTGATCATGTGATTCAAGTCATTGTCCAGATCAGTCATGGCCTGCCCGATCCCGGTACCACTATCCGTTTCAAGTGAGTTTTTGAATTCGATGAGGGTTTGGAAAATGCCTCCGCTGACTCCACCCTGAAACACAGCCTCACCGTCGTGCCCAACCTCAATATTGGTATTCTTTCCGATCTTGATACTGAATGGTGTGTCGTTCCCGGAATAGGTGACGCCGGTGGGATTTCCATTAAGGTCCCTTTGGATCTCAAAGGGTTTGGTGTCGGTCTTTGTGCCGGCAAAGATGTACTGGCCGTTGGCCTGTGTATTTGCCAGAGAGACAATCTGCTCAAGGGTTCCTTCCACCTGAGCTGCGGCAGCCTTTCGCTCATCTGCACCTACGGTACCGTTTGCCATCTGGATAGAGAGGGTCTTCATATCGGTAATGAGTCCCTTGACACTCCCGAGGGCCGTTTCTCCTGCATCGAGCCAGGTATTGCCAGTTGATATGTTCCTGCCCAGCTGATCTATGTTGGCGAGTGATTCTCGAAGACTCAGCACCTGCACCATGCCTATGGGATCGTCCGACAACTTGTTGATACGCTTGCCGCTGCTGACAACTTCATTGGCCTTGACCAGCTCTGCTGCCGTCCTGGACAACTGGTATTTTATCGCATCGTAAGTGCTCTGGTTGGATACGCGCATAGGTAAGTCCTCCAATATCTAGTGCTGACCGCAAAGTTCATTATGACGAGCAGGAGTGAGCTCTGCTCACGATTTCGCAGACAGAGCCCGCTCCTACAATGCAACAAATATCAACATCAAAAGAAATCCGCCCCTCCACAAGACCGACGGGCAAGCCTCGGCCTCCCTTTTTTTTAGAGGGAAGAAACCCAACTCCACACTCCCGGCTATTGACCCTCCTACTGTTTTGTATCCAGCAGTGTCTGATACATCTCGTCCGCGGTGCTGATCAATTTTGCGGCCGCGGCATAGGCATGCTGAAATTTTATGAGCTGGGTCATCTCTTCATCAATGGATACAGCCGAGACATTGTTCCTCGCGTCTTTGAGGTTGTTGACAATGGTCTCATTGTACTCTCTCGTACGTGTAATACTCTGGCTCTTGATCCCGATGGAGCCCTCCAGACCGGCCAGGTAGTTATCCAGGGTATCGGAAGCGACTACATTCCCGTCACTGTCTTTGATATCCACGTCCGCGTATTGCAGGCCTGCCATGTCCAGGGCATTGGTATTGTCACCGGAGGCAATTTGGCCTGTCGCGTCGACGCGGCCTGCCGCTATGAGGTTCTTGTTCGACCCCAGGTTGGCGTTCATTTTCATATCTGTTGCGTTGCTGCCTGCAAAAAAGGTGTTGATGCCCAGGGCCGCAAGGG
>Ga0315556_1001060_pt1 | contig 16918 bp, 13 predicted proteins | sample SalMarSW160310MG_FD_202112 | JGI IMG/M metagenome (GOLD analysis project Ga0315556, IMG submission 202112) | Salt marsh sediment microbial communities from the Plum Island Ecosystem LTER, Massachusetts, United States - Salt Marsh Sediment SW1603-10 ...
ACCCTGGCGGTGAACTGGTGCCGGCCGGCCTGTAATGGCCGTTATCCGGCATGCCCGTCAGGCGAGCTTTTTGCGTGTTAAAGACTCCAGCCGCCCGTTCACAAGGCCACGGGGAAAGCGCCGGCAATGCGCATCCTCTAAACAGTCAAGCGCTGAACCGGCGCTTTTCCCACCCCCCGGGACCTTCGCGGCCGAAACGGCCAGCGGAGGCAGCAAAGCCATGTTTCGATGGCGCGACTTTCACCGCTGCGGGCCGGTTGCAATTCCGCTCAAGAGCCTTCCCCCTGCACCCCCGTCAGGCCGCGACGCGCTTGGGCACCTGGCGTTCGCTCTTCAGCGCCTCCTGCGCCCCCGAGGTGCCGGCTTCGTGATATTCGGCGTCCTCGTTGACGTCCCAGATGTCGTACAGCCGCTCGCCCGCCAGGATATTCTTGGTGGTCAGCATGGCGGTCATCATGGCATGGTCCTGGTTGTTGTATTTGTGCATGCCGTTGCGCCCGACCAGATGCAGGCTGGGATAATGCATCTCCAGATCGAGGCGGATGTTGCGCATGTTGTCCTTGTAGGCCTCATCATAGACCGGGTAGGCCTTGGGCTGGCGCACCACCGTGGCATCGAGGATGTCGGCGGGTGCGGCGAGGCCGATCTTGGCGATTTCCTCAGTCGCCAGCGCCCGCAGATCGGCATCGCTCGAGGTCCACAGGCCGTCGCCCTCGAAGCAGAAATATTCAAGGCCGAGACAGCTCAGGGACGGATCGGGCACCAGTTCGGGCGACCACGAGCGGAAATTCTGCACCCGGCCGACCTTCACCGACGGGTCATGGATATAGATCCAGTTGTCGGGGAAGAGGTCCGGCTTCTTGACGATCAGCGCCACGGTGAGGAAGTCGCGATATCTTAGATCGCGCGCATGCAGCAGCGAGATCGGCGTCGGGGCGATCTTTTCCACCAGTTCGCGCACCGGCGTCGAGGAGATGACATGGCGGGCGGTATGGGTCTTTTTCTCGCCTTCGGCAGTGACCGTCTCAATGCTCCAGCGGTCGCGGTCCTTGTCGTGGGCGAGGCTATGAAGCTTTTCGCCCATGAGGATGCGCCCGCCCTGCTCGCTCACCTTGCGGGCGGCGGCGTCCCACATCATGCCGGGCCCGAGGCGGGGATACTGAAAGCTCTCGATGAGAGTCTTGATCACCTCGCCATCGGCGCTCCTGGCGGCGCCGCTACCCGGTTTCAGCGAGCGCTTCAAGGCGTGCAGGATGGTAGAGGCCAGATCCAGCCCCTTGATGCGCTGGGCCGCCCAGTCGGCGGAAATCTCGTCGCACGACATGCCCCACACCTTTTCAGTGTAGGTCTTGAAGAAGATCGAGAACAGGCGTTCGCCGAACTGGTTGCGCACCCATTGATGGAAGGTTTTCGGATCCGGCACGGGCTTGATGCGCGCATAGGCATAGGACAGCATGCACGCCGCGCTCTGCAACAGGCCGAGGTTGCTCAGCGCCTCAAAGGCCTTCAGCGGGTAGGAATAGTAGTTACCGCCGTAATAGATGCGCGACAGGCGCGGGCGCTCGATGAAGTCATCGGGCAGGATCTCGTGCCACAGATCGACCACTTCCTTCGACTTGGAAAAGAAGCGATGGCCGCCGATATCGAAGCGGAAGTCCTTGTAGGCGACGGTGCGCGAGATGCCGCCCACGTAATGCGGGTCCATCTCGATGACCGTTACCGAGGGCTTGTCCTTGGTCAGGCAATAGGCGGCCGTGAGGCCGGCCGGACCGGCCCCGATGATGAAAACGTCGCTGTCGACGGACGTGGACATGGCTCCCCCTCCCAGGTTGGGCAAATTCAGGTCTCGGTGTTGTCACGCAATGCGGATGAATGGGCCGCGGCGAAGGAAAAGACCCGGTGGCCGTTGTAGGAAACGACCGCGGCGAGCCCCGCGCCGATGAGGATGGCGGCCTGTGGCAGCGGCGCCAGGACCGTCATCACCAGGGCGGCGAAAGTCAGATAGCTGAAACCTTGCGCGATGACCGTCACGGTGGCGTAGCGAACTGCCTCGGCATGTGGCCGGCGGCCGCTCTCGGCAAAGGTGACGGCGCGGTTGAGGCGCCAGGTGACGAAGGTGGCGAGGCTGAGCGACAAGGCCCGGGCGACCAGCGGATGCAGGCCCAGGATCGCCATGACCGTGAAGGCGCCCATGTCGACCGAAAGGCCGATGGCGCCGACGCTGAGGAAACGCAACGGCGCCGGCGATGCCATGAACAGTTCATTGAGACGGGCGCGCTGGCTGCCTGCAAGTCCGGCGGGCTGGTGCAAGGTGATACTCCGTTTGAACGCCTACAAACTGACGCGCCATCCGCGATAACCGGCGCATCCGCACTCTCGCACCGAGAGCGTAAAGATTGGGTTAGGGCAAAGGCTTCGGTCGCGTTGCCACCGGCGTTAATCGGGTTTGAACCAATGGTGCAGATACTGCCGGCCCTTGAGGGAGCTGCCGCATGACCATCAATTCAGCCTCGTCAACTGGCAGCGCCGGACGCCTGTGGCCATGGATATTGCTGGCCTGGGTGGCGGTGTGCGCGTTTCACATCGCCGGCGAGGCATCGCTTCTGCATGTGCGCCTTGGCGACTCCGATGACGCCATGCGTCTGGTCGAGGTGCGCGACTTTCTCGCCGGCAAGGGCTGGTACGACATGCATATCGACCGGTTGCAGCCGCCCGAGGGGTACGTGTCGCACTGGTCGCGGCTGATCGATGCCGGCCTCGCTGCGGTTTTCCTGACGGCACGGCTGTTCACAACGCCGGCGTCGGCGGAATGGATCATGCGCCTGGTGTGGCCGTTATTGTGGCTGCTGCCGTGCATGGCCGGGTCGGTTTTCATTGCCCTCAGGCTATACGGCCGCAACGCCGCCCTGGTGGCGCTGGGGTTTTCCGTCGTGGCGCTGGCGGCGCAGGTCCAGTTCGTGGTGGGGCGCATCGACCACCACAATGTCCAGATCGCCTTGTCGGTGATGGCCCTGACGGCGGCCGTATGGCAGGATCACCGGCTGGCACCGGCGTTCGCCGGCATCTTGTGCGGCACCATGTTGGCCATCGGCCTTGAGGCCCTGCCCTTTGCCATCCTGGTAGCGGCGGCCTTTGTGCTGCCCGCCATCTTCGCTGCCGGCGCCTGGCAGCGGGTCGGCCGGTTCGGCCGCTGGCTGTCCATCTCGTCGCTGGCCGCGCTTGCCGTCAGCCTGCCGCCGAGCCAGTGGTTTTCGCCCTTGTGCGACCAGATCGCCATCAATACCGCCGGTGCGGCAGCGCTGGGCGGCGGCAGCTTGTGGCTCGCCTGCCGCTTTGACGTGACGGGTCGCACGCTGGCGCGGCGCCTTGTCGTCGGCGCTCTTGCCGGCATCGCCGCAGCCATCTTTTTTGCAGCCGTCGAACCGGCCTGCCTTGCCGGGCCCTTCGCCCTCGTCGATCCGGCCATCCGCCCGATCTGGCTCAATCTGGTTGGCGAGGCACGCTCGCTTCCAGCTTCGCTTGCCCAAAACGCAGCGGCGGCCTTGGGCGCCCTGGCATTCCCGCTGGCGGCGTTGGTTCTTGGCGGCTTCATGGCGACCCGCGAGCGCGAGCGCCTTGCCGTCATCATCATGATGGCAGCGGTTGCGGTTGGCGTTGCGCTCATGTGGGACATGATCCGCACCTTTTCCTATGCGGCCTGGCTCGCCATACCGCTCGCCGCAGCCGGTGTCGTAGCGCTGTGGGAGAGGCTGCCGGCAGGGGCGCGTCCGTGGCAGAAGGCGGTTCCCGTGGTGCTGTGCTCGCCGCTCGTCCTCACCATGTTGGCGGTCATGGCCACCCAGACGGTGAAGCCGACCGGTTCCCAACCGCAGCAGGCAAGCCGCGCCGATGCCTGTCTCGCCACCGCCAGCTTCAAGCCGATTGCCGCGCTGCCGAAAGGTCTGGTGGCCGCACCCGTCAATATCGGCGCCCATCTCCTGGCGCTGACCCCGCATGAGGTCCTGGCGGCCCCCTATCACCGCCTGTCGCGCGGCATCATCGTGTCGCACGGCATTTTCGCCTCACCACCCGATGAAGCCCGCAAGCTTGCCCGCGACAACAACGTGAATTGGGTCGTGTTCTGCGGCAAGTACCCGCCCGGCGGCCTCCGCAAACGCGACCTTTCGGCAAGTCTGTGGCAAACCCTCAAGAACGGAGAACCGCCGGCGTGGCTGCAAGAAGTTCCCTCCACCGCTGCAGGCCCGCTTCATGCCTACCGGGTGCGTAACTAGTCCACGCCAAGCGCGGCGCGCATGAGGTGATGGGCAATCGCCATGGGGGTGGGCACCTTCAATCCTTGCGGGTGGGTGTCGGCCAGCATCAACCGCGCCTCGTCATCGCCGAACCAGCGCACGTCTTCCAGTTCGGTGCGGTCGATGACGATTTCGCTGGTCTCGGCCTCGCCGATCAGGCCGATCATCAAGTTGGCGGGAAACGGCCAGGGTTGACTTGCGTGATAGACGACCTTGCCGACGCGAATGCCCGCTTCCTCATGGACCTCGCGGCGGGCGCAGTCCTCGATGGTCTCGCCCGGCTCCATGAACCCGGCAAGCGCCGAATAGACACCGGGCGCGAATTGCTTCTGGCGTCCCAGCAGTAGCCGCCCGCCGTCCTTGACGACAATGATGGCAACCGGATCGGTACGAGGGAAATGGTCGAGATTGCAGGCTGCGCAATGGCGCCGGTAACCGCCGTCGACGGCCTCTGTTCCTGCCCCGCAATTGGCGCAGAAGCGATGTCGCTGGTGCCAGGCGAGCAAGGTGCGGCCTTGCGCCACCAGGCCCAGTTCGCCGGCCGGCAGGAGGCCCTGCATGGCGAGGCTGCGCAAATCGATGAGCTTGGCGTCGCCGGCACCGGGCGAAGCTTCCACCGTCTCGCTGAGGAGGCGGGCAAACAGCGCGCCGCCGTCTTCGTGCAAGCCCAGGAAGACGACCGGCACACCGTCCACGGGGCTTGCGATCTCTCCTGCCCGGCTCCAAGCGATCGATGCGCCTTGCGGAGCATCCACGGCGATGGCCGGGCGGTCACCGTGAAAATCGATGATGCGGCTGCTCTCGTCGGCCAGCCGCGCCGCAATCCAGGCGGCATCGCCGCGCCTTTCGGCGGCCCGTTCGTGGCAGGCCCCGACATATCCCAGTGCCGGCTTCATCATGCGGGTCCCATCGACCTCAATATGTGGCGCGCCCACCGGACAGATCGAACACGGCGCCGGTGGTGAAAGAGTTCTCCTTCGACACCAGCCACGCCACCATGGCGGCGATCTCGTCCACCTCGACGAAGCGACTGCGGGGGATCTTCGAGAGCATGTAGGCGATATGTTCCTCGGTCATCTGGTCGAAGATGCGGGTGCGGGCTGCCGCCGGGGTAACGCAGTTGACGGCGATATCGAGGCCGGCCAGTTCCTTGCCCAGCGACTTGGTCAGGGCGATGACGCCGGCCTTGGAGGCGGAATAGGCCGCGGCGTTGGGATTGCCTTCCTTGCCGGCGATCGAGGCGATATTGACGATGCGGCCATAACCGCCGGCCCTCATCATCGGCACTACGGCCTTGTTGACGATGAAAGTACCGGTCAGGTTGATGTCGATGACATCCTTCCAGTCGGCGAGCGGATAGTCCTCGACCGTGGCATTGCGCCCGGCGATGCCGGCGCTGTTGACGAGAATGTTAACCGGCCCCAGCGCTTTGGCCGTGGCAGCCACTGCGGCGGCAACTGACGCCTCGTCTCGCACGTCACCGGCCAGCCCGATGGCCCCCTCGCCGAGTGCGGCGGCACTTGCGCGCGCCAGGGCCTCGTCGCGGTCCAGGAGCGCCATGCGGGCGCCTGAAGCCTTCAGGCGCTGCGCCACGGCCAGCCCGATGCCCTGGGCGCCGCCGGTCACGATGGCGATACCGCCCTTGAGATCGATGGCATTCATGCAGTGAATCCCTCTTGCCGGTGACGGAAGTGTCGGGCCTTGATACTGAGGTCGGGCGCGTCTGTCACCACTCTTTCATGCCTATGGGCCGGACGCCGTCGGTGTGGGCGCCGAAACCATCGACCGTGTTATCGCAAAATTGCAACAAATTATATACTCTTATGTCTTTTGTTGCGTACTATGCTACAATAAATAATGATGAACCGGCTTGAGGCCATGAGAGCCCTGGTGAGCGCCGCTGATGGGGGCGGGTTTGCCGCGGGTGGACGGATGCTTGGTCTGTCGCGCGCCCAGATTTCGCGGCAGGTGGCGGGCCTCGAGGCACAATTGGGCGTACGGCTGGTTATCCGGCGCACCCGTACATTTGACCTCACCGACGCGGGACGCAACTATGTGGAGCAGACCCGCGCCATCCTTGCCGATGTGGGCGCCGCTGATCGGGCTGCACAGCCAGCCGGCAGCAACGGTGTCGCCGGCCTGTTGCGGGTGACGGCCCCGGCGGCCCTTGGGCGCCAGGTTGTGGGCGGCCTCGTGGCAAACTTCATGGCAGAGCATCCGCGGTTGCGCCTGTCGCTAGATCTCAATGAACGCTTTGTCGATGCCGAAGAGATGGGTTTCGATGTGTTGCTCGCCATCCGCGGCAGCGGCGATCACGGGGATGCAAGACGGATCGCTCGCCTGCCCCAGGCGCTCGCCGCCGCGCCTGCCTATCTGGCCGCCCACGGCCGTCCGCGGATACCGGGCGATCTCGGCAAACATCGCCTGCTGCACTGCGGCGGCGATGGCGCCGAGCCGCGATGGTCGCTGCGTGGCGCCGGGGGCATCGAGAGCTTCTCCATTACACCCGCGTTGGCCTCGAATGCACCAGAGGCCTTGCGCGAGGCGGCCATCGCCGGGCTCGGCATCGTGCTGCTGCCGGCATTCGTGATTGCCGGTGCGCTGTCGGAAGGGCGGCTTATTCGCGTGCTGGAAGGCTTCGAGCCGAAGTCGCTCGGGCTTTATGCCTTCGAACCTGCGCGGCGGAAGCTGAGCCGCGCGGCAGGGGCTTTTGTGGCCTATCTCGCCGCCGAATTCGCCCGCCGCCCGCCGGGTTGACACCTCAGACGCCCTTGATGGCTCCGTAGGCAGCAAGGGCGCGTCGGCGCGAGACCGCGAGGTCGACCAGGGGAAGGGGATAGGTCGCGCCGAGACTGACGCCGGCGGCAGCAAGCACCTCAGGCGCTGCCTCCCATGGCCGGTGGATGAAACGGGCCGGCACCTTACCCAGTTGTGGGAGATGGCGGCGCACGTAGGTTCCTTGGAGATCGAATTTTTCTCCCTGCAGGACCGGGTTGAAGACACGGAACCAGGGCGCCGCATCGGCACCGCATCCCGCGACCCACTGCCAGCCGGCAGCATTGCTGGCGGCATCGGCATCGACCAGAGTGTCCCAGAACCAGCGCTCGCCCGCGCGCCAGTCGGTCAACAGGTTCTTGGTGAGGAACGAGGCAGTAATCATCCGCACCCGGTTGTGCATGGTGCCGGTCTGCCACAGTTCGCGCATGCCGGCATCGACGATGGGAATGCCGGTGAGGCCGCGTTGCCAGGCGGCAAGGTCTTCCGCATCCTCGCGCCAGGCCACGCGGGCGAATTCCGGCCGCAAGGGCGCTCTATGCAGGTCCGGGGCCTGAGCGAGGAGGTGATAGGAGAATTCCCGCCACAACAGTTCGGTGAGGAATTTTTCAGCCCCGGCGTCGAACCGGCCGCCCGCTTCCGCCATGGCCCCGGTGACGGCGTTCCAGACCTGCACGGGGCTCACCTCGCCGAAATGCAGATGCGGCGACAGCCCCGAGGTTGCCGCTTGATCGGGACGGTCGCGGCCAGCGGCATAGCCCTCCAATGCCTCGCCCGCAAAGCGCCGAAGCCGGGCTCTCGCACCTTCCTCGCCCGGAAACCAGGTCTCATAGAAGCCTCCAGCCCAATCAGGCCGCCCTTCATACAGGTGCCAGTCTGTCAGGCGATCGCCCGTCAAGTGCTGTGCATGGGGCACCAACCGGTCCGGGCGCGGGCCGATCGCCTGCTGGACACCCAGGTTGCGGCAGGCACGCGCGAACGGGGTGAACACCTTGAACGGTGCGCCGGCGCCGGTCCTGACTTCCTCGGGCTCAAACAACAAAAACCCGCGGTAACGGTGACAGGTGGCACCAATGGTCTCGACGGCGTCTTTTACCCGCCTTTCCAGAACTTCACCCCAGGGTGTGTAGCTGCGTGAAAAATGCAGCGTCGCTGCCCCGGCTTCACCCATCACTGCGGCCACGACCTCTTCAGTCGGGCCGCGCCGCAGGACAAGCCTGATGCCATGGTCGGCAAGATCACTGGCCAGTGCCGTCAAACTGTGCAGCAGCCACCAGCGGCTGGCAGCGCCCGGCACCCGGTCCGCGGGTGCGCCGTCATCCAGCACATAGAGCGCAACCAGCGGCCGGCCGCCGGCAGCGGCGGCGCGCAGGGCGGCGTTGTCGGCAAGCCGCAGGTCGCTGCGGAACCACAATAGGGCGGGTGCGTCGGGCAATCAGGGGTTCCGGCCTGCCGGCCGCTCAGTTACCGGCCGCCTGCATGGCGCCGGTCTTTTTGCGGTGTTCGAGCAGATTGGTGAGCCAGTCGGGATCCATCTGCGGCACCGATGACAACAGCAGTTCGGTATAGGCCGGATGCGGGGGTTTGAGCACCTTTGTCTTGAGGCCTTGCTGCACCAGCTTGCCCTGGTACATCACCACGATCTCGTCGGAGATAGCCTCCACGGTGGCAATGTCATGGGTGATGAACAGATAGGAGACGTTGAGCTCGGATTGCAGTTTCATCAGCAGGCGGAGGATGCCTTCCTGCACGATCTGGTCCAGCGCCGAGGTCACCTCGTCGCAGATGATGAGTTCCGGATCAGCGGCGAGCGCCCGGGCAATGCACACGCGCTGCTTCTGGCCACCAGAGAGTTCCGACGGAAGGCGGTCGATGAAGCTGTCGTCGAGCTCGATCAGTTTGAGCAGTTCGCTCACCCGCCGATCGCTAGCAGCTCCCTTCAGGCCGAGATAGAAATCCAGCGGCCGGCCGATCACGTCACGCACCGTATGGCGCGGATTGAGGGCGGTATCGGGCATCTGGTAGATCATCTGGATGCGCTGCAGGGTCTTTTTGTCACGCGCCTTCAACGCCGGCGGCAGCGGCTCGCCGTTGAAATAGATTTCACCTTTGGTCGGCGGCAGAAGGCCGGTGATGACGCGGGCGAGCGTCGACTTCCCGGAGCCCGATTCCCCCACCACGGCGACGGTGCGGCCGCGCGGCACCTGCACCGTCACGTCCTGCAGCACCTTTACAGCGCCGCCGTAACTGGCATCAACGTCGTGCACTCGGAGAACGATGTCCTCGCCGGGCTTTTCCTCCTTGTAGAGCTTGCGCACCGCCCACAAGGATCGGGTGTATTCTTCCTTGGGCTGCTTCAGCATCTTGCGGGTGTCGGCTTCCTCCACCGTGTTGCCGTAGCGCAGCACTATGATGCGGTCGGCCATCTGGGCGACGACGGCAAGGTCATGGGTGATGTAAATGGCAGCGGTATTGAACTGGTCGACGACGTCACGAATGGCAGCCAGTACTTCGACCTGGGTGGTAACGTCGAGCGCTGTCGTGGGCTCGTCGAAGATGATGAGATCAGGGCGGCAGGACATGGCCATGGCGGTCATGGCGCGCTGCAACTGGCCGCCGGAGACCTGGTGGGGATAGCGTTCGCCAATGGTCTCGGGCGAGGGCAACTGCAGGCGACGGTAGAGATCGACCGCATCCTGGGTGGCCTTGGCGCGATCATAGATGTGATGCGTCAGTGCTGTCTCGATGGTCTGGTCGATTAGCTTGTGGGCCGGGTTGAAGGAGGCCGCCGCGCTCTGTGCCACGTAGGAGATGCGTGAGCCGCGCAAGCCGCGCCTGGTATCCTCGCTGGCGGCGCGCAGATCCAGACCATCGAAGACGATGGAGCCGCCGGAAATGCGGCAACCGGGCCGTGCAAAGCCCATCGCCGCAAGGCCGATGGTCGACTTGCCGGCACCCGATTCACCGATCAGCCCCAGAACCTCGCCGCGCTTCAGGGTTATGTCGACGCCATTGACGATGGGATTCCAGATATCGTCTGCGAACCCTTCGATCCTGAGATCCCTGATCTCCAGCAGCACCTCGCCTTTTTCGCGACCGGCCTGCTGGGACGTCTTCTTAGTGCTCATCGCGCAATCCGCTCGTCTTGTGCAGGAACCAGTCAACCACGAAATTCACTGCCACCGTGAGCAGCGCGATGGCGCCGGCCGGCAGCAGCGGGGTAATGCTGCCATAGGTGATGAGGGTGGCGTTCTCGCGGACCATGGAGCCCCAGTCGGCGGTGGGTGGCTGGATGCCGACGCCGAGGAACGACAGCGAGGCGATGGTGAGGAACACGAAGCAGAACCTGAGGCCGAATTCCGCAACCAAGGGTGGCAGGATGTTGGGCAGGATCTCGCGCCGCATCACCCATCCGAGCCGTTCTCCGCGCAGTTGCGCCGCCTCCACGTAGTCCATCACCACCACGTTCATGGCCACCGCCCGCGCCAGGCGGAAGACGCGGGTGGCATCGAGCACGGCGATGATGAAGATGATGTTGGGAATGTTGGAGCCGAAGATCGACAGCAGCATCAGGGAAAAGATGAGGCTCGGGATGGCCATCAGGATATCGACGAGCCGCGACAGCAGTTGCTCGAACCAGCCGCGCAGGATGGCGGCCAGGATGCCGAGCGAGCCGCCGATGAAGAACGACAGAAGCGTCGTCGCTATGGCGATGCCAATGGTGTTGCGGGCGCCGTAAATGAGGCGGGTCAACATGTCGCGACCCAACTGGTCGGTGCCGAGCAGGAAATGCGGATCCCAGCCCGCCTCGTAAAAGGCCGGTGAATAGGGCGTATCGAAGACCTGCGCCTGGCCATAGGGGGATATCCATGGCGCACCCAGCGCCAGGATGAAATAGCCGAGAATGACGATCATCCCGAACCAGGCGGTCGGGGGGGCCGTCTTCAGACCGCGCCAGGCGCGGTCGAGGAAGGTACGGCGGGCTCGCACCTGGCCGACGGCGGCCGGTCCCTTGTTGGCGCCTGCGCTCATCTTGGATGCAACAGCCTCGGGTTGGTAATGATGGAAATGATATCCGCGAAAAGATTGAGCAGGATGTAGGTCGCCGCGAAGATCAACGCGCAGGCCTGAACCACCGGAATGTTGCGGCTCGACACCGAGTCGACCATCAGCTGCCCGATGCCGGGATAAACATAGACCACTTCGACCACCACCACGCCGACGATGAGATAGGCAAGGTTGAAGGTGATGACGTTGACGATGGGCGCCCAGGCGTTGGGCAGAGCATGGTGGAGGATCACCTCGGTGCGCGTCGCGCCCTTCAGTTGCGCCATTTCGATATAGGGACTGGCGAGAAGGTTGATGATAGCGGCGCGGGTCATGCGCATCATGTGGGCGACGATCACCAGTGTCAGGGTCAATGCCGGCAGGGCACAACGCAATATGCGCTCACCAAAAGGCGTGTCCGGGCTGACATTGGAGAGCGAGTGGAAGATCGGGAACTTGACCGCCAGAAACAGCATCAGGATGTAGGCGACGAAGAACTCCGGAAATGAGATGGTGGTCAGAGTCAGGGCGTTGACGATGCGGTCGAAGGGCGTGTTGCGATAGAGAGCCGCCAAAAGCCCCATCCCCACCGCCAACGGCACCGCGATAATCGCCGTCATGGCGGCCAGGAACAGGGTATTCCACAGCCGGGGGGCGATGAGTTGAGCAACGCTGCGCGGCTTGGGTGAGCCGTAATCGGCATAAGACTTGCCGAAGTCACCCCTCACGACGCCGCTGATCCATTCGCCGTAGCGGGTGATGGCCGGCTTGTCGAGGCCTACTTCGTGCTCGAAGGCCGCCACCGTATCCGGCGTCGCCGACTGGCCGAGAATGGCGTAGGCGAAGTTGCCCGGCAGCAGCAGCATCGAGAAGAAGATGATGCAGGATACGAAAAACAGTGTGATGACGCCCAAGCCGAGGCGCTGTATCACCGTCCGCAGTACAGGATGCATTGGCCTTCCCGCTTCCTGTCGATTGTTATTGTAGCGGTGCGGTATGCCGCACTCCCTCCGTCAGCCATAGTGGCAAACTTGTGGGAGCCTTGCCAAGCGAAAACTGAAAGAGGGCCGCCGCAATGCGGCGACCCTCCGTCTTGTGGCTGGAATGCGGGTTCAGATCAGGCGAACCACCAGCGTTCGCCGTTCTTCTGGCCGTCAAACTCCCAGTTGTTGGCGATCTTCTTGGGCAGGCCGATCTTCTTGGAGACCACATGGGTATAGGCCATGAACATCGGGATGATGGTGCCGCCGTCGTCGTGCACCAGTCTTTGCATCTCGACATACATCACTCGCCGCTTCTTGGTATCGAGTTCGGAGCGGGCCTTCACCAGCAACTCGTTGAAGCGGGCGTTGTCCCAATGTGACTCGTTCCAGTCGGCGCCCTTGGAATAGATCTGGGTAAAGATCCAGTCCTCCGTCGGGCGACCGCCCCAATAGCCGCCGATGAACGGCTTCTTCAACCAGACGTTGCTCCAGTAGCCGTCGTCGGGCTCGCGGATCACGTTGAGGTCGATGTTGCAGGCCTGGGCACTCTGATTAAAGAGCTCGGCTGCATCGACAGCACCGGTAAAGGCCGTGTTGGCGATACTCAGGTCAACCTTGAGACGCGTCATTCCCGCCTTCTTGAGGTGGAACTTGGCCTTGTCGGGGTCATAGTGGCGCTGCGGCATTTCCTTTTCGGTAGCACGGTAGATATTGGCGGGACCGATGGGGGAGTCGTTACCCACCTCGCCCTGACCGAAGAGGATTTTCTTTACCCACTCGTCGCGCTTGACGGCGTATTTGAGCGCCAGGCGGACATTGACATCGCTGAACGGCTTGACGTCGCAGAACATCGGCAGAACGGCATGCTTGTTGCCGGTGATAGCGAAGATATTGAGGCTCGCATCCCGCTTCAAAAGCGAAATGGTCTTCAGATCGACGTTATCCATGCAGTGGATGGAACCGGTGCGTACCGCATTGGTGCGGGCGGTGACATCGGGGATGAAGATATTCTCGATGGAATCGAAATAGGCCGCGTTCTCCTTCCAGTAGTTGGGATTGCGCGTGACCTTGGTGTCTCCACCGGGATCGAAATGCTCGAGCTTGTATCCGCCGGTGCCGATGCCGGACTGCCAGTCCATGGTGCCGTCGGCATTGGCCGGGCAGGTGGCAAGATGGTAGTCGGAGACAATGAACGGCCAGTCGGCATTACCGCCCGACAATTCGAACACCACGGTGTCCTTGCCATCGGCCTTGACGTCGACAATCTGCTTGACCAGGCCCTTGGCGCCCGACTTGGCGTCCTTGCCGCGATGGTGATTGAAGGTCGCGACGAAGTCGTTGGCTTCCAGAGATTTGCCGTTGTGCCACTCGACGCCCTTGCGCAGCTTGAAGATCCACTTCTTGGCATCGGGCGATTCATAGCTCTCGGCCAATTCGGGGCGCAGTTGCCCGTCCGGCCCGATCTCGGTGAGGTTGTTGCGCAACTGGCCGAAGGATACCTGCTCCATGTAGGTATCGAGCGTCTGGGCAGGATCAAGCACGTCCGTGGTGGCACCTCCGGTCAGGCCCTGGATGAAGTGGCCGCCCTTCTTGGGCGCGGCACGCACCGCGTCGACGAACATGGTGTCGGCGGTGGCCACCGTAAAGCCGGCAACCAGTGCCAGCTGGATGAAGTCACGGCGTGAAACCTTGCCCTTGCCGGCAAGCTTTTTCGCGACCTCGAGTTTATGGTTGATTTCTGACATGAATAGCAAATCTCCCTTGGTCCCGACGCTTGTCCTGTACGCTGCAGCCGGCTACGGGACGCTGCCGGCATGCACCTCACCCTCCCACGTCGGGGACGGCGCGGGAAGTTGGCGCGCAGCCTGTCATTTCGCCCCGCCCCCGTCAATACGAATGAAAGCGGCAAAAAGGCCGACGCTTTCGCGCCGGCCCCGCCGCGTCTAGTAGCTCTGTTATGAGCCTCAGGCGAACCACCACCGCTCGGCGATTCGGAGGCCGTCGTTCTCCCAGTTGGCAGCCGTCGGGCCGTGCGCCAGCTTCTTGGAGTAACCATCGACGTAGTTGTTGAACACCAGAACAATCACCCCGCCATCGTCGTGCACCAATTGCTGCATCTCGGCATACATTGCCGCGCGCTTCTTTTCGTCGATCTCGGCGCGGGCGATCACCAGAAGTTCGTCAAACCTTTTATTCTTCCAGAACGTCTCATTCCATGCCGCATCGGGTGCATAGGCGGTCGAAAACATCCAGTCCGGCGTCGGTCGGCCGCTCCAATAGGAGGCGCAAAACGCTTTTTTCAGCCAGACATTGTCCCAATAGCCGTCATTGGGCTCGCGGATGAGGTTGATGTCGATGCCGGCTTTGGCCGCGGACTCCTTGTAAAGGACTCCCGTGTCGACGGCACCTTCGAAGGCGGCATCAGCCACCGACAAGTCAACCTTCAGCTTCGAGAGGCCCGCCTTCTTGAGGTGGCTCCTGGCACGTTCGGGATCATAGACATGCCGCGGCTTCGGATCGACGGCAAACTTCACCGAGGGCGCAATGGGGTTGTCGTTACCCGTGGTGGCATGGCCAAGGAATATCTTCTTGACGATTTCCTCGCGATTCACTGCATATTTGAGTGCCAACCGCACATCGACATTGTCGAAGGGCGGAACGGTGGTGTTCATGGGCAGAACGTAGTGCCCGAAGCCTGTCTGCTCCAGTATAAGCAGTTGCGGGTTGCGCTTCATCATGGCGACCGTCTTCAGATCGGCGCGGCCGATGAACTGGACATCGCCGTTGGTGAGGGCATTCATGCGCGCCGCAACATCGGTAATCGCCAGAAACTCAACGGCATCGAAATGCGGCAGGTCGGGCCAGTGGTAGTTGGGATTGCGTTTGAGTTTGGCGCTGATGCCAGGGTCGAACTTCTCGATCTTGAAGGGCCCGGTGAAGATGCCTGACTGCCAGTCGGCGTCACCATTGTCCTTGGCCTGCATGATCGGCAGGTGATAATCGCTGGCGATGTAGGGGAAGTCGGCATTGCCGGCCTTGAGGTTGAAGATCACCGTCTGGGGTCCGTCGGTCTTGATGTCAGCGACGGGTTTCAAGATCGACTTGGCGGCCGATTTCGAATCGGACTTCATATGGTGGTGGAAAGACGCCACTACATCGGTCGCTGTCACCGACTTTCCGTTATGGAATTCGAGGCCTTTTCGGAGCTTGAATACCCATGTCTTGGCGCCATCAGACGGTTCGAAGCTTTCCGCGAGGTCCGGATTGATATCGCCCTTGTAGTCGACCTGGGAGAGGCTGTTGGCCGCCGACCCCCAGAACGCAGTCTGGGTGAAGGTGTCGGGCCAGGAGCCCGGATCGAGGCTGTCGGTGGTGGAGCCGTGGGCAAGACCAAAGCGTGCGGTGCCGCCCTTCTTGGGCGCCGCGTGCAGGGCCTTTACGAACATGGTGTCGGCAGCGGCAGCGGTGAAGCCGGCCGCAAGTGCCAACTGGATGAAGTCGCGGCGGGAAAGCTTACCTTTTTCGGCCAGCTTCTTGGCGACCTCGAGTTTGTGACTGAGTTCTGACATCGATAGCAAAGCTCCCTTGATACTGTCCCTTGTTTTGACATTGCATCCGGTTTTGGGACATCGCCGGTATGCGCCTCACCCCTTGTGCGAGGCGAGGCGCAGAATACGCGCGAGTCAGCCTGTCACTTCGTCCGAGCACCGTCAATAACCATGAAAATGGCAACGGGGCCGGCGCTTCAGCACCGGCCCCTCTGATTTGCAGGTGTTTGGATAGGCTCAGACGAACCACCAGCGGCGATAAATGTGACCGCCGTCATGGTCGTAATTGGAGTTGAGCTTGCCGTGGGCCACCTTCTTGGAGTGCGCGGTGACGAAGTCGTTGAACATCAAGACGATGATGCCGCCGTCGTCATGCAGTATCTGCTGCATCTCGGCATACATCGCCGCGCGCTTGGCCTCATCGGTCTCGGCGCGGGCCTTGGAAAGAAGCTCATCGAAGCGGGCGTTCTTCCAGAAGGTGTCGTTCCAGTCGGCACCGCCCTTGTAGGCCGTGGTCATCATCCAGTCGACGGTCGGCCGGCCGCCCCAGTAGGACAGGCACCAGGGCTTCTTCATCCACACGTTCGACCAGTAGCCGTCAGAAGGCTCGCGGATCACGTTGATGTCGATGCCGGCCTTCTTCGCCGACTGCTGCATGAGGACCGCGGCATCGACGGCACCGGGAAACGCGGCATCCGATGCCGACAAGTCGATCTTGAGCGACGTGAGCCCCGCCTTCTTGAGGTGAAACTTCACCTTGTCGGGATCATATTTGTGGATCGGTTTGGGGTTGGAGGCAAACTTGATGCTCGGCGCCATGGGATCGTCATTGCCGGCCTTGCCGTGGCCGAACAGGATCTTCTTCACCAGTTCCTCGCGGTTGAAGCAATATTTCACCGCGTTGCGCACATTCGGATCGTCGAATGGTGCGATCGTCACGTTCATCGGCGCCACGTAGTGGGCAAAGCCGGTGACAGAGTCGATCTTGAGACCGGTATTGCGCTGCAACAGCCCAAGAGTCTTGAGATCGGGCCGGTCCATGAAATGCACGTCGCCGGAATTGAGGGCGTTCTGGCGCGCCACGACGTCTGCGATGGTCAGCATTTCCACGTTGTCGAAATACGACGTGCCCCAATAGTTGGGGTTGCGCTTAGAGCGTGTTTGAAAAGTGCGTGTGTCACGGCCAGCGCCTGATAAGTGTCGCGGTGGCGGCGATGATGATGAGGGTCTCAGCGACGGCGGTGAGTTGTTCGTAGTCGCGCGCGAAGCGACG
>Ga0315556_1001061_pt1 | contig 16904 bp, 14 predicted proteins | sample SalMarSW160310MG_FD_202112 | JGI IMG/M metagenome (GOLD analysis project Ga0315556, IMG submission 202112) | Salt marsh sediment microbial communities from the Plum Island Ecosystem LTER, Massachusetts, United States - Salt Marsh Sediment SW1603-10 ...
ACTTCCCGCACCACTGCCGCCAGCACCTTGGCCACTTCGGACGCCTCGCCGGTGACCGAATCTCCCAGTATCACCGGCGTGACACCCGCCGCGCGGAACGTCGCAGCCGCGGCCTCCAGCGAGCGGTGGGCAGTCGCGACGAGACGGTTGTCGACACGCCCGAACACCGGGTCCCCCGGCTTGGGAGTCTCCGCGATGCGGCCGGCCACGCCGTCTTCGAGGCGAGCGCGCACCGCCGGTGGCGGCGTGACGCGGTAGCGCGCCAGGACGTCGAGGGCGTCGCGAAAGGTGGTGGGATCCGGCGCGCAGGGTCCGGAAGCGATGTGGGTGGGATCGTCGCCCGTGACGTCGGAAATGATGAGCGCGACCACCTCCGCCCTGCTCGCGGCGGCGAGCCGTCCGCCCTGAATCGCGGAAAGGTGCTTGCGGACCGTATTGATTTCCTGAATGGCCGCACCGCAGCGCAGCAGTTGCCTCGTCACCGCCTTGAGGTCGGCCATCGAGACTTGGGCAGCCGGCAGCGAAAGCAGGCTCGAGCCGCCGCCGGAGAGCAGCGCAATCAACAGATCGTCCTCGGTGAGCGCGGACGCGCGCTGAAAGATCTCCCGAGCCCCGCTCTCGCCCGCTTCGTCGGGCACCGGATGCCCGGCTTCCACGACCCGGATGCGCGACGTCGGCAGCGCGTGCTGATAGCGCGTCAGGACGATGCCTTCGAGCGGGGCACCGGCCGGCCACCCACGCTCGACGGCCACGGCCATGGAGGCCGCAGCTTTGCCCGCGCCGACGACCAGTGTCCGGCCGCGCGGAGGGGGCGGCAGATGCGGGCCCAACACGGCGAGCGGATCGGCCGCTGCAACCGCAGCGCGAAAGCTTTCCTCGAGCAAGCTGCGCATGCGATGGCGCGGGCGCAGCTCAGCCGAAACTCTCTCGCGCCGCGTCCCGACCCAGCCCGTACAGCTTGGGATAGAACTCTCGAAAGGCCTTCTGGATCTCGGCCGCCGGCACGTCGGCGAAGTTGCCGCGGTCGCGCACGTATTCCATGTGGCGGCGCGCGTCCTGGTCGTAGGGATGGAAGATCGAATCGTTGCGGCCGTCGAATTCGAGCGGCTTGACGCGGAACTTCGTGCACAGGGCGAGGTTGAACGCCGGCGTCGCCTTGACCCACTTGCCCTCGAGAAAGAGCTCGGTGTAGCCGTGGTAGACGAACAGATCGCTGCCGATGTACTCGAGCAGGCGCGGCGTCGAGAGATGATTCCTCACATCCGCAAACCCCACCCGCGCCGGAATGCCTTCGGCGCGCGCGCACGCCGCGAGAAGCGCCGCCTTGCCGACGCAGAATCCTTCTCCGGCCTCGAGGCAGCTGCTCGCGCGATAGGCCGAATCGGCGGTGAAGTCGAGAAACGGGTTGTAGCGGATGCCGTCGCGCACCGCATAGTAAAGAGAAACGGCCCGCTCGAGCTCGGTGGACCCTCGCGCGTGCTCGCGCGCGAAGGCGGCGACGGCAGGATGGTCGCTATCGATGTAGACCCCGGGTTGAAGGTAGCTTTCTGCCGCGCCCATCAGCGATCGAGCTTCATCATGCGCTTGGTGCCCGTAAACAGGGCACTCGCGGGATTGGCGAGCTCGCTGATCACCGAGAAGTGATGGTGCCCGGGCATCGCGATGTCCCCGGAGACCGCGGATTTCCAGCGCTGCGCCAGAAGCGCGTTCTGGCGCTTGAATTCCGGGCTCTCCAGGCCGCCGACGCAGGTAAAGACCGGTGCGCGCGTCGCCGGCGGGAGAAACGCGGGCGAGACCCTGAGGGCGGAGTCTTCGTCAAGGCGCAGGTCCGCGCTCAGGAAGTCGATTCCCACCAGCGGGCGCAAGTCGTAGATCCCGCTCACGGCGAGCCCGCCTTTGAAAAGGTCTTTCGGCAATCGCGCGTCGTACACCGGCCACAAGGCCGCCATCATCATCGCCGCAAGGTGCGCGCCCGCCGACCACCCGCTGACGAACAGCCGGTCTTCGTCCATGCCGTACTCTTCCGCGTGGCGGTATAGCCAGGCGGACGCGCGCAGCATCTGGCGAACGATTTCGGCGATCGAGACGCCCGGACACAGGTCGTAGTTCACCAGCACCAGCGACACGCCGGCGTCGACCCAGGCGGGGGCGAGATAGGCGAAATCACGCTTGTCGAGGGAGCGCCAGTAACCGCCGTGGATGTACATCAGCACGGAGCCGTCGCCTTTCCTGGCGGGAAAGATATCGAGCTTTTCCCCGGGCGCCGGACCGTACTCGCGGTCGAGGTAGCAGGTCATGGTCGCGCGCGCTCGTGCCGAGCCTTCGGCCCAGCGCGCGAAGTACTGCTCGTGGTCGGGGACCAGCTCGCGGTTGTTGTAGTCGCCGCTGAGGGTGTCGTGGCCGCTCATGCCCGCATCTCACGCCAGAGGCCGAGCGCAGTCTGCGCGGGCCGGTCGGAATACGAGAACAGGACGCACTCGTCGTCGCTCTGGAAGCTCACCGGATGCCAGCTCGGGACCACCATAGTGTCGCGCGGCTCGAACGAAAAAACCTGGTCGCCGATTTTCGCCTTGCCCTTGCCTTCCACTACCGAGTAGACGGTCGCGTCGGTCGAGCGGTACGGGTCGGACTTGAAGCCCTTGGGCAGCAATTGGATGAAGCTGCCGATGGTCGGCATCGCGAGCGCACCGCTGAGCGGGTTGATGAACTGCATTTTCCAGCCGTGACAGCCATTCGGGTCGCCGTTCCTCGACAGCGCGTGGAGCGTTTCACGGCTGCGCGAGTACGGGTAATTGAAGATCGGCGATGTCTTCGAGGCTGGCAGCGGTCCCATCGGAACCATGTTGTTGCCGTAACGCACGCTGGAGTCGCCCTCGGCCCGCTTCACTGGTTGCACGTCCTCCGGGTAGGTTTCCATGAACCCCGCGTCGAACATCCGCACGATGTGAATGTCCAGGCCGTCCATCCAGACGACCGGCTCGTCGCCCGGATTGCCGTGGTCGTGCCAGGTCCAGGGCGGCGTGATGATGAAGTCACCCGGATGCATGGTCGTGCGCTCGCCGTCGACCGCGGTGTAGGCGCCCGCGCCTTCGACGATGAAGCGCAAAGCCGATTGGGTATGTCGGTGGCTGGGTGCGACCTCGCCGGGCAGGATCAGCTGCAAGCCGCAAAACAGGCTGCGGGTGATCGCGGACTGTCCGCGCAGACCGGGGTTTTCCAGGATCAGGACCCGCCGGATCGCCTCTTTCGCGGTGATGACCTCGCCCGATTCCATGATGAAGGGGCGGATTTCGCGGTATTTCCACAGCGCCGGAACGCAGGGGGTTTGCGGCTGCGGCGGGACGAGGTTGTGCAAGACCTCCCACAGCGGCGCGAGGTTGTCAGGGGCCATGCGCCGATACAGATCTGCGCGCTCGCCGCCGGGCGCCGGAGGCGCTCCGGGCTTGAGGACCGAAGCCATCACATGCTCCTGGGTTCGAGAACGTGCATTTTCTCCGGTATGGCCGGCCACCGCAACGCGCAGCGGCGAAAACACCCCGCTCAGGCCGGCTGCAGCCACGCGATCAGAGTCCGGCGCAGGGCGTACTTGAGCCGATCCCAGCGCGAGGGGTTCTGCACGATCTCGGCGCGAAAGAACGACGGACACAACACTGCGGCGTGGGCCACCTCTCCGCACAGGCCGCAGCCCACGCAGGCATTGTTGACGTGCGCCACGGGGTCGACCTTGAGCGGGTCGGACGCGTCCTTCACGGTCAGCGAGGGGCAGCCCGAGAGGCGGATGCAGGAATGATCCCCCGAGCATACGTCCTCGTCGACCCCGAAGCGGGTCCTGAGGACGCGCTTGCCGGCCTTCAGCGCCGCCGCATTCAGGGGACGCAGGCGACGCTGGCGCTCGAGCTGGCACTCGCCCTCGGCGACGATGACCTTGAGCCCCGGCTGCTCGGTGGTCATGGCTTCCTTGAGAACTTTGGAAACCGCGCCGACGTGATAGTTGTGCACCGTCCTCATCCAGCCCACCCCCAGGCCCCGCAAGGTGTTTTCGATGGTTCGGTCCGCGGGCTTGGAGATCACGTCCTGCGTGCCCGTCGCCGAGGTGTAGCCGTTCTTCATCACCACCAGCACCGCATCGCCCTTGTTCAGCAGGTTCGAGGTCACGCCCGACAGCAGGCCGTTGTGCCAGAACCCGCCGTCGCCCATGATCGCGATCGGGCGCCGAGCCATCATGGGGCCGACCCCGGCGCTCGAGGCAAGGCCCATGCCGTAGCCGAGGATCGAGTTGCCGATCGAGAACGGCTCGAACGTCGCGAAGGAGTGGCAGCCGATATCGGCGGAAATGTGCGGCCGACCCACCTCGCGTTCGGCGAGCTTGATCGCGGCGAAAACCGGCCGTTCCGGACAGCCGATGCAGAATCCCGGCGGACGGGGCGGAAGCGGGACGCCGAGCAGCTCCGCCGCGCGTTGCCGCGCTGCCTCGGCGTTCTCGAGCCAGCCCTTGCCGGCCGATACGTCCACCTGCGGCGCATGCTGCGCGAGCAGCGCCGAAATGCCGCGAACCAGGATTTCGGCGCCGTACTCGCCGGCCATCTGCAGCAGGTCCTTGCCGTGCAGGCGCGTCTGCAGGTCGGCGCGGCGCAGGATCGTGGCGATGTCCTGCTCGATGAATTCGGGCTGACCCTCTTCGACCACCAGCACCGCGCGCTTGCCGGCGCAGAACGCGGTGATCTCCTCGGGCACGAGCGGGTAGACGACGTTGAGCGCGAGGATCGGGATACGGCTGTTCCCGAAATCGTCCGCCAGGCCGGCCAGGCGCAGCGCGCGCAGCAGGTTGTTGTAAAGGCCGCCCTGCACGACGAGGCCGACCTCGTTCTGCTCGCCTTCGAACACCTCGTTCAGCCCGTGCGCGTGCACGAACCGGCGCGCCGCCGGCAGGCGCACGTCGCTCTTGAGCTTCTCGTGCTTGAAGGTGGCGGGAGGATGCGAAATCCGGTCGTAATTGAACTGGGCGGCCTGCTCGAGCCGATGGCGGGTCGAGATCGCAGGCGCCCGGTTGTCGCTCGCAACGAAGGACCCGTGCAGGTGGCAGGCGCGGATGCGAAGCTCCAGCATCACCGGCGTGTTGGACGCTTCCGAGAGCTCGAAACCCTTCTCCACCATCTTGACGATGGTCGGCAGGTTCGGCCGCGGGTCGAGCAGGCAGAGCGACGACTTGAGCGCGATCGCGTGGGTTCGCTCCTGCGCAACGCTCGCGCCTTCGCCGTAGTCCTCGCCGATGACGATCAGCGCGCCGCCCACGACGCCGGCGCTGGAGAGATAGCTGAGCGCGTCGGAAGCGACGTTGGTGCCGACGATGGACTTCCAGGTGACGGCGCCGCGAGCCGGATAGTTGATCGAGGCGCCGAGCATCGCCGCGGCCGCGGCCTCGTTGGTGCAGGCTTCGACGTGAACGCCCAGCGTGTCCAGGTATTCGCGCGCCTGGACCATGACGTCGAGCAGGTGCGATACCGGCGCGCCCTGATAGCCACCGACGTAGGAGACGCCCGACTGCAGCAGCGCCTTGGTGACCGCGAGAATGCCTTCCCCGCGGAAGCTCTCCCCCGCACCGAGCTTGAGCAGCTCGATCTCCTGGTTGAAATGGCGCTCCATGCTCAGCCCGCCTTCTGCGTGGCCGCGGCGCGGCGCGCGAACCGAATCGGCTTGGCCTCGGGCGGACGCGGCGCAATCCCGTGCTCGGCGAGAGCGCTGTCGAGCTTGCGCCCTTCCGCGTCCGCGAGCGCGGCTTGGCGCGCGTTGCGGATCGCCGCCGTGCGCGCGGCAGCATCGGGCAGCGCGTCGCCCTCGACGAGCGTGTCCATGATGCGCAGGAAGTTGTTCCTGCCGCGCTGGTGCGTCTCGCCGTAACCCTTGATAAGTCTTCCGCAGAGCGCGATTTCCAGCGCGAGAGCGGGCGCCGGCGCCGCACCGCGAATCGCCGCCAGCCAGCGCTCGATCAGGGCCTGCTCGTCGCCGTAGCGTGCGCCGAGGCGGCGCAAGGGGCGCAGCCACGCCAGCGAGCGCAGCATCAGGAAGCCGGTGGCGCTGGTGGTTCTGACCTGCATGCCGAAGTTGAGTCGCTGAGCGAGGCCGCGTCTGCGGGCCCACTGCAGCAGCCTGCGGGAGAGTCCGCGCGGCAGCAGCGCCGCGACTTCTTCCAGTCCGGGCTTGAGGAATTCGACGATGTGCAGCGGCTCGTCGGGGGCTGCCTGAACCTCCTTTCGCACCCTCTCGAATCGGCTGCGGCGCGACTTGAGGTCGGCGACCCGAATCACGTCCTCGTAGCACATCCAGAGCGCGAGGAAGCGGCCGGTCTCATTGGTGAGCCGGTAGCCGTCGATGCCCCGGCCTGTCTCGCGCTCGAGTCTCGCCACCGGCTCGAGGCGGTCCAGATAGAGCTTCGCATAGCCCAGGTCCTGATAGCCGGCGCAGCGCGCCGCGCCTTCCTCCAGAATGGCGTGGGTTTCGGCCGGAAAGGCACTGCGTACACGCTCGAGTGGCTGCGCGCCCTGGCGTTTCGTCTCCGCCGGGCCGAGCGCCTGCGGCTCTCCCGCGGCATGGGCGTAGGCGGCGGCGAAGCCGCGCAGGCTCGCCTCGGCGCCCTTGCCGGAGGCCCGAATCGCAGCTTCGCAGGCCATGCGCGACAAGGGCAGCGCGCCGGAGCCTGCCAGCGCGCCGAACAGGGTCGCACTGATCACGGTTCCCGCGTCGCTCGCCAGCTTCTGCAGGTCGAGCAGCAGCGCCCGCCTGGCCAGCGTCTGCGCGGCCTTCACGAGGCGTTCGGCGTCGATTCGGCCGTCGCCCATCGCCATCTTTTCCACCGTCGTGTAGATGCGATGGGTCGAAGCGATCAGGGTGGTGCGATCCGGGGTGACGTAGCCGTTCTGCAGCGCGCGCGCGGCCTCGAGCAGCTCGGAGGCAACCATCACGTCGACATAGCCCGGCGCCGGCGCGAGCGTCATGACAGGCCGCCGCCCGCCGAGCTCGGCGGCCTTGGCGGGGTAGATCTCGACATAGTAGGTCGTCGCGCCGGTGCGCTGGGCCACTCCCGGGATCGAGGTGCTCTGCACCGGGTAGCCTTCCGCGGCGGCCGCGGAATGGACCCAGTCGGCGAGCACGCCGCCGCCTTCGCCGCCCAGGGCGGCGATCAAGAGGGTGACGGGGCGTTCCGGGAGGTTCATGCGCGGCTCCGAGCGGGCAAGGCTACGGAGCCCGAGTGTTATTTGTCAAATCAATGTAATACATGATATGAATCACGGTTGTGAATGTAGCGGATCTCGATCTCAACCTGCTGCGCGTGCTCGACGCGGTGCTGCGCGAGCGCAACGTGACCGCCGCCGCGAGCCGGCTCGGACTGACGCAGCCGGCGGTGTCGAACGCGCTGGCGCGGCTGCGCGCGGCTTTCGGCGATGCACTGTTCGTGCGCACGCCCGCGGGCATGGCGCCGACGCCGTTCGCGCGCGACCTGGACGATCCGGTGCGCGAGGCGCTCGCCCTGATCGAGTCGGCGCTGGCGCACGGCCGCGGCTTCGATCCCGCGACGTCCAAACGCGCTTTCCGCTTCCATATGTCGGACCTGGGCGAGATCTCGTTTCTGCCGCGGCTGGTCGAGCACGTGCGCGGGCTCGCGCCCGGGGTCTACCTGGAGGCGCTGGGGCTGCCGCTGGAAGCGATCGACGAGGGGCTCGCCGGCGGTGCGCTCGACATTGCGGTCGGCTTCCTGCCCGGGCTCGCCGGGCAGGTGCGGCGCCGGCGCTTGTTCCGCGATCCCTACGTCTGCCTGATGCGCAGCGACCACCCGCGTATCGGCAACCGCCTGACGCGCAAGCAGTTCCTCGAAGCCTCGCACGCGCTGGTGTCCTCGACCGGCAGCGGGCATCGCGTCATCGAGGAGGCGCTCGAGCGCAACGGGGTGACGCGCCGCATCGCGCTGCGCGTGCCGCACTTCACCGTGGTGCCGATGGTGCTCTCGCGCACCGATTTGCTGCTCACGCTGCCGAGCCAGGTGGCGCGCGCCTACGAGGCCGATGGCCGATTCAAGTCCCTGCCGGTGCCCTTGCCGATCCCGCCCGCCGAGGTGGCAGTGCACTGGCACGAGCGCTTCGAGCGCGATGCCGGCAACCGCTGGCTACGCGAATTGATGGTCGACCTATTCGCGCAGTAGCGGCCGGCTGCGGCGCACGAAAGGGGTCAGGGCGAGCGGCGCGAAGTACATCGGGATCTGGGCGATGCCGACGTAAAGGGAGAACGCCGCGCCGGCGCTGCCCGCAGTGATCGCCAGCATCAGGCCCATGTTGCGGTTGCCGCTGAGCAGCGCCGCCCCATAGGCCGCGGCGATCCCCGCGCGCCGGAACAGCGCGAAGCCCGCGAGATGAAGCAGCGCGGTCGCGGCGCAGGCCGCGAGCAGGAGGGTGCCGATGTAGACCGGGTCGCGCAGCAGGCGCGTGGTGACGCCGTCCATGACCGCGATCGCGAACACCACCAGCAGGAGCACGTTTGCACCCGCGAGCACGTCGTCGTGGCGCGCCAGGCGCGCCGCGCCGACGGCGCGCCGGATCGCCCAGGCAAGCACGAACGGCGTCGCCACGAGCAGCGTCACCCTCACGAAGAACGCCCCCAGGTCGACGCTCAACCCCGCCTCGGGGAGCAGCCAGCCAACGAGCGGTGTCAGCGTCAGCGGCAGGAGCAGGGTCGCTGCGACGGTGCCCAGCACCGCGAGCACGCCGTCGAGGCCCAGGATCAGCGCGAACACCGCCGCCGAGCCGATCGGCGGCGCGGCCGCCTGCAGGACGAGCACGAGCCGAAGATCGGGCGGCAGCCCGGCGAGCGCCGTGCCGAGCCAGACCACGAGCGGCGAGGCGACCAGCTGCCAGAGCGCAATGGCCCCCGGCAGCGCCGGGCGCCGCAGCCCCTCGGCGAGGCGGTTCCAGTCCAGGCGCAGCAGCGCCGCGGTGAGGGTGCCGATCACCGCCGGCGTCAGCAGCGGGCGCAGCAGCGCCGCGAGATCGGGCAGGGCGACGCCGACGAAAACGCCCGCGGGCAGCGCCCAGCGCGCGTGACGGCCGAGAAATCCGAGAAGGACTCGCAATTCGAAATGGGGCCGAAGCAAATCGCTAGCATGCCCGAGGCTGCGCTTCGCCGCTCGGCTAGAATCGCAGGCATGGCCAAGGACACCAAGGGCGGGCTGGCGCGCGGCCTGACCAATTACGGCGACGCGGGGTTTTCGCTCTACCTGCGCCGCTCCTTCGCGAAGAGCATGGGCTACTCGGGCGAGATGCTCGCCCGCCCGACGGTCGGCATCGCGGACTCGAGGAGCGGCTACAACAACTGCCATCGCCATTTCCCCGAGCTGATCGAGGCGGTCAAGCGCGGGGTGCTCGCCGCGGGCGGGCTGCCGCTCGATTTCCCCACGGTGTCGCTGGGCGAGGTGTTCCTCTCGCCCACCTCGATGATGTTCAGGAACCTGATGGCGATGGACACCGAGGAGATGGTGCGCGCCCAGCCGATGGACGCGGTGGTGCTCGTGGGCGGCTGCGACAAGACCGTACCCGCGCAGCTGATGGGCGCGGCCTCGGCCGACCGGCCGGCGGTGCAGCTGCTCGCCGGGCCGATGATGCCGACCTCGTTCCGCGGCGAGCGCCTCGGCGCCTGCACCGACTGCCGCCGCTTCTGGGCCATGCACCGCGCCGGGACGGTTGACGCGCGCGGAATCGAGGAAGTGGAAGGCAATCTCGCCACCACCGCCGGCACCTGTGCGGTGATGGGCACCGCCTCGACCATGGCCGCGCTCGCCGAGGCTCTGGGCATGGCGCTGCCGGGAACCGCCGCGATCCCCGCCGTGCACGCCGACCGCCTGCGCGCGGCGGAGGCGAGCGGACGGCGCGCGGTCGAGCTCGCGCGCCAGCCGATCCTGCCTTCGCAGGTGATCACCGAGAAGTCGATCGAGAACGCGCTGCGCGTGCTGCTGGCGATCGGCGGCTCGACCAACGCGATCGTGCACCTCACCGCGATCGCCGGCCGGGTCGGAGTCAGGATCGATCTGAACAAGCTGAACGCCCTGTCCGACGCCACCCCGGTGCTGATCGACTTGAAGCCCACCGGGCAGCACTACATGTCCGACCTGCATTTCGCGGGCGGGCTCGGCGCCGTGCTGAGGGAGCTCAAGCCGCTGCTCCACCTCGATTGCATGACGGTCGCGGGCGAGACGCTCGGCGAGCGGCTCGAGCGCGAAGAGCAGGCTGGCGCGCCCTGGGTCGACCGCGCGGTGGTCAAGCCCTTCGCCGAGCCTTTGGCGAAGGAGGGCGGCCTGGTGGCGCTGTTCGGCTCGCTGGCGCCGAACGGCGCGATCCTGAAACGCTCGGCGGCCGATCCGAAGCTGTTCGAGAAGGAGGGCCGCGCGGTGGTGTTCGGCTCGCTCGACGACCTCGCCGCGCGCATCGACGCGCCGGAGCTGGATGTCACCGCGGACGACTTCCTGGTGCTGCAGAACGCCGGCCCGAAGAGCGGCTACGCGATGCCCGAGGCCGGCTACCTTCCCATCCCTGCCAAGCTCGCGCGCGCCGGGGTCAAGGACATGGTCAGGATCTCGGACGCGCGCATGAGCGGCACCGCCTACGGCACGATCGTGCTGCACGTCTCGCCGGAAGCCGCGGTCGGCGGGCCGCTCGCCCTGGTGCGCGACGGCGACCGCATCCGCATCTCGGTCAAGGAGCGGCGCATCGACCTGCTGGTGGCGGAGGACGAGCTCGCACGCCGGCGCAGCGCGTGGACCGCCCCGGCGGCGCCGCCCGCGCGCGGCTACGCGAAGCTCTACATGGACCACGTGCTCCAGGCCGAGCACGGCTGCGACTTCGACTTCCTGCGCAAGGCCTAGCGCAAGCGAGGGCGAATGGACCGCTTCGCGCACTACGACTGGCCGTTCCTGGAGGAGCGCCATGCGACGCTCGCGCGCGAGGCCGATGCCTGGGCCGCGCAGCATCTGGCGCACGCGCACGATCCGGACGCGGACGCCGTGTGCCGGCGGCTGGTGCGAGAGCTGGGCGAGGCGGGGTTCCTGAATTACTGCGCGCCCGGAACCGATCACTTCGACGTGCGCTCGATCGCCGTGCTGCGCGAGGTGCTCGCCTATCACGCCGGGCTGGCGGACTTCGCTTTCGTGATGCAGGGCCTGGGCAGCGGTCCGATCGCGCTCGCCGGCAGCGGTTCGCAGCGCGAGCGCTACCTGGCGCCCGTGGCCGAAGGAAAGGCGATCTCCGCCTTTGCCCTCTCCGAGCCCGACGCCGGTTCCGACGTCGCCGCGCTTTCGACCACCGCGCGCCGCGACGGCAAGGATTGGGTGCTCGACGGCACCAAGACCTGGATCTCGAACGGCGGCATCGCGGACTTCTACGTCGTCTTCGCCAAGACCGACGCCGCGGCCGGCACGCGCGGCATCTCGGCGTTCATCGTCGAGGCCGACGCGCCCGGGCTGGACGCGAGCGAGCGCATCGACATCGTCGCGCCGCATCCGATGGCGACCGTGCGCCTGAAGGGCTGCCGCGTGCCCGCCGACGCCCTGGTCGGCGCGGCCGGCGAGGGGTTCAAGCTGGCGATGCGCAACCTGGACGTGTTCCGCACCACCGTCGCCGCGGCGGCGCTCGGCTTCGCTCGCCGCGCGCTCGACGAGGCGCTCGCGCGCGCCCGCAACCGCAGGATGTTCGGCCAGACCCTGGCCCAGTTCCAGCTCACGCAGGCGAAGCTGGCCGACATGGCGACCGGGATCGAGGCTGCCGCGCTGCTCACCTACCGCTCGGCCTGGGTGCGCGACGTCCACGGCAGGCGGGTAACGAGCGAGGCCGCGATGGCCAAGATGCATGCGACCGAGACGGCGCAGCGGGTGGTCGACGAGGCGGTGCAGATCTGCGGCGGGCTGGGCGTGACGCGCGGCCACCCGGTCGAGCTGCTCTACCGCGAGGTGCGCGCGCTGCGCATCTACGAGGGCGCGACCGAGGTGCAGAAGCTGATCATTGCCCGCGAGCTCCTGAAGTGAGGGCAGCGCTACGCAAGCGCTGCGCCTGGGCAAGGAATCCCCTTTCCATTGCCTACCACGACCGCGAATGGGGCGTGCCGGTGCGCGACGACCGCAAGCTGTTCGAATTCCTGGTCCTCGAAGGGGCGCAGGCGGGGCTGTCGTGGGACACGATCCTGCGCAAGCGCGAGCGCTATCGCGAAGTGTTCGACGGCTTCGACTCGGAGAAGGTCGCCCGTTACGGGGCGAGAAAGAAGGCTCAGCTCCTGGCCGATCCGGGGATCGTGCGCAACCGCGCCAAGATCGAGGCGGCGGTGGGTAACGCGCGCGCGTTCCTCGCGGTGCGCGAGGAGTTCGGCAGCTTCGCGCGATACGCCTGGGGTTATGTCGGCGGCAGGCCGATCAGGAACCGCCGTCCGCGCGGCGCGCCGGCCCCGACGCACAGCGCGGAGTCGGACGCGCTGTCGAAGGATCTCAAGCGGCGCGGCTTCAAGTTCGTGGGCACGACGATCGTGTATGCTTTCATGCAGGCGGTCGGCATGGTGGACGATCATACGGTCGAGTGCTTTCGCCGCCGCGCTTCAACGCGAAAATGAGAGTCGCTCTGCTTCTTGTCCTGCTGTTCGGCGTCAGCGGCGCGGCGCTTGCCTACGACGCGAACGGCGTCTCGCTCGGGGCGCCGGAAAGCGACGTCACCGATGCCTTTCCGAGCGCCCATTGCCAGCCCCTTGAGTGGAAGTCCGCCGCTGCGGACCGGCGCTGCGACGACGCGCGAATCGAATTCGCCGGTGTGCGAGCGCGCGTCACCTTCTACCTCAAGAACGGATCGGTGCAGGCCTTCAACGTGCGCTTCAACCCGAACGACCGCGAGCGGGTCGTGCGCTACCTGAAGTCGCGCTACGGCGAGCCGAAATCTGAGCGCACCGATACCTTCCGGCGCGAAGGCAAGCCCGAGCGGAAGGTGTACACGGTGCGCTGGGAAAGCGGGCGCGACAAGGCGCTGCTGTCGGTGCAGCTTGGCCGCAGGCGGGCGCAGCTCGAGGTGTCGCGCGGGAATTTCGAGCAGGAGATCTACAGGGTGCGGTAGCCATGTTCGAGTCGGCAGAGCTGGGACACAAGCTGTCCAAGGGAGAGTACAAGCGCATCGAGCCGAGGCTTCGCGTCGACTTGCTGGAGGCCCAGTTCCGCCTCTCCCAGCTCGGCAAGTTCCCGGTCATCCTGCTCATTTCCGGCGTGCGCGGCGCGGGCAAGGGAGAGACGGTCAACCTCTTCAACGAGTGGATGGATCCACGCCACATCCACACGCACGCCTTCGACGTTCCGTCGGACGAAGAGGCCGAGCGGCCGCCGATGTGGCGCTACTGGCGCGCCCTCCCGCCCAAGGGCAAGATCGGGATCCTTTTCGGATCCTGGTACACGGATCCGATCATCGACCGGGTGTTCAGGCGCGCCAAGTCCAAGGATCTGCTGCGCTCGATCGAGGAAATCAACCGATTCGAGAAGATGCTTGCAGACGACGGGGCGCTGGTCCTGAAATTCTGGTTCCATCTGTCGAAGAAAGCGCAGCGCAAGCGCCTCAAGGCGCTCGAATCCGATCCCGAGACCCGCTGGCGCATCACGCCGCGCGACTGGGAATTCTTCAAGGCCTACGACCGCTTCTACCAGGTGAGCGAGAACACCCTGCGCGAGACGAGCACCGCCTGGGCGCCGTGGATCGTGATCGAAGGGTCGGACCCCGAGTACCGCGCCGTGACGGCGGGCAGGGAGCTGCTGGAGGCGATGAACAAGCGCCTCTCGGCTCCGCCGGAGCGCCGCCGCAAGAAGAGCGACGCGGCGCCGCTGGTGCAGCCGGTCGACAAGCTGCACATCCTCGATCGCCTCGACCTGTCGCAGACCCTGGCGAAGAGGCGTTATCAGAAGGAACTGGGGGAACTCCAGGGCGAGCTCGCGAAGCTGACGCGGCACCGGAAGTTTCGCGAGCACACTGTGGTGCTGGTGTTCGAGGGCATGGACGCGGCGGGCAAGGGAGGTGCGATCCGCCGCATCACCGGGGCGATCGACGCGCGCCTCTACCACACGATTCCGATCGCCGCGCCCACCGACGAAGAGCGCGCGCAGCCTTATCTGTGGCGCTTCTGGCGTCACCTTCCGCGCAGGGGCCGTTTCGTGATCTACGACCGCAGCTGGTACGGGCGGGTGCTGGTCGAGCGCGTGGAGGGCTTCGCCGACGAAGCGGACTGGTTGCGCGCGTATTCGGAAATCAACGACTTCGAGGAGCAGCTCGTTCGCAGCGGCGCGATCGTCGCCAAGTTCTGGCTCCAGATCTCGAAGGAAGAGCAGTACCGGCGCTTCAAGGAGCGCGAGAAGACGCGCTTCAAGCAGTTCAAGATCACGCCCGAGGACTGGCGCAACCGCGAGAAGTGGAACGCCTACCAGGTCGCGGCGGCGGACATGATCGAGCGCACCAGCACCGGGCATGCGCCGTGGACCCTGATCGGCTCGAACGACAAGTACCACGCGCGAGTCGACATTCTGAAGACTCTCACGCGCGCGCTGCGTGCTCGGCTGAAGGCCTGATCAGGGCCAGACCCAGGGCCGCCGCGCGCGGTCGGCCGCCTGCCAGGCGGAAATTTCGGCCTCGCGTGTGAGCGTCATCCCGATCGCATCCAGGCCCTCGAGCAGCGCCTTCTTGCGCAAGGGATCGATGTCGAAGCGGTGGCTCGTGCCGTCGGGCCCGATGACCGCCTGCACGGGAAGATCGACCTTGATTCGGACCGGCGCCGTCGCTCCGCCGAGCGTCTCGAGCAACGCCTCGACCGCCGGCGCGGGCAGCCGGATCGCAAGCACGCCGTTCTGGAAGCAGTTGCCGTAGAAGATTTCGCCGAAGGAGGGCGCGATCACGCAGCGAAACCCCATGCCGGCGATCGCCCAGACGGCCATCTCGCGCGAGCTGCCGCAGCCGAAGTTCTCCGCCGCAACCAGGATCCTCGCGTCGCGGAACGGCGCGCGGTTGAGGGGAAACTCGGGGTTCTCGCTACCGTCGGCGCGGTAGCGCGCCATCTCGAAGGCCCAGCGCCCCATTTCCGCGCGAGGGGTGCGCACGCAGCGCTCGATACGGATGATCATGTCGGTGTCGACATCGGGGGTCGGCAGCGCCGCCGCGGTCGCGTCGAGGACGGTGAATTTTTCCATGGCTAGGCGAGAAAGTCCCGCACGTCCGCGATCTCGCCCGCGAGCGCGCAGGCCGCCGCGGTGGCGGGGCTGGCGAGGTGGGTGCGGGCGCGCGGCCCCTGGCGGCCGACGAAGTTGCGGTTGGAGGTCGAGACGCAGCGCGCCTCGGGCTCGACCAGCTCGCCGTTCGCGCCGACGCACAGCGAGCAGCCCGGCTCGCGCCATTCGAATCCCGCAGCGAGGAACACCTCGTCGAGCCCTTCGGCTTCCGCGGCGCGCTTGACGCCGACCGAGCCGGGCACGACCCAGGCCCGCACGTGCGCCGCGACCTTGCGCCCGCGAGCGACCTCCGCCGCGGCGCGCAGGTCGGGAAGGCGGGAGTTGGTGCACGAGCCGATGAAGACCCGATCGATACGCGTGCCGGCGAGCGGCCGGCCGGCGGCGAGCCCCATGTACTCGAGCGCTTCCGGTTTGGACGCCGGGATCGTCGCGTCGACCGCGATCGTGTCTTCGGGGCTCGTGCCCCAGGTGATCTGCGGCGCGAGACCGCTTGCGTCGAGCTCGACCTCGCGGTCGAAGCTGGCATCCGGATCGGAGGCAAGAGTCTTCCACCACGCGAGCGCCGCGCCCCACTGCGCGCCGCGGGGCGCGAAGCGCCGGCCCTTCAGCCAGGCGTAGGTGCTCTCGTCCGGCGCGACCATGCCCACCTTGGCGCCGAGCTCGATCGACAGGTTGCAGAGCGTCAGGCGGCCCTCCATCCCCAGCGCGCGCACCGCGCTGCCGGCGTATTCCAGCGCATAGCCGACTCCGCCCGCCATGCCGACCTCGCCGATCAAGGCCAGAATCAGGTCCTTCGCGTAGACGCCTTTCGGCAGCTCCCCTTCGAAGCGCGCCCGCATCGTCCTGGGCTTGCGCTGCTCGATGGTTTGGGTCGCGAGCACGTGCAGGATCTCGGAGGCGCCGATGCCGAAGCCGAGCGCGCCGAGCGCGCCGTTGGTGCAGGTGTGCGAATCGCCGCACACCACCAGAGAGCCCGGCTGGGTGATGCCGAGCTCGGGGCCGATCACGTGCACGATGCCCTGCTCGTCGCCGCCGACATCGAAGAGGCGAACGCCCGCCTTGCGCGACTCCAGCCGCAGCGAGTCGACGAGCACCTGGGCCCAGTCGTGCGCGCCGCCCGTTCTGCCCGGCGCCGACGAGATCACGTGATCCGCGGTGGCGAAGGTCAGCTCGGGATTGCGCACCGGAAGTCCGCGCTCGGAGACTTCGGCCAGCGCCTTGCCGCCGCCGAGATCGTGCAGCAGGTGCCGGTCGACGTGGAGCAGCGCAGTGCCGCCGCCGAGGTCGGCGATCACGTGCGCGTTCCAGACCTTGTCGAACAGGGTGAGCGCCATCAGCGCAGGAAGCTCCCGTCGGTCACGTCGATTACCGCCCCGTTGATCAGCACCGGCGCGTCGGTGGCGAGCCAGCGGATCACGTCGGCCACCTCCTCGGGCCTGCCGGCGCGCTTCGAATATACCGCCTTCATCAGCTGCTCGCGTCGCTCGGGCGCGGCGGCGCGGCGCAGCATGTCGGTCTCGATCGGTCCCGGCGCGACCGCGTTCACCTGTATGCCGTGCGGGCCGAGCGCCGCGGCGAAGCTGCGGGTGAAGCTCACGATCCCGGCCTTGCTCACCCCGTACCACAGGTCCTGGTG
>Ga0315556_1001062_pt1 | contig 16902 bp, 17 predicted proteins | sample SalMarSW160310MG_FD_202112 | JGI IMG/M metagenome (GOLD analysis project Ga0315556, IMG submission 202112) | Salt marsh sediment microbial communities from the Plum Island Ecosystem LTER, Massachusetts, United States - Salt Marsh Sediment SW1603-10 ...
CTGTGCCACATCCAGTTCGACGTGGTCGAAACCGATTTCTTTCTTCACGCCGTCGATTTCCTGCTGCGTGGGTACGTGCAGGGTGCCTTTGCGGAAGCCCCACAGATTGAACAGGGGCCCGACGGTGGGGTCGTAGCAGCCGTTGGAGCCGCGGTAGACCTTGCGCGCAATGACCAGCAGGTCGATGACCTGCGGCGGGAACGATTGCCAGTCCATGGAGCGGCTGCGGTTGAAGCGCTCGATGTCGGAATCGGGGCGGTAGTTGGAGATCTCGATGTCGATTTGCGCCAGCACGGTGGCGATATCGGCGCGCACCGCCATCTCGTCCACATGGTGATCGGCCCACCAGGTGATGTGGTAGGTGGTGCCCTCGGCGAAGTTGTCGATTTCGTGAAGGGCAGGCGGCTTGCTGCAGCCACTGATCAACAGCGCTGAGAGGATGGCGAGAAGGAATGCCGGAGCGTGTCTCATGATGCGGATGTGGCCCCGGCTACAGGATGGCTCAGTCCTCGTCCTCATCCTCGTCGCGTTCGCGCCGCGGCGTGGTCTTGGGGTCGGCGGTGATGGCGCGGTAGATCTCCACCCGGTCGCCGGGATTGACCGGCGCGTCCAGTTTGGTGAGCTTGCCGAAGATGCCGACCTTCTGGGTGCCGAGGTCGATCTCGGGGCAGCGCTGGAGCACGCCGGAGTGTTCGATCACGTCGGCCACCGTGCTGCCCTCCGGCACGTCGAGTTGCAGCCAGAGCTGCTGGACGGGTCCGCCGTAGGCGATGGCTACCTGCATGGGGAACTAACTCCTTTGCGACTCGAGACCTTGATGCCGGCTCACGCGTGGCCCGTGGCGCAGGCCGATTCCACGTCCGGGATGCTCTCCACCGCCTTGCGTTGCAGGCGGGCATCCAGGATGCGTTTGCCCGCCAACAGAAAGCCCAGCACCATGAAGCCGCCGGGCGGCAGGATCAGCAGCAGAAAGCCCTTGTAGTCGGGGATCACCGTGGTGTCCAGGAATGCGAAGCTGTTCCCCAGCAGGGCCTCGGCATGAGCGAACAGGGTACCGGAACCGAGGATCTCGCGCACCGCACCGAGGATTACCAATGCGAAAGTAAAGCCGGCCCCCATCATCAGCCCGTCGGTGGCCGAGGCCAGCACATTGTTGCGGGACGCGAAGGCCTCGGCCCGTCCGAGGATGGCGCAGTTGGTGACGATCAACGGAATGAACAGGCCGAGCACCTTGTGCAGTTCGTGCAGCCAGGCGTTCATGGCCATGTCCACCAGCGTGACGATGCCGGCGATGAGAAGCACGAACACGGCGATGCGGATCTCGGCGGTGATGATGCGGCGGAAGCTGGATACTACGGCGTTGGAGGCCACCAGCACCGCCATGGTGGCCAGCCCCATGCCCAGGCCGTTGGTGGCGGTGCTGGTCACCGCCAGGGTCGGGCACAGTGCCAGCATCTGGCCGAACACCACGTTCTTGTCCCACAGGCCGTCGCGGGTGATCTGGCCGTAGCTGGTCATGGGGTCTCTCCTTTCTTCGGCGCCGCGGCGGCGGTGCTGTTCAACAATTGGTTCCGGTGCCGGGAATAGAACTCCAGGCCCTCGTGTACGGCCTTGACCACTGCACGCGGGGTGATGGTGGCGCCGCTGAACTGATCGAAACGCCCGCCGTCCTTCTTTACGTGCCACTGCTTCTCCGGCGTGTTCGTAAGCGACAGTCCATTGAAGCTGAGGATCCATTTGGTCTTGCTGAGTTCGATGTTGTCGCCCAGACCGGGTGTCTCCGAATGGGAAATCACGCGCACGCCCAGGAGTTGGCCGTCGCGGTCGATGCCCAGCATCAGGTGGATGGCCCCGCCGTAACCCTGGCCCACCACCTGGAACGCCACCGCGGTGGTGCGTCCCTTTTTGGTGGCGAGAAATACCCGCACGTGATGGCCGCCGGCGTCGGCGACGTCCACGGTCTGCTTCAGCATGTCGTTGTCGTGCGCGGCGGAGGGGATCACCTGTTGCAGCGAGGCGCGTGTGTCCTCGGCATGACGCAGCGCGATGTCCCCGGCCGTGAACCGGTTACCTATGGCCAGGGCGCCGCTCGCCAGCAGCGCCACCGCGCCGAGCATGGCCGCGTGGAACACCAGGCGTTCGCGCCACGGCAGCTTCGACTGGACCGCCGCGTCGCTCATGGGCTCGTCTCTCTCTGCTGCGCCGTAGGTTCGATGGGGGCGCCGGCGCGGGTGCGTCCGTAGATGCGCGGTCGCACGTAGTGGTCGATGAGCGGCGTCAGCGCATTCATGAGCACAACGGCGAAGGCGACACCTTCCGGATACCCGCCCCAGGTGCGGATGATCCAGGTCAGGGCGCCGCAGCCGGCGCCGAAAATCCATTGGCCGCGTACGCTGCTGGGCGAGGTCACCGGATCGGTGGCGATGAAGAATGCGCCCAGCATGGCGCCGCCGGAGGACAGGTGAAACAGCGCGTCGCCGTAGCGCTCCGGGTCGATCCAGTGGAACAGCCCGCTGAGTGCCGCGATGGCGGCAAACATGGCCAGAGGGATGTGCCAGGTGATGATGCGCTGCTGGAGCAGCAGCACGCCGCCCAATAGCACCAGCACGGCGGAGGTCTCGCCCATGCTGCCGTTGGTGCGGCCCAGCAGTGACGTCGCCGGAGCGAAGTGACCGCGCAGGGACTCGGACAGGGTGTGGCCCTGGGTGAATGCCGTCTTCACGTGGCCCAGCACGGTGGCGCTCGACATGCCGTCGATGTGCGGCGCGTGGCCGAAGGTGATCGCCAGGCCGGTGAGGAAGTCCGGCGAACCGGCGGCCAGCAGCGGATGGGGCTGCGCCCAGGTGGTCATCTCTAGCGGAAACGAGATCAGCAGGGCGACCCGCGCCAGCATGGCGGGATTGAAGAGGTTCTGGCCGATGCCGCCGAACACCTGCTTGCCGATGATGATGGCGAAAGCGCCGCCCAAGGCACCGATCCACCACGGCGCCCACGGCGGCAGCGTCAGGGCCAGCAGCCAGGCGGTGAGTACCGCCGAGCCGTCGAACAGCGACGCGCGCACGGGCTTGCCCGCCATCCACAATCCCAGGGTCTCGCTGAGCATTGCCGCCGTGATGGTGACCAGCAGCAGATTCAGCGCCGGCCAGCCGAACAGGTAGACGCCGAAGCCCGCCGCCGGCAGGGACGCCAGCAGCACCATCGCCATGGTGCGGGGCACGCTGGCCGGTGCGTGGACGTGTGGTCCGCCGATGACTGGTGTTTGTGCCGTCACGCCGACTCCTTGGCCTTGGCTGCAGCCGCGCGTTTGCGTTCCGCCGCTTGCTGCGCCCGCGCCGCTTTCACCGCCTCCAGGCGGGCGGTGCGTTCGGCGGCCAGGCGCCGGGTCTCATCGGCCCTGCGCTTTTCTTCGCGTTGGGTCGCCAGGGCGCCCTTGGCGAAGTTGAAGTACTGCACCAGCGGGATGTTTGCGGGGCACACATAGGAGCATGAACCGCAGGAGATGCAATCGGTCAGACCGTAGTCCGCGGCCCCATTGATATCCCCGTGCCGGGCCCGCGCCGCCATTTCCAGGGGCAGGAGCCCGCACGGGCAGGCATTGACGCAACGGCCGCAGCGAATGCAGGGGCGTTCGGCGCGGGCGCTGACTTCTTCCCGGGTGAGAGCGATGATGCCGTTGGTGCCCTTGACCACGGGCACCCGCGCGTGGGGCAGGACCATGCCCATCATGGGTCCGCCGGCCAGCAGGCGCGCCGGCGTTTCCTTCAGGCCGCAGGCGTCCAGCAGGTCGCTGACCAGCGTGCCCAGCGGCACTTCCAGATTGCGCGGTGTGGCCACCGCGCCACCGCCCACGGTGACGATGCGGGAGATCAGCGGTTGTTCGCGGCGCAGGGCGCGGTGCACGGCATGCGCCGTGGCGACGTTGTGCACCACCATGCCGATGTCGGCGCTGAGCTTGCCGGCGGGCACCTCCTGGCCGGTCAGGGCCTGGATCATCTGCTTCTCCGAACCCATGGGATAGAGGCTCGGCACGGCGGTGACGTGCACGTTCGGATAAGCGGCAGCCGCCGCGGTCATGGCCGCCACTGCGTACGGTTTGTTGTCCTCGATCGCGATGCGTGCGGTATCCGCACCCAGGGCGCGCAGCATGATGCGCACGCCGTCGATGATTTCCCGCGGTCGTTCCTGCATGAGGCGGTCGTCGCAGGTGAGGTAGGGTTCGCATTCGCCGCCGTTGATCACCAGCGTGTGCACCGCTTGGCGGCTGCCGAGGTTGAGTTTCACCGCCGCCGGGAAAGCGGCTCCGCCCATGCCGACGATGCCGGCCGCGCCCACGCGGACGGCGATTTCCTCGGGGGGCATGGTCAGCGGGTCGCCGCCATAGGCACGTTCCTCCCAGATCTCCCTGCCGTCGGGTTCCAGGATGATGGTGCGTACCGGAAGGCCCGAGGCGTGCGAGGCAGTGAACGGTTCGACGGCGACCACCGTGCCGGAGGTGGAGGCGTGCACCGGCGCCGAAACGGCGCCTTCGCTGTGGGCCAGGAGTTGTCCCTTCAACACATGGTCGCCGGCCTTGACGATGGGTTCGGCCGGCGCGCCGATGTGCTGCTGCACCGGCAGGTACAGGCGTGCCGGCAGGGGCAGCGGCTCAATCTCCCGGTTGGACGTGGATTGTTTGTTGCCCTCGGGGTGGACTCCTCCCCGGAAGCGCAGGCGTCGAAGTCGGATCATGCTTGCCGCCTCAGGCCGCGGCCAGCGCGGGCTTGGGCCAGCGCCAGGTCTGCAGGGTGGTCTGTACCGGCTCCATCTGCAGGCATTCGGTGGGGCACACGTCCACGCACTTGCCGCAGGCGGTACAGGCGCGCTGGATCACCACGTGAATCTGTTTGGGCGCGCCGACGATGGCGTCCGTGGGGCAGACCTTGAAACAACGCGTGCAGCCGATGCACGTGGCCTCCCGCACCTGTGCCAACGCCGGGGTGACGTCGCCCATGGCGGAGAGGTCAGCGTCCACCCCCAGCTTGGCGGCCAGCGCCTCGGCCAGGGTGCGTCCGCCGGGCGGGCACAGGGTCACCGGGGCATCGCCCTTGGCCAGCGCCTGGGCCGCGCCGGTGCAGCCGGGGAAGCCGCACTGGCCGCATTGCGAACCGGGCAGCATGGCTTCGATTTCGTCGACCAGCGGGTTGGCCTCGACCTTGAGATAGCGGGAGGCCAGGCCGAGCGCGTAACCGAGCGTGAGGCCAAGCGTGGTGATGGCGGCAATGGCGGAAAGCATCTCTAGTACCTCCTTGGTGGTTACCCGTGGCGCGCCGGCCGGTGCTCAGTGCCCCAGGCCGGCGAAGCCCATAAATGCCAGTGACAGCAGCCCGGCGACGATGAAGGCGATGGGGGCGCCGGAAAACGCCGCCGGCACTTCGGCCAGTGCCAGGCGCTGGCGCAGCCCGGCGAAGATCACCATCACCACCGTGAAGCCCAACGCCGAGCCGAAGCCGTAGACCACGCTCTGCATGAACGAGTACTTCTGCTGCACGTTGAGCAGGGCCACGCCCAGCACCGCGCAGTTGGTGGTGATCAGGGGCAGGAAGATGCCCAGCATCTGATACAGCATCGGGCTGGACTTGCGGATCACCATCTCGGTGAACTGGACCACCGCGGCGATGACCAGGATGAAGGACAGGATGCGCAGGTAGCCGATGTCCAGGGGCTGCAGCACGTAGTGTTCGAGAATCCAGCTGGCCACGGAGGCCAGGGTCAGCACGAAGGTGGTCGCCAGCCCCATGCTGACGGCGGTGTCGATCTTGTTGGACACGCCCATGAACGGACACAGGCCCAGGAACTTCACCAGGACCACGTTGTTCACCAGGGCCGTCGCCAGCAGCATCATCAGGTACTGAGTCATGTGCACCTCGCCTTTCCTGGGCGAGGTTTTGCATCAAGCGTGCCACGCACGCCATGGGCGGCGCGAAGGCGGCGGATGCCGTGATCTCGGTGGTTTTTTTTGAGGACGCACCGACGTGGTGCGTATTTTCGGGTGTCGGAATGAATACCGTGGAGCTGACATTCCCTGGCAATTTGTCGCAAACCCTACAAGACACAGCGTCCGGGAGCACGGCAGGGCGGGTTTTCGGGGGTGGGCACAGAACTTGTAAGGAGTGAGACAGACTCAACGCGCCCGAGCAGCCGGAGGCAGTATGGCCAAGCGCAGTGGTTCGACCCAGACAGACACCTTTTCCGAGGTCTTCAAGGCGTTCCTCGCCTCGCCACCGGAGGGCACGCCCGACGCCATCATCGAGGCGTTCGGAGAGATGGGCTGGGAAGGCCGAGGCCTGCTGCCGCCGCGGTTGTTCTATCAAGTGGTGGAACAGTCGCCGGTGGCCATCTCCATCACCGACGCCAAGGCCAACATCCTCTACGCCAACCCCCAGTTCAGCCGTGTCACCGGCTACGCCCCGGAAGACGTGGTGGGCGAGAACGAATCCATCCTGTCCGACAAGGTTACGCCGCGCATCGTTTATCAGACCATGTGGGGGCGCCTGCTACAGCGCAAGCCCTGGTCCGGCGTACTGGTGAACCGGCGCAAGACCGGCGAGCGCTATCTGGCCGAACTGACCATCGCGCCGGTGCTGGACGGGAAGGGGCAGGCCACCCACTACCTCGGCATGCATCGCGACGTGACGGAAGTGCACCGGCTCGAGCAGCAGGTCCACAACCAGAAGGCGCTGATCGAGTCGGTGGTGGACGCGGCCCCGGTGGTGGTGGCGCTGCTCGACGATTCGGGCCGGCTGGTGCTGGACAACATGGCCTACAAGGTGCTGAAGGCCGATATGCATGGCATCGAGCCCGCTGACCAGCTCATCTCGGCCTTGCGCGAGTCCCTGGGTCCCGCGTTCGAGCAGGCGCGGCAGGGCGGTAGGGGATTCGCTGGCGAGGAGGTCAGCTTCGACCCCGGGAAGGGCGCGCCGCCGCGCTGGTTTTCGTGTTCCGGTACCTGGTTCCGCGAGCACGATGCCAGCGCCGACAACTTCTTCGAGGCCCGCAAGGAGAGCTATCTGTTGCTGGTGGCCAATGAGATCACCGCCATCAAACACGGCGAGGAGCAGATGCGCATGAGTGCTCTGCGCGCCCTGATGGCGGAGGAGGAGCTGGTCCAGGGCATGCGCGAGACCCTGGCCGGTGCGGTGTTCCAGCTGCAGGGGCCCATCAACATGGTGAATGCAGCCACATGCTGGAGCGCCGCGCCAATGGCGGCGAGGAGAACGCCGCCCTGCTCGAGGTTCTGCAACAGGCCCTGGCCGAAGGCCGCCAGGCGCTGCAGGTGCTGCGTGATTCCATGCCCGACGCGCCCAACGAGGCGCTGGAGCCCGTCAACGTCAACCAGCTTCTGCGCGAGGTGCTGGGTCTGTGCACGGACCGTCTGCTGGCGTTGGGCGTGGTGGTCGACTGGGCGCCCGAGCCTGTCCTGCCCCCCTTGCTCGGCTATGAGAACGGCCTGCGCAGCCTGTTCAAACAACTGGTGGATAACGCCATCGACGCCATGGCCGGCCTCCGCAGCGGCATGCGGGAATTGCGACTGCGCACGGAGTCGGTCGGTGAGTCCTTGACCGTCACCATCGAGGACACCGGACCCGGGATTCCCGAGGCCTTGCGCCTCAAGGTATTCGAACCCTTCTTCACCACCAAGGGCGCGGCGGGACGCCGGGCCGGGATGGGCTTGCCCCTGGTCCAGGAGATGGTGAACGAGCACGCCGGGACGATAGGGATCGATCCGACCTACACGGAGGGGTGCCGCTTCCGCGTGCAGTTTCCGCTGCGGCGCAAGTGACAGTGGCAATGAACTCGACGACTTCAGAGCGAAGGGGTGCTGCAGTGAATGACCGCTCGCGACTTTTTGAAACGGAACTGGAAGCGTTGTTTCATGTCAGTCGGGTTCTGAGCCGTTCGCTCAATCTGCACAAAACCCTGCTGGCCGTGCTCGAGGTGCTGCACGACCACGCCGGCATGCAGCGCGGCATGGTGGCTCTGGTCGATCCCGACAGTGGGGAGATGCTGGTCAGCGCCCTGCATGACGGCGACCCCGACCGGGCCGGCAGCGTACGCTACCGTTCCGGTGAAGGCGTGGTCGGCGCCATCCTCGAACTGGGTGACACGGTGGTGGTCGAGCGCATCGCCGACGAGCCACGTTTCCTCGGCCGTCTGGGCTTGTACGATCCGCAGCTGCCGTTCATCGGCGTGCCGATCCGGGTCGGCGACGGCGCGCCGGTGGGCGTGCTGGCGGCCCAACCCCAATCCGATGAGGTGGCCCTGCTGGGTGAGCGGGCACGCTTCCTGGAAATGGTCGCCAACCTCGCGGCCCAGAGCGTGCGCCTGTCCTGGGAAGTGGAGCGCGAGCGTCGCGACCTTACCGACGAGCGCGACCGGCTGCGGCGGCAGATGCGCGGTGAATACGGCTTCGACAACATCGTTGGCCACACTCCTGCCATGCGCAAAGTTTTCGAGCAGGTGCGCCAAGTGGCCAAGTGGAATACCACCGTGCTGATCCGCGGCGAATCCGGCACCGGCAAGGAGCTCATCGCCAACGCCATTCACTACAATTCACCGCGCGCCAGCGGCACCTTCGTGAAGCTCAACTGCGCGGCGCTGCCGGACACCCTGCTGGAGTCGGAACTGTTCGGCCACGAAAAGGGCGCGTTCACCGGCGCCACTGCCCAGCGCAAGGGGCGCTTCGAGCAGGCCGACGGCGGCACGCTGTTCCTCGATGAGATCGGCGAAATCTCGGCGGCCTTCCAGGCCAAGCTGCTGCGCGTGCTGCAGGAGGGCGAATTCGAACGCGTCGGCGGCACGCGCACGCTGAAGGTGGACGTGCGCATCATCGCCGCCACCAACCGCGATCTGGAGTCGGAGGTGGAGGCGGGCAACTTCCGTGAGGACCTCTACTACCGGCTCAACGTGATGCCCATCTACATGCCCGCACTGAGCGAGCGCAGCGAGGACATTCCGGAACTGGCGGCCTTCCTGGTGAACAAGCTCAGCCGCCAACAGGGCCGCGAGCTGTCGCTCACCGACAGCGCCATCCGTCTGCTGATGCGCCACGACTGGCCGGGCAACGTGCGCGAACTGGAAAACAGCCTGGAGCGCGCGGCCATCATGAGCGGCGATGGTGTCATCGACCGCGACGCCGTCATCCAGAGCGGGCTCAAGGAGCGGGTCGGTCCCGCCCCGGCGGCCAGCGCCCCCGTCGTTGCGGTGGACCTCAACGACCCGGGGCTGGACGAACGCGAACGCCTCATCGCCGCCCTGGAGCAGGCCGGTTGGGTCCAGGCCAAGGCCGCCCGCCTGCTGGGCATGACACCGCGCCAGATCGCCTACCGCATCCAGACCCTCAACATCAACGTGCGCAAGATCTAACGGTTGGTGGTTCCTCCGGCCCTTGGTGGTGGAAAGCTTGAGCCACGGGGGACGCGGGGGACACGGGGTCAAGAAAGGCAAAGGCGATTATCCAGGGAGGACCCCAAGAGACACGAATGGATGATTTCGTCCGTGCTCTTGGCAGTTACATAGCTCTCGATTTGGTTTTCCCCGTGCCCCCCGTGTCCCCACTGGCGTCGCTTTTCAACACTCCAATCCCGCAAACCACCCCTGTCGGCTTGAGAACAAACGTTTCCTTCCCAGCTGTTTGGTTCGCGACAAACACCCCCCGCCGCACGCCCAATTCCGCTCTATATCGTTGAAATAACACTGCTTACAGAAACGGGCACAGCGCTTGCAAGCGCTCTGGCAACGACTGCGAATGCGTTCCCAGCGGGGACCGGACAAGAGAGGAGTGGACATGGAACTGAAAGTGCTTGATCAGGCCGAAACCGAGGCACCCAAGAGCGGTTGCTCTGCAGGATCCTGCGGCAGTACCGACGACCAGCTCTCCCATCTGCCCGAGGACATCCGGCAGAAGGTCCATAATCATCCCTGCTACTCGGAGGATGCGCATCACTACTTCGCGCGCATGCACGTGGCGGTGGCCCCGGCCTGCAACATCCAGTGCCACTACTGCAACCGCAAGTACGACTGCGCCAACGAGTCACGCCCCGGTGTGGTCTCGGAGTTGCTCACCCCCGACCAGGCGGTGAAGAAGACCATGGCCGTGGCCGCCAATATTCCGCAGATGACGGTGCTGGGCATCGCCGGTCCCGGCGACCCGCTGGCCAATCCGGAGCGCACCTTCGCCACCTTCCGCGAGCTGTCCGAGAAGGCGCCCGACATCAAGCTGTGCGTGTCTACCAACGGCCTGGCCCTGCCGGATGCCGTCGACGAGCTGGCCAAGCACAACATCGACCACGTCACCATCACCATCAACTGCGTGGACCCGGAAGTGGGCGCCAAGATCTATCCGTGGATCTTCTGGAACAACCGCCGCATCAAGGGTGAGAAGGGCGCCAAGATCCTCATCGAGCAGCAGCAGAAGGGTCTGGAGATGCTGGTCGAGCGCGGCATCCTGGTGAAGGTCAACTCGGTGATGATCCCCGGCATCAACGATCAGCACCTGCAGGAGGTCAGCCGCATCGTCAAGCAGAAGGGCGCCTTCTTGCACAACGTCATGCCGCTGATCGCCGAGGCCGAGCACGGCACCTTCTACGGCGTCATGGGTCAGCGCGGCCCGAAGGCCTCCGAACTGCAGGCCCTGCAGGACGCGTGCGCCGGCGACATGAACATGATGCGTCACTGCCGCCAGTGCCGTGCCGACGCCGTCGGCCTGCTGGGCGAGGACCGCGGTTCGGAGTTCACCATGGACAAGATCGAGGCCATGGAGATCGACTACGACGCCGCCATGGAGAAGCGCGCCAAGGTGCATGCCGCCATTGAAGAGGAGCTGGCGGCCAAGGCGGCGAAGTCCAGCGCGACGACCGTCGTGCCCGTGGAGATGTTGGACGGGCGCAGCAAGCCGCGTCCGGTGCTGATGGCGGTGGCCACCACCGGCGGCGGCGTCATCAATCAGCACTTCGGTCACGCCACGGAGTTCCTGGTCTACGAAGGCTCCGCCGAGGGCGCGCGCTTCATCGGTCACCGCAAGGTGGCGGATCTGTATTGCAGCGGCAACGACACCTGCGGCGACGGCGAATCCGTGCTCGGTGGCATCATCCGCGCCCTGGAGGGCTGCGAGGCGGTGCTGTGTTCCAAGATCGGCTACGAGCCCTGGGAGATGCTGGAAGAGGCGGGCATTCAGCCCAACGGCGAGCACGCCATGGAGCCCATCGAAGATGCGGTGATGGCCGTCTACCGCGAGATGCTGGAAATGGGCAAGCTCGATGCACCCCTGGCCGACGAGGAGGCTCAGGCCACGGCCTGAGGGAGAACCGCTATGGCACTGGAAATCGTCGCGAGTTGCGTCAACTGTTGGGCCTGCGAGCCGCTGTGTCCCAGCCAAGCCATCTACGAGGCGAAGCCTCACTTTCTCATCGATGCGAAGAAGTGCACCGAGTGCGAGGGTGACTTCGCCGATACCCAATGCGCCACCATCTGTCCCATCGAGGGCGCGATCCTCGATGCGGTAGGCGTGGCGTTGAATCCGCCGGGTTCCCTCACTGGCATCCCGCCGGCGCGTATGGCCGAAGCCATGGCCGAGTTGCAGGCCCACTGATAGGAGGCTGTGTCATGGGAGAGTCGAGCGTTCAGTTTTCGGACCACTACCTGCACGCGCCCGCCGCCACGCCCGCGCCTCGGGCCTGGAGCCGGTTGCGCGAGTTGAGTGCCGCGTGGGTGGATGCGCTCGGCATGGTGCGGGTGGCCGCCGGCCGCCGCCGTGCCGCCCTCATGAGCTTCGACGGGGACGCCCATGTGCCGGCCGTGCGCGGCTTGAGCCCGCGCCAGTGGCGGCGCCACAGCGCCTTGCTGACCTACCGCCAACAGGCCGGTGTCGTGAAGGGCGCGTCGCGCGGCGGAGCCATCTGGGCCGGCGGTCCGTCCGGGGCCGGTCGCGACGACTGACTCCCCATGGCCGTCGTGATCATGTATGCCAAGCCCGGCTGCGTGAACAACAACCGCCAGCATCGGCTGCTGCGGGAGGCGGGACACCAGGTGTTCGTGCGCGATCTGCTGCGCGAGGCATGGACCCCGGGACGCCTGCAGCGTTTTCTCTCCGGCTTGCCGGTGCGTGATTGGTTTAATCCCAGCGCGCCGCGGGTGCGCTCCGGAGAGGTGCAGCCCGATAGCCTGGGCGCGGCGCAGGCGCTGGGCTTGTTGGTGCGGGAACCGCTTCTTATCCGCCGTCCGCTGTTGGAGGCGGACGGCGTGACCATGGTGGGCTTCGACCCCGAGCAGGTGCATGCATGGCTCGGCCTGAGCCGTGTACCCGACGAAGATATGGAGACCTGCCCGCGGCCGCGTGCCGGTGGCGCGGAGAGGGCGTGATGAAGCGGTTCGCAGCCATATCCGAAGCCGACGCGGTGCGTGCGGTCCACGCCTACCTGATGTCCTTTGCCCGCGGCCGCACCAACGACGATGCCCTGGCCTGCATGCTGGCCAGCCGCTCCGTGGAGCAGGGGGCATTGCCTCCCTGCCTGGGTCTCTCGTCCGAGGAGTACGGCCGCATGATCGCGCGTCACTTCCCCGGTGTGTCCTGGACGACACCGGCATGCGACGCGCAGATTGCGGACCCCGAGCGGATGCCCGAGCGCGATGAGCTGCTGCTTCTGCTGCGGGGGAGCCGCGCCGGCGACGACGACTCCGAACACTGGATCGCCGAGATCGTCGCCGCCGCCTGCATGGGCGCGGACCATCTCTGGCAGGACATGGGACTGTGGGCGCGCACCGACCTGAGCGATCTCATGCGCAGCAATTTCCCCGGGCTGGCGGCGCGCAACGACCGTGACATGAAATGGAAGAAGTTCCTCTACAAGCAGCTGTGCATCCAGGAAGGCATCTACACCTGTCGCTCGCCGTCCTGTGAGGTCTGCCCGGACTACCATGCCTGCTTCGGCCCGGAAGACTGAGCCTGCCGGCGGCGACGTCCGGGCCCGTGCCCTGGGTGCGTACCTCGGCTTGGCGGTGGGCGACGCCCTGGGCGCGACGGTGGAGTTCATGACGCCCAACGAGATCCGCGCCCGCTATGGGACACACGATCGAATTCGCGGCGGCGGTTGGCTGGGCCTGCGCCCCGGCCAGGTCACCGACGACACCACCATGGCCCTGGCCCTGGGTGAATCCATTCTCGCCACCGGTGGCGTGGACGCCGCGGCCGCCGCCCAGGCCTTCAGCGACTGGATGGCCGCCAAGCCGGTGGACATCGGCAACACCGTGCGCCGCGGCATCGTGCACTACCGCTATTCCGGCGAGCCCGAAGCGCCGGCCAGCGAGCACGACGCCGGCAACGGCGCCTGCATGCGGCTGCTGCCGGCGGCGCTGGCCACGTTCGGAAGTTCCAGTGAGGTGGTACGTGCCGCGGTGCGCGCCCAGTCCCACGTGACTCACAACAACCCGCAGTCCGACGCCGCCTGCGAGGCGGTGACCGCCATGGTGCACGGTGCGCTGGCGGGCAGGGACAAGGCATGGCTGCTGCGCGGGCCGGTGGCGGAACTGGTGCAAGCGCATCCGAGCTTCGCCTTCCGCGGCCGGCGCCGCGACGATCCCACCGGTTACGTGGTGGAAACGTTGCAGGCGGTGCTGCAAGCCCTGTTCGACACCGATGATTTTCCCGGCTGCCTGATCGACGTGGTCAACCGCGGCGGCGACGCCGACACCACCGGCGCCATCGCCGGCATGATCGCGGGCGCCCTATACGGACCCGATGCCATTCCCGCCGACTGGCTGGCGGCATTGGCACCGGAGGTGGAAGCCGCATGCCGCACCCAGGCATCGGCCCTGATGGAACTGGCCCTGGCGGACAGCCACGCGGCAGGCCATGCGCCGGCAGGAAAAATGTAGGTTGGGCTGACGAAGGAAGCCCAACAGGGCGTTACCAACACGGCTTGAATGTCGGCTGGGCTGACGAAGGAAGCCCAACGGCTTAATCACAGGGAGAAACGCACGTGCGCATCGGAATCCCGAAAGAGATCAAGAACCACGAATACCGCGTCGGCGCCACGCCCGCCGGCGTGCGTGCCCTGGTGAGCGCTGGCCACGAAGTGTGGGTCGAGCACGATGCCGGCGCGCGCATCGGCTTCGACGACGCCCAGTACGGGGCCGCCGGCGCGCGCATCGTCGCCGATGCCGACGCGGTGTACGAATGTCCCATGGTGGTCAAGGTCAAGGAACCCCAGGCGCAAGAGATTGCCTTGATGCACGAAGGCCAGCTGCTGTTCACCTACCTGCACCTGGCACCCGACCCGGAACAGACCGCCGCCCTGCTCGAGCGCAAGGTGATCGGCATCGCCTATGAGACCGTCACCGACGCGCACGGCCGTCTGCCGCTGCTGACGCCCATGAGCGAAGTGGCGGGGCGGCTGGCGGTGCAGGCCGGCGCCACCAGCCTGCAGCTGGCCAACGGCGGCAGCGGCGTGCTGCTCGGCGGCGTGCCTGGAGTGGCGCCGGCGCGCGTGGTGGTGTTGGGCGGTGGCGTGGTCGGCACCAATGCCGCGCGCATGGCCATGGGGCTCGGCGCCGACGTCACCATACTGGACAACAGCCTCGATCGGTTGCGCTACCTCGACGACGTCTTCGGCCCGACCCTGAAGACCCGCTATGCGGATCCCCAGAGCGTCGAGGAGCTCTGCATCGCCGCCGACCTGGTCATCGGCGCGGTGTTGATTCCGGGCAAGCACGCCCCGCGTCTCATCACGCGCGAAACCGTCAGCCGCATGCGGCCCGGCTCGGTGCTGGTGGACGTCGCCATCGATCAGGGCGGGTGCGCCGAGACTTCCCGTGCGACCACGCATTCCGATCCCACCTACGTGGTGGACGACGTGGTGCACTACTGCGTGGCCAATATGCCAGGGGCCTGTGCCCGCACCTCGACCCTGGCGTTGACCAACGCCACGCTGCCCTACGCACTGGAACTGGCGGGCAAGGGCGTCGAAGCCGCGCTCGCCGACAATCCCGGGCTGCGCAGCGGCCTCAACGTCTGCCTGGGCGAGGTGACCAACCCGCACGTGGCCGAGGGCCTCGGCTATCCCTATCGTCCGCCCGAGGCGGCGCTGCGACTGGAAATGGCCGGCAACATCGTTGCCCTGAACTAGCAACGCTCAAAGGATTCCATCGACGCGGCGTGCAGCGCACCGCGTCAACCGGCCCGGAATAACAACGGCTCGATTCACACCACACCAAGGCAAGGAGTACCCACATGTCCGATCCGACCATCGACTGGGAAGACGACGCCCTCAAGCGTTTGGAGAAGATCCCGTCCTTCGTACGCAAGATGGCGAAATCCAAAATCGAAAAGGCCGCCCAGGAAGCCGGTGAGGAAAAGGTGACCACGGAGTTCATGGACGCCAACAAGGCGAAATTGATGGGCTAGGGGAACAGCCCGACATTCATGCCGGCGCCAACATCGGGAGTTGGCACCGGTGCCCGGGAGGGAAAGCTTCTTTCGAGGCCTGTTCGGCACCCTTGCCGAGGGTACCGGGTTGCGCAATGACCTCAACGTTTGTCTCAGCCACCTCACCCGCTCCCCACGTTGCCGTCGTTCTCGGCGGCGACCACCACATCCCCGAACAGGCCCTCAAGCCTCATGCCGAGTGAGCGGGTCGCCTGATAGACTCAGCAAGCAGCGTACGCAGGAACGAATTTGCCGCTCCTCCGTGTCTCATGTGTCTGTCGTCTATGGGACAGAAGGGGTGTCCGAATGGCGGCTTGCGGCCGAGGCTGTGTGAAAACTGACGCATGAAGCTGGTCAGCAAGTCCAGTGGTTCCGGAACAGGCAGTTGTTTGCGTGTGGAAACGTCTCATCGAGGGATTTTCGTAGAGGCGATCGAACCTATTGGATCGCTTCGATCAGGGTCTTGATACCAACCAGCTTCATGGCGCGTTTCATGTTGTAAGCAAGTATGTGGAGCCCCATTTCGGTGCTCACCCGATCCAGGGTCTTCGTCAAGAAGTGCGTTGCCCCCATCCACGCTTTGAGTGTGCCGAAGGGATGCTCCACGGTGGCGCGCCGCACGCGCATCATCTCGGGGCGTCTCGCCAGCCGTGCCTCGGCCGCTTCTACCACCGCTTCATGTTCCCAACGGCTGACTCGACGATAATCACTGGGCGTGCACTTCGATTTGATCGGACAGCGTATGCAGGCCGATGCCCAGTATCGACGGATCTGCTTACCGGCCTCTTCTCGCGTAAAACGATAGATGAGCCGCTCGCCCGCCGGACACTCGTACTCGTCATCCTCCGGGATGTAGCGGAACTGCACCCGGGAAAATTCGCCCTTGGAACGCTTGCCCGAGGTATCCGCCTTCGCCACATAGGTCTCGATATGGGCTTGTTCGCAAGCCAGTAGCTCCTCACCGCGGTAGTACCCCTGATCCGCCACGACCGTCAACGGTTGCTCTGGAACCGGCGCCATGATCGCCTTAGCCCGCTTCGCGATCCGGGCCAGTTGACGTCGATCAATGCCCGCATTCGTCACCTCGTGCGCAATAATCAGGTGATGCGTCGCATCGACCGCAGTCTGGACGTTGTAACCGACGATGCCCGAGCCTCGACATTTCATGGAACGGGCATCGGGGTCGGTCAGAGAGAGTTGTTTGTCTGGCGCCTTCAGCATCCGGACTTCGAGCTTTTTTAGCCGGTCCATCTCTTCTTCTAATGCGCAGACCTTTTCCTTTAGGGATTGAGTCTCAGTGGCGGGAGTGGCCGCATCGGCCCGGTCTAGCTCGCCCAGATAGCGCTCAATGCTGGCCTCGACCTCCGCCAGCCGGCGCTTCATCTTCGCCCGGGTGAAATTCTTATCGCGGTTGTTGACCGCCTTGAACTTGCTGCCATCGATCG
>Ga0315556_1001063_pt1 | contig 16897 bp, 18 predicted proteins | sample SalMarSW160310MG_FD_202112 | JGI IMG/M metagenome (GOLD analysis project Ga0315556, IMG submission 202112) | Salt marsh sediment microbial communities from the Plum Island Ecosystem LTER, Massachusetts, United States - Salt Marsh Sediment SW1603-10 ...
CTTCGTGCGCCACTTCCGCGAACCGATTCCGCTGCAGACCACGGCCATGGACCAGGTCAGCAGTGTCATGGGTGCCGACGACAACATCGTCGAGGGCCTGAAGACGGTGTGCGAGAAGATGAAGCCGGCCCTGGTGGGTGTGCCCACCACGGGGCTGTCGGAAACCCAGGGCGCCGACGTGAACGGCGCGGTGCACAAGTTCCGCAGCAAACATCCCGAGTTCGCCGAGGTGGCGGTGGTGCCGGTGACCACGCCGGACTTCAGCGGCTGCCTGGAAAGCGGTTATGCCGCCGCCGTGCACGCCATGATCGACGTGCTGGTGCCGGAGGCGGCAACGGCGAACACCCAGCCGGGCACGCGCCAGCGCCAGGTGAACGTGCTGGCCGGTGCGGGGCTTACCCCCGGTGACGTCGAGGCCCTTAAGGACTTGGTCGAGCACTTCGGCCTGCGGCCGGTGGTGGTGCCGGATATTTCCGAATCCATGGACGGCCATCTGGGCGAGGAGCAGTTCAGTCCGCTCACCACCGGTGGCACGCCGGTGTCCGAGCTGGCCACTCTGGGCGAGGCCGCGGCCACCCTGGTGATCGGCGCGTCGCTGGACAAGGCCGCCGATCTGCTGCGCACCCGCACCGGCGTGCCCGATCACCGCTTCGATCACCTCATGGGCCTGGACGCCGTCGACACCCTGGTCGCGGCCCTGGTCGAGGTGAGCGGCAACGCCGTGCCCGAGCGCCTGCTGCGCCAGCGCGCGCAATTGCAGGACGCCATGCTGGACACCCACTTCATGCTCGGCCAGGCGCGCGTGGCCATGGCCGGCGATCCGGACCTGCTCAAGGGCTTCGGCGACCTGCTCGCCGGCATGGGCGCGGAACTGGTGGCGGCCGTGGCGCCGTCCCGTGCGCCGGTGCTGGAGCGCGTTCCCGCCGCCAGCGTCAAGCTGGGCGACCTGGAAGATATGGAACTCCTTGCGCGCGAACACGGCGCCGAGCTGGTCATCGGCAACTCGCACGCCGCCGATTCCGCCCGCCGCCTCGACTTGCCGCTGCTGCGCGTCGGGTTTCCCCAGTACGACTTGATGGGCGGCTACCAGCGCACCTGGATCGGCTACCGGGGTACGCGCCAAGTGCTGTTCGACCTGGCCAACATGCTGGTGGAGAGCGATCGGCACGCCATCCGGCCGTACCACTCTGTGTACGCACAAAAACCGGAGTACGCGGCAGGAGGTGCCTGAGATGGGAGTCGAACGACGCATGCGCGTGGTGGACGGGGACCCGCAGGACAACACGGTCGAGGTCTCCGTACAGGTGGCTTTCGCCACCTCGGACATGAAGCACGTGGATCAGCACTTCGGTTCCGCGCAGAGCTTCACCCTGTACGCGGTGAACCCGGACCGCACCAAGCTGCTGGAGGCCTCGCAGTTCGGGAAGCTGGCCCAGGACGGCAACGAAGACAAGCTGGCGGTGAAGATCGACGCGCTCAAGGGCTGCGCCGCGGTGTTCTGCCAGGCGGTGGGTGCCTCCGCGGTGCGTCAGCTGCTGGCCCACGGCATCCAGCCGGTCAAGGTGACGCCCGGTGCGCAGATCAGCGATCTGCTGGATTCACTGCAGGAGCAACTGCGGGAAGGCCCCTCCGCCTGGCTGGCGAAGGCTATCCAGCGCCCGGGCGAACACGATATGGGCCGCTTCGATGCAATGGAATCGGAAGGCTGGGACGAGTGACAGGCAGGATTCGACAACGAGGTTTAAGGAGAGAAATTCATGAGTGAAGCAGCTGCCGTAATCGACCCCCAGGATCCGCTCCTGGAGTCGGACTTTATGCAGGAGATGGTCAAGCAGATGCGCGCCATCGACACCTACGGGACCTACGACGAGTGGACCGTCGCGCAGATTCTCGATCCCTTTGTGCTCACCAAGGAGCGCAAGCGCGAGATTCCCGTGGTGGGCGATCCCGACGAGATCACCATGGCGCGGGTGAAGGCCTTCTACAACGCCATCTCCTCTCTGATCGAGAAGGAGTGCGGACTGATGGCTATTCCCATGGTCAACCTGAGCCACGAGGGTTTCGGCCGGGCCGTGATCACCGTGGGCAAGCTGCTGGTGATGGACAGGACCCTGCGCGACATACACCGCTTCGGCTTCCCGACCCTGTCGAAGATGAAGGACGAGGCGGACAAGCTGCTGTCGGTTGCCCTGGAGATCGTCGGCAACTATCCGCAGGTCGCCGGACTCTGATCCACGATTGGTGTGTAGGTTGGGCTGGCGAAGCAAGCCCAACGTTGGGCTTCGCAAGCTCAACCCAACCTGCATCGGATGTAAATCGAGGTACCCGAAATGACTGAAGAAGAACTCAAGGCGCTGGAGAAGGAAGTGAAGAAGGCCAAGCGGGTGGCCACCGAATGGGCCGGCCAACTCCACGACCTGGTTGAAGACCGTTTGCCGGGCGCCTTCGAAGAGATTCATGGCATTGCCCAGTCCACCTACGACGCGTGCAAGGCCTGGAAGGAAGCCAGCACACGTCTGGAACAGGCACAGGCCGACCGGTAGGAGACCGACATGGCAGAGCAAATCACCGGCATTACCCGCGGCGGTACTCCCTGGATCCCCGCCTTCGTCATCGAGCTGAATCAGGAGACCTGCATCGGCTGCGGACGCTGCTACAAGGTCTGTTCGCGCCAGGTGTTCGAACTGATTGAGCGCGAGGCGGCCGACGATGACGATGATGACGATGACGGTTTTTCCGATGACACCTCGATGGTCATGAGCCTGGCCAATCCGATGGACTGCATCGGTTGCGAGGCCTGCTCCAAGGTGTGCCCGAAGGACTGCCACAGCCATTCGGCGCAGCCCATGGTGGCCTGAAACCCCATGGCTCTTGCGGCCCCGCATGTAGGAGCGGGCTTGCCCGCGAACCCGGCGCCAACCGGAGCAAGGAATTCGCGCCCAGGGGCGCTCCTACAGTTTTAGAGCTCGGGCTGACGAAGGAAGTGCGAAAACCCGTTCCAACGTGCATTTTGCGATCGCACAGGAGGGAGCACGCACAAGGACGTGCCCTTTGATTTCGAGTATCGAACCTGATCCACAACTGAAACTGGGAATGTTGTATGCCTAAACCCGAAAAGCATGTCTTCATCTGTGTCCAGAACCGTCCGCCCGGGCATCCGCGCGGCTCCTGCGCCGAGCGCGGCTGCGTGGAGGTGTTCGACGAGTTCCTGTTCGAACTCCAGAACCGCAACTGCTTCGACAAGGTGGCCGTCACCAACACCGGTTGCCTGGGCCCCTGCGGTCACGGTCCCAACGTGCTGGTCTACCCCGAGGGCGTCATGTACGCCAACGTCGGCAAGGACGACGTGGCGGCCATCTATGAGGAGCACCTCCTCGGCGGCACGCCGGTCGAGCGCCTGAAGGTGCCCGAAGACGTGTGGAGCTGAACCCGCATGTTTTCGGTGGAAGCATTGGCGAGGGGATGAGCATGTGCAACCACTTGCTGTTTCCCAAGGAGCAGGTGCTGTTCGGGCGGAACATCCCGGCGCCGGTGAACGCGCTGCTGCAGCAGGCGGTGCGCGCCTACGACGACACCGACCGGGCCGAGGACCTGCTGCGGCAGGCGCAACGCATGGACCCGGAGCAGCTCGAGGTCTACATCGCGCTGTACAAGTTCTACTTCTACAAGCTGCGCCTGGAGGATGCCGAGGGTGTGACGCGCGAGGCGCTGGCGCGGGCGGCGGGGCAGGGTGGTTTCGATGCCGACTGGCAGACCCTGGGGCCGGCCTCGGCCAATTGGTTCCGGGTCGACGGTCCGGAGCGGGTGTATCTCTACAGTCTCAAGGCGCTGGGGTTCATTCGCCTGCGGCGCATGGACTTCCGTGGTGGCGAAGCGATTCTGGACAAGCTCGCGGAGCTGGACCCGCAGGACCAGGTGGGTGGTTCGGTGTTGTTGGAGTTGGCGGCGGGATTGCGGGAGGTGACCGATGGGATCGCTGAGCATGCTTGAGGCGCAAGTCCAGGCGGCGCGTGGTTTGGGCCAGGCCATCTGCGCCGCCCTGAGTGGCGAGGCGCGCAAGCTGGGCTTCGCCGGCACTGAGCTGGAGTTGCCGGAATTCGACGCCGCCCGCTACTCCTTGCAGCGTGATCCCGCCAATGGCCGCGACAGTCTGGTATGCGACTGGACCGATGCCCGCGGCCAGCGCCGGGGGCATCTGTTGTTTCATGCCGACGGCAGCTTCTGGGCGGAATACGACGTGGTGCGTCCCCACCCCAGCGACGGCCGCTGGTTCGTCGAGGCGGTGACGGCGTGGGGCCGGGACAACAGCATCAGGACCGAGCCGCGGCTGTTGCCGATGCTCGGTTGAAGGGCCGCGCCGCCATCGATACCGGGCATCGGCCGGAGCGTGGACAACAGCTCGAGGCATGGGGCATGCGCGAATTCGTTCCTGCGGCCCCGCATGTAGGAGCGGGCTTGCCCGCGAACCCGGGTGTCAGCCGGGGAAATAGGGTTCGCGCCCAAGGGCGCTCCTACGGCTGAGATCTCCACAGGCCGTCAACCATTGCCACAGCAGCAGGTGACCATCATGACCAATCCATGGGAACTCTATGATCTTCTGCAGGACAGCGCCGCCTCCGAGGCCGAGGTCGAAGAGGTGCTCATGGGCGTGGGCTGGACCTTGTGCCGGGCGGGCGCGCTGGGCCTGGCCATGAGTCCGCCGGCCGGGGTGCGTACCCTGCCGTGGGCCGGTACGCTCACCGGCCGGCCGTTGCGCGAACTGCAGGACTGGGTACGGGCGTGGGATCCGCATCAGGCGGCGGTGGGCATGGCGGCCATCAATGCCGGCATCAGCTGCCCGCCGGAGCTGGCCGCACTCACCGTGCCACTGAACACCGAGGGCCCCGCCAACCTGGCGGTGTTCGAACACTTCCTGCCGCGCCTGCGCGGGCGGCGCGTGGTGGTGGTCGGCCGCTATCCGGGCCTGGAATGCTACGCCGGTTCGCTGGATATCACCGTGCTCGAGCGCAGCACGGGTCCCGGCGATCTGCCCGATCCCGCCTGCGAATACGTGCTGCGCGAGGCGGAGTGGGTGTTCCTCACCGGCACCTCCATACCCAACAAGACCTTCCCGCGTCTGGCGGAGCTGTCGCGCGATGCCAACCTGGTGGTGATGGGGCCGACCGTGCCATGGCTGCGCGAGCTGCGCGAATTCGGCGTCGACTACCTAGCCGGGACTCTGGTGCACGATGAGGACGCGCTGCGCCGCACCGTCGCCGAGGGCGGCGGCACCCGCATCTTCGACGCCGGCGTGGGTTACCACCTGCTCGACCTGGGGCAGACGGAAATGACCTGGGTGCGGTCCATGATCTCCGACCTGGTGGACTACCGCGAGCGGCTCAAGAACGAGATGGAAGCCTGGTACGCCGGCCCCTGGCGCGGTACGTTTCCGCGGGCCGAGGAGCTGCTGCGTCTGGAGCGCGAACTCTCCGAGCTGGACGTGCAGTTCAAGCGCCTCTGGGATGCGCGCCACGGTCGGGTGATGGCGGCGTGAATGCATCGCCCTTTGGTGCCTCGCCGGCGCGCGCCATCCTCTATCACAAGCAGTCCACCAGTGCGCTCACCCGCTTCCTGCGTCTGCCCTATGGCGGCGTGTGCGCCCTGGGCGCACTGCCCGGGTCGGTGACCTTGGGGGAAGGGGAGCCCGGCACCAGGCTGTTGGCGCACCCGACGCTGGTGCTGTCCCAACTGCGCGACTGGCTCGGCCTGTCCGAAGACAGCCTGGAACACGACATAGAATTCCGCGCCTGGCTCAATACCGAGGAAGGTCCGCTGCCGGTGCACCTGGTGCGCTTCACCGACATCGATCCACCCTTCGCCGAGGCCGAGCAACTGGGCGCCAAGTTCATCACTCTCACCGAGGCGCGCGCCATGGCGCCGGTGGAACTGCAGCTGCTGCAGGAGGCCTACCGCGTCATCCTCGGTTGAGGCCGCGGCCGTGTCGGGTTTGTTTCATTGTCGTGTTTGCACCCAACGACGCACGCAGTGAGATTCGGTCAAACGCCCTTGTATCAACGAGTTGTGGAACTGGCACGGGCCTTGCTCCGTAGTGTCAGCGGAATGTGTGTTTTTTTCGGAAGCGACATGCGCGCGTACTGCATATCGCCGGGAGGCGGAGATGGCAACGAGTGAAATGGAACTGGCGGGCACGTTGTGGTTGCAGTCGGAGCAGCGCCGCCTGTTGGGCAGCGACCGCCTGCTCTTGCTCGAGCGCATTGCCGAGCACGGCTCCATTGCCGCCGCCGCCAAGTCCCTAAGCATGAGCTACCGTGCCGCCTGGGACGCGGTGACCGACATGAACAATCTGGCCGACGCGGCACTCACCACCAAAGTCCAGGGCGGGCGTCATGGCGGCAGTACACAACTGACCGGTTATGGCAAAGAGCTGGTGGCGGCGTACCGCGCCATGGAGCACGAGTACGCCCGCCTGCTCGATGGCTTGAACGCCAGCTTCGGCCAGTGGGGCCGGCTGCAGGACTTGATGAGGAGATTCGCCATGCGCACCAGCGCCCGCAATCAGCTGCAGGGCAAGGTTCTGGAAGTGAAGGACGGCCCGGTCAACGCCGAGGTGACCCTCGCCCTGAACGCGGTCGACCGTCTGGTGGCGGTGGTCACCCGCGAGAGCGTCGAGGCGCTGGGCCTGCATCCCGGGCGGGACGCGTATGCCCTGGTGAAATCCAGTTTCGTCATTCTTGCCAGCGCCGAAGACGGCTTCAATACCACCGCCCGCAACCGACTGTGCGGGACAGTGAGCCGCCTGCTACGCGGCCCGGTCAGCGCCGAGGTGGTGCTGGAACTCGACGGCGGCAAGAGCCTTGCCGCCACCATCACCGGCGAGAGCGCCGACGCCCTGGGACTGGAAGAAGGCATGCGCGCGTGTGCGCTGTTCAAGGCGTCGCACGTCATTCTGGGTGTCAACTGAAACCGACAGGAGTAGCGACCATGAAGTTCGACCGGCTGATCAAGTCCCTCACTCTCGCCCTGGCCGTGCTGGGCTCGGGCCACGCGCGGGCCGGCGAGGTGCGCGTCGCCGTGGCGGCCAACTTCACCTCGGCCATGAAGGACATCGCCGCCGACTTCGAGCGCCGCAGCGGCCACCACGTGGTGCTGAGTTTCGGTTCCACCGGCAGTCTGTACGCACAGATCCACCACGGTGCGCCCTACGACCTGTTCCTGGCCGCCGACGAGCGCCGGCCGAAGCTGCTGGAGCAGGAGGGCACCGCCGTGGCGGGAACACGTTTCACCTACGCCATCGGTCGGCTGGTGCTGTGGAGTGCCAAGCCCGGCGTGGTGGACGCGCGGGGCGACGTGCTCAAGCACGGCAGTTTCGCGCGCCTGGCCATTGCCAATCCCAAGACCGCACCCTATGGCGCAGCGGCCCAGCAGGTGTTGGAGCACCTCAAGTTGTGGCACGCGCTGCAGCCGCGCATCGTGCGCGGCGAGAACATCGCCCAGACCCATCAGTTCGTCGCCACCGGCAATGCGGAGCTGGGCTTCGTGGCCCTGTCGCAGGTGGTGAAGACCGGCGGCGGCTCGCAGTGGCAGGTGCCGCAGACGCTTTACCCGCCCATCCGCCAGCAGGCCGTGCTACTGGTGCGCGGCAAGGATAAGCCCGCCGCGCACGCGCTGCTGGACTATCTCAGGAGCGCGGCGGGACGCAACGTCATCGAACGCTTCGGCTACGGGACGGAGTGAGGTCATGGCGACGAGCCTCGACCTGCAACCGGTGTGGCTGACCGTGCAGTTGGCGGGCTTCACCACCGTCGTGCTGCTGGTGCTGGGTACGCCGCTAGCCTGGTGGCTGGCCCACACCCGCAGCCGCCTCAAAGTGCCGCTGGAGGCGGTCACTGCACTGCCGCTGGTGCTGCCGCCCACGGTGCTCGGTTTCTATCTGCTGATTCTGCTGGGTGCCAACGGGGCGCTGGGAGGGCCTTGGCACAGTCTCACCGGTCAACCCCTGGCCTTCAGCTTCACCGGCCTGGTGGTGGCCTCGTGCGTGTACTCGCTGCCGTTCGTGGTGCAGCCGCTGCAGGCCGCGTTCGAACGTCTCGACCATCACGCCATCGAAGCCTCCTGGACCCTGGGCGCCTCGCGCGCCAAGGCCTTTCTCACCGTGGTGCTGCCGCAGGCCCGGCGCGGCCTGCTCACCGCCGTGGTGCTGGGCTTCGCCCACACCCTGGGCGAGTTCGGCGTGGTGCTCATGGTGGGCGGCAACATCCCCGGCCGCACACAGGTGGTGTCCATCGCCATCTTCGAGCAGGTGGAGGCCATGGATTACGACGCCGCGGCCCAGTTGTCCGCCGGTTTGCTGATCATGTCGTTCGCGGTGCTGTTCCTGGTCTATGGAGTGAACCGCCGCTGGCATTCGGGAGCGCAGACCCTATGACTTCCCTCCATGTTCAAGTCAGCCACCGGCGCGGCGATTTCCGCCTCGCCCTCGATCACAGTCTGCCGGACCAGGGCGTCACCGCACTGCTCGGTCCCTCCGGCAGCGGCAAGAGCACGGTGCTGCGCATGATCGCCGGACTGGAACGGCCGCTGGAGGGCCGCATCCGTTGCGGCGACGAGGTGTGGTTCGATGCCGGGTGCCGCATCCACCTGCCGCCACAGCGCCGCCGCGTCGGTTTCGTGTTCCAGGACTACGCCCTGTTCGCCCATCTCACAGTGGCCGAGAACGTGGGCTACGGCCTGCCGCGCGCGCTGCGTGCCGCACAGGTGAAGCGCTGGCTGGAACGCCTGCACCTGACGCCCTACGCCCAGCGCTATCCGCACCAGCTCTCCGGCGGCCAGCGCCAGCGCGTGGCCCTGGCCCGCGCCCTGGCCCCCGAGCCCGACGTGCTGCTGCTGGATGAACCGTTCTCGGCGGTGGACGCCAACCTGCGCCATCACCTGCGGGAGGAATTGCTGGACACCGTGTCCGTCCTGCAGCGTCCGGTGGTGCTGGTGACCCACGATCTGGACGATGCGCGTTACCTGGCCGACCGCGTTGGCGTCATCGTCGACGGCGCGCTGCTGCGTTCCGGCAAGACCCTGGACGTGTTCGCCGACCCCGGCAGTCGCGCGGTCGCCCTGGTGCTGGGCTGGCGCAACTTCCTGCCGGTGCGCAGCATCGCCGGGCGCCGCGTGGCCGGCGGCTGGGGCGAACTGGATTTGGAGCAGGAGCCCAGCGTGGATACGGCCTGGCTGGGCATCCGGCCGGAGCACGTGCAGATGGGCCGCGAAGGCCTGCCGGCGCGCATCGAGCGCATCACCGAGTTGGGTGCGGTGCGGGGCGTGACCTGCCGGCTGCAGGACGGTACCGCCGTGCACCTGCAACGGCCCTGGGATGCGCCGCTGCCGGCGCCGGGCGAGGGTGTGCGGCTGCGGTTGCCGCCGGTCCAGCTGCGGGCCCTGCCGGAATTGGGCGCGGCGCGTCCGAGCGGCGGCGACTCGGCGTCACCAGTCGAGCCGCGCCGTAGCGGCCCGCCGGTCGCCTTGACTGCTGAAGGGGAGGGGGTGAAGCGATGAACGAAAATATCTGGGCCCTGGACAAGGAGCTGGCGATCAAACACCTGCTCCTGGTGCTGACCGCCAACCTGGGCGGCAGCTGTGTGGAGATTCTCGACCGCCGCGACGGCGATCCGCGCGCCATCACCCTATGCAGTCCCGACGAGAGCGATATCCAGGCCTACATCTCCCGGCACGGTCAGGACCAGGGCAAGTTCGGCATCCATCTGGCGTTCCCGGAGCGGGACGACATCAGTCCGACGGACACGGAGATCATCTGCGACAACGTGCCATTGGAGCGGGCCATTGAAATGCTCGGCATTCACTTCGATGCCGCAGTACATGATGCGAGCGCGCCTTAGTCGTTCATCGGGACGCGCGGGAGCTTGGTGACCGGCCCGAGGCTTGGCGTGCGCGGACGACTGCCGCAGGCCCGCAGGATCGTTGTCACCTGGGCGTACGCGAGCCGGCCCTCAATCGGCGCGAGGACGGTCTTCAATGGTTTTCGGTTCAGCCTGATTTAATGTGCGCTTCGTATCGTGTCTATCAGCCGGCGGTACTCGCTGGCCGCATGAGCAAGACGACGCTTCAGGAGGAGCAGAACATGATACCCATCAGAAAATTACTCGGCCTGACCATTCTTGCGGTTTCCGCCGGAGCAGCCGGTGGCGTGGCCCTGGCGGACTCGGACGCGCATGAGCGCGCCTACGATTCCAGTGCGCCGCATGAACGGCAATACCGCGACGGAGAACGTTCGGATCGTGCGCAGGATGTGCGGCAACACGGCGCCGATTCCCAGGCCCGCTGGCATGTGACCAGCGCTATCCTCGATCAGAACGGCAAGCTGGCGACGCTCCAGCACATGGTGCCGGTCAGCGACATGGCGGTATTCGGCATGGTCACCGAAGGTTTCGTTGCCAACGGCCTGAAGATCGACCGTGTGGACGCGGTATTCAACGTCGCCGATGCTCAGATGAGCGAGCCGCACTATCACTTCACGCAGACGTTCCTCGCCTCGAACTGAGAACGCGGCCGGGCCTTCGCCGCACGCCTGCCATCCAGCCAGAAAGGAAAGAGCCCCGCGTCAAGCGGGGCTCTCTTATTCTTGTCGCTGGCTGTCGCTCAATGTGTTGCCAAGCCCCGTAGCCCGGATGGAATGCAATGGAATCCGGGGAAGCAGTGCCACGTCAGCTCCCGGATTGCGCTGCGCTTCATCCGGGCTACGCTGGCTATCTGACCGGTGTGCACGCATCGCACCTCAGTACTTGAGTGACTCCTTCGTGAACGGGTACCTCACGTTCGACTTGCCGAGGACCGTCTTCAGGACGTCGTTCATCGTCGCGGGATCGTTGTCGAAACCGCCGTGCGAGTTGCTCGCGGTCTTGGCGCGCGAGGTGGCGTATCCGTCACTGTAATGGAAGAAGAGGCGCTTGGGGCGCAGCTTTTCGAGGTCCTTGCTGGAGCACTGCATTCCCAGGAGAGACTCGGCCGGGTCGATCTTCTCCTCGAATGATCTGGAGACCAGATAGAGCAAGGACTTGCGGTAGACCATGCCTACGTTGTCATCCTTCTCGACTTCGTCGGTAAGGTTGTAGACGTGCATCTCGTCCACGCCGAAGGGACCGGTGGTGAGTCTCGGGAGATAGGCACTCTCGAACAGCTTGACGGTTGCCGCCGGCGCCAACAGGCTCACGGAGGCCAGCCGGAGCTTGGTCTTCTGGGCCGCCAGCGCCTCGATCAGGTGGGCGTGCAGGATGCCGCCGGTGCTGTGCCCCACGAGGTGGACCTTCTTGGGCACGGCCTTGGAATCGGCGAACGCCGTGAGAAAGGCCGCGAGTGTTTGCGTGCCGGGACTGCCCGGGTCGGCGAACGCGCGTTCCGCGTCGCGCTTCATTTCCCTCCAGAGCGCTCGCCCGGGCCGGTGGGCGGCGCGTTCGATGACCCGGTCGGTCCAGTCCGTTAGACCTCCGGCGCGCTCTTCCGCTTCGGCGCGCTTGCCGAGGATCACGTCCTTGAGTTCCTCCAGAAGCCCCGTGTCATACATGAAGTGGAAAGGATAGATCCCGTTGGCCTTGAACGTATCGCGCATTGCCGCGATGCGAATGGCCGAATCCTTGACGCTGTTCAAGCCGCCGTGCGCATAGATGAGGAGGTGTTCGTACTCGTCGCTCGCCGCGACGTGCGCGGCGGTCTGCTTGACGTCTTCCAGGGTGCTCCAGTAGTTCCCGATGTGCTGAAAGCGGCCGTCATCGATATGAACGAAGTGGCCGGCGATCTCGTCGCGCCGTGGAGCCTTGCCGGTCGCCGCCAGCTCTTGACCCATGGTGGCCCCGGCCGGGACGTTGCGCCGCGAATAGAGCTGCGGCGTGGACAGGGCGAGCTGCACGACCCATGCGTCGGCGACGTTGTCGATCCAGTCCTCGTATGTCCAGAGGGCGATACCGCCGTCCCCCCAGTCAGGACCCCAGGAGTTCTGCACGAGGAAGCCATCCTTGTTGTAGCCGACGACGGCGAAGGCGTGACCGCCTTCCTTCTTCTTTTTGGGGTCGTACGCGATGCGACCTTTCCTGGGTGAGGTCCAGCCCGAATGCACATCCGCCGACACGTATACCGCGCCGGTCTCGTTCAGGGCCGCATGCAGGTCGACGATGCTTTTGCGGATCCGATAGTAGGCGCCGATCGTGTGCGCACGTGCATCCTTGGCACGCACAAGCGTCAGATCCCCATTCTTCAGGTCATTGGGCCAGCGCGACTCACTGCAGACCCCCATGTGATACCAGCCTTTGATGGCACCTCGGCAGCTCGAACCCTCATACCCCTCGCCGCGCCACTCGTCGTGGCGCCTGGCCATCGCGTACAGCATCTGCGCGCTGACCCGTACGTTCCGCCCTTGATGTTGCTGCAGGAGGTTCACGACCGCAGCCAGACCGAAGCCGGTGCAGGCGCCTTCATTTCCCTGGTCGAGGATGTGCACGCCTTTGGGAGGGCCGAGCGTGCGCTTGAGCGGCGCGAGGGTGGGTTCATACCAGCGGTCCCGGTAGTCAGGCACGTCGGGTAGAGCGTCATACTTCCGTGTCACCGCCGCCTTGGGCTTCTTCTTTGGCATTAGATCGTCCTCCCATCCATGCGCCCTGGTTCGCCGCTCGCCTGCGAATGCAGGCGAGGTCCTTTGGGCTGGCGTAAAAACTCTAGAGCGGAATGCCGCGGCGCGTCAACGGTGAAAGTCGGGCGGATCGATTTTTCCCATTGCCAAGCGCTGTAGCCCGGATGAAATGCAATGGAATCCGGGGAGGGAGCGGAGTGCCGTGCCAGCCCCGGATTGCGCTACGCTTCATCCGGGCTACTCGCTGATTTCTTGTTCACGGCTTCCCTAGGCTTGTGTAGGACTTTCTCAGTCACGATCAGGCAAGGTCGAAGCGGTCCACGTTCATGACCTTGTTCCAGGCTGCCACGAAGTCCTGCACGAACTTCTCTCGCGCATCGTCCTGCCCGTACACCTCTGCAATCGCACGGAGCTGCGAGTTCGATCCGAAGATGAGGTCGAAGCGGGTGCCGGTCCACTTCAGTTCGCCCGTTGCGCGGTCGCGCCCTTCGAACTCATCCTCGTCTTTGGAGGTCGCCTTCCACTCGGTGCTCAGGTCGAGCAGGTTGACGAAGAAGTCATTGCTGAGTGTCCCAGGGCGCTTGGTGAAGACGCCCTGTTGCGACTGGCTGACGTTGGCATTCAACACGCGCATGCCACCGACGAGAACCGTCATCTCGGGCGCGGTCAACGTCAGGAGCTGCGCTTTGTCGATCAGCAGCTCCTCGGCCGATACACTGTATTTGGCCTTCTGATAGTTGCGGAACCCGTCCGCGATCGGTTCCAGCACGGCGAAGGCGTCCACATCGGTTTGTTCCTGCGTGGCATCCGTGCGCCCAGGGGCGAAGGGTACCTCCACTTCATGTCCGGCGTTCTTCGCCGCCTGCTCGATGCCTGCGCAACCGCCAAGAACGATCAGGTCGGCGAGCGACACCTTCTTGCCGCCAGCCTGTGCGGCGTCGAACTCCTTGCGGACGTTCTCCAGGGCTTCCAGCACCTGCGCCAGCTGGGCAGGCTGGTTGACCTCCCAGTCCTTCTGCGGCGCGAGACGGATGCGCGCCCCGTTTGCGCCGCCTCGCTTGTCAGAGCCGCGGAAGGTTGCCGCCGAGGCCCAGGCGGTGGAGACCAGTTCGGAGGCGGACAGCCCCGAAGCGAGGATCTTGGTCTTGAGGTCCGCGATGTCGGCTGCATCGATCAGCTCGTGATCTACCGCCGGAACGGGGTCCTGCCAGATGAGCTCCTCTGCCGGAACCTCCGGGCCGAGATAGCGCGAGCGCGGGCCCATGTCGCGGTGGGTCAGCTTGAACCACGCGCGAGCGAAAGCGTCCGCGAACTCCTCCGGGTTCTCATGGAAACGCCGCGCGATCGGTTCATAGATCGGGTCCACCCGGATGGCCATGTCCGCGTCGGTCATGATGATCGGCACCCGCTTCGACGCGTCGGCGGCGGCCGGCGCGAGGTTGCTGTCGGTCGCCTCCTCCGGCGTCCACTGCCAGGCGCCTGCCGGGCTCTTCGTCAGTTCCCACTCGTTGCCGAACAGCATATCCAGATAGCTGTTGTCCCACTGTGTCGGGGTCGGCGTCCATCCGCCTTCCAGTCCGCTGCCGATCTGGTCACCACCCTTACCGCTGCCATAGTTGCTCTTCCAGCCGAGGCCCTGCTGCTCCATGGGGGCGGCCTCGGGGGCAGGCCCGACCATGGCCGCATCGCCGGCGCCGTGGCATTTGCCGAAGGTGTGGCCGCCGGCGGTGAGCGCGACGGTCTCCTCGTCGTTCATCGCCATGCGCGCGAACGTCTCCCGAACCTCCCGGCCGGATGCGACCGGATCGGGTTTGCCGTTCGGCCCCTCCGGGTTCACGTAGATCAGGCCCATCTGAACGGCGGCGAGGGGATTCTCGAGGTCCCGCTCCTCGAAGTGGCGGTTGTCGGCAAGCCACTCGGTCTCAGACCCCCAGTACGTGTCTTCCTCGGGTTCATAAACGTCCTCGCGTCCGCCGCCGAAGCCGAAAGTCTTGAAGCCCATCGACTCCAAGGCGCAGTTGCCGGTGAGGATCATGAGGTCGGCCCAGGAGATCTTGTTGCCGTACTTCTGCTTGATCGGCCAGAGCAGCCGGCGCGCCTTGTCGAGATTCACGTTGTCCGGCCAGCTGTTGAGCGGCGCGAAGCGTTGCTGGCCTGAGCCCGCGCCGCCGCGGCCGTCTCCGGTGCGGTAGGTGCCCGCGCCGTGCCACGCCATGCGGATAAAGAACGGACCATAGTGACCGTAGTCCGCCGGCCACCAGTCCTGGGAGTCTGTCATCAACGCGTAGAGGTCCTTCTTCACGGCATCAAGGTCGAGTTTCTTGAACTCCTCGGCGTAGCTGAACCCCTCGCACATGGGATTGGACTGCGGGCAGTTTTGCTGGAGAAGCTTCAGGTTCAACAGGTTCGGCCACCAGTCCCGATTCGACTTCACTCCACTGGTCGTGTGCATGACCGGGCACTTGCCCGCGTTCTTGTCAGCTTTCTTGCCCATCTTATCCTCCGATGCTTGGCTGCAATGCTCGTCAGGTCGTTTCGTGTAGGACTGTCGTGACTCCTGGGCGTTGTTACCGACCAGGTCCGAGTCGCCTGCCTCGGCGAAGAATTTCGGCGCGAAGTCGCGCTTGGCATTGGCGATGTGTGAGAAGCGCGACGGCGCCGCGACCTTATTGCCGACTCTTGGGCGCGGGTCGGACGCCTTACTGCCGGGACCTGTCTCAGAGTTTAGACCCGGTCTAGGGGTTCTTCTAATTGACCGCCTAAATTTCCGCGATAGCCAACAACTATCGCCAGCACCGAATATCGTCAGGTCGCCTTATTCCGGTGGTCCAAGTAGGGCGCAATAGCCGAAGGGCATTGCGCCCTACATGGGCTGTAGCCCGGATGGAATGCAATGGAATCCGGGGGGCGGTGCCACGTCAGCCCCGGATTGCGCTGCGCTTCATCCGGGCTACTCCCGCTGGCAAAGGTGGGGTCGCCGACAAGGCGTTCAGGAACCGGTGGCCATTCAAAATGCGGAAGTTGGTGTCAGTTCAAGTGGGGCGCAATAGCCGAAGGGCATTGCGCCCTACATGGGCTGTAGCCCGGATGGAATGCAATGGAATCCGGGGAGGCGGTGCCACGTCAGCCCCGGATTGCGCTGCGCTTCATCCGGGCTACTCCCGCTGGCAAGGGTGGGGTCGCCGACGGGACGTTCAGGAACCGGCGGTCATTCAAAATGAGGAAGGCGGGGTCAGCTATCGCAACGACCGCGCGCTCTTTCGCAGTCGTGCATTGGCGCGCGCGGCCGCTTGCCTGTAGCCTGGATGAAATGCAATGGAATCCGGGGAGGGGAGTGCCGCGTCACCCCGGATAGCGCTACGCTTCATCCCGGCTAATCGCTACTCGCTGAAGCGAGTGCGCCTTAGACATCCGGCGCAATGCCCTTCGGTTATTGCGCCCTACGTGGGCTGCTCCCATGGCCGCGAAACGCAAGAGCCCCGCCGAAGCGGGGCTTGTAGTCGTTTGAGTTCGTCGCTCAACTCGCCTTGCGGCGGAGCAGGAAGCCGAGCCCGCCAAGTCCGAGGCCCAGTAGTGCGAATGTCGCGGGTTCAGGCACTGGCTGTTGAAAGACGATGGAAGTGTCGATCTTCAAATCAGACGCTACCGTATGTCGTTCTGCGAAGAATACGTCGAAGTTGTAGACGTTACCGGCTGTCAAACCCAGCGTGTCGAGGTTGATTGAGCCACTCTCCGCCCCGTGAACACCGCCGAGGTCGAGAGCGAGTGCATTGTTGATGAAAACCCAAACATCATCGTCACCGACGAAACTGAAGGTCTGACCGGGCTGGTAGCTGAACACGGTATGTAGCTGCGTCGTAAAGCCGTAATTGTGAGATTGCCCTTGATTGCCAAGCAACTGATTGTCTATAGGGAAGTAGTTCGGATTGTTGTATTCATACACGCCGCCACCAATATCCGTGAACGGCAATGAAATCGTCGTGGTCATGTTGTAACCGGCGGTGTCGTGATACCACTGGTTAAAATATTCCGCCGTGGTCTGGCTCCCATACGCCGGGGATGAGTCCGTCCCGAACATTGTGGGATGTGAAGCGCCGGCATACTGAGGAGTCCCATCGGGGCCCAATGCCGTGTTTACAATGCCCCGATCATCGGCAATTACGTTCTCAAAATCCGGATTGGGGGAATAGCCGTCGGGACAGCCAGAAAAATTCCATCCACAAAAGTCCCGAACTGTCGCGGAAATGCTGATTGTCGCGGCAAAGGCTG
>Ga0315556_1001065_pt1 | contig 16881 bp, 16 predicted proteins | sample SalMarSW160310MG_FD_202112 | JGI IMG/M metagenome (GOLD analysis project Ga0315556, IMG submission 202112) | Salt marsh sediment microbial communities from the Plum Island Ecosystem LTER, Massachusetts, United States - Salt Marsh Sediment SW1603-10 ...
CCCACGCAGACCGGATCATCGTATTGAACTACGGTGAACTGATCGCCGAAGGCACGCCGCAGGAAGTGCGGGATAATGACGAGGTCCGCAGGATCTATTTCGGCACTTGTGACGTACCTGCCCAAGGAGCTACGGAGGGTCCTCACTGATGCCGGAGACAGAAAGGGATAATGGTGGGCACGGGATGCTTGTTGTGCAGGCCATCAACAGCTTCTATGGCAAGGCTCATATCCTCATAGATCTCAGCCTGAAAATGGAAAAAGGCCAGGTGGGGGTCCTCTTGGGACGAAATGGAGTGGGGAAGAGCACTACCCTGAAGAGTATTATGGGTATTGTCTGTCCAAAGAGCGGGGAAATATTTTTTGAAGGCCGGCCCCTGGTGGGTTTGCCTTCATACAAGATATGTGCCAAGGGACTCGGGTATGTACCTGAAGACAGGCGTATCTTTACCGGTCTCACCATTATGGAAAACCTCGAGGTGGGCAGAAGACCGGCCCCTGAAGGCTTTGACTCGTGGACTCCCGAGCGTTTGTTTGAACTTTTTCCGAATCTGGGGGGCATGAAAAACCGTCCGGGCGGACAGATGAGCGGGGGTGAACAGCAGATGCTGACCATTGCGCGCACCTTGATGGGAAATCCGAAACTCATTATTCTGGACGAACCATCGGAGGGTCTCGCCCCGGTCATTGTGGATCAGCTCGGGAGCGCCATCACGAAACTCAAAGGTGAAGGTGTTTCCATACTCCTTGCGGAACAGAACCTGAATTTTGCCAGGACCATTTGCGACAAGGCCTATATTGTGGATCACGGGCATATCTGCTTTGATGATGAAATCGGCAGACTATCAGACGATGTTTGTGAGATGCATCTTGCCGTATAGGCCTTTTAGGGTATCGAATTGTGAGGATGCCCCCTTAGCCGGGGGCTGTAAAAGACCATGAAACTTGAATCAATAGCAGACATCGCGAAACGCAATATACAGGAATGGATTGTCACGGGCCGGTTTCTGCCCGGAGAACAGCTCAAGGAAGAGGAGATCTCCCAGCGCCTGGACATCAGCCGTCCCCCTGTTCGGGAAGCCCTGAAGGCCTTGGAGGCCACCGGACTGGTTATCAGAAAGCCACGCCGGGGGGTCTTTGTCCCGGAGATGACGGAAAAGGACATGTGGGAGATATACACCCTGAAAGCGACGTTGTATGAAATGGCCGTTGGCCTGGCCATGGAGGTCATCACGGAAAAGGAAATAGTGCGGCTGGAATCACTTGTGAAAGGGATGGATGCGTGTGTGACGGAAGAACCTTTCGATGTCATCAAGTACCAAAGGCTCCACGGAACCTTTCACAAGGTCATCATGGAAATCTCGGGAAATACCAGGTTGAAAACCATTGCGTCACATCTCCACAACCAGGTGACCATGTTTAGTTACAAAACACTCCAGCAGAGGGATCACCTCCAATCCTCACTGCATTACCATTTGGAAATATTGGATGCAATAAAAGAGAAAAACACATTTTCCGCCTGCAAATTGATGAAAGAACACGTGCTGAATGCCCTTACGGTCTTGTGCAATTCCGTTGGAGAGGTATGTGAGGCAAATAAATGATTTATAAAAAGCTGTTTTATGCCGCAAACAGCAGCCTATGAGCAACGAAGGTAATGGTGGCATTGGGCAGAACCTGACACTCTTTTTCAGACGCTCTCTAAACACTTCGGAGGAGATGGACGCCCATTTGGGGTTTTAAGGGTAGCCATTAGAGAGTGCCAGGGCTTCAGGAGGCGTAAACCCCAAATAGCCGTCCATGTTGGTGTTTGGTGCCAAACGCACTATGAGAAAGGGTCTGAAAAAGAGTCTCACGCCCGGCGCGTTGACTTCGGCAGAAGAGACGACTTCGTCGGAAGTCATTATCATGCCCATGGACGGCCTTTTTGCGATTTCAACGGGATTGGTCGAAATTATATAAGGAAGCCCCTCGTTTCCTCACTAGGTAAGTAAAGAGGCGGAGGAGGAGGGCAGAGAAAGGAGAAAATAATGGCAATACTACCGGAAGTAAAAAAACATTATGGAGAGCTTCGGCTTCTTATAAACGGGGAGTGGGTCGCGTCCAAATCAGGCAAAATGGAAAAAGACCGCAATCCCGCGACAGGTGAAGTGATCGCCGAGTTTCCGACGGCCACCAGTGACGAAGCTATGGCTGCTGTTCAGGCAGCGCATAAGGCCTTTCAGACCTGGAAGGACTTTCCCCTGCGGGAGAGGGCCAAAATGCTCTTTGATATGCGGGCCAAGTTCGAAGATCATTTTGATGAGTTGACGCGTATCCTGACACAGGACCATGGCAGAACCATCGGTGAGGCCATCGGTTCCGTCAGACGGGTCATTGAGAATATCGAGTCAGCCTGTTCCGCGGCTTATGGCCTGGTGCGCCAGAACGAACACCTGGACCAGCTGGCCAACGGCATAGACGAATATCTGATATGGGAGCCCCTGGGGGCCTTTTTGATCATCTCGCCGGGGAATATCCCCATGCATGCCTGGTCCTCTTTCGTGCCCTATGCCCTGGCAGCGGGATGTACGGTGGTGGTGAGCCCCAGTCGCCAGGACCCCGTGGCGGCGGAGGCCATTTGTCGGGTGGCTCAGGAAGTCGGATTCCCTCCGGGTGTGATCAATCTGGTCCACGGCGGGAGGGCTGTCAACAAGATGATACTGGAGCAACCGGAGATAAAGGGTGTCGGTTTTATCGGGTCCAATCGCGCGGGACACGAACTTTTCGAATTGTGCGGAAAACTCGGGAAGACCTCATCCATAAACGGCAACGGAAAAAACCACCTGGTGATCATGCCCGACGCCGACATGGAGACCGGGACGGAGTGGCTCATGCGGTCATGCTTCGGCATGGCGGGTCAACGCTGTCTTGGCGTGGACAATGTGGTGGTTTTGGGTGACCGGTATGATGAAATAAAGGAAGGTTTCAAACAAGCGGCCGCCACCATGAAAATGGGTTATGGGCTGGATCAAGAGACACAACTGGGTCCCATGACAACGATGCAGGGCCGTGATAAAGTCCTGCATTGGATAGAGGCCTCCCTTGCCGATGGAGCCAAAATGGTGCTCGACGGGAGGGGTGTCAAGGCATCGGGTTATCCGGACGGGAATTTTCTGGGACCCACGATCCTCGAAGGTGTGAACGTGGACATGCCCATGGCCAAGGAAGAGGCCTTCGGCCCCGTTGCAGCCCTGATCAGGGCGGACAATCTGGACGAGGTGATTGAGTGGATCAATACAAAGACCAACCTCGGACATTCGGCCTCTATCATGACCGCGAGCGGCAAGAATGCCCGCAAATTTATCAGGGAGGTCAACGTGGGCAATGTGGGTGTCAATGTGGGAGTTCCACAACCCTACGCGTTTTTCCCTTTAGGTTCCCGTCGGGAATCCTTTGTGGGCACGGCCAAATCACGAATGGCCTCCATGCGGCTGTTCATGGATGAAAAGACTGTCACGACCCGCTGGGTGTAATTTCCTCGTTTGCTTGACGATCGGAATATGGTCTTTAGCGGCGGAGGAGCGCAGCAAGGCGTAAGACTGAACATGGCTCAGATGGGAGCATGATGAACCTTTTGTTCCGGATTATCCGGGTGAGAAAAGGAGAAATGGGTATGAAAACAATGATGATCATTTTGATGGCGCTCGTGTGTGGTGGCGTATTCCTGGCAGACCCAGGTAATGTTTGTCTAGCTGGGGAAAAAGTTGGTGTGATCGTGGTGGACATGCAGGGGGATTTCACCCAGTGGAAGAATGGCTCTCTTGCCGTGGCCGGAACGGATCAGGCCTTTGTGGAAAAGGTTGAAAACGCTACAAAGACACTGGCCCAAAAAGGGCTCCTTGTTTTCGGGACACAGGATTGGCATCCCGCTAATCACGTTTCATTTTACACGAACCATCCAGGGAAAAAGCCTTTTCAGGCCATCAAGATCAATGGGAAAACGCAGGTGCTCTGGCCGCCCCATTGCATCCAGGGGACTCAGAATGCGCGGGTGCTCGTGAATAACAACCTGTTCCTCGCGATTGTAAAAAAGGGAAAGAATCCGAAATATGACAGCTACTCCGGGTTTCAGGACGATGGCGGGGACAGAACAGAGATGGACAAGATCCTGAAGCGAAACGGGATACAGAAGGTCATTGTGTACGGGATTGCCACGGACTACTGCGTAAAGGCAACCGCCGTTGATGCCGCCAATGCCGGATACAAGGTGACCGTCGTGGAGGGATTGTGCAAGGGAGTTGCTCCCAAGACTACGGAGGCGGCATTGAAAGAGATGAAAGAAAAAGGGATCAGCGTCGTCAAAGAGCTTGATCAGGTGACTATCTAAGAAAGACGACGGGCGGCTACGATGCCCTCATATAAACATATCAATACGGTCATCCCCAAAGTAGATGCAGAGGATCTTGCACGGGGCCGGTCCGCTTTCAGCGCGGACATGGCCCTGGAAGATCCTCTTGTACTCAGGGTGTTGCGAAGCACTGAATCTCACGCCAGGATACGTACTCTAGATACTACCGAGGGCCTCAAAATACCCGGCGTGATGGGTATTCTTACGGCAAAAGACATCCCGGGCGAGAGGTTTTATGGACTTATTCAGAAGGATCAACCCCTCCTCGCGGATGATCGTGTCCGCTTCCGGGGAGAGGCAATGGCGGTGCTGGTGGCCACGGATGAAGGGGCGGCTGAAAATGCTTTGGATGCCATTCGTGTGGACTACGAACCACTCGTTACGGTGTTTGATCCTGAGGATGCGTTGAAGCAGGGTGCTCCCCTGGTCCACGAAAAGGGAAACCTCCTGTATCGCCGGTACCTGAGAAAAGGGGATGTTGAGGAGGGGTTTTCCAGGAGTCGGGTCAGGGTAAAACGACACTATATCACTCCCTGCCTGGAACATTGTTATCTGGAGCCGGATGCAGGCGCCGGATATGTTGATAAAGATGGTGTGCTGGTGATCTACGCGTCCACCCAGAACCCGCACTACGATCAGCAGGATGTGTGCCGTCTTCTGGGTCTCCAGTCCGAACAGGTACGGATTATACAGAAGAATACCGGTGGCGGCTTCGGCTCAAAACTGGACTTGACTACACAGGGCTTCATCGGCCTCGCGCTTTATCACTTCAGACGCCCTGTTCGACTGATATACACGAGGGAAGAGGCCTTTCAGGCCACCAGTAAGAGGCATCCCTTTCGAATCGAAATGGAAAGCGGAGCGAGTGAACAAGGAAAGCTGCTGGCGGTAAAAGCGCGCTGCATCTGTGACACAGGGGCCTATGCCTCTTATGGTATGGCCGTTGCTATCAGGGCGGCGGTACATGCCACTGGCCCTTATGAAGTAGAAAATGTGGAGGTTGAATGCCTCTGCGTGTACACGAATAATCCGGTGGCAGGCGCCATGCGGGGGTTCGGTGCGCCGCAAATGGCCGTGGCGTATGAGTCTCAGATGGATCTCATGGCGCAGGAAATGGGCATTGATCCCATGGAATTAAGGAAAGCAAATGCACTGCGCGTGGGGTCGCGTACGGCAACCGGCCAGAAGCTTGATGCCAGTGTGGGGATGCTGAGGGCTCTTGAGGCCGTTGAACCATACTATAAAGAGGCCGTGGATCACTGGAAGAAAGAGAACCCGGATAATGCCAAGAAGCGTGGCATCGGCCTGGGAGCCATGTGGTACGGGATCGGGAATACGGGGGTGAAAAATCCTGCCAACGCGAGAATAGAGATGGACCCTGCCGGAAAGGTGGTGCTTTATACCGGTGTCGCGGATATCGGGCAGGGTTCCTCAACGGTTCTTTCCCAGATCGCGGCTGAAATCCTGGACGTGGAGCCGAACGCAATCATGCGTGTGATTGGGGATACGGCGCTGACCCAGAGTGCCGGTGCCACATCGGCAAGTCGCCAGACCTATATCTCCGGGAACGCGGTGATGGATGCCGCCGAAAAACTGAGACTGAAGCTCCTCGCGGAAGCCACAAACACTCTCGGAATACCGGGTGAATACCTTTCCCTGGTAGATGGTTTTGTGGTAAGCAAGAAAGATCCGAAACATCGTGTTTCCGTGAAAGACCTGGCAAAAAGGGCGTACGGCGAAGAGAGAACGCTCAGTTGTTCAGGGTATTTTGACCCGAAGACCACACCCCTCGATCCGGAAACCGCACAGGGCATTCCCTATGGCACCTATGCCTTTGCCTGTCAAATCGCTTTTGTCGAAGTGGATACTGAAACAGGGAATGTGTACGTATCCCGGGTTATTGCAGCTCATGACGTGGGAAAGGCCATACATCCCCAAAACGTGGAAGGTCAGATCCAGGGCGGGGTGGCCATGGGGTTGGGATTTGCATTGATGGAGGAGTTCAAACCGGGAATCACAACATCCATGGCGGATTACCATATTCCGACCGGTATGGATATGCCTGAAATCGTCCCCATTATCGTGGAGGAAGAGGAGCCGACAGGCCCTTTTGGCGCCAAAGGCGTGGGAGAGCCCGCTCTCATTCCAACCGCGCCTGCAATATTAAACGGAATTGCGGATGCCACCGGGAGCAGGATTTATCGGCTGCCTGCAAGCCCTGAGCGGGTAAGGGGCGCGATATCTCACACAAAGACACACGAAAGAGGCAAATGGCATAAGGCATAAGGCGCAAGGAAAAATAGAAAGGGCAAAAACTTATCTCACACCCCGGTGAAATAGGCATAGGCATTTCACAGGGCAGGCAGTGCCCCACCGGTCTTCGCTTGAAGCTACGCCCCGGCAAGGGGAACACAGGGTTTAAGAACCAAATAACAAAAAGGTTTTCTCTTTTTGCTCTGTGTCTCTAGTGAACGAAGTGAACCCGGCTTTGCGGGACAGGCGCGCGTGAGGGAAAAAACAAGGAGGCAAGAAAAATGTCAACGCTGATGCTGAAGAACATAGGGACCCTTGTGAGTGGTATGATCGAAGATCCTGTCCTGGAGGGTGATGCCCTGTGGGTGGAGGATGGGATAATCAAACAGGTCGGCCGGGAAGGAGACATGGACGCGGCAACCGCCGATCGCGTGATTGATTGTGCCGGGACCACAGTGACACCGGGACTTATTGACTCTCACTGTCACGTCATTCTCGGTGATTTCACTTCCAGGCAGAACCAGATGGGGTTTATCGAGAGTGAAGTTCACGGTGGCGTCACCACTATCATTTCAGCAGGTGAGGTCCACCTAAAAGGCAGGCCGAAAGATCCTGCCGGCACCAAGGCCCTCGCGATCCTGGCGGCAAAGGCCTTCAATAACTTCAGGCCCGGCGGAGGGAAAGTGATTGGTGGGGGATTGATCCTGGAAAAGGGCCTTGTGAAGCAGGATTTTGAGGAAATGGCCCGTGAGGGCGTGCGTACCGTGGGGGAGATCGGCCTGGGCAGCGTCAAAGATCCGGAAGACGCCGCACCCATGGTCAAGTGGGCCAAGGAAGTTGGCATGACCGTCATGATGCACACGGGCGGGACCTCCATACCGGGGAGTTCCGTTGTCACGGCGGACATGGTGATCAGGACAAATCCCGACATCGTTTCCCATCTGAACGGAGGCCCGACGGCCGTTTCCCTGGATGAAGTCAGAAAACTCGTGTTCGAAACCGGTTTGGCCTTGGAGATAGTGCATTGCGGGAACCCGCTGGTGGCCGTGGAAGCTGCGAAAATGATCGTGGATGCAAAGGCCCTGGACAGGGTGATTATCGGCAACGATGCCCCATCGGGGACCGGGGTTATTCCTCTGGGCGTTCTGCGGGTGATGAATCTGCTGGCAAGCCTGACCCCCATTAAGCCTGAAGAAGCAATCTGCATGGCGACCGGGAATACGGCTCGTGTCCACAAATTGAACCGCGGCGTTATCGCCGAGGGCAAGGAAGCGGACTTGGTTATTATGGATGCTCCCATGGGCTCCGTGGGGGAAGACGCCCTTTCCGCCATAGAGGCCGGTGACAATCCCGGTGTAGCCATGGTCATTGTGGACGGCGAAATCGTGGTCTCTAAGAGCAGGAATACACCGCCTGCCAAGAGAAATCCATCGGTTGCCGTTAAGAGTTGATGAATTCGTATGAAGCTGATTTATGCCGCAAGCGGCAGCTTATGAGCAACGAAGTGGAGGAGAACCTGAAACTCTTTTTTGGACGCTTTCTAAACATGCCTGAGGAGATGGACGTCTATTTTGGTTTTAAAGGTAGCCATTAGAGAGCGCCAGGGCTTCTGGAGGCGTAAACCCCAAATAGCCGTCCATGTCGCGGGGTTGGGTTCCAAGTGCACTATGAGAAAGCGTCCAAAAAAGACCCTCAGGCTCTCCTCCTGAGCTCCGGTTAATAAGTCGACTTCATTTGAAACTGTTTTATGCCACTTCGTGGCAGTTTATGAGAAACGAACTTAATTAATACCATGAGTTCATTAGGAGCCGTCAAGTTTAAAGGAATTTCCGGTGAAGATAGATACGGAAAAGTGCATCGGATGCGGTTTTTGTGTGCGGGACTGTCCCGTGGAAGCCATCCTTTTGCGGAAAAAGAAGGCCACGATAGACCGGGGGAAATGTACAAGCTGCGGCGTCTGTTTGAGGGTCTGCGAATACGATGCGGTCAGGCCTGAAAAGCTCGTCTCGGAGGGAACCCTGCAGTGTGACGCATGCCCCATCAACTGCCTGATCAATCCCGGCTACCTGGGAGCTTGCCATCGCTACCGGAATGAAGGGGACAAGCTCGTCCGGATCACGCCGCTCCATCCGTTCGACGCCGTAGAGGATATCGTGGGTCCCGAACCCCCTGAAGCTATCCGCCGACCACTTACCACAGCCATAGGGGCAGGGACCACTTATCCGGATTGTAAACCGGCTCCCGTCATTGTGCATGGAAAGAGGGGAAACCTGGATGTGGTCACCGTGGTGACGGAAGCGCCCTTGAGTTACAGCTCCATCCTGATCAAGATAGATACGGATCTCCCAGTCGGGGACGAGGGGGCCGATGTCTTGGTGGGAAAGCGAAAAGTGGGCATGGTGATGACCGAACAGTATGGGTCCAAGATGTTGTCCATCGGCGGGGTCAATCTATTGACTGCCGAAAACGGCTTTCTCGTGGCGAGGACGATCACGGATATAGCCAACAGGAGACCGGTAAAACTGAAAGTAAACGAAGGCAGCAGGCTGGTTGTCCAGGTGGGTCGGACCCCTGTGATCGACGGCGTGGAGCCGGAGAACATGAGGGTGGGGTGCGGGAGTGCCACGCTGGGGCTTTTTGCAACGCTGTTGAAGGACGCGGCGGATGAAGTGGTCATACTGGACTCCCATCTCACGAGCCTCATGAGTGAGCATACTGCCGGGCGATTTGTGGGTGTCAGGCCTTCAGGCGTCAAATTGAAGTTCCGGATGAGCACGCCCGGCAGGTACTTTGGAGACCACGGCCGGGGATGGGGAGGGACGACTATAGAAAACCCCATCGATGTGATTTCAGGCCTGGACCATCAAATCGCCTGGCCGGGGATGCGTATTCTCGTAACCGAGACCACCGGGACAAATGGCTCCCTGTTTGAACTCCAGAAAAATGGAAGCCTGCTTGAAATCCGGCTTTCAGATCCTGCCATGAAGGCCTTGGAGGCTATTTCCGCCAGTTGTGAACCCTCGTTCGTGTCGGCCGTCTATATGGGCGGGACGGGTGGCAGCGCCAGGGCAGGCGTTGTCCGGTATCCCATCAGGCTGACCAGGGCGGTTCATGCCGCCAGGGCAAACCTGACGGTCGGGGGAGCACCCGCCTATGTACTTCCCGGAGGAGGCATCAACTTCATGGTGGATGTTGGACGGGTCAAACCGAGATCGTTTTACTGGACACCCACCCCTGCGACCATATGCCCGGTCGAATACACCACCACACTGGATGAATACGAGAAAATGGGCGGTCACCTGGAGGCCATGAAACCTTTTCAGGCGTCGGAGCCTCTCGCCGCCCCATGAAGTGATAGCCCATGAAGACTGAGAAGGCCATCCATGTCCTTGATGGTGGTCGCATCCTGGCGGAATACGGCCCCATGCGGCTTGTCATATCGGCGTGGATCGGCAGATTGCCGCAGCGGGATATGTGCAGCAGGGCCGCCGAGGAGGCCTTTTTGTATCTGGAACGTGTGGCGTCTTTGCGGGATCAGCTCTCAAGGCCGGTGCTTCCTGGTTCTGTAAGAGTGGAAGACCCCCTGGCCGAAAACATGATCGAAAGTGTTCGGAAAGTGGGAGACGATGACCTGACCCCTATGGCGGCAGTGGCCGGAACCATTGCCGATGCCGTGGCCGATTTTCTTTTCAACAGGGGTATGAACAGGGTAATAGTGAACAACGGGGGAGACATCGCCGTTCGTCTCCGGGGAAAGGAAACCATAACGGTCGGCATTGGTTCGGGAATACCGGTGGAAAAGGGTATTCAGGCCATCACACTTGACTCCTCTATTTCATCATGGGGGGTGGCAACCAGCGGACTGGGAGGGAGGAGCTTTACCAGGGGCGTCGCTTCGGCGGTGACGATCCTTGCGGAAAATGCCTCCCTGGCTGATGCTGCGGCCACGGCCGTTGGCAATGCATGCTTTGTGGAAGATGCCGGAGTGATACAGCGGCCTGCCGGGGAAATCGATCCAAGTACGGATATTGGTGGCCTTCTTGTTACTGTGAAGGCAGGGCCTTTGAGTAGGGAAAAGAAGCGGGCTGCACTATCAAGGGCCATGAAAAGGGCAAAGAGCCTTTCAGAGGAAAAAATCATCCTGGGAGCCTACGCCGATCTGCAGGGAAAAGAGGCCATGGACGTTTTTTTTCGTCAAAGATTGATGGCTTTGTAAAAAGCTGGTTTATGCCACGAGCGGCAGTCTATGAGGTACGAAGAGGAGCCGAACCTGACACTCTTTTTCAGACCCTTTCTAAACACTTTGGAGGGAATGGACGCCGATTTGGGGTTTAGCATATATTCATAGAAGCGCGTGGCGTTTGGGAGGCATAAACCCCAAATAGCCGTCTGTGTCGGTGTTTGGTGCCAAGTGCACTATGAGAAAGGGTCTGAAAAAGACTCTCAGGCCCTCCTCCTGAGCTCCGGAGCATAAGACGACTTTGAATGTCAAATCCCAATAGCAAATGACCAAATGAACAAGAAGTCCGCCGTGCTTTGCATTGCTCCGTCGCCAGGGCAGGCAGGTTAGCGGAATATGTTTTGTCGTTGAGACATTTGGATTTCACTTGACATTTGCCTGCCCCGTGAAACGTTTTTCTTATTTCACCGGGGAGCTTTGAGATTTGTCATTTCCGGCTTGTCCGCCTTCGGCGGGTTTATCCGGGTTAGGTATTGAGAGTTTTCCTTAACATGCTGTAATTTATTCATTATTTTACGGCTTTTTGAGCCGAGAGAGGGAGGTAGAAAAATGGAGATCAGAAAATTCATGACCATCCTGGAGGAGATTCGTTTTGAAGGTGGAAAACCTATGGATAAACCCGGGAAAAGGGCCGCAGCCATCGCTGTTATAAAGAATCCATTCGCAGGAAAGTATGTGGAGGATTTGACCCTCCTGATGGATATGGGCGAAGAGCTGGGGGCGATTCTTGGAAAAATGGCCGTGGATGCTCTTGGCATCGCGCCGGAAAAGGCCGAAAGCTACGGAAAGGCCGCCATCGTTGGAGAGAAAGGTGAACGGGAGCATGCCGCGGCCATACTCCATCCAAAACTCGGCAAACCTTTTCGTGATTCAGTGGGGGGGGGAAAGTCCCTGATTCCCTCCGCAAAAAAAATGGGCGGCCCCGGAACGGTGATTGACGTGCCCATCAATTTCAAGGATGCCGCATTTGTTCGCTCCCATTTTGATGCCATGGCGGTGCGCGTGGAAGACGGGCCGTGGAGTGATGAAATCGTCGTGGCCCTGGTCGTGACCGACTGCGGAAGACCACATCCGCGTATCGGTGGTCTCAAGAAAGAGGATGCCAAGATGGAGGATGGGCTCAGGTAACCTTAGGGACTTGGGGCAGAGGCGGCTTGCCCCTCTGCCTTTTTTGCAAGGGCCCTGCGACAAAAAAAGAGTTGAACCTTGATCTCTTCTATGCGATTTATATCCGATGTATCCAACGCAAAGTATGAGGAGAGAACCTGAGGGTCCGAGAAGGATTGTCAGGTTCGGTTCCAAGCCACTATCTCCTTCGTTGTTCATAGACTGCCGCTTGCGGCATAAAGTGGCTTTTTACGATTCAATCTGTCTTGGAAGAAAGGAGTCGGATAAATGAAGATCGGATGGATTGGAACAGGTGTCATGGGGGCGGCTATGGCTGGGCATCTTCAGGCGGCAGGCCACGAGCTTTTCGTCTTCAATCGGACCAGACAACGTGCCGACAGCCTTGTGGAAAAAGGCGCGCGCTGGTGCCCCGCACCTGCCGATGTGGCGGCGGAAGCTGAAATTATTTTTACGATCGTCGGCTTTCCGCGAGATGTGGAAAAGGTGTACCTCGGTGATGAGGGTGTCTTTTCAAAGAGAGGTGCTTGCCGCATCTTCGTGGACATGACCACCAGCACGCCAAGCCTCGCAAAGAACCTGGAGAAGAAGGCAGAGAAGCAGGGCATGCACAGTCTGGATGCACCCGTATCGGGGGGAGATATCGGCGCCAGGGAGGGCAACCTCGCAATCATGGTCGGGGGCAGGAAGGACGTCTTCAAGGAGGTTCTGCCACTCTTGGAAGTTTTTGGAAGCAGGATTTCCTACATGGGACAGGCCGGAGCGGGGCAGCATACAAAGATGGCGAACCAGATCCTTATTTCAGGGACCATGGTGGGCGTCTGCGAATCTCTGCTCTATGCTGAAAGACAGGGTCTGGATCAGCAGGCCGTGATCGATATTATTGGTCAGGGAGCTGCAGGTTCCTGGTCCATCAACAACCTGGGGCCGCGTATCGTCCGCGGAGATTACAAGAGCGGGTTTTTCGTGGAGCACTTTGTGAAGGACATGGGCATCGCCCTTGAGGAGGCCGCGGTGTTGAACCTGTCTTTGCCCGGACTCGCCTTGGCGCACCAGCTCTATCTGGCCGTAAAGGCCCAGGGACATGCCCGGTCTGCTACCCAGGCACTTATGCTGGCTCTCAAGGCCCTCAATGGGGGAGATTTTGGCGAATAGTCAAGTGGTCGAGTAGAGAGGTGGGGAAACAAAGGCAAAAGAAATAATTTTTCTTGAAAAGGGGCCGGCCACGCTCAAGATTCAAAATGAGAAGCCGATAGAGGGATTACCATGATTTCCAAGACCCTTAAATTTGCCAAGAGAGATATTTGGAGAATTCAGGCCAAGGATCTCCCCAGGGGCAAGTTTTATCTTCTCCAACTCCTCAGAGTCACTATCCTGACTCTCCGTGGCCTTTCCGAAGACAAAATTCAGCTCAGGGCGTCAGCCCTTACCTTTTATTCCTTGATCTCCGTTGTCCCCGTGGCAGCGATGATTCTCGCTTTTGCAAAAGGGTTTGGGTTTGAAAGGACGCTTGAAAGAGAAGTGCTGAAGAGATTGGAGGGGCAAGAACAGATCGCAGCAAAGGTCATTGATTTTGCCCACAGATTTCTGGCCAATGTGCAAGGTGGCCTCATAGCAGGCCTGGGGTTTGTGGTCTTGTTCTGGGCCATCATGCGGGTGCTGGGCAATATCGAGACCTCGTTCAATTACATCTGGGGGGTCAAGAAAGGGCGGTCGATAGGGAGGAAGATAACGGACTATCTGGCGATCAGCCTCATTTATCCGATCCTGTTCGTGTCTTCCAGCGCCATGACGGTTGCGGCCACGAGCCAGGTGAGTGCCTATATCCAGAAGATAACAGTATTGGCGGCAATCGGCCCGCTCATATTCTTTTTTCTGAAACTCATCCCCTATGGGATTATCTTTGCACTCCTGGCTTTTATTTACATCTTCATGCCCAATACCAAAGTGCACGTTCGTTCCGGGATTCTGGGCGGGCTCATCGCAGGGGTCCTGTACCAGGGATTCCAGTTTGGATATATCCAGTTCCAGATCGGTGTTTCCAAGTATAACGCCATCTATGGAAGCTTTGCGGCATTGCCCCTTTTCCTGATCTGGCTCCAGGTGAGCTGGCTGATCGTGTTTCTCGGGGCCGAGATAGCATTTGCCTATCAAAACGTTGAGACCTACGAGTTCGAGCCCGATTGCCTTGATATCAGCTCCTCCTTTAAAAGGCTGGTGGCTCTTGCAGTTGTTCATCTGCTTGTCAAGCAGTTCGCGGAAGAGAGAGAACCCCTGGAGGAAGAAGAGATTTCTCACCGGTTGGAGATTCCTATTCGCCTGGCCAGACAGATCCTCTATGAACTGGTTGAAGCCAGGATCGTGAGCCCGGTGAATCGGCATGGTGAAAACGACCTGGCCTATCAGCCCGCAAAACGTCCCGCTTCGCTCACCATAAAGGGGGTACTCGATGCACTGGACCATCGGGGAACGGATGATATTCCGGTGGCCAGGACAGAGGCACTGGAAAAGATTTCAGAGTGTTTGAGCGGGTTCGCGGAAGCGGTTGAAAAGTCCCCCGGAAATATGGCCCTTGTTGATATATAGAAATAGATTTTGACATCCAACCCGATATTTGAAAGACTTGCGCCTATGGAATTGATCAGAAGACTTGGTGCTGTTGTGCTCCTCCATGTGAGCCGGATGGGCGTTATGGGACTTTTTCTGATAAAGGCTTTCTTTTATGCCGTCGTCCCTCCCATCAAATGGCGGCGCCTGTTAAAGCAGATCTCCTTTATCGGGTTTCAGTCTACAGTTGTCATCTTGCTCACCAGTTGTTTTACAGGAATGGTCCTTGGCTTTCAGGGCTATTACAACCTGAGCCGGGTTGGTTCAGAGGCATTTCTGGGGGCGATGGTGGGCCTTTCCCTTGTCAAGGAACTGGGGCCGGTGCTGACCGCCCTGATGGTTACGGGAAGGGCAGGGTCCGCCATTACGGCCGAGATCGGCATCATGCGCATCACCGAACAGATCGATGCGATGGAACTTATGGGCCTCAATACTTACCGCTATCTCGTGGTCCCGAACCTCCTGGCGGGAATCATCTCCCTCCCACTCCTGACGGCCATATTTGATGTGGTGGGAATTTTTGGAGGGTACCTCATAGGTGTAAAACTCCTTGGCGTGGGTGTGGGGAGCTATTTCGGGGTGATGTCAACCTACATTGGAATGAAGGATGTCCTGGAAGGACTCTATAAGGCAGTGAGCTTCGGGATCCTGATCAACTGGGTGTGCTGTTTCAAGGGTTACTATACCTCTATTTTTACGGGTTTTGGGGCGGAAGGGGTCAGCAAGGCAACCACCCAGGCAGTGGTCCTTTCCTCCGTATTGGTTCTGATATGGGATTATTTCATGACGGGGCTGCTGTATTGAGGAACTGTTATTACGATGATAAGAATTGAAGACCTCCATAAATCGTTCAATGGGCATGCTGTGCTCCGGGGTATAACTCTAGAGATTGCAAAAGGTGAGGTTATCGCCCTCATCGGCGGGAGTGGAGAGGGCAAGAGTGTGCTGATGAAACACATCGCGGGCCTGATGAAGCCGGATAGCGGCCGCGTGCTGGTGGACGGCAATAATATAGGCTCCTTCAGGGGAGGGTATCTTAAGCAGTTGAGATCGAGGCTCGGATTCCTCTTCCAGGGGGGTGCCCTGTTTGATTCCATGACGGTTTTTGAAAATGTGGCCTTTCCCTTGGAAGAGAAGACCAAAATCGGGAAGAAAAAGATTCGGGAGCGTGTGTTAGAGCAACTATCCAATGTGGATCTGTCAGGGTCGGAAGATAAATTCCCCTCACAGATCAGCGGTGGGATGGTCAAAAGGGCCGCCCTTGCCAGGTCCCTGGTGACGGACCCCGAAATCATGCTGTTCGATGAACCAACAACCGGCCTGGATCCCGTGACCGGGCTCGCCATTCTAAAATTGATCAATGTGATACACGAGAAGTTTTCTTTCACAGGCGTCGTGGTGACCCATGAGATTCCCAGGGTCTTTGACATTGTGGATCGCGTGGCTTTCCTGAAGGATGGGGTCGTTGCTGCTTATGCAACTCCACGGGAGTTCATGAGTTCTTCAATTCCGGAGGTGAAGGCGTTTCTGGCGGGAACCCTGGGCAGACCCGATCCGGACGGTCCTGATTTTTTCAACCCTGTTGGGTCAGACAGGACGGCAGGATAGCAAGTTTGATGGATTGGTTTTGGGTAGCCATGGGTGCCCTGTTTGCAGGATGAGGGGAGTGAACAATGAAAAAGTTTGATTTGGAGTTAAGTGTGGGTCTTTTTATGATCGCGGGGATACTCTGCCTTGGCTATCTCTCTGTCCGGCTGGCAAAAATGGAAGTTTTTGGCTCGCAAGGTTATGATATTCAAGCGGAATTTTCTAACAGCGGGGGCCTGAAGAATGGCGCGTCGGTTGTCATAGCAGGCGTTCAAATCGGCCGTGTGAAAGACATCAAGCTGAAGGACTACCAGGCGGTGGTTTCCTTACATATCCCCGATGAGATCAAGATCCAGGAAGATTCGATCGCAACCATAAAGACTAAGGGCCTGATTGGAGAGAAGTATGTGGAGATAACGCCCGGCGGCTCGGAAAAGATCCTGAAGTCCGGGGGCAAGATCAGAGATACACAGCCTCCGATTGATTTAGAGCAATTGATCAGCAGTTATGTTTTTGGTAAACTATGAGAAAAATCCCTTTAGTAGTGTTATTCATAATTATGGTAACATATTCGGTCTACGATTAGCTCAGCACAGAGTCACAGAGTGCACAGAGGATCTTGATTTTTTGCCCATCGGGAGACGGCCATGGGCAAAAAGGACATCGTTCCCTGAATAAGG
>Ga0315556_1001066_pt1 | contig 16876 bp, 16 predicted proteins | sample SalMarSW160310MG_FD_202112 | JGI IMG/M metagenome (GOLD analysis project Ga0315556, IMG submission 202112) | Salt marsh sediment microbial communities from the Plum Island Ecosystem LTER, Massachusetts, United States - Salt Marsh Sediment SW1603-10 ...
GAATTCTCTTCAGCTACTTCAATAGCATCTTCACTTATATCTATTGCAGTTAAGGTTGAATTCGAAAGATTTTTAGCAAGAGAAACAGCTATATTTCCGCTTCCGGTTCCGATGTCAAGGATTTTTAGAGAGTCTTCTTTGTTTACGCTTTCAAGTATCTTTTCGATTAATAATTCGGTCTCAGGGCGCGGTATGAGAACGGAGGGATTAACTTTAAATTCCAGCCCATAAAATTCCACTGTTCCGACTATGTATTGCAATGGTTCTGTTTTACCTCTTCTCACTATGAGTTCACGGTAAATATCAGTCTCATTTTCTTTTAATGGTCTGTCAAATGCCAGATAAAGATCAAGTCTTTTGCATTTAAGAACGTGGGCAAGCAAATGTTCCGCATTTGTCCGGGGAGATTCAATATTTTTCTTTTCGAGAAATTCTGTGCTTCGATTTATAGCTTCTAAAACTGTAAGCATAGATTATGAACTAAATAAAAGGAATTTATATATTCGATATGAATAATTATCCCCGACTACTATTTATTATTACAAAGATAATAAAATTTTATAAGTATTACGGAATAATCACTATGGATATCAAGCTAAACTTTTTTTGAGAATATGAATATTATCTATCTCAGATGGATCCTTGCCCCTTAAAATAGCAGCATAATATGTTATCCAATCACACAAATAAATCATATCCAGCAGTCGGACCTTAAATTCATTCTCCTTGCTCTGGATATTTATCACGTCAGCTTTACTCTTTTTAATAATCTCAGAAGTAATCTTAAACCTTTTCTTTACCTGCGAATGGTAACCTTTATCAAGGACGTTAAATACCTTGGTTTGGAATTGCTTCTCGTGGAATGTTTCCCAGCCAATCACTTCATTGTGATTTAATTCCGGGAATAGATTATGAAAAGCATGCAGTTTTGAGTTTTCATTCAACTGACATTTAAATCTATAACCAACGGCTGAAGTGACATCTGCTACTGAATAAATTACAGGTATAAACCCTAAAGTATCCGAAGCGATCTTATAAGCATAATTTCCCTCTTTACTGTATTCTTTCCCTTTGACTCTCCATAGTGAAATTATTTTCTTTACAACCTTCCCCTGCTCGGAAATAAGTTCGATTTCCTGGAAAACTTTAAGCAACGAGAAGAATCCTAGACCTAAAGCATAACGCGGTTGATATCCTTTTTTCAATTTCACTACAGGAATATTATTCTCTTTAGCTATCTTTCCTACAGTCCCCCCGGTTGTGATGGCAACAATTGAACATTTTTTCTTTATGCCTTTTTTAATTACCTCTATCGTCTCCTCCGTATTTCCTGAATAAGAAGATGCGATTAATAAAGTATCTTTATTTACAGATGCAGGTAGAGAATAATTCCTGTTCACACTATAAGGCACTTTTAATTCATTACCTAAATAATTCTGAAGAAGGTCTCCACTTATAGCGGAACCACCTAGTCCTGAAACAATTATTGATGAAAAGGTTTTGCCTTTGAGCTCTTTAAAATTGATTTTATTATTCCAGGCAAATTCAATTTGTTCAAAAGAATTTACGAGCACATCAAACTGATTTTCCGGATCGTAATTTGAGACGTAATCATTTATCTTCATAACATCCTATATTATATTCCTGGTTCTGGTAATTTCATTTTCTACAAAGAATTTCTCAATTTCCTTTAATACTTCATCCTGGGTCGAAAAAGTTAGACACTTTTCGGCCATTTTCTTAGCCTTTGTATATGACATACTTCTGATTATTCTTTTAATATACGGAATTGTTGAAGGTGAAATACTTAATGAATCCAATCCTAATCCTACAAGCAAAGGAATTGCTAAAGTATCTGCCGCCATTTCTCCGCAAAGACTTACCGGGATATTCTGTTTCTTACCGTCAATAACTATGTGATTTAATGTCCTGATCACTGATGGATTAAATTCCTGATAAAGATCGGATACGAGATCATTGCCTCTGTCCACCGCCATCAAATATTGAATTAAATCATTAGTACCGATACTTAAAAAATCGACCTCTTTCGCAAATTCGGAAGTCATTACTGCAGCAGAAGGGACCTCAACCATTATACCTATTTTTATATCCTTGTCATATTTAATTTTTTCCTGCTTTAATTCGTGCTTGCAAAGCTCAAAAAGCTCTTTCGATTTCCTGATCTCACTTGTTACAGAAACCATCGGCAACATAAATTGGATATTCTTATTTTTACTAGCTTTCAGGACTGCTCTTATCTGAGTTTTAAATAGTTTTTGGTTTTCAAGTAACAGCCTTATCCCACGTAAACCGAGAAATGGATTAGGCTCAACAAAATCCAAAAATTTGAATTTGTCTCCCCCTATATCAAACGCTCGAATTATTAACGGGTTAGGGTAAATTCTCGAAGCCATTTTATGATATATTTCTGCTTGTTCATCCTCGGTAGGAATATCGCCAAGCTCTTCGAGCACTTGTTCTGTTCTGAATAACCCAATCCCTTTTGCGCCACTCGTAACAACTAAATCTATCTCACCGGAAACATCAACGTTTGCCAATAATTGAATCTCCCGGCCATCGTTTGTCATGGCGGGCTTTTCCTTTAATTCCTCAAGCCCTTTTTGGAGATTAATAAGCCTTTCAATTTTTCCCCGGAAGAATTCTTTTTGCTCTTCGGTTGGATTAACTATAATATATCCGTGAAAACCATCAACTATTAAAGTATCCCCTTCCTTTATAGTCAGTGTAGCATTGTGACAACCAACTACTGCGGGTATGTTCAGAGATCTCGAAATAATTGCCGCGTGTGAAGTTAAGCCGCCGTGATCTGTAACAAATCCTTTTGCATTACTTCTCGAAAGTAAGATCGTGTCAGCCGGAGTAATGGAATTACTCACCACAATAACATCGTTTGTAATTTTTGATTGCCATCTTTTTTTCTGCAGGTTCCTGATAATCCTGTTTTTTATATCTTCAATATCGTGAGCCCGTTCGACCATATAGGACTCGTGTGCGTTAACCATCATATGCTGATATTTGGAGATCTCATCATCAACAATAAATTCCGGCTGCTTTTTCTCACTTTCAACACGTTTTATTATATTTTCAATTAATATCGGATCATCCAGAATCATCATTTGTGCTTCAAAAATTGCGGCACGATTCTCTTCCATTTTCTCTTTGGCAATAGAGAATATTTTATTCAATTCCTTCTTTGATTTGTTAAGGGCCTCCTGAAGGTTCTGCTTTGCTTCATCTATTTCTGTAATGGTTGCATTACTTATTACTAATCTCTCTTTACTAAAAAGATATGCCTTTGCAATAACAATTCCTGGAGCGGCAGCGATCCCGGAAATCTTATTACCAGCTTCTTTAAATATTTGCTTGAATGTTTTCAAAGTTCATCAAATCCCTTCTTAAAGTAATCGATTATTTCAGCGGCTGCTTCCTTTTCGTCTTCTCCGTCAAATGTCAGGATAATTTCCGAACCCATCTCGGCTGCAAGCGTCATAACCCCAATTATACTTTTACCATTAATGCTTATCCCATCTTTCGCAATAGTAAATTCACATTTATATTTTGATGCAAGTTTAACTATTGTAGCAGCAGGACGAGTATGTAATCCTGCTTTATTTATAATCATTATTTTCTCTTCAATCATTATTTGTTTCTGTTTATTAAATAGTCCGCAAGTTTATGAAAAAGTTCCCTGTCCTCTTTACTTTTCAAGACAGCCAGTTGCTTCAAAGCTCGATTAGTATAGTTTTTAATTTCTTTCTTAGCATCTTCAATTACACCAAGTCTGCGGTATATTCTTTGATATTCAGAAATTTTATTTTTTTTAACCCCCTTATTTTCAATTACTAATTTTAATAATTTCTTATCGTTGCCTTTTGCTTTTTCAAGGGATTTCAGGAAAAGGAATGTTTTCTTGCCTTCCCTTAGATCACCGCCCACAAATTTCCCAAACTTGGTTTCATCCGCAACAGCATCGAGTAAGTCATCCTGTATTTGAAAAGCCATCCCTATATTACGTCCAAAATTAGCAAGCGCATTAATTTCTCTTTTTGTCCCGTTGCCAATATAACCACCTACTGTACAGCACATCTCAATCATTTCAGCAGTCTTTTTACGTATCATTAATTTATATCCAGGAATAGTAACATTTTTCTTCAGTTCAAATTCTTTATCAAGGCTTTGTCCTTCGCAGACTTCCACAAGACCTTTTGTGAACGCAGCCATAACCGGTTTACAATTTAATTTTAAATCCTTTAATAAACTTTCATACGCAACCGAAAGAAGGCTATCACCTGCAAGTATTGCAGTGCTTAGATCATATCTTTTGTGCAAAGTTGCCAGTCCACGTCTTTTTTCAGCATTATCCATTATGTCATCGTGAACCAGGGTAAAATTATGCAGCAACTCAACAGCAACCGCAGCATTGTAGGAATCCGCAAACTTCCCTCCTGTCGCTCTGGTAGAAAAAAGGACAAGCATTGGCCTTATTCTCTTCCCGGAACTTTCAAGAATATATGATCCCGGTTTATAAAGTGATCCAGGCTGTCGGTTTTTGAGTAATGCCCTAAGTCTCTTATCTATCTTTTTTCTTTCTATTTCATAAATAGAATTAAATTTTGCTTCTGTTTTCAATATCAATAAAGTTCGTTTTTATGAATTAAATTATTCCTGTTTTTGAAATCGTGTAGGTTTTGGGATCCTGTTAAAAACATTATTTTTTTTACGTCTTCAAACCATTCCTCTATCATTTTTATTACTCCATCAACGCCGTTTTTATCTAATGTCTGCAATATAGTTCTTGCCGATGCTACAAGATCAACACCAAATGCAAGTGCTTTTGCTACATCAAACGCAGAATTTATGCCTCCTGATCCAATTAAAATAAACTCGTTGTATTCTTTTAATGGGGCAATCTGCTTTATACAATATGCAGTCGGTAACCCCCAATCCCAAAAATCATCATGATCAGTTACACCGCTTCTCAACATTTCAACTCCTGACCAGCTTGTTCCTCCTGCACCTGCTACATCTATGCCTTTAATTCCGGCTTCTAATAATTTCTGTACAGCTTTTTTCGAAATACCTGAACCCACCTCTTTAACTATTACAGGAACCTTCAAAGTCTCTGTTAGCTTTTGCAATTTTTTGAGCAACCCTGTAAAATCAGGATTTCCTTCAGGTTGAAAAAGCTCCTGCAGCGGATTAAGGTGAATTACCATTGCATCAGCTTTGATAATATCAACAAGATAGCTAACTTTGTTCGGTGTTTTTAATTTAACAACTTCTGAGGCTCCAAGATTCCCTAAAACCGGAATTTTCGGAGCATTCTTCCTGATTATTTGGTAGGTCTCAAGATATTTATCATTTTCAAGTGCCTGCCTCTGGCTTCCGACTCCCATTGGAATATTTAACTCCTGTGCGGCTATTGCCAGTTGAGCATTTATATTTCCCGCTACCGATGTTCCGCCCGTCATGCAGGAAATCATAAAAGGATAGCTTATATTTTTATTAAAGAACTGTGTTGTAAAGTCTATCTTTTTAATATCAACTTCAGTGATTGCGTAATGCTCGAATTCATAGTTTTCGAAGCCGGTTGTTTTCTTTTTGAAAGCCACCTTGTCAGTCAGGCATAAATTGATGTGCGCCTTTTTCCTCTTCGAAGTTGAATCGCTGTTTTTTGACATAAATACTTTTTCGAACTAAAGTTGAAAAATCTATATGACAAGATATTAAATAAAAATTAAATTATCCCATTTAAGCTATTTGTACAAAATGAGTTAAACTATGAAAGTAAAAGTAAGTACGATAATATTTGTGGAATTTAACTTTTTCAGAACGACCGAAATTCATTCTCATTCAGGTACAATTTGTGGACTGTTGTTCTGCCCCGGAGTGAATTCGTTAGAATAATCTCTTCACAGCTTAAAAGATCTTTCATATATAAGGTTCCCTCTACCGCGTTCATATCGCTTGAAAGCCACTGTTTCCTTTCGATTCCCGGCAGCAAGCCGCAATTTACAGCAGGAGTGATCCATCTGTCTGCCTGTTTCGCAAAAATATTTGAGATTGCTCCCTCTGCAAGCTGCCCTTTTTCATTTAAAAATATGACATCAAAAAAGCCTTTTGCTGAAGACTGCCCGAATTCATCGTTATATAAAATTCTGTTGTCGGTTTTGAAGTATTGAAAAGGATTTTCAGAAGAAACTTTTTTCTCCGAAATTATAATTTTTATTTCTTCAGGTGATACCGGGTAATCCTTTATAAGGATATTAATTTTTCCCAATTTATTTAAAGTTAATTTTATCTGCTTTTTACAATTTAATTCATTTATAACGGTAGAGAGTTTTCTCCTTATCTTTTTGTCATTATAACAAAATAAAAAGTATTCTGCCGATTTCTTTAATCTCTTCAGGTGGTTTTCCAATTGATAAATCTCACCGTTTTCATATCTCATCGTTTCAAAAAGCTGGAACTCTTCCAGTGCATTTGTCAGGAACCTGCTTTTTAATAAAGTCTCTTCATATTCTTTATGCGGATCGCTGTCCCAGACTACTCCGCTTCCCAATCCTATTTCACCTCTACCTTCTTTATCAATCTCAATAGTACGAATAGCTACATTAAAAATTGATTCGTTTTTTTTCACGATTCCAATTGCCCCTGTGTAAATCCCTCTACTTTCAGACTCAAGTGATTTAATGATATTCATTGTCCTTATCTTTGGCGCCCCGGTGATTGAACCGCATGGAAAAATATTTTTTATAATTTCAGGGAGTTTTGCATTCTTCTTCAAAGTTGCTTCTATATCGGATACCATCTGGTAGAGCGATTCATATTTTTCAATTTTGCATAATTTGTTTACCTTTACTTTTCCGTACTGACTTATTCTACCAAGGTCATTCCTTAACAGATCAACTATCATTAAATTTTCGGCTTTATCTTTTTCGCTTTTTTCAAGCTTATATTTTTGTAATTCATCTTCACGAATATTTACTCCCCGGCTGATTGTTCCTTTCATCGGACTGGTTTTTATCTTTTGTCCGTATTGCTCAAAGAATAGTTCAGGTGAAAGTGATATAATAATTTTATCACCAAGATTTATGATAGCTGAGTATTTTGCCGATTGATTGAATAAAAGCGTCTTATACAAATCTACAAGATCGCCATTAAATTTAAATTTACCTTTAACAGTATAGTTCACCTGGTATGTGTTGCCCTCCTCAATATATTTTTTGATTTTTTTTATATCAGAGAGATATTTCTTCTTTGATGTGTTTAATTTGAATGAAGATACCGTGAGCTGTTCTTCAACTGGGCAAATTTTAATATTTTTAGAACTAATCGTTTTAATATTTTTTTTATCGAATAAAAAGCCCTGTAATATTTTCTTATTATTATATTTTAAATATCCCTGTAATTTTTTCTCGTAACAATAACCTGCTTCATAATCTATAAGACAGTAACCCCAACTTTTACTCGTTATCGAATTATAAAATTTAGTTATAGCAGAATTTATTGTCTTACAACTGGCTGAAGTGAATAGCTTCTTCGGAGATTTGAAATGATAGCATTTGCTGTTTTTGTGTATGGGAGGAGTATAAAAAAAAGCAGACCCTTTTGTTTCCAGGACCTGCTTTATTATCTCTTCAATATTCATAACGAAATTTAATATTTCGTTATTTCACAATCTATATCAATCAAAAATTTGGCAAATCGTCAGATATATTGGGAAAATCATCAGAATCAACAGAAGAATCTTCCGGGGTGGCTGCGGAAGCCATTTCGTCAGCTTTTACTTTCATCTCTTCCATTGGAACATCCCGAAAATGTGTACCGAAACTCCATTTATGTCCAAACGGATCAATCAGTGTGCCTGCCCTGTCGCCATAGAATTTATCCTCAACCGGTTGTTCTTCTTTTGCACCTTCACTCAACGCTTTTCTGAAAAATGAATCTACATCCTTAACGTAGATGTAAAACCCAACCGGGCTTCCGCCCAGTGAAGAAGGGCTAACCGCACCCATCTCAGGATACTCATCAGCTATCATAAAATTGGATTTACCAATTTTAAATTCTGCATGCCCGATCTTTCCTCCTGGCGCGTCAAATCTGTAAAGTTCCACAGCACCAAAAGCACGCTTGTAAAAATCAAGAGCCGCAACACCATTATTAACAATTATGTATGGAGTTGCTTTTTCATATCCGGTTGGTATTGCCTGTAATTTTTTAACTTTTAGCGCTTTTACTGCAACTTTAACTTTTTTACGTGCGGCAGGCTTTGCCGTTTTAGTTGCCTTTTTTACAGCTTTCTTCACGGCTTTTTTTGATGTCTTTTTCTTTGCCATAGTAATGTTCCTTATGATAAATGTTAATATATTTTTTAACAAAAAATAGAACTATAACCAGAATTCGTAATTATCTATTGAGCAACTTAGTACTGGAAGAGATGTATGAACGAAAACTATTTAATTAAATTTTAATTGGCAATAAAATTATGATTGAAGTTCACTTCAAAAATGCTTCTTGTCTGTAGATTGAATCATTTTTCGGGGAAATGAGCAACTTATAAAGCTTCAACATTCCTAAAGATTTGATTTCGTTTTAATAAACGTTCCAGCTTGAAGTTCTTCAAAAGCTGTCTTTAGTTCTGCCTGCGTGTTCATAACAATCGGACCGTACCATGCAACAGGCTCTCTCAATGGTTTACCTGAAATAAGCAGAAAACGTATTCCCTCTTCTCCTGCCTGAACTGTAACATCATCCCCGCTGTCAAACAGAATTAGCGACCGGTTATCTGCTTCTACCGGTGGATTTGCATTTAGCCTGCCTACACTTTCAGTAGGTACGGCAAGCGGGCCTGAAGCATTACAAAACTTACCTGATCCTGCAAAGACATAAGCAAAAGCATTATTTCTTGTATCAATCTTTAACGATTTTCTTTTTAGCGGTGGAACAGATACATCTACATAAACCGGATCGGCAGCTATCCCGTCAACTGGGCCTTTCTTTCCCCAGAATTCTCCACAGACTAACCGTACGTGTGTCCCATCATCATCTGTTACTTCAGGTATATCTTTTGCCTCAATTCCCTGGTAACGCGGTGGAGTCATTTTAAGCGAAGCTGGAAGATTTGCCCAGAGTTGAAAACCATGCATCCTCCCATTCGCATCACCTTTCGGCATTTCCTGGTGTATTATTCCGCTTCCCGCCGTCATCCATTGAATGTCGCCGGAAGAAATGACCCCTTTATTCCCCATACTATCACCGTGCTCAACATCTCCTGCAAGAACATAAGTAATAGTTTCGATTCCGCGGTGAGGGTGCCATGGGAAACCGGCAAGATAATCTTTCGGATTTTCGTTCCGAAAGTCATCCAGAAGCAAAAACGGATCAACTTCCGAAGGATCGCCGAAGCCAATTGCACGTTGAAGACTAACTCCCGCTCCTTCAATGGCGGGCTGCGCTTTTAATATTTTTTTTACCGGTCGGATAGACATGGAAACTCCTTTAGATACTTTTATACACAATAAACTTTTTTAAAATTCCATTTTCTATTTAGAATAAGACTACCAGGAACTAACTCAATATAATATTACAGAAATCATAATTACAAGATCAAAAGAGTAACTAAATAAATCATCATAATTTCTCTTTAAAATCACTGCTAATCCTTTCCAAAACGCTTCTCGCTGTATCCGGGTTCATTATCTTCGAGAAAATCAACAATATCTTTTGCTACTACGTTCGGATCTGCAAGCATATTATTTGCTTTCAATGATTTGAACACATTTGCTGAAGGGAAAATTTCAGGTTCTTCTGATCTCACTTTTAGCTGCATCTCAGTATCAACTGTTCCCGGTTCATAGCTCCTTATAGCCAGGCTTTTGTCTTCTTTATTTTCTATCGCAAGTATTTTCCCGGATATTAAAAGAGCCGCCTTCGTTCCGCAATAAGGTGTCAATCCCGGGTAAGCATTGTGAGCAGCGCCTGTTGAAATATCAATTATCCGCAATCTTGTTTTTTCGTTTTTATTTTTAAAGAAAATGCCGGATAGCCAGATTGGAGTTACTGTATTAAGAATATAAAGCTCACTTAATTTCTTAGGATCAAGTTCTTCAAACCTTAAAAGTTCTCCTGTTCCCGCTGCATTGTTTACCAGCGCAATCCTGTCGTACTTTTTATCACTAATTTTTAGTTTTAGCTGCTTTGCTAATTGATTTTCCAAATTATTAATATCGCTAAGATCAATTTTTAAATGCACATAATTTTTATCATTAATATCCACATTCCTTCTGGCAGTACCGATTACTTTCCAGCCTAGCTTAAGCAATTCATTTGCCGTCGCCTTCCCGATACCGGAGCTGGTACCGGTAACAAATGCAAATTTATTCTCATTGATTTCCATAGTTTAACACCTGAAAAGTATAATTATCATTTAAGGGATTTATTAAATGTACCAAAAAAATAAGCAAAATATAATGTTAATAGTTTATGTGATAATTCTGTTATAATTAGTGTGTATTTTTGGATAAATTAATGCGTTCAGATTTATTATAATAAACAGGATGTAGGTTAAAATAATCCCTTTAAAATTTAGTATGAAAAAAGTACTCATAATAGAAGATGATAAAGAGATTTCCGGTCTGCTTGAAATCCATTTGACCGATCTTAATTGCGAAATATCAAAACAGTTCGATGGACTAAAAGGATTCAACGAAGCCAAAGACAAAAAATTCGATCTTATTGTGCTGGATATTATGCTTCCGGGGATGGACGGCTTTGAGATCTGTAAAGAATTGAGAAAGCTGGAAATCAATACGCCCATTCTTATGTTGACTTCAAAATCAGAAGAAACGGATAAGGTACTTGGACTGGAATTTGGTGCAGATGACTACCTGACAAAGCCATTCAGCATAAGAGAATTTATTGCGCGCGTAAAGGCAATCTTTAGAAGAGTTGACTCGCTTACAAATGATAAAGAGGATAAGAAAGATCTGAAATATGATAACCTTGTTATTGATCACACAAACAGGAAAGTGCTCTTAAACGATAAACGGGTTGAGCTCACTCAAAAAGAGTTTGAACTTCTTTATTTAATGGCATCGCACCCAGGAAGAACGTACACAAGGGAAAATCTTCTCAACCTGATCTGGGGAACACAATACAGTGGTTACGAACATACAGTTAATTCGCATATAAACCGCTTAAGAAATAAGATAGAAGAAAACATTTCCGAGCCCAAATTTATTTTGACAACCTGGGGAGTTGGATATCGTTTTAATGATAAGCTTTGAGTTATAATTTATGAAAGATTTTTTTAATTCGTTATTTTGGAAAATATCTGCGGTATTCCTGTTGATACTTCTCGTAATTTCAGCAGTATACATTTATATTTCGGTGAACACCGCTGAAATGTATTTCCAGGAAACACGACAAAAACTCGATATAAAAATTGCATCTCATATTTCAGGTGAGGCCGAATTCTTCAAAGGGGATTCCGTTAATTATGGAGCTATGAAAGATGTTTTCCACAACGTGATGGTAATCAACCCGAGTTTAGAGGTTTACCTGCTTGACACCGATGGAAATATTCTTGCTTTTGATGCAGACAGTAGTCTGGTAAAACTCAAAAAGCTTCCACTTGGTCCAATACAAGAATTTATTTCATCTAAAAATGAGACCTTTCTTCTAGCTCCCGATCCTAAAAATCCCGGGAAAGAAAAGCCAATTTCTGCTGCGGGTGTTTACAACAAAGGTAAACTAAAGGGTTATATTTATGTAATTCTCGGCGGACAGGAATATGAAAATGCTTCGCAATTATTATTCGGTAGTTATATTCTCCGGCTCGGCGTCCGTTCAATGATAATTGCGCTTCTTGCAGCAACGATAATAGGATTTTTTGCGATTGGTTTTATTATCAGGAATCTTCGAAAAATTATTATGGTGATCAGAGATTTCCAAAAAGGAAATCTCAGGGCCCGTATAAAATTAAAAAGCAAAGGCGAGCTCCAGGAATTCGCTCAGTCTTTCAACGATATGGCCGATACAATTGTAACAAACATCGATGAAATAAAACGAATGGATAATATGAGAAGGGACCTGGTAGCCAATGTCTCTCACGATCTCCGCACTCCCCTTTCGGTCATCAGCGGTTATATCGAAACAATCTTAATTAAAGATGATAAAATTTCACCTGAAGAAAGGAAAAAATATCTAAATACAATTTTGAGCAGCACAGGAAGATTGCAATCACTTGTAGCAGAATTGTTTGAACTTTCAAAGCTTGAAGCAAAAGAAACAAAGCCTGAAAAAGAATCATTCTCTCTCGCCGAACTTCTTCAGGATGTTCATCAGAAAAACCTGATAATTGCTCAGAAGAAAGACATAAATCTAAATCTTAAAATAGACGATAACCTGCCTTTCATTTTGGCAGACATACGAATGATGGAAAAGGTTTTTCAGAATCTGCTTGATAATGCTTTAAAATTTACTCCGGCTTCCGGCAAAGTAGAAATTAAACTGAAAAGAAAAAGCCCGGATAAAATCATTACTGTTATTTCAGATAACGGGCCCGGGATCGAAAAAGATCAGATAAAATATATCTTCGATCGGTATCACCAGATAAAACGTGTCTCGACTGAAACATCTCAGGGCACCGGTCTGGGACTAACAATCGTAAAAAAACTTCTCGACCTTCAGGGAATGACAATAGACGTCGAAAGCGAATTTGCAAAAGGGACCTCATTTATAGTCACCGTCCCGGTATAACCGGATTAATTCTGCTGTTTTTTAAGATTCTGGCAAATTAAACTTTAACCTCTTTTTACCTTTCTGTGATCTTTCCGTGATAATTGGAGGCTAATTTCCATATGTGAATAAACGACAAATAGCATGTCATTCTGAACATGTTTCAGAATCAATTATATGACCCTGAAACAAGTTCAAGGTGACTATAAATAAATTTACAACACACAGGGAAAGAATAGGAGATCAAACAATGATTAAGAATATGCTCATAATATTATTCATGCTTGGAGTCTTAATAGGCTGTTCAAACATTGACTCGAAGCAAAAGGCAAAAAAAGTAACGCCAGCCAAAGATGAAGACGGCTATTCAACAGCAATATTTGCCGGCGGATGTTACTGGTGTATGGATGCTTCATTCGAAAAACTTTCGGGATTGAAGGATGTTGTTTCCGGCTACGCCGTGGGAGAAACAGATGATAATAACTCAACCGGAAAAGTTGAAGCCATCAAAGTGATTTATAATCCTGATGCAATAAGTTATTCCGAATTACTGGAATATTACTGGAAACAGTTTGATCCTACTGATGCAGGCGGATCATTTTACGACAGAGGGCCTGAATATATGTCCTACATTTATTATCAGAATGATAAGCAAAAAGAATTAGCTGAAAAATCCAAAACCTGGCTAGAAAGCCTTGGTAAATTTGATAAACCGATTGCTACAAAAATTGTAGAATTCACAAACTTCTACCCTGTTCAGGAATCCGAGCAGCACTTTTATAAAAAGAGTCCCGAAAGATATCACGAATACAGGAATGCCTCAGGAAGAGATAAATTTATTCAAAAGGTATGGGGAAGTTGCTACGTACAGCAATATAAAAAGCCTTCAGATAAAGTATTAAAGGGTAAACTGAGCTCATTAGAATATAAAATAACCCAGGAAGACGGAACTGAGCTCCCCTTCCAAAACCCTTACTGGAATAATCATAAAGAAGGAATTTATGTAGATATCGTTTCAGGTGAACCCCTTTACAGTTCAAAGGACAAATTTGAATCAGGCACCGGCTGGCCGAGTTTTACAAAACCGATTGATCCATATTTCCTTAATAAGAAAATTGACGGTTCACTCGGAATGCAAAGGATAGAAGTCAGAAGCAGGTTTGCCGATTCTCATCTCGGGCACGTGTTCAACGACGGGCCTGCTCCAACGCATTTAAGATACTGTATGGACTCAGCAGCAATGCGGTTTATTCCTAAAGAAGATCTGAAAAAGGAAGGCTACAGAGAGTATTCATATTTATTTAAATAAAAAAGGTTAACAACGTAATTGTTTCACTAATTATATAACAAGGAGTCAGTAAAATGAAAACAATCGTAAAAATGCTTCCGGTGATGTTCCTTATGTTGATGTTCGCGGCACCTGTTGCAAAAGCACAGCAAATGCAAAAGAAAGAAATGAAAAAGGAAATGATGAAAGATTCAACTATGCACAAGGACATGATGAAGGACAAAAAGATGAGTAAAGATAAGATGATGAATAAAAAAGATATGATGAAGATAGACAAGATGATGAAAAGTGACAAAATGATGAAAGATAAAAAAATGAGCAAAGATAAGATGATGGATAAAAAAGATATGATGAAGATAGACGAAATGAAAAAAGACAGTACGATGATGAAGGATAAGGACGGGATGAAATAAAACATATCTAAACCTTCGGGGCTGATTAAACCCCGAAGGTTAGTTTTGATAGGCTATGTTTATTAGTGATTTAATATAAAGGCTTAAAAATCAATAGATTCCGCACGCCACGTTTTAGGATCACCGAAAATTTTCTTTTTATAACTTATGACATCCAGCTTTTTGGGAATTACTTTTATCAGCAAAAAGCTCTCATTCTTATCCGGATAAAACCGGTTCCATTCCTCTTTCCAGTGGTTTGCCTTATCTTTTTTATCATTTATTAATTCCGCATTTCCGTGAATCACAACATAACCATTTCCAGCAGGGTCGCTATAGTACAACACTACATCAGGATTATTCTTTATCTCGTTCACTTTCCTGCTTTTGGGATTTGTACCTAACCAGACAATAAAATTCTTATCAGGTTGGAAAGGATCCATCGTTCGGACCTCAGGCTGTCCATTATTACCAGTAGTAACAAGACCGCAAAACCTTACTGAGGAAATAATATCACGCGCGGCTGCGATTACGTTTGTATAGCCGGAGTCTTTTTTACTAACCTGCGAAAAAGCGCTGCCTGAAAATATTAAAATAAGAAAGAAGATGAAGAATAATTTAAATTTATTAGGAAACATTACAATACCCTCCTTTGCAGAATTTAATAACAATTATTTTTCATAATTTACCATATAGGCACCATTCTTTGAAAAGGAAAATAAAAGATTTTATTATAAAAACTCTTGCCTCTTCACTACCATCATTATTGCAGGACCATCGGGATTTGTAATTGGCTGAACCTGTTTGAAGCCCGCTTTTTCGTAGCATCGGATAGCACGGAAATTGTCTGGTCTGGGATCAACAAGAACTTCATTTGCATTTAACTCGTTAAACAAAAACGATATAAAATCTTTTACCATTGCAGTGCCGAAACCTCTGCTAAGCTTATTATAGTCGCCTATAAAAGTATCAATCCCATAAACACCCGGACCCGGTTCATCAGGCCACCAGTTTGGATTTCCTTCTGTTACAGAATAGTACTGAATGAATCCTTCCGGTTTTCCATTTAAGATTGCGAGATATGGAATTGCTGTATCTTTATTGTTTATCCGCGAAAGGTATTTTTCGCAGACTGCATCAAGAGTTATTTCTCCTTCCCGCCACCATTCCTGCAAATGCGGACTATTAAGCCAATCGCACATTAAAGGAAGGTTGGATTCTACCAATGGATTGAATTTGAAGTTTGGACTAGACATAACCTATTTACAACCAGAGCTGAAATACATAAAGCTATCCTATTAAAGAGGTTGTATCGTGTTTATTAATTTTTCCTACAAAAAACTCAAAGGCACCTATTATATATTTATAATTAATCGGACTGTTCTAACTAAAATTCCAGCTCTTTTAACATCGCTTCTGCTTCTTCAACTTCCTGGCAAGGTACCATCAGTTTAAATTCATTAATAATGTGTCCATCATATTCACCTGAGGCACGGAACAAGGAGTAATCCGGTCCGCCCAAGGAGAGAGGGCTGGATTTGCGTGAATAGACAAACGGATGAAACCCGTTTTTTTCAAGCGCGTCTTTTGCGAAATCAACTTTTATTGAATCATTTGCTCCATAAACTCTCGTCATGCCTTCGTATATCTCGTAATTACTATGCCTGTTACAAAGATAATGGTCATCTGTTCTCATTCCGCACTCTTTGCAAAAAGGAGTAGAACAAATAATGCAAACCCCGACTGCAGGTTTACCCTGATGCTCTGCGCAGAAAGTATCTTCCGCAAAAAGTTCGCCGCAGTTAAGGCAAAAATCAGAATCTGCTTCGATGAGTTCTTTACAATGAGGACATTTTATGGTCTTTGATTCTACTTCTGGCATAACTTCCCCCAAATGGAAATTGCTTTGTAAAACAGAAATGTAATGATTTGCTCAGACTAAGTAAACAAAATAAATTATAAACTACTCCCTTACGAGCTCATACATAATAGTATTTTCATTCTCTGCGTAAACAGTACTTAATTTAAATCCATTCTTTACCATGAGCCTTATGGAACGCTGGTTTTCTTTTGCAACTTCGCCTTCTATAGTTTTCAGGTTCAGTTCATTAAGTGCAAAATCTATCACTTTGGGAATGGCTTCCTTCATTATTCCTTTTCCCTGGAAAGCAGGAAATAATTCAAATCCAATTTCGGCTTTCATTTTTTCGCGTGATATTTTCCAGAGACAGATAGTACCGATCAGTTCATTTTTACCCTTTAAAGTGATTGCCCAATACAAAGCTTCATTCTTCCTAAAACTGTCATTTATTTTTTGGATAAACTCATTTGCTTCGTCAACAGATTTACAGATCGGCCTCGCGAGATATTCAGCTACTTTTTCATCGGAGCGTATATGGTAAATCGCTTCGGCATCGTCAGGTATTAGCTGACG
>Ga0315556_1001068_pt1 | contig 16865 bp, 19 predicted proteins | sample SalMarSW160310MG_FD_202112 | JGI IMG/M metagenome (GOLD analysis project Ga0315556, IMG submission 202112) | Salt marsh sediment microbial communities from the Plum Island Ecosystem LTER, Massachusetts, United States - Salt Marsh Sediment SW1603-10 ...
TGCTCAACAAGGTCACCCGCATCGAAGGCGTCAGCGGCGTGCACTCCAGCTTCGTCATGCGCCGGGTAGTGGATTCTACCGAGCTGCCGTTGGGATATGTTTGAAAAACATCTCGCGCAAAGGCGCAAAAAAAGCTGGCACAAGAAAACAACAAAGGCTTGCCACAGAGGACACAGAGCTCACCGAGGGAAAGACAAAGAAAAGAACGCTCCAACGTTTCCAACGTAATTCGCGGCTTTCGCCCCAAGAGCGCTTTTCTCTGTAACCTCTGTGTTCTCTGTGGCAAGTTTTAGATTTTTCCTTTCTTGCGCCTTCGCGTCTTTGCGCGACACATTCTTTTCCCGAATGCCCTGCGCAGGCCTAAGCAGACGCGCCCACCGAACCGGGCAGCTCCACCCGCACCGCCACCGCACGGCGCGCGGCACGGCGATCGAGGGCGTTCTTGGCGGCGATGAGCACCGCCAGGCCCATGAAGGCGCCGGGCGGAAGAATGGCGATGAGCAGTCCATGATAGTTCGCCAGCACCGTCACGCTCAGGTGCGACGCCCACGGGCCGAACAGGAGGTCGGCCTGGCGAAACAGGGTGCCGTAACCCAGCAGTTCGCGCAGCATGCCCAGCACCATCAGCACGAGGGTCGAGCCCAGCCCCATGGCGAGACCATCCACCGCCGAACGCAACACGCTGTTACGCGAGGCGAACGCCTCGGCGCGGCCGATGATGGTGCAGTTGGTGACGATCAGCGGCACGAAGATGCCCAGCACCCGGTACAGATCCGGCAGCCAGGCCTTCATGGCCAGCTGGATCACCGTCACCACCGAAGCTATGATCAGCACGAACACAGGAATGCGTATTTCCGCACGCACCCAACGGCGGATGGCTGAAATAGCCACGTTGGTGGCCACCAGGGTCAGCGCGGTCGCCAGGCCCAGGCCCAGCCCGTTCACCGCCGTGGCCGTGACCGCCAGCAGCGGACACAGGCCGAGCATGGCCACCAGGGCCTGATTGTTCGTCCACAGACCGTCACTGACGATTTTCCCGTAACCGGTGTCGTTCATCACTTCCCTCCCGATTGAGGCAGCACCGGTTCGGTCGCAAAGACCGCGGCGCGATGTGCCACGAAGTACTGCAGGCAACGGCGCACGGCGCCCACCACGGCCCGCGGCGAAATGGTGGCGCCGGTGAACTGGTCGAACACGCCGCCGTCGCGCTTCACCTTCCAGCGGTCCAGGGGCGGGTCGCCCAGGCGACGGCCGGCGAACCCCATGGCCCAACTGGAATGAGAGGCGTCGATGGCGTCGCCCAGGCCTGGCGTTTCCTGCTGGGACACCACGCGCACACCCAGCACCTTGCCGTCCACCGCAATGGCGACCAGCAGGCGGATCGGTCCGCCGTAGCCGTCCGGCGCCACGGCGCTGAACACCGCGGCCGCCGGTTTACCCTGGCGACGCGCGCGATAGACGACTTCCGGCGTCGACGTGCCCAACCACTTCGGCTCGACCAGGGTACGGGTGTCGCGCAGCGGGTCGTTGTCGTAGAGCGACTGCGGCAGCACGGTGGCGATGGCCCGCAGGGTGGCATCGCGTTCGTTGGCAGCGATCAGATCGGCGGTCGCGCTGTGCGTATACACCACCATGCCCGTGCCCACGAGCGCATACAGACCCAGCAGCGTACCGGCGATGAACACATAGATGCCGGCGCCGCCGAACCGTTGGCGAAGTGACTGCAGCCGGTTCATGAGCTGCCCACCTGACCGAACAAACGCGGCCGGGTGTAGGCGTCAATGGTGGGCGCCGCCAGGTTCATCAACAACACCGCGAAGGCGATGCCGTCCGGGTATCCGCCCCAGGTGCGGATGATGTAGGTAAAGGCACCGATTCCCGCACCGTAGAGGAGCCGCCCCCGGGGCGTGGTGGCGGCGCTGACCGGATCGGTGGCGATGAAGAACGCCCCCAGCACGCTGGCACCCGTAAGCAGATGGAAGGCCGGGTCGGCATAGCGCTCCGGACTGAGCAGGTGAAACGCCCCCGCCAGCAGTGCCAGGGTTGCCAGCAGCGCCACGGGAATGTGCCAGCTGACGATGCGCCGCCACAGCAACCACAGGCCGCCGCCCAACAAGGCCAGGTTCACCCACTCCGAACCAGTGCCGCCGAAAAGGCCGAAGACATCGCCTTTGCGAATCGCATCCACCGCGTGGCCGAGGCCGACACCGGTCCGTACCGCGTCCAGAGGCGTGGCGGACGAGACCGCATCGACGCCGGCACCGCCAGGCAGGTAACCGGCGAACACGGCATGCCAGGCATCCAGGAAGCCGAGGGCATGGAGCTGCGGCGAGACCGGATCGGGCCACATGCTCATGTCCTTGGGAAAGGAGATGAGCAGCAGCACGAAACCCACCATGGCCGGATTGAACGGGTTGAAACCGAGACCGCCGTAGAGATGTTTGGCGGCAACGATGGCGAACGCCGTGCCGAGCACCGCCAGCCACCAGGGCGCCAGCGGCGGCAGGGCCAATCCCAGCAAGACACCGGTGACGAGCGCGCTGCCATCCGCGAGAAACAACCCCAGGGGACGGCGGCGCACCCACAGCATCAATGCCTCGGCCACCACCGCGGTGACCGAGGCCAACATCAGATTGATCAGCACGCCCCAACCAAACCAATAGACGTAGACCGCCGTCGCCGGTACCAGCGCATACAACACCTGGCGCATGACCGCGCTCACCCGTCCGGCGGGGGTGATGAAGGGAGAACCCACCGCGGCGGTCATGATTCGCCCGCCGGCGCAGCGGTCCGTGCCGGCCGCTTACGTCGCTGGGCGCGCGCCGCCTGCTCCCGCTCCAGGCGCTGCTGGCGCTCCTCGTGACGCTGACGCGAACGCTCCGCCTTGTGCCGGTCGCGCTCCGCGGCGGCCAGCTCCGTTTTGGCAAAGCGGAAATAGGACACCAGGGGAATGTTGGACGGGCACACGTGCGCGCAGCAGCCGCACTCGATGCAGTCGAACACGGCGTAGTCCTGCGCCTTGTCGAACTGGGCCGACTGGGCGTACCAATACAACTGCTGCGGCAGCAGCCGGACGGGGCAGGCGGCGGCGCAGCTGCCGCAGCGGATGCACGGCAGCGCGGGCCGCGGCGCCTGCACCGGCGCCGCCTCCACCAGCACGCAGTTGCTGGCCTTGGTGACCGGCAGGCCGTCGCCGGCCAGTTCGATGCCCATCATGGGCCCACCCATGATGAGACGCGGGGTCTCGACGGCATAGCCGCCGGCCTGGGCGATCAATGCCGCCACGGGCGTACCGATGGGGGCGATGAGGTTGCGTGGGCAGCGCACGCCGGGGCCGGTGACGGTAACGATGCGTTCGATCAGCGGGCGGTTGTGCACCACGGCGTCCAACACCGCCACCGCCGTAGCCACATTCAGGCACACCACGCCCACCTGAGCCGGCAGACCGTGGCGCGGCACCTCGCGCCCGGTGACCACCCTGATCAGCTGCTTCTCGCCGCCGGCGGGAAACACGGTAGGCACCACCGCCACCTCCACGGCGTCGGATTTCGCATCAGTCACGGCCTGGCGCAGGGCGGCGGCGGCCTCGGGCTTGTTGGCCTCGATACCGACCACGCAGCGCCCGGCGCCCACCAGACGCTGCAGCACGCGCGCGCCGCGCACCACGTCGGCGGCCCGCGTACGCATCAGCACATCGTCGCAGGTGATGTAGGGCTCGCACTCCACGCCGTTCAACACCAGCGTGTCGATAGGCCGTTCCGGCACGGGCGTGAGTTTGACCGCCGAGGGGAATACCGCGCCGCCCAGACCGACGATGCCCGCGGCGCGGATACGGCTGCGCAGTTCGTCGACACTGAGCGCGTCCGGATCCCTTGCAGTATCGGCGCCGTCTGTCCAGCGGTCCTCACCGTCGGTTTCGATCTCGATGCAGGGTGCGGTCAGACCCGAAGGATGCGGCACCGCGTAGTCGCCGATGCCCACCACGCGGCCGGAGCTGGAGGCGTGCACCGGCGCGCTGATGTATTCCCGCGCCTGAGCGATCAACTCCCCCTTACGCACGGTCTGGCCCACCTCGACCACCGGCTCGGCCGGTGCACCGATGTGCTGGCGCAGGGGGAGCACCAGACGCGGCGGCAGTTCCGCGTGCGCCAACGGCAGGCTCAGCGACATAGCCTTGAAGCCGGGCAGGCGGATGCCGCCGGGAAACTTCCACAACCGCCGTTTCATGCGCTGCGCTCCAGTGGCGCCCAGGCCGGCTCGGGCCTGGGCCACTTCCAGGTCTGCACCGTCACCGCGATGGGCACGAGGTCGATACAATCCACCGGACACGGCGGGCGGCACAGGTCGCAGCCCGTGCACTCGTCGACGAGCACCGTGTGCACCTGCTTGGCGGCGCCGACGATGGCGTCCACCGGGCAGGCTTGGATGCACTTGGTGCAGCCGATGCACGCCGGCTCGTCGATCACCGCATAGCTGGGCGGACGTTCGGTACCGTTTTCCGGATCCAGCGGCTTGGCCTCCCGGCCCAGCAGTTCCGCCAGCGCCGCAACACCGGCCGCGCCGCCGGGCGGGCAACGGTTGATGTCCGCCTCGTCGACGGCAATGGCCTCGGCATAGGGCCGGCAGCCGGCGAAGCCGCACTGGCCGCATTGCGTCTGCGGCAGAATCTGGTCGATCTTGTCGGCCACCGGATTGCTCTCCACCCGGAAACGGATGGCGGCAAAACCCAGCAGCGCGCCGAGCACCAGGGACAGGCCCGCCAGGGCCAGCACTGCGATCATCGTATTTGCGCTCCCATATCGGTCACGTCCCTCAGCGCACCAGACCGGAGAAGCCCATGAACGCCATGGACATGATGCCGGCGGTCATGAGCGCCACCGGCGCACCGCGGAACGTCAACGGCACGTCGGCCACCTCAATACGCTCGCGCATGGCCGCGAACAGTATGAGCACCATTGAAAAGCCCACCGCCGCACCGAAGCCGTAGACCGCGGAGTCGAGAAAGCCGTGGTCCTGCTGCGTGTTGAGCAAGGCCACACCCAGCACCGCGCAGTTGGTGGTGATCAGCGGCAGGAAGATGCCCAGCACGTTGTAGAGCAGCGGGCTGGTCTTGCGCACCACCATCTCCGTGAACTGCACCACCACCGCGATCACCAGGATGAAGGTGATGGTCTGCAGATACTCCAGCCCCAGCGGCGCCAGCAGGTAGGCGTTGACCAGATAGCTGCACACCGACGACAGGGTGAGCACGAAGGCGGTGGCGAGCCCCATGCCCGCCGCCGTCGGCAGCTTGCGCGACACGCCCATGAACGGGCACAGACCCAGGAACTTAACCAATACGAAGTTGTTCACCAGGATGGTGCTGGCGAGCAGCAGCAGATAGTGCGTCACTTCCGGACCCTCCACTTGTCATGACAAGTCCACACCGGCGCGCAACCCCTTAGGCGTTCAATTCCAGGAACTCGCGCTTGCCGGCCACGTCGGCCCAGTCCTCGGCCTCCGGCAGCGGCTCCTGGGCGGCAGCGATCACCGGCCAGTCCTTGGACAACTCGGCATTGAGCGCCACGTATTCCTGCTGATCCTCGGGCAGGTCCTCGAGGGCGTAGATGGCGCCCACCGGACACTCGGGAACGCATAGGGTGCAGTCGATGCACTCGTCCGGATCGATGACCAGAAAGTTCGGCCCCTCGTGGAAACAGTCCACGGGGCACACCGCCACGCAGTCGGTGTATTTGCAGCGAATGCAGGCCTCGGACACGATGTATGCCATAGCGGCTTCTCCTCGATTCAGTTTCCAGGTTGATTATTGAAGCTGCCGAACCGCGCTGTGAGCACGTCTCGGGTTGCCAAGTCGCACATCCCTTTCCCCAGGGGCAGGGACGGGGAGAGCGGGGTTCCAAGAACCGCCCCTCTCCCCAACCCTCTCCCGCCAGGGGAGAGGGAATCCGTCGTCGCATTGCCAGCGTGCTGGGGGAACACACCCCCTTTCATGCGGCGATGCGATCCATGGCCCAGCGCGCCAGCTTGCGCACGTCCGGGTCGCTGTCCTTGAGCGCCACCTCCAGGAACGGCAGCGCCGACGGATCGGCGATCTCCCCCAGGGCCGCGGCGGCCTCCTTGCGCAGGTTGCTCACCTGGAACGACAGCGCTTCGCCCAGGGCGGTCACGGCACGGGCGTCCTTGAGCCGGCCCAGGCTGGCGGCGGCCTTGACGCGCACCTGCCAGTACTCGTCGTCCATGGCGCCGATGAGCGCCTCCACGGCATCGGCCAGCATCACCTTGCCGATGGCGGTGGCGGCCTCTTCCCGCACCCGCCACTCGCTGTCGCTCAGCGCATGCACCAGCGCACCCATGACCTTGTCGCTGTCGCTGAAGATCAGGGCACCGACGGCAACGCGCCGCACTTCCGCATCGACGTCGTTCTTGGCGACATTCATGAGGCCGAACAAGGCGTCGTCGGCGCGCAGGTAGCCGAGCACGCTCACCGCCTCGCGGCGCACCTGGGCATCGGCATCGTCCAGCGAGGCCATGGCCGGCGCGGCGGCGCCGGGCACACGCAATTCACGCAGGGCGCGGAACAGGGCGGCGCGGGCAAATGTGCTGGCATCGGGCAGGCATTCCAGCAGCAACGGGCCCAGGGCCGGGTCCTTGATCTCGCTCAAGGTCTCGGCGGCCGCGCCACGCACCGCCGGGTCGGCGTCGTCGAGGGACGACACCAACGCGGAAACGATCTCCGGGCCCTCGAACTCGTCCAGGGCATGGGCCGCTTCACGGCGCACGTCCACGGACTCGTCGCTCAGCGCCTGAATCAACAGCGGCACCGCATCGGGATCAGCGGTCTCCGCCAGCTGCATCACCGCGATGCGGCGCACGGCGGCGTCCGGGTCGGCGAGTCGTTCGGCCAGTTCGCCGAGTTCGGCATCTTCGAAATCAAAATTCATCATGGCCGGCCCCTCAACGCAGCAGATAGGGAATATTGACCGTCACCGCATTGGTCGGACAGTCGACCTCGCACGGCATGCAGTACCAGCATTCGTCGTACTTCATGAATGCGGTGCCGCGGTCGGAGTCGATAACGAGAACGTCCAGCGGGCAGACGTCCACGCACACGGTGCAGCCTTTGTCGGCGATGCATTTGTCCTGGTCGACAATGACCGGCACGCTGGTGGGTGTATAGGCGATAGGCATGGGTCTCTCCTCAGGATTCGGACGTCGTGTTGGCGATTCGCAGCTTGCCGTAGGCGCCCTTCTCGGCGTCATCCAACGGCACGATGTAGGGCTCGATGGGCCGCTTGAAACAGCTCATGTTTCCGTCCGCCCCCTTCTGCACCTGTACGTGGGTGAACCAGTTGGCGTCGTCGGTCTCGGGATGATCGACGCAGTAGTGATACAGACCCCAGCGGCTCTCGGTGCGGTACAGGGAGGCGCGGGCGGCCATCTCGGCACAGTCGAGGATGGCGTGAACCTCCATGGCACGCATGAGTTCGTGCGGGTCACTGGCCTTGAGGTACTGCATGTCCTCGCGCACCTCGGCGAAGCGCTGCAGGCCGATCTCCATCTTGGTGGTGACCTTGGGCGGCTGCAGATAGTCGTTGACCATGCGGCGCAGCTTGTATTCCATCTGGAACGGCGTGATGCCCTCTTCGCACTGCAACGGCGCCAGGATGCGTTCGCCTTCCGCCGCCACCTCGACCGGGTCCGGTACCGGCATATCGATGCTGGCGCAGTACTCGGCTGCATCCTCGCCGGCAATGGCGCCGTACACGAACGCACCAAGCATATAGTTGTGGGGAACGCAGGCCAGGTCGCCCGCGGCGTACAGGCCCTGCACGGTAGTGCGCGCGTGCTCATCCACCCAGACGCCCGAGGCACTGTGGCCGGAACACAGGCCGATCTCGGAAATATGCATCTCCACCATGCGGTGGCGGTAGTCGTTGCCGCGCCGCTCATGGAACCGGCCGCGGCTCGGGCGCTCGTTGGAGTGCAGGATCTCTTCGATTTCGGAAATCGTCTCCTCGGCCAGGTGATCCAGCTTGAGGAACACCGGTCCGTTGCCGCTTTCCAGCTCCCGGTAGAACTCCAGCATCATCTGTCCGCTCCAGTAGTCGCACTCAATGAAGCGCTCGCCTTTGGAATTGGCGGTGAAGCCACCCATCGGGCCAGTCACGTAGGCACAGGCCGGGCCGTTGTAGTCCTTGATCAGCGGGTTGATCTGATAGCACTCGATGCCCGAGAGTTCGGCGCCGGCGTTGTAGGCCATGCTGTAGCCGTCGCCGGCGTTGGCGGGGTTCTCGTAGGTACCGAACAGGTAGCCGGAAGCGGGCAGGCCCAGGCGGCCGGCGGCGCCGGTGGCCAGAATGACCGCCTTGGCGCGCACCAGTACCAACTCGGCGGTGCGGCTGTTCACGCCCATGACGCCGGCGACACGCCCGTCGGCATCCTTGACCAGGCGCGTGGCCACGTAGCGGTTGACCACCTGCACGCGGTGACGACGCAACTGGCGGTAGAGGATCTTCTTCACGTGATGGCCTTCCGGCATGGGCAGCACGTAGGTACCCATGTGGTGGACCTTCTTCACATTGAAATCGCCGGTCTCGTCCTTCTCGAATTTCACGCCCCAGCGGTCCAGCTGCTGGATCATGTCGTAACTGCGTTCCGCATAGGCCATCACAGTCTTCTGGTTGACGATGCCGTCGTTGGCGACCGTAATCTCCTTGACGTACTGCTCCGGCGTGGCGTGCCCGGGGATGATGGCGTTGTTCAGTCCGTCCATGCCCATACTGATGGCGCCGCTGCGCTTGACGTTGGCCTTCTCGAACAGCAGGACGCGCAGTTCCGGGTTCTTCTCCTTGGCTTTGATGGCGGCCATGGGTCCGGCGGTGCCTCCGCCGATTACGAGGATGTCTGTCTCGATGGTCTCAAGGTTCTGGCTGGGTACGTTCATGGTTTCCCCTCGTTTCGGTGTTCAGCTGCGCTCGACGCGCAGACGGTATTGATAGGAATCGCCGGTGTAGTACAGGTATTCAAAATCCATGGGGCGGCCACCGCTCACATAGGTCAGGCGCTCGATGCGCAGGATGGGCGAACCCTCCTCGACCCCGAGCAGCTTTCCCAGCCGCCGCGTGGCGATGGTGGCGTCGATGGTCAGATCGGCGGCTTCGAGCCCCAGGTCGTAGTCGTTCTCCAGGATGTCGAAGATGTCACGGCTGGCCAGGTCCTCCTGCACGAGGCGCCGGCCGACGTCGGCCGGGAAGAAGCTCACATCGAAGGACACCGGCGAACGGTTCAGGTAGCGGATACGTTCGATCTGCACCACCGGCGTGCCCTGCGGGAGGTCCAGCGCCTGAGCCACGGCCTTGTCGGCGCTGAGTTCCTTGGTGCCCACCAGCTTGGAGTAGGTCTCGTAGCCCTTGCGCGCCATGGCCTCGCCGAAGCCCTGCAGCCGAGTCAGCTCCTGGACCGCCTTGGGCTTGGTCACGAAAGTGCCCTTGCCCTGAATGCTGAAGGTCAGTCCTTCCTTCTGCAGATCACGCAGCGCCTGGCGCACGGTGATGCGGCTGACGCCGAAGGCGCCGATGAGCTCGCTCTCCGAGGGCAGCTTGCTGTGGGCCGGGTAGGTCCCGTCCAGGATGCGCTCCCGAAGGACATCCTTGATCTGCGTGTAGAGTGGCAGCGGCGACATGCTCATACGCTCCTCGCTCACGTCGTACATCGTCTTGGTCATAGGCACCTCACACTGCATTCGCTTGTCATGACATGTAACGACAAGCCAGGTCGTAAAAGGGCTCCGCTCCCGGACACGCGGGCGGCGACTCTACGGCGCGGCCTGGGCCGCGTAGTCGCTCAGCGCCGCAATCTCGGCGTCGCTCAGGCGGCGCGCGATGTCGCGCATCACCGCCAGGTGGTCGTTGCTGCGCGCCCCGCTGCGATAGGCCAGCAGCTGGCGGCGCACATAGTCCCGGTTCTGACCCAGCAGGCGCGGGTAGTCGAACGGCACCGGCCGGCTCTGCGGCACGTGGCACGCGATGCACGCCACCATGCCGGGCTTGCCCCGCTGGTACAGTTGTTCGCCGAGGGCGCTGACCATCGGCGTGCGGCCGGTCGATGTCACCACCGGCTGGGCGCCGAAATACGCGGCCACGGCGTCGAGTTCACGTTTGCTCAGGTCCTGGGCCGCCGGCTCCATTTCGCCGTTGCCCTGACGGCGCCCGTCGCGGTAGTCGCGCAACTGCCGGGCCAGATAGGCCGCCGGCTGGCCGGCCAGTCGCGGGAAGCGCAGGCTGGTGACGTTGCCGTCGTAGCCGTGGCAGTAGGCGCAGGACTCGACCGCCGCGGGCGTCTGATCCGGCACGCTGGCCACCGCCGGCGCCATCACCGCAAGGCACAGAGCGCCGAGGCTGCCGGTCGCGAAACGGGGCACGGCCATCACGGCTTCCCCTCCCCGTTGCGGGCTTCGATCACGCTCCGCACGGCCAGGTAACGGCCGGTAATGCCCTCGGCGTCGGTGATGCCCGAGAACCGCGCCACCAACTGGTCGCTCGGGTTGATCAGGTAGATATAGGAACTGTGATTTACCGTGTAGTCGCCATTGGCATCGGGCGGTCCGAAGCTGTGCACGGCACCGACGCGCTGCTCGGCGGCGTGAATCTGCTCGGCCTTGCCGGTGGCGCCGAACATGCCCTTGCCGAAGTAGTGCACGTAGTCGTGCAGATGGGCGATGCTGTCGCGCTTGGGATCCACACTGATAAACAGCACCTGAACGTCTTTCACCGGGGCGTGTCGGGCCTCAAGGTTCCTGCGCACTTGCCCCAGGACCGTCAGCGTCGTGGGGCACACATCCGGACAATGGGTGTAGCCGAAGAACACGAATGTCCACTTGCCGTTCAGCGCCGCAGGCGCCAGCGCCTGGCCGTTGTCGCGGGTAAGGACGAAGCCGTCGAAGGCCTTGAACGGCACCATGACGTCAGCGGCCAGCGGCGGCAGGCCAGCGTCACCACGAAACGCCAGCGCGCCGATACCGGCCCCGAGCCCGGCGACCAACACTGCAGCAACAACGTGGATTCGACTGATCTTCATGCCTCTTACCCGCCGGCGGCGAGCCTCCGGCTCTGCTGCTCGAACGCCAGCAGGCTTTCCTGACGGATCAGATCCATGCACTGCTTCTTGATGCGCATGAATTCCGGCGACAACAGCACGTCGCTTGTACGCGGTCGCTCGATGTCCACCTTGAAGTCGGCGATGATCCGTCCCGGCGCGGCACTCATTACGACCACGCGATCGCCGAGGAACACCGCCTCGTCGATATCGTGGGTCACGAACAGGACGGTGATCTTGAAGTCTTCCCAGAGTTTCAGCAGGTTCTCCTGCATCATGCTGCGTGTCTGGGCATCCAGGGCGCCGAAGGGCTCATCCATCAGCAGCACCGACGGATAGTTGGCCAGGGCACGGGCGATGCCGACCCGCTGCTGCATGCCGCCCGACAGGGTCATGGGAAAACGGTCGGCGAAGGCGGTGAGCCCGACCATGTCGAGAAAGGTCCTTGCCGTGCTCTCGGCGGCAATCGGTGGCTCGCCCGACATGAGCGGGCCGAACATGACGTTGCGCAGCACCGTCTTCCAGGGGAACAGGGAGTGCTGTTGAAACACCATTCCACGCTTAGGACTGGGGCGCGTGACCGGCTCGTCATCCACGGTGACCACTCCGGTGGCGGGGCGCACGAACCCGGCCACCGCATTCATCAACGTCGATTTGCCGCACCCGGACGGACCGAGAAGGCAAACGAATTCCCCGGGCTTGATCTCGAGGTCGGTCGACTCCACCGCAACGTGCCGCTGTCCCGGGCTGTCGAATACGATACTCACATCCTGTACACGGATGTGGCCGCCCTGCTTCCGACCTGTGGTCGGGCGCTGTCCGCGACGCTTTTCGTTAATAGCTTTGATCAGGGCCATGGTATTCCTCTTCTTCTGTCCGTACGGGCCTAGTGCCCCAATGAATGTTCACTGAAGGCCGCAATGCGGCGCGCCTGCAGCACGATCGCCGCGATGAACAGTCCCATCCCGGTCACAATGATGGGCGTGTAGTAAGCGCCGATCGCCTGCGCGAACGACAGGCTGACGCCCATAATCGTCAGTGCGACGTACCAGGAGGGAGATGCGCAGCACACCACCCAGGTCAGAGACGCGCTGCAGATGGCCATGATGCCGGCGCCCAACCCGACTGCCGCCTCGCCAGCGCGATTCGCCGGGCATGCCAGGCGGCGTGACTCGCGCATCAGCACGGCGAAGGTCGCGCCCAGCGCAGCCACCACCATCACTTGAACGAGGTTGGGCAGGACGATGGTCAGGGTCCATTCGGCGATGCCGTAGAGAGGGCTACGAAAGCCCGTTTCAAACAGCGGTTCGTCGGCCATGATGTGCAGGGCATCGACAGCCGAGGGCGTGCTGCGCCAAATATTCATGTAGGAATCGATGAAGTGATAGAACACCGAGTAGTTGGGCAGCTGATGGAAGCGCAGTCCCATGACCACCAGCAACGCCACGTAGTACATCACCGTTCCCAGCAGAAACAGGGTGGACCACAGGAGCCACTGCTTGCGGGCGGTCTGAAACGGTACAGCAAGCCACGAAGTCATCGTCATCGCCCCTTGGGTTGCCAGCGCAGGAACGGGCGCGTGAGCAGCTTGACCAGCGCAGTGGAGGCCAGACCGAGACCGCCGATGGCGATCATGCCAATGATGATGTTGGGGTATTGGACCAGCGAATAGGCTTCCCAGGTAAAGTAGCCAATACCGTACTGGCCGCTGATGATTTCACCGGCAAGGAGCGAGAACCACGCCACACCCATACCGATGGCGAGGCCGGCGCTGATGCTGGGCAGTGCCGCGGGAATAACCACGTGCCAGAAGATCGCGCGCGGACCGGCGCCCATGCAACGTCCCGCGCGCACAAGCACTTCGGGCGTCTGCTCCACCCCGTGCACCGTATTGAGCACGATGGGGAAGAAGGCCCCGAGGAAGGTGATAAAGATGATGCTCGCCTCCTCGGTGGGCCACACCAGGATGGCCAGCGGGATCCAGGCCACCGCGGGAATAGGCCGCAGGATTTCGATATGGGGAAACAGGATCTGGTGCATCAACCGGGAGCGCCCCATCATCACGCCCACCGGCACGCCGACGACAACGGCCAGCGCGTAGGAAATTGCGATGCGCTCGAGGCTGACCCCGATATGCACGTAGAACATCGAAGTGCCCAGCAGATCTGCCAGCTGGTGCCACACCACTGCCGGGGCCGGCACGTTTTCGAAGTTGAGCCCGTAGTTGAACCCGTAGGTCGATGCCAAGTGCCAGAACAGGATCGCCACAGAGAGCGAAGCCAGGCTGATACCGTAGCCCATCAGGCTCTTGCGCAGGCGTGCCAGCCGCGCCGGAAGCGCCGGCGTCCCCGACGACGCGCTTGGCCGTGTGCCCACGGCGGTAGGTGCAGGCTCCGGCGCGCCGTTCGGCACCGGTTGGGTGACCGCCATGTCCGCGTGTTCGGATAGTGCGTTGCTTGACATAAGTTACTCTCCGCTACCGTCGCATTGGGTCGGGGCGGGGATCACCCCCGCCCCATCACCACTTACTTCGCCATGGCCAACTTTTCGGGCCCGGCGACCGTGCTTGCTGCAACGGAGAGACTGCCGACAGCCTGCGGCAGCGTTTCCACCTTGGCTTGACCCGCCTTGGCGGCGAACGTGTCGGCGTCCGGCTTGCGCATGAAGGCAACGAAGCTGCCGTCCGCCTTCTTGACGTAGAAGGCAACGTGCCCGAACAGCTTCAGACCGGTGCTGTGGTCGTAGACATAGGTCGCATTGACCTTCTGGCCCTCGGCCTGGTACTTCTTGAGATCCGTCAGCATCGCGCCGATGCTCGGGTACTTGATGATGCCCTTGCTGGCATGCCACAACTCGGCGGCCGGTAACGTCTTGTTGTACACCTGAGGGTTGCGGATCTTGGCGAGCTGGGCGTTGTAGTCCAGTCCCAGTTCCTTGTAGGCCTCGCGCACGTACTTGTCTTGAATCCAGGCATTGAAGTCCAGCGGCGGAATTTCCTTCTCGCGCGCCAGCACGCTGTGGTCGAACTTCAGCGCCTTGACCCACTCAGGCTTGATGGTCGGATCCAGGGTCAGGTGCCCCCCCTTGGAGAAGTACAGGTACTGGACCTCCTTTTCGACGCCGGTCCACTTCTCCAGCATGGTCGCCGCATAGGCCGGATCTTTATTGACCCAGTTGCCCGCCGCCACCATGGCCTTGATCACGGCGACCACGACTTCCGGGTATTTTTCGGCGTAGTCCTTACGCACCACAACGCCGTGCAGGTAGGGTACGCCGGTCTCGCTGCCGTCGTAGATCTTGCGACCGGTGCGGCGGAATTCCATGAGCTCGGACCAGGGGCAGAAGTCCGCGTGGGCGGCAATCTTGTCCTGGGCGATGTTCGCGGCACCCACCGGCGGGCTCTGGTTCTTCAGCGTCACCTTGCCGCTGAGGCCTTCATCCTGCAGGGCCTTCAGGGTCATACCCCAGGCGGCGGAGCCGATGGGCACCGACATGGCTTTGCCCTTGAGGTCTGCAAGGCTGTATACCTTGGAGTTCACCGGCACCACGATGGCGTTGCCCGAACCCTTGAGGTTGTAGCCGGTGCCGGCGACATAGAGGGTGCGGAGGCTGGCGGTTTGTTGGAACTTTGCACCGTTGACGATCAGCGGATAGTCACCCATGACGCCGAAGTCGAGCTTGTTGGCCAGCATCATGTTGGTGATGGGGGGGCCGGAGGTGTAATCCTTCCACACGAATTCGTATTTGACGTTCTTGTACTTCCCGTCGTGAGGCAGGTACTTCTGGATCAGGTGCAGCTCCTTGAGGATGATTCCGGCACTGTAGGTATCGGTACACATGCTCTGGTGCCCGATGCCGATGCGGATGGTTTCGGCCATCGCGGGTGAGGCGCTGAGCGCCCCGGCGAAGATCAGCCCACCAAGAGCCGACAGTCTGCTAACTTTCATAATCACGTCCCCCGTCTGGTAAGTGCCACTTGTCACAACATGTCATAACAGCCTGCACTAGAAGTGCAGCATTCGTGCCAGCGACATAGCTCTCCCGAAATGTCGGCCTATGTATATGAATTCGCAGCGCAAGTTTTGGCGGTTGGAATACGCGCCGTGGTTTGACGCGCTGCACCGCTTCGCACCTGCGCGGGCCATGATGGCGCGCGACGCACCTTCGCTGTTCACGCGCGCGTGCAGGGTTCAATACAAGTTCATACAGGTGGGCACACCTGTCATCAACGACGCCACCAATCAGCGTGCCCGCTTCACAGCGCACGCCGTTGGTTGCTAGAGTCGCGGGAAAATGGTCACGGGGAATCGAACATGAACGTGGAAGTGGTCTACGCGGAACGCGACCGCCAGCTTGTGCGCACGGTGGAATTGGAAGCGGGGGCAACGATTGGGGACGCGGTGGAGGCGTCTGGCCTGGCCGTAGCGATACCGGAGGTGGATCTGGCGTCCTGCAAGCTCGGCATATTCGGCAAGATAGCCGCGCGGGACGCACCGCTTCAGGACGGAGACCGGGTAGAGGTGTACCGCCCCATCACCACTGATCCGAAGACCGCGGTGAAGGCGGCAAGCAAACGCGCATAGCAGCGCAAACGAAGACGGGCCCGATCCCTCCCGGAATCGGGCCCGCAAACCGCCCGTATGGTGCGGCGGCTACTTCGATCTAACGATCAACGCTCGTCACGCCCCGGTCCATGCTCACCTTCTCACCGGTGGCGGGATTCAGGAACAGGCGGCGGACACCGTGACGACGATGGCCGAAGTCGAACATGTTGTCCAACGTACCCGCCTTCGCGTCGAAGGAGTCGTCGCCGATGCGGCCGGTCCGCCAGTTGTCCTCGATGAAGCGCAGGATGGAGGCCTGGTCGGTGACGCTGTGGTCGACGTAGTTCTCACGGGCCCAGGGCGAAACCACCATCAGCGGCAGGCGCGGACCGTAACCACAGCGGTCCATATAGCCGCCGGCGGCGGTGCTGCCACAGCTGCCGTTGGCCAGAGCATCGTTCACCGGATCGCTGGACTGGCTGACGATGGGCGGCATGACGTGATCATACCAGCCGTCGGAATCATCATAGGCGATGATCACCGCGGTGTTCTTCCATTCCGGCGACTTCTGCAGACGGTTGATGGTGTTCACGATGAAGGTCTGCTCGTCCAGCGGATCGGAGTAACCGGCGTGACCGTCCTGGTAGCCGGCTGCCTTCAGGAAGCTGACGGCGGGCATGTTGCCGGCGTCCACCGCTTTCCAGAAGTCCATCATGTCGTACTGGTGATTGGCCTGACCATCATGACCGACCTCGGCGACGGACGCCGGCGGCAGATGGTGCGGGTTGGAGGTGGACTTGTAGTACTGGAACGGCTCGTGGTGCGGGATGTAGTCCTGCATCCAGTTGCCGCCGACGTTCTGGTGCTTGGCGCCGCACACGGCTTTGCCGTCGGCGGTGCGGCTGGTCGGCATGAAGCCACCCTCGAAGAAGCCCCAGCTGATGCCCTTGGCGTTGAGCAGGTCACCGATGTTCTTGTTGCCGGCGACCATGGACACCGTCGGGTGTGCAGTGGTCGAGCAGTCGTCGAAGGTCGGGTCGGGATCGTTGATCACCGTGCCCACGCCGTTGGCGTCGGTGCTCACCGCGCCGTAGGTGTCATTGGCCGGGTCCGTGGAGATGGCACCGTGGGTCTGGCCGGAAACCAGGTTCAGCGCACCCGGACTCGAAGGACCGAAGGTGGTGTTGTAGGAGTTGTCGCTCATGGCGAAGTGCTGGGCGTAGTTCC
>Ga0315556_1001069_pt1 | contig 16849 bp, 11 predicted proteins | sample SalMarSW160310MG_FD_202112 | JGI IMG/M metagenome (GOLD analysis project Ga0315556, IMG submission 202112) | Salt marsh sediment microbial communities from the Plum Island Ecosystem LTER, Massachusetts, United States - Salt Marsh Sediment SW1603-10 ...
CGATGCCAGGACAGAATTGCGCAAGGTGGTCTGGCCGTCGCGTCAGGAGGCCATCCAGACGACCCTCGTGGTGATGGGGCTCGTGGTGCTGATGGGGATCTTCATGTGGGTGGTGGACTGGGTGCTGTTCGCGGTGGTGAAGGCTCTCATTGGGCACGGAGGTTGACGCTCACCATGCACTGGTATGTCGTACACGCGTATTCCGGCTTCGAGAACCAGGTCAAGAAGTCCTTACTGGAGCGCATCAGGCGTGCCGGCATGGAGTCTCTGTTCGGCCAGATTCTCGTGCCCACCGAGGAAGTGGTGGAGATGCGCGGCGGCCAGCAGCGCAAGAGCGAGCGCAAGTTCTTCCCGGGCTACGTGCTGGTGCAGATGGAGATGACCGACGACACCTGGCACCTGGTCAAGGATGTCCCCAGGGTGCTGGGCTTCATCGGCGGTCGCGGCGACAAGCCGGCCCCGATCTCGGACAAGGAGGCGGCGGCGATTCTCCAGCGGGTGGAGGAAGGCGCCGAGAAGCCGCGTCCCAAGGTCCTGTTCGAGCCCGGCGAGGTGGTGCGGGTCATCGACGGGCCGTTCAACGATTTCAACGGCGTGGTCGAGGACGTCGACTACGAGAAGAGCCGCCTGAAGGTCTCGGTTCTGATCTTCGGCCGCTCCACCCCCGTCGACCTGGAGTTCAGCCAGGTCGAGAAGGGGTGAGGAGGGACCGAATGTCCAGTGGACATTCGCAGCCCGACGAACGACCGGCAGGGATGCCGGGCTGGATCGTGCCTACATGGACGTAACGGGCACCGGCCCTGAGCCGCGGCGTCGCGAACGACCGGCAGGGATGCCGGGCTGGATCGTCGCTACAGGGATGTATGCGGGCACCGGCCCTGAGGGGAATCGCGCCGAGGCGGCGCTCCTACAGGGAGGCTCGCGGCGAGCGCCCAGCCAGGTTTTTCAGCGGCATGTCAATGCCGCCAACGGGGAGCCCGGGTGAGAGTCCCGGGCGTTCGAACCCACACAGAGGTGCAACATGGCAAAGAAGATACAGGCTTACATCAAGCTGCAGGTCAAGGCCGGGGAGGCCAACCCCAGCCCACCCGTGGGGCCGGCGCTCGGTCAGCACGGCGTCAACATCATGGAGTTCTGCAAGGCGTTTAACGCCCGCACCCAGGAGCTCGAAAAGGGGCTTCCGACGCCTGTGGTGATCACGGTCTACAGCGACCGCAGCTTCACCTTTGTTACCAAGACGCCCCCCGCGTCGATCCTGCTGAAGAAGGCGGTAGGCATCAAGTCCGGCAGTGCTACGCCGAATACGAACAAGGTCGGCCAGGTCACCCGCGCCCAGCTCGAAGAGATTGCGAAGATCAAGATGCCCGACCTGACCGCCGCGGGCCTGGATGCGGCCGTGCGCTCCATCGCGGGCAGCGCTCGCAGCATCGGCCTGGATGTGGAGGGGGTCTGAGCCATGGCAAAGTTGACCAAGCGTGCGCGCGCGATTCGCGAGAAGCTGGATCGCTCGCGCCAGTACCCCGCCGAAGACGCCTTCGGGCTGTTGAAGGACCTGGCGTCGGTCAAGTTCCCCGAGTCGGTTGACGTCAGCGTCAACCTCGGCGTGGATCCCCGCAAGTCGGATCAGGTGGTGCGCGGGTCCACCGTGCTGCCCAATGGCACCGGCAAAGAGGTTCGGGTGGCGGTGTTCACCCAGGGTGCGAACGCCGATGCCGCCCGCGAGGCCGGGGCCGACATCGTGGGCATGGAGGATCTGGCCGAGCAGGTGAAGGCGGGCAACCTGAATTTCGACGTTGTCATCGCCTCTCCGGACGCGATGCGGGTGGTTGGCCAGCTGGGGCAGATCCTCGGCCCGCGCGGTCTGATGCCCAACCCCAAGGTGGGTACGGTCACGCCGAATGTCGCCCAGGCGGTCAATAATGCCAAGGCGGGACAGGTGCGCTACCGCACCGACAAGGGGGGGATCATCCATTGCCCGCTGGGTAAGGTGGACTTCGCTCCAAGCGCGCTCCGGGAGAATCTCGAGGCCTTGATCAACGACCTGAAGAAGGCCAAGCCCAGTGCGGCGAAAGGCGTGTACCTGAAGAAGATCACCGTGTCCACCACCATGGGTCCCGGTGTGGTGGTCGACCAGACGTCGCTGAGCGTTTGATGGTTTGGCCGGGGCGGTCTCGGCCGCCCCGGGGATAGACTTTGGGGCTCCGGCCTTTGGCCGGTGTACGTCAAAGACCGCAGGTGCGCCTTCGGGCGCTTAATTGCCTGCGCAGACGGTGCTCCTGAATCAGGGTGCGGTGTTGTCCTGATGACGGGCCCGTGAGCGAGACACCTCGGTGTCTCTGGTGCAACTGGGAGCGGGTAACCGCTCCTCCGTGATCAGGAGTTGAACGACTATGGCGTTGAACCTCGCTGAAAAGCAGGCCATCGTCGCCGAAGTCGCGGAAGTGGCGGCCAATGCCCATTCCGCCGTCGCCGCCGAGTACCGCGGGTTGACCGTCGAGGAGATGACCGAGTTGCGCAAGCAGGCGCGCGACAATGGTGTCTATCTCCGGGTGGTCAAGAACTCGCTGGCCCGGCGTGCGGTTGCGGGGACGGTCTTCGAGTGCATGCAGGAAGGTCTCAGCGGTCCGCTGGTGATTGCCTTCTCGCAAGAAGACCCGGGCTCGGCAGCGCGCGTGATCAAGGATTTCGCCAAGGGTCACGACAAGCTGGTCGTGAGGCTGGTCTCCATCGGCGGGCGCATGCTGCAGCCGGCGGAGATCGAGACCCTGGCGCAGATGCCGACTTACGACCAGGCCGTCGCCATCCTTATGGCGGTGATGAAGGCCCCGGTCGAGAAGCTCGCGCGCACGATCAACGAGGTCCCGGGCAAGCTTGCCAGGACCCTCGCGGCCATCCGCGACGCCAAGCAGGCGGCGTAATTGGCTTCATCCCATTTACCGTTACAGATTCAGGAGCTCAAGAAATGGCCGTTTCCAAAGACGAAATTCTCGACGCGATCGCGAACATGACCGTGATGGAGGTCGTCGAGCTGATTGCCGCCATGGAAGAGAAGTTCGGTGTGTCCGCGGCTGCCGCCGTGGCCGTCGCTCCCGCCGCTGCGGGCGGCGGTGAGGCTGCCGCTGCCGAGGAGCAGACGGAGTTCGACGTGGTCCTCACTGGCTTCGGTGCCAACAAGGTCGCCGTCATCAAGGCTGTGCGCGCGGTGACCGGTCTGGGCCTGAAGGAGGCCAAGGACGCCGTGGAAGGCGCTCCGACCACCTTGAAGGAAGGTGTCTCCAAGGCCGAGGCCGAAGACATCAAGAAGCAGGTCGAGGAGGTCGGCGGCACCGCCGAGGTCAAGTAAGATCCATTTTGAGTATCGGAAAGACCATTGCGAGGAAGGGGCTGGTGGCGCTCGCGCCGCCGGCCTTTTCCCGCTTCCGGCGGGGGACCGCAAGTCCTTCTCCCCCGTCTAACGCAGGATCTGGCTCCCGCCGAGTCCGTTCATAATGACAGTATTCCGAGGGACGGCAAATATGACCTATTCCTTCACCGAGAAAAAGCGTATCCGCAAGGACTTCGGCAAGCGGCCGAGCATCCTCAAGGTGCCATTCCTGCTGGCGACCCAGATCGAGTCGTATCGGAGCTTCCTGCAGCAGGAGCGCCGTCCGGCGGAGCGCGACGACATCGGGCTGCACGCGGCGTTCAGCTCCGTTTTCCCGATCCAGAGCTACTCGGGGAACGCCGAGCTGCAGTACGTGAGCTACCGTCTCGGTGAGCCAGTCTTCGACGTGCGCGAGTGTCAGCTGCGCGGGACCACCTACTCGGCTCCGTTGCGCGTACTGGTGCGCTTGGCGATCTACGACAAGGAGGCACCTGCAGGCTCCAAGGTCGTCAAGGACATCAAGGAGCAGGAAGTGTACATGGGCGAGCTGCCGCTCATGACCGACAACGGCACCTTCGTGATCAATGGTACCGAGCGGGTCATCGTCTCCCAGCTGCACCGCTCTCCGGGGGTGTTCTTCGACCACGACAAGGGCAAGACCCATTCTTCGGGCAAGCTGTTGTTCAGCGCCCGGGTGATCCCCTACCGTGGGTCCTGGTTGGACTTCGAGTTCGATCCCAAGGACAACGTCTTCTGCCGTATCGACCGCCGGCGCAAGTTGCCCGCCACCGTGTTGCTGCGCGCGCTCGCCTACGATGCGGAGCAGATCCTGGGGATGTTCTTCGAGACCGACACCTTCCGTCTCGGCAAGAAGACCATCACTCTCGATCTCGTTCCCGAGCGCTTGCGCGGTGAGAGAGCCATCTTCGACATCAAGGCAGGCGACGAGGTGGTGGTGGAGGCCGGTCGCCGGGTAACCCAGCGTCACATCCGCCAGCTCGAGGCGGCCGGGGTGAAGAAGCTGGTCGTGCCCGCGGAGTTTCTCGACGGCAAGATCCTCGCTTCCAACGTCGTCGACACCGAGACCGGTGAGCTGTTCGCCCGCGCCAACGACGAGCTGACCGCTGAGCTGCTGGAGCAGTTCATCGACAAGGGCGTCAAGCGCGTCGAGACCCTGTTCACCAACGACTTGGACCACGGTCCCTATGTCTCGACCACCCTGGCCATTGACTCCACGACCAGTGAGCTGGAGGCCCAGGTCGAGATCTACCGGATGATGCGCCCCGGTGAGCCGCCCACCAAAGAGGCGGCGCAGAACCTGTTTCAGAACCTGTTCTTCACTGAGGAGCGCTACGACCTCTCGGCCGTGGGCCGGATGAAGTTCAACCGCCGGCTCAGCCGTGAGGAAACCGAAGGCGGTGGTGTGCTGAGCCGAGAGGACATCGTCGATGTCCTGCGCGAGCTCATCAACATCCGCAACGGCAACGGGCAGGTCGACGATATCGACCATCTGGGCAACCGGCGCATCCGCTGCGTCGGCGAGATGGCCGAGAACCAATTCCGCGTCGGCCTGGTGCGTGTGGAGCGCGCGGTGAAGGAGCGACTCAGCCTAGCGGAGTCCGAGGGGCTGATGCCCCAGGAGCTGATCAACGCCAAGCCGGTCTCCGCGGCGATCAAGGAGTTTTTCGGCTCCTCCCAGCTCAGCCAATTCATGGACCAGAACAACCCGCTCTCGGAGGTGACCCACAAACGCCGTGTCTCTGCTCTGGGTCCGGGCGGCCTGGCCCGGGAGCGCGCCGGCTTCGAGGTGCGCGACGTACACCCCACCCACTACGGTCGGGTCTGCCCGATCGAGACGCCGGAAGGCCCGAACATCGGCCTGATCAATTCTCTGGCCGTCTATGCGCGCACCAACAAGTACGGTTTTCTCGAGAGCCCGTACCGCCGGGTCAGCGACAGCAAGGTCAGCGACGAGATCGATTATCTGTCGGCGATCGAGGAGGGTCGCTTCGTCATCGCTCAGGCGAATGCGACCCTGGACCCGGAAGGCCGCCTGATCGACCCGATCATCTCCTGCCGCCATCGAAATGAGTTCGGGATGTTCACGCCGGACAAGGTGGAGTACATGGACGTGTCGCCGAGGCAGATCGTCTCGGTGGCCGCGTCGTTGATTCCGTTCCTCGAGCACGACGACGCCAACCGCGCCTTGATGGGCTCCAACATGCAGCGCCAGGCGGTGCCGACGCTGCGCTCGGAGAAACCCCTGGTGGGCACCGGCATGGAGCGCGTCGTGGCGGTGGACTCCGGTGTCACCGTGGTGGCCAAGCGCGGCGGTCAGGTTGACTCCGTGGACGCCGCCCGTATCGTGGTGCGGGTCAACGACGACGAGACAGTGGCGGGCGAGGCCGGCGTCGACATCTACAACCTCACCAAGTACACCCGTTCCAACCAGAACACCTGCATCAACCAGCGCCCGCTGGTGCGGGTGGGCGACGAGATCGCGCGCGACGACGTGCTGGCCGATGGCCCGTCCACCGACATGGGCGAGCTGGCGCTCGGCCAGAACCTGCTGGTCGCGTTCATGCCCTGGAACGGCTACAACTTCGAGGACTCCATCCTGATCTCCGAGCGGGTGGTGGAGGACGACCGGTTCACCACTATCCACATCGAAGAGCTCACCTGCATGGCCCGCGACACCAAGCTGGGCCCTGAGGAGATCACTGGAGACATTCCCAACGTCGGCGAGGCTGCGCTCGCCAAGCTCGACGAGTCGGGCATCGTCTACATCGGTGCCGAGGTCAAGGAAGGCGACATCCTGGTGGGCAAGGTCACCCCCAAGGGCGAGACCCAGCTGACTCCGGAAGAGAAGCTGCTGAGGGCGATCTTCGGTGAGAAAGCCTCGGACGTGAAAGACACCTCGCTGCGCCTGCCCTCGGGCATGGCCGGTACCGTGATCGACGTCCAGGTGTTCACCCGCGACGGGGTCGAGAAGGACGCGCGCGCCCTGCAGATCGAGCAGATGGAGCTCGACCGGGTGCGCAAGGACCTCAACGACCAACTGCGCATCATGGAGAACGACACCTTTGCTCGTATCGAGAAGATGTTGATCGGCAAGGTGGCGGACGGGGGCCCCGCGCACCTCAAGGCGGGCGCGAAGATCACCAAGGCCTATCTGAGCGAGATCGATCGGGACCAGTGGCTGGAGATCCGTCTGCGCGCCGAAGAGGGCGCCCAGCAGCTCGAAGCGATCGCCGAGCAGGTTCGACAGCAGCGCGAGACCTTCCGTGCCCGCTACGAGGAGAAGAAGCGCAAGCTCACCCAGGGCGACGACTTGGCCCCGGGCGTGCTCAAGATGGTCAAGGTGTACGTGGCCGTGAGGCGGCGCGTGCAGCCCGGCGACAAGATGGCCGGCCGACACGGCAACAAGGGCGTCATCTCGATGATCGTTCCGGTGGAGGACATGCCCTACAGCGAGGATGGCACCCCGGTAGACATCGTGCTGAATCCGCTCGGCGTGCCCTCACGCATGAACATCGGCCAGATCCTGGAGACCCACCTGGGCTGGGCCGCCAAGGGCGTGGGTCAGCGCATCGGGCGGATGCTCGATCAGCAGCGCCAGGTAGCGGAAGTCCGCGGCTTCTTGGAGGAGGTCTACAACTACTCCGGAAAGCCCGAGGACGTCGGCTCCCTGTCCGATGACGATGTGCTGCAGCTCGCGCGGAACCTGCGCGGCGGGCTGCCGGTGGCCACCCCGGTGTTCGACGGCGCCAACGAAGGGGAAGTCCTCAAGCTCCTGGAGCTGGCCGAGCTGCCGACGAGCGGGCAGACGACCCTCTATGACGGTCGCACCGGCGATGCCTTCGATCGCCCCGTGACAGTCGGCTATATGTACATGCTCAAGCTCAACCACCTGGTGGACGACAAGATGCACGCGCGCTCCACCGGACCGTACAGCCTGGTCACCCAGCAGCCCCTGGGCGGCAAAGCGCAGTTCGGCGGCCAGCGCTTCGGCGAGATGGAGGTCTGGGCGCTGGAGGCCTATGGCGCTTCGTACACCCTGCAGGAGATGCTGACCGTGAAGTCCGACGACGTGAACGGCCGTACCCGCATGTACAAGAATATCGTCGACGGTGATCACCGCATGGAGGCGGGTATGCCCGAGTCGTTCAACGTGCTCGTCAAGGAGATCCGCTCGCTCGGGATCAACGTCGAGCTGGAGCAGGACTGAGGTTTGTGGGAGCGGCGCCCTCGCCGCGATGAAGCAGGTATGATCGGCCCGAGGGCGGGCCTCCCGCGCACCCGCATTCCGAACGGAATGCGGCGACAGGAGACAAGACCTTGAAAGATCTTCTGAAAATTCTCAAGCAGCAGGGCCAGGCCGAAGAGTTCGATGCGATCCGTATCGGGCTGGCGTCGCCGGACATGATCCGCTCCTGGTCTTATGGCGAGGTCAAGAAGCCCGAGACCATCAACTACCGCACCTTCAAGCCGGAGCGTGACGGGCTGTTCTGCGCCAAGATTTTCGGCCCGGTGAGCGATTACGAGTGCCTGTGCGGCAAGTACAAGCGGCTCAAGCACCGCGGCGTGGTGTGCGAGAAGTGCGGGGTGGAGGTGACGCTGGCCAAGGTGCGCCGGGAGCGCATGGGCCACATCGAGCTGGCCTCGCCGGTGGCCCACATCTGGTTCCTCAAGTCCCTGCCCTCGCGCATCGGGCTGCTGCTCGACATGACCTTGCGCGACATCGAGCGGGTGCTCTACTTCGAGTCGTTCGTGGTGGTCGACCCTGGCATGACCCCCCTGGAGCGCGGTCAGCTGCTCACCGATGAGCAGTACCTGGAGGCGATCGAGGAGAACGGAGATGAGTTCGACGCCCGCATGGGCGCCGAAGCGGTCGACGCCCTGCTGCGCACCATCGACCTGCCCACCCAGGTGCGCAAGCTGCGCGAGGAGATCATCGGCACCAACTCCGAGACCAAGATCAAGAAGCTGACCAAGCGCCTCAAGCTGGTGGAGTCCCTGCACGAGTCCGGCAATCGCCCCGAGTGGATGATCCTGACCGTACTGCCCGTGCTGCCGCCCGAGCTGCGCCCCCTGGTACCCCTGGACGGCGGGCGCTTCGCCACCTCGGACCTGAACGATCTCTATCGCCGGGTCATCAACCGCAACAACCGCCTCAAGCGGCTGCTCGATCTCAATGCGCCGGACATCATCGTGCGCAACGAGAAGCGCATGCTCCAGGAGGCAGTCGATGCCCTGCTGGACAATGGCCGGCGCGGCCGGGCGATCACCGGCACCAACAAGCGCCCGCTGAAGTCGCTCGCCGACATGATCAAGGGCAAGCAGGGGCGTTTCCGCCAGAACCTGCTCGGCAAGCGCGTGGACTACTCCGGCCGCTCGGTCATCGTCGTCGGTCCGACGCTCAAGCTGCACCAATGCGGCCTGCCCAAGCGCATGGCGCTCGAGCTGTTCAAGCCGTTCATCTTCTCCAAGCTACAATTCCGCGGCTTGGCCACCACCATCAAGGCGGCCAAGAAGATGGTGGAGCGCGGCACGCCGGAGGTCTGGGACATCCTCGCGGAGGTGATCCGCGAGCATCCCGTGATGCTTAACCGTGCGCCCACCCTGCATCGTCTGGGCATCCAGGCCTTCGAGCCGGTGTTGATCGAGGGCAAGGCGATCCAGCTGCATCCCCTGGTCTGCACCGCCTTCAACGCCGACTTCGACGGCGACCAGATGGCCGTGCACGTGCCGCTCTCACTGGAGGCCCAGCTCGAGGCACGCGCCTTGATGATGTCGTCCAACAATATCCTGTCCCCGGCCAACGGCGATCCGATCATCGTGCCGTCCCAGGACGTGGTGCTCGGCCTGTATTACATGACGCGCGAGCGCGTCGCCGCCAAGGGCGAGGGCATGGCCTACGCCAACGTCTCGGAAGCACGCCGTGCCTACGAGTCGGGCAAGGCCCACCTGCAGTCTCGGGCGAAGGTTCGTATCCGGGAGGTCGTGGCGTCCGAGGAGGGGGCTCTGGAAGAGCGCATCAAGTTGCGCGACACCACCATCGGGCGGGCCCTGCTCTCGGAGATCCTCCCCGACGGGCTCTCGTTCGACCTCGTCGACCGGCCCATGGACAAGAAGTCGATCTCTCGGCTGATCAACCAGTGCTACCGCCAGCTCGGGCTGAAGGCGACCGTCGTCTTCGCCGACCAGCTGATGTACATGGGCTTCGCGTTCGCGACCCGGGCCGGGGTCTCCATCGGTGTCAACGACATGGTCGTGCCGGAGGAGAAGGCGCGGATCCTCGCCGCGGCCGAGCAGGAGGTCAAGGAGATCGAGAACCAGTATTCCTCGGGTCTGGTCACTACCGGCGAGCGTTACAACAAGGTCGTCGACATCTGGTCGCATACCAATGACCAAGTGGCCAAGGCCATGATGGCCAAGCTCGGCAAGGAAAGGGTGATCGATGTCAATGGCAATGCCGTCGAGCAGGACTCTTTCAACTCGATCTTCATGATGGCCGACTCCGGGGCCCGCGGTAGCGCCGCCCAGATCCGGCAGCTCGCCGGCATGCGCGGCCTGATGGCCAAGCCCGACGGCTCGATCATCGAGACGCCGATCACCGCCAACTTCCGCGAGGGCCTGGATGTACTGCAGTACTTCATCTCCACCCACGGGGCCCGCAAGGGCCTGGCGGACACGGCGCTGAAGACGGCCAACTCGGGGTATCTCACCCGGCGGCTGGTGGACGTGGCCCAGGACATGGTGGTCCAGGAGGTGGATTGCGGCACCGATCAGGGTCTGCTGATGACCCCGATCATCGAAGGCGGCGACGTGGTGGAGGCCCTGCGCGAGCGGATTCTAGGGCGCGTGACGGCCGACCATGTCTATCGTCCGGGCACCGACGAGATTCTCTGCGAGGTCGGCACCCTGCTCGACGAGAAATGGGTGGATCTCCTGGAGGTTGCCGGGGTCGACCATGTGCGCGTGCGCTCGGCCATCACCTGCCACTCCCGGGTCGGTGTCTGCTCGGCCTGCTATGGGCGCGATTTGGCTCGGGGTCACCGCGTCAACAACGGCGAGGCGGTGGGGGTGATCGCCGCCCAGTCGATCGGTGAGCCGGGCACCCAGCTCACCATGCGCACCTTCCACATCGGCGGTGCGGCCTCGCGGGCTGCGGCGGTCAACAGCATCCAGATCAAGGCTGCCGGCTCGGTGCGCCTGCATAACATCAAGACCGTGCAGCACCGCAGCGGCAAGTTGGTCGCGGTGTCGCGCTCCGGGGAGATCCTGGTGCTCGACGACGTCGGTCGCGAGCGCGAGCGTTACAAGCTGCCCTACGGGGCCAACGTGCTGGTGCACGACGGCAACCAGGTCGAAGGCGGCCAGATGGTCGCGAACTGGGACCCGCATACCCACCCGGTCATCACCGAGGTGGCGGGCACCCTCAAGTTCGTGGAGATCGTCGAGGGCGTGTCGGTGCAAAGCCAGGTCGACGAGGTCACCGGCCTGTCCTCGCTGGTGGTCATGGACCCCAAGCAGCGTCCAAGTGCCGGCAAGGACATGCGCCCGATGGTGAAGCTGGTCGACGAGAGCGACGCGGACCTGAATATCGCCGGTACCACCATCCCGGCGCATTACTACCTGCCCGCCGGGGCCATCGTCACCGTGGCCGACGGCGCCGAGGTGGGGGTGGGTGACGTGCTCGCCCGTATCCCTCAGGAGTCATCCAAGACCCGTGACATTACTGGCGGTCTTCCCCGGGTCGCCGACTTGTTCGAGGCGCGCAAGCCCAAGGAGCCGGCGATCCTCGCCGAGGCCACGGGTACGGTCTCGTTCGGCAAGGAGACCAAGGGCAAGCAGCGTCTGGTCATCACCGACGCCGACGGGGTCGAGCACGAGGAGCTGATCCCCAAGTGGCGCCATGTCAACGTGTTCGAGGGCGAGCACGTAGAAAAGGGGGAGGTGATCGCCGACGGCGAGCTCAACCCCCACGACATCCTGCGCCTGATGGGCGTGACCGAGATGGCCGCCTACCTGGTCAAGGAGATCCAGGACGTGTACCGCCTCCAGGGGGTCAAGATCAACGACAAGCACATCGAGGTGATCATCCGGCAGATGCTGCGCAAGGTCGAGATCACTGGCACGGGTGACACCAGGTTCCTCCGGGGCGAGCAGCTCGAGCGCAGCCGGGTGGCGGAGGTGAATCGCCAAGCCGAGGCCGACGGCAAGCAGCCGGCCATCTGGGAGCCGGTGCTGCTGGGCATCACCAAGGCCTCGCTGGCGACTGAGTCGTTCATCTCTGCGGCCTCCTTCCAGGAGACCACCCGGGTGCTGACCGAGGCTGCGGTGCGCGGCGCGCGTGACGACCTGGTAGGCCTCAAGGAGAACGTCATCGTCGGGCGACTGATCCCGGCCGGGACTGGCCTCGCCCACCACAACCAGCGTCGCCGCCGCCGGGCGGAGGAGCAGCTGGAGGGTGAAGATGCGCGTCCGGAGCTGGTTGTGGAGGATGTGGAAGAGGCGCTGAAGCAGGCACTGAACACGACAGACATGTGAACGGACGGCACGGCCGTCGCGGTTGGCGTCAGAAGGCCGGCCCGGGCGCGCCGGTGTGGCTTGACATGGCTGTACCGGGTGCCTAGAATGCGCCCTCTTTAGACCGGCCGGTGTCCCGCCGGCCGGTCGTTTCTTGTAAATCCGGCCGCCCAGCTAGCCGCCGGAACAAGATCAACCAAGCTGAGTGGCGGCGAAACCCGGCGTTGTGCGTTGCGCCTCGGGCGGGCGCCGATTGCTCGGTGTTTTGGTGCGCAAGTACGCGCAAGGCGTCCCTGGAGACGAGACTTAGAGATGGCAACGATCAATCAGCTCGTGCGCAAGCCCCGCAGGCGCAAGGTGGAAAAGAGCACGGTGCCCGCGCTGGAGTCCTGCCCGCAGAAGCGTGGCGTGTGCACGCGTGTCTACACCACCACGCCCAAGAAGCCCAACTCAGCCTTGCGCAAGGTTGCCCGCGTGCGCCTGACCAATGGTTACGAGGTGACTTCGTACATCGGCGGTGAAGGTCACAACCTCCAAGAGCACTCGGTGGTGATGATTCGCGGTGGTCGCGTGAAGGACCTCCCCGGCGTGCGCTACCACATCGTGCGCGGCACGCTCGATACCTCCGGGGTCGAAAAGCGCCGCCAGGGTCGCTCCAAGTACGGTGCCAAGCGGCCCAAGGGCTGATAGCCGAAGCAACGTCGGAAGAACTGAGAAGCAGTCATGCCTAGAAGAAGAGTTCCCCAACGCCAGGAGATTCTCCCCGATCCCAAGTACGGGAGTGTCCTGCTGGCCAAGTTCATCGCCATGGTGATGGTGGACGGCAAGAAGTCGATCGCCGAGCGGATCCTGTACGGCGCGCTCGACCGCGTCGTCGAGCGCTCCGGCAGCCAAGAGCCGGTGGCGATGCTCGAGAAGGCGCTGGACCACGTCCGGCCGGTCGTCGAGGTGAAATCCCGGCGCGTCGGCGGTGCGACCTATCAGGTGCCCGTCGAGGTGCGCCCGGTGCGCCGCAACTCGCTCGCCATGCGCTGGATCATCGACGCGGCGCGCAAGCGCAGCGAGAAATCCATGGATCAACGCCTGGCCGGCGAGCTGCTCGATGCGGCGGAATCCCGTGGCTCGGCGGTGAAGAAGAAAGAGGACACCCATCGCATGGCAGAGGCCAACAAGGCTTTCTCTCACTACCGCTGGTAACCGCCGTCGGCGGTTCTCGTTCTTTAACAGTTCTGACGGGATATAGACGTGGCACGCAGCACACCTATCGAGCGCTATCGCAACATCGGCATCATGGCGCACATCGATGCCGGTAAGACGACCACGACCGAGCGCGTCCTTTTCTACACCGGCATCTCTCACAAGATCGGAGAGGTGCACGACGGTGCAGCCGTCATGGACTGGATGGAGCAGGAGCAGGAGCGCGGGATTACCATCACCTCTGCGGCCACGACCTGCTTCTGGCAGGGCATGGCGAAGCAATTCCCGCAGCACCGGATCAACATCATCGACACCCCCGGGCACGTGGACTTCACCATCGAGGTGGAGCGCTCCCTGCGCGTGCTCGACGGGGCCGTGTTCGTCCTCTGCGCCGTGGGCGGTGTGGAGCCCCAGTCCGAGACCGTTTGGCGCCAGGCCAACAAGTACCACGTCCCGCGCATGGCGTTCGTCAACAAGATGGACCGCATGGGCGCGAATTTCTTTCGGGTTGTCGAGCAGCTCAAGTCTCGCCTCGGGGCGATTGCCGTGCCGATTCAGGTGCCGGTGGGCGCGGAAGAGAAGTTCAAGGGCGTCATCGACCTGATCAAGATGAAGGCGATCATCTGGGACGAGGCCACCCTGGGCGCCAATTTCGAGTACGGCGACATCCCGTCGGACCTCCAGGAAACCTGCCAGAAGTGGCGGGACCACATGGTCGAGGCGGCCGCCGAGGGCTCCGAAGAGCTCATGGAGAAATACCTCGAAGGCGAGGACCTCAGCGAGGAGGAGATCCTAGAGGGTCTGCGCAAGCGCACCCTGAACCTCGAGATCGTTCCGGTCACCTGCGGCTCGGCCTTCAAGAACAAGGGCGTGCAGGCTGTGCTGGACAAGGTCATCGAGCTGATGCCCGCTCCGACTGACGTCCCCGCCATCCGCGGCACGCTCGACGACGGCGAGACCGAGGCCGAGCGTCATCCTTCGGACGACGAGCCGTTCTCCGCGCTGGCGTTCAAGATCGCCACCGACCCCTATGTGGGCACCCTGACCTTCTTCCGTTGTTACTCGGGCGTGGTCAACTCCGGCGACACCGTGTTCAATCCGGTCAAGAGCAAGCGCGAGCGCGTCGGCCGTATCCTGCAGATGCACGCCAACAACCGCCAGGAGATCAAGGAGGTGCGCGCGGGTGACATCGCCGCGGCGGTGGGCCTCAAGGACGTCACCACCGGCGACACCCTGTGCGACATGAACAAGGTCATCACCCTGGAGCGCATGGAGTTCCCCGAGCCCGTGATCTCGGTGGCGGTGGAGCCCAAGACGAAGGGCGACCAGGAGAAGATGGGCATGGCGCTGTCGAAGCTGGCCCAGGAAGATCCCTCTTTCCGCGTGCGCACCGACGAGGAGTCCGGGCAGACCATCATCTCGGGCATGGGTGAGCTGCACCTGGAGATCATCGTCGACCGCATGCGCCGCGAGTTCAAGGTCGAAGCCAACGTCGGTGCCCCGCAGGTCGCTTACCGCGAGACGATCCGCCAGAAGGTCGAGCAGGAAGGCAAGTTCGTGCGCCAGACCGGCGGCCGCGGCCAGTACGGCCACGTCTGGCTGCGCATCGAGCCCAGGGAGCCCGGCGTCGGCTACGAGTTCGTCAACGGCATCATCGGCGGCGTGGTCCCCAAGGAGTACATTCCGGCGGTCGACAAGGGCGTCAAAGAGGCGCTGGAGAACGGCGTCGTTGCCGGCTATCCGGTGGTGGACGTCAAGGTCACGCTGTTCGACGGGTCCTACCACGATGTGGACTCGAGCGAAATGGCGTTCAAGATCGCCGGCTCCATGTGTTTCAAGGAAGGCGCGGCCAAGGCGCGGCCCGTCCTGCTGGAACCGATCATGAAGGTCGAGGTGGTGACGCCCGAGGACTACATGGGCGACGTCATGGGTGACCTCAACAGCCGCCGTGGCCTGGTGCAGGGCATGGACGACGCGCCTGCCGGCAAGATCATCCGTGCCGAGGTGCCGCTGTCGGAGATGTTCGGTTATGCCACCGACCTGCGCTCCGCGACCCAGGGTCGGGCGACCTACAGCATGGAATTTTCCAAGTACTCCGAGGTTCCGGCGAACATCGCCGAAGCCATCGTCAAGAAACAGTAACGCTGCCCGGGAGTATCAGCCGTGTCGAAAGCAAAATTCGAGCGCACGAAGCCGCACGTGAACGTGGGGACGATTGGTCACGTGGACCATGGGAAGACGACCCTGACGGCGGCGATCACGGTGGTGCAGTCGAAGAAGTTTGGCGGAGAGGCGAGGGCCTACGACCAGATCGACAACGCACCGGAGGAGCGTGAGCGCGGGATTACGATCGCCACGGCGCACGTGGAGTACGAATCGGACAAGCGTCACTACGCGCACGTGGACTGCCCGGGCCATGCCGACTACGTGAAGAACATGATCACGGGAGCGGCGCAGATGGACGGAGCGATCCTGGTGGTGAGTGCGGCGGATGGTCCGATGCCGCAGACGCGCGAGCACATTTTGCTGGCGCGCCAGGTGGGTGTGCCCTATATCGTGGTGTACATGAACAAGGCGGACATGGTGGACGACGCCGAGCTGCTGGAGCTGGTGGAGATGGAGGTCCGCGAGCTGCTGTCGAGCTACGATTTTCCGGGCGATGACACCCCGATCGTGATCGGCTCGGCGCTGAAGGCGCTGGAGGGGGACACCTCCGAGATCGGCGTACCCTCGATCGAGAAGCTGGTGGCGGCGCTGGACGCCTACATTCCGGAGCCCAAGCGCGACATCGAAAAGCCGTTCCTGATGCCGATCGAGGATGTGTTCTCGATTTCGGGCCGCGGCACGGTGGTGACCGGGCGCGTGGATCGCGGCAAGGTCAAGGTGGGTGAGGAAGTGGAGATCGTGGGGATCAAGGACACGATCAAGACCACCTGCACGGGTGTTGAGATGTTCCGCAAGCTGCTCGACGAAGGGGTGGCGGGGGACAACATCGGGGTGCTGCTGCGCGGGACCAAGCGCGACGAGGTGGAGCGCGGTCAGGTGCTGGCCAAGCCCGGAACGATCACGCCGCACACGCACTTCGAGTGCGAGGTGTACGTGCTGAGCAAGGAGGAGGGCGGTCGTCACACGCCGTTCTTCAACGGGTATCGCCCGCAGTTTTACTTCCGCACCACGGACGTGACCGGTGCCTGTGATTTGCCCGAAGGGGTGGAGATGGTGATGCCGGGGGACAACGTGAAGATGGTGGTGAAGCTGATTGCGCCGATCGCGATGGAGGAAGGGCTGCGCTTTGCGATTCGCGAAGGCGGCCGTACCGTAGGCGCCGGCGTGGTCTCCAAGGTCATCGAGTAATTCAGCGCGTCGGTAGCGACCAGGTAGCAGGAGCGGCTCCACCCGCAGCAGATCGCGGACTGGGGCTCCTCCTGTAACAATTCATAGGCCAGTAGCTCAATTGGCAGAGCAGCGGTCTCCAAAACCGCAGGTTGGGGGTTCGAGTCCCTCCTGGCCTGCCATTTCCATAGAGTATCCGAGCGCTTTTTCTCATGAACGCGAAGGCTGAGGTTCCGAGCTCCAGCATGGACGCGGCGAAGCTGGTGGTCGCCGCGCTGCTCCTCGTCGCCGGTATTTACGGCTTCTATTATTTCGAGGAGCACTCGATTCTCCTGCGGGTGCTGGGGCTGTTGGTCGTGCTCGGCTCGGCCACTGCGATCGCCCTGCAGAGCACCCCGGGTCGCAGCCTCTGGCGCTTTGGTG
>Ga0315556_1001070_pt1 | contig 16831 bp, 18 predicted proteins | sample SalMarSW160310MG_FD_202112 | JGI IMG/M metagenome (GOLD analysis project Ga0315556, IMG submission 202112) | Salt marsh sediment microbial communities from the Plum Island Ecosystem LTER, Massachusetts, United States - Salt Marsh Sediment SW1603-10 ...
CATGCCAGCCGTGCCGGCAGCTCATGTCATACCTCCTTGCCTCGCGTGAGGCGCTCAGCCTGTCCAAGGAACGCCTCCACCAACCTCCGGCGTTCCCACATCACCGATGTCCATTCGTCGAGCGCCGCCCGACCGGCATCGGTCAACCGGTAGGCGCGCCGCGGTGCACCCTTATCGGCGACCCAACGGGAGGTCACCAGGCCCTCCGCCTCGGACTCGCGGAGCGCGCGGTAGGTCATCCCGACATCGACGCCGTTGGGGGCCAGGCAGAGCTCGTCCAAGCTGGCGATCAGCGCCCCCCCGTGGACCTCCTCGTCCGCGCCGATCAGCGCGAGCAGGAATGGCTCGACCCACCGACCGCGCCGGCCGCCGGGACGGACCCAGCCTCTGTGATCATCGTGATGGATGTGCGAGTGATGATCCACATGCATATGCCAATAGCATGTCCGTGCCAGTGTCCACCCCAAGAGCCGAACGGCCTGTTCGGCTGGTGATGGCCCGCGGGACGGCTCGCTCGTGGCAGGCCTCTCGTTCGAGGTGCACCTGCCCGCGCGGCCGTCGGCACTGCGGCAGCCGTGAAGCCGCGGTAACCGCGCCCGGGGCAGCCTCGGCTCTCGCGGTGTCGATCGCGTCCCGCCCGGCGTTCAGGCCCGTCATGGTCACAGCACCCGCGCCGTCACGCGTCCGTGGCATCGTGGGCGGACGGCGTCTCCCGCGACCGATCGACCTCCTGGACCAGCCAGGTGTTCCCGTCCGGGTCCTGGAACGAGGCGAACGAGTTGTAGTTGCTGCGGTCCGGGGCCAGCCCGGGATCCTGCCCCTTGGGGCCGAAGTGGAAGAACTCGCTGACGTCGACGCCGCGCCCGACCAGCTGCGACCGGGCGGCCACGATGTCGGGCACGATCACGTGCAGGCCGTAGATCGAGCCCGGCGCCATCGGGGTGTCGGTCATGAGCGCAATCGCGCAACCCGAGCCGGGCGGGGTGAGCTGCACGACACGCATGCTCTCGCCGACCATCACGTCGACGAGCTCGAGGAACCCGACCTGCTGCACATAGAAGGCCTTCGCACGGTCGATATCGGAAACGGGCACCACGATCAGCTCGAGGGTCCAGTCCATGGTTCGCATCTCCAGTGTCGGCGTCGGACGCTCAGTGTGGCCGACGTTCTGCCCATGCAACGACCGCAGTCGCGGAATCTCATCGGTCCAGCGATGAGTCCGTGAACTGGGGATCGACGGCCGAGACCTGCCCCGTGAGCCCGGGATCGGCCGGCTCGTCGGCCGATTCGGCGATCAGCGCGGTGGTGACTCCGTCGCCTCGAATGCGTCCCGTATCGTCGTGTAGCACCCGCAGGTCATCGCCTCGAGGGCCGCCGGGTCGAGGATCCTGACTGCGCCGCGCAGGTGCCGGAGGGCGCCGGCCTGTTGCAGCGCCTCGAGGGTGAGCGTGACCTTGGGCCGGGACGCCCCCAGCAGCCCGGCCAGCAGCTGATGCGTGCATTGGAACTCGTCGGCTTCGATCCGATCCCGCGTCAGCAGCAGGCACCGGGCCATCCTCGCCTCGAGCGGATGCAGGCGATGGCAGGCGGACACCTGTACGCAGTCCACGAACCGGGCCCCGAGGTAGCGGAAGATGGCCGTGCGGAACGGCGGGCTGCTGTCGAGGAGGCCGCGGAGATCGTCGGTCTCCATCTGCGCGACCTGGCCGACGATCAGGCACGCGATCTCCGTCGGCGCCGGCACCGAGCCCAGGGCCGGCGCGATCTCGATCGCCCCCTCCCGGCCCACGGTCGCGATCGAGGTGAAGCTGCCCAGGGGATCGGTGACCACGAGCGAGAACAGGCCGCTCAGCGGGAACGTGACGCTGTCCATCCGCTCACCGGGCTGGTAGACGGTCTGGCCGCGCGTCGCCGTCCGGATCGTTACGCGCGGAGCGACATCCACGAGCATCGATGCCGGCACGTGAGCCAGCAGCTTGTTGCCTCGTAGCCGGTCCGCTTCCGCCATCCGCCTTCCTGCTCCTCCGGGCGCCTGCGTGTCGACGCCGCGCCAGTGTAGGGGACGGTTGCTCCCGCCTGGTTCCGTGGGGCACCGACGGGCCTGCGTACTGTCGGGATAGGCGTTGGTGGCCAGGTCAGATGGTGCTGGTCGGCCAAACCGACAAGGAGACAACTCGATGGCCGAAGGCAAGAAGTTCCTGATCATGGCGACCCATGGCCCGGACAACCCCGAGATGGCGACCCTTCCGTTCGTGATGGCCGGCGCTGCCGCCGCCGCGGATGTGGAAGTGGTCATGGGGTTCCAGGGTGACGGCGTGAGGCTGATGCAGTGCGGCGTCGCGGAGACCGTCACGTCGCCCGGGTTCAAGCCGATGGCCGAGCTCCTCCAGGCGATCCGCGAGTTCGGCGGCACGTTCCTGGTCGGCGGCCCGTGCATCAAGAGCCGTGCCATCAGCGAGGTCGACCTCGTCGAGGGCGCGCATGTGGTGACCGCGGGCCGGTTCGTCGCCGAGATCGCGTCGGCGACCAACACCCTGTTCTACTAGGAGGCTGCTGTGGTCACCGTACTGAACGACGCTGAAGCTACCGAGTTCGGCAAGACGACCGTCGTCGACGCGCGCGGCGTCGCCTGCCCCGGCCCGATGATCGAGGCCAAGAAGGCGATGAGCGGGATCGCGGTGGGCGAGGTCATGGAGCTGTGGTCCGGCGACTCCCAGACCAAGGAGGACATCGGGTACTGGACCGAGATGGCCAGTCATACCTTCCTGGGCGTGATCCCGGCACGCGGGTATGAGCGGCTGTTCATCCGCCGCGGCAAGTGACGTAGCCCCGGACATGACGACAGCCCAGGAAGCTCGTGCCGTGCCAGGCGGCCCGGCCGTCATCCCACAGGGTCCGCGAGTCCTCGTGTTCTCGACGAACGCGATCTCCGACCCCGGGATCGACCTCGCCGGCAGCCTGCACATGCACTACTCACCTGAGGTCGTCGTGTACAGCCTCCCCTGCACGAGCGCGATCAGGCCGGACTGGATCCTGTTCGCGCTCCAGGAGGGCTTCGACGGCGTGTTCATCGCCTCGGACGGCGACGAGTGTCCCTACCTCGCCGACTGCGGGAAGCGGTCGGCCGAGATCATGTATCGCGCCCAGGACCTGCTCGCCGAGCACGGGATCGCGGACCAGCGCCTCAAGATGGCCGCGATCTGCTCGGTCTGCGCCGAGTCGTTCACGCGCCAGATCCGCGAGTTCACCGAGACGCTCACGGCGTTGAAGGCGGCCTAGATGGACTACGACGTGCTGGTCGTCGGCAGCGGCATCGGCGGCATGGAGTCGGCGCTCAAGCTCGGCGACATGGGCTACAAGGTCCTGGTCGTCGAGAAGGAGCCCAGCATCGGCGGCCGGATGGTCCTGCTGAGCAAGGTCTTCCCGACCCTCGACTGTGCCAGCTGCATCGCCACCCCGAAGATGGCGGCGACGGCCCATCACGGGAACGTGACCGTGTGGACCGATGCGGAGGTCGCGTCCATCACGCGCGACGGCGGCGGTCTGATGCACGCCGACGTGCGCCGCAGGCCGCGGTTCGTGGATCTCGCCGCGTGCACGGGCTGCAAGCAATGCGAGGAGGCCTGCACCGTCGCGGTTCCCGACGAGTGGAACGGCGGCATGGTCTCCCGCCGGGCTGCCTACATCGCCTACCCGCAGGCCATTCCCCAGAAGGCGCTGATCGAACGTCCGGGCACCTCGCCCTGCACCGACGCCTGCCCGGCCGGGATCAAGGCGCACGGCTACGTCTCGCTGGTCCGCTCCGGGCTGTACGAGCAGGCCTACCAGCTGGTCCTCGATGCGACGCCGCTCGTCGGGACCCTGGGGGCCGCGTGCTACGCGCCGTGCGAGGCTGCCTGCACGCGAAGCGAGCGGGAGGGACCGGTCGCGATCCGGCGAATCAAGCAGTTCGTCGCCGAGCGGCACGACGCGCTGGACGGCGGGCCACACGTCACGCCCGCGGAGCCCAACGACAAGCGCGTCGCGATCGTCGGCTCGGGGCCGGCCGGACTCACCGCGGCCTGGCAGCTGGCCCGGGCGGGCTACGGCGTTCACATGTTCGAGGCCGGCCACGAGCCCGGCGGCTTCCTGCGCCAGGCGATCCCGGGCTACCGGCTCCCGGTCGAGGTGGTGGAGCGAGACATCGCCAACGTCACCGCGCTCGGTGTGGAGATCACGACCGACACCCCGGTTCACGACCTGGCCGCGCTCAAGGCAGACGGCTACGACGCCGTCCTGGTCGCGCCCGGAACACCCAGGTCGCAGTCGCTCGGGATCCCCGGCGAGCAGCTCGACGGATTCGTGGCGGGGCTCGATCTGCTGCGCGACGTGCGCGCCGGGCGAGCGCCTCGGCTCGAGGGCAAGCGCGTCGTCATCGTCGGCGGCGGCAACGTCGCGATGGACGCCGCACGCACCGCCGCCCGCCTGGGCGCCCGCGAGACCCTCGTGGCCTACCGGCGCAGCCGCGACGAGATGCCCGCGCACCGCAGCGAGGTCGACGATGCGCTGACCGAGGGCGTCCAGATGCTGTTCCACGTCGCGCCGGTCGAGGTGCTGGGCGATACACAAGCGAGGACCGTCGCGCTGCGCTGCCAGCGGATGGTGCCCGGGGAGCCGGACGCGTCGGGCCGGCGCCGGCCGGTGCCCGTTCCCGGCAGCGAGCTCGAGATCGCCTGTGACCTCGTCATCGCGGCCGTCGGGCTCGGCCCCGCGACGGACGAGCTCGCCGGCTCGCTGCCCGCGACCGCGGGCGGCACCGCCGATGTCGATGCTCGGACGCTGCAGGCCAGGGCTGGCTGGCTGTTCGCGGCCGGCGACGTGGTGAGCGGCGCGAGTGACATCGCACATGCGGTCGGGCAGGGACGGCGCGCCGCGTACATGATCGATCGGTGGCTCCAGGGCAAGGAGCTGGACTCGTTCCCGGTCCTCGACGATCGCCTGCCCGCGGTGGACAGGACCGAGGTCCTCGACCGCCAGCAGACCTACGCCCAGCGCGATCCACAGCTTCCGCCGCCGGCGCTGGCCGCAGCTCCGAGCGACTTCGCCAGGCTCGAACCTTCGATCACGGAGGAGGAGGCTCGAGCCGCCGCCGGCCGCTGCCTCGATTGCGGGGTGTGCTCGGAATGCGGTCAGTGCCTCACGGCATGCCCGGCGAACGCGATCGACCTGGGTGCGCGCGGCGACGAGCAGGCGATCGAGGTCGGCGCGGTCGTGGTGGCCACCGGGTACCAGCTGTTCGCCGCCGACGCCAAGCCGCAGTACGGCTACGGCCGGTTCCCCAACGTGATCACCGGGATGCAGATGGAGCGACTCCTCTCGCCCACTCGCCCGTACCCCAGCGTCCTGCGGCCGAGCGACGGCAAGATCCCCGCCCGGATCGCGTACGTGATGTGCACCGGATCGCGCGACGAGAGCGTCGGCAACCCGCTGTGCTCGAAGTTCTGCTGCATGTACTCGATCAAGCAGAACCAGCTGATCATGGGCGTCCTGCGGTTCGCGGAGGTGACCGTCCACTACATCGACGTGCGGGCCGTGGGCAAGGGCTACGACGAGTTCTTCGAGCAGGCCAAGGGCATGGGCGTGACCTTCACCAAGGGCCGCGTCGGATCCATCCGCGAGACGCCGGACGGCAACCTCATCCTGCGCTACGAGGACGTCGACCACGGCGGCGTCATCTCCGAGGCCGAGTACGACCTCGTGGTCCTGGCCGTCGGCGTCCAGCCGAACCGCGACGCCAACCGGCTGTTCGCGGGCGACGGGGTGGCCCTCGACGACTTCGACTACGTGGACGAGGTGGACGAGGACTTCAGCCCCGCGGCGACCAGCCTGCCGGGCGTGTTCGTCGCGGGCGCGGTCTCCGGTCCGCGCGACATCCCGGAGTCGATCCTGCACGCGGGCGCGGCCGCGATCCAGGTGGCCGCCCACCTGGATCGGCGAGCCGGCGATCTCGAGCGGCGAAGGGTACCGGCATGAGCGAGCCGCGGATCGCTGTCTACGTCTGCCAGTGCGGCGGCAACATCGGCGACTACGTCGACACCGACCGCGTGATCAACGCGGTGAAGGACCTGCCGGGCGTCCAGATCGCCCGGCACGCGATGTTCACCTGCTCGGACACGAACCAGCAGGAGATGATCGACGACGTCGAGCGGGAGCAGCTCGACGGGTTCGTGGTGGCCTGCTGCTCGCCCAAGCTGCACACGTTCACGTTCCGGGGCGTGGCCGAGCGGGCGGGCGTGAACCCGTACCAGGTCACCCAGGTCAACCTCCGCGAGCAGTGCTCGTGGACGCACACCGACGATCCGGAGGGCGCCACCAGGAAGGCGATCCGGCTGGTCACCGCGGGCGTCGCCCGGGCCAACCTGACCGAGCCCCTGGAGCCGATCGAGGTCGAGACTGCGCCGCAGGTTGCCGTCATCGGCGGTGGGGTGGCGGGGATGCGCGCGGCGATCGCGCTCGCCGACGTCGGGCTTGGCGTGTATCTGATCGAGCGGACCCCCGAGCTCGGCGGTCACGTCCGCGAGCTGGGCGTGCTGTACCCCCGCCACGTGACCGGCGACGCGCTGGTGGAGCGGATGCGCGACGAGATCGCCCGCCGTCCGGAGATCGAGGTGTTCACCGACTCGGAGGTGGTCGCCAAGGAGGGCACGTACGGCAACTACCAGATCACGATCGGCGGTCCGGGGTCGCGGCGCGAGGTGGCCGTCGGACAGATCCTCGTCGCCACCGGGTTCGACGCCTATGAGCCAACGGCCGGCGAGCTCGGCTATGGCCTGCCGGGCGTGGTCACGCTTCCGCAGCTGCGGGCGATGCTCGATGCGACCGACGGCCCGATCCAGCGGGATGGACGGCCGGTGCGGACGCTGGCCTACATCTACTGCGTCGGCAGCCGCGATGGCGATCACAGCTACTGCTCGCGCTACTGCTGCAGCGCCGCCGTCCATGCCTCGCTGCTGATCGCCGATCGCGATCCGACCGTCCGCCAGTACCACCTGTATCGCGATCTGCGCACCTACGGCCGCAACGAGCTGCTGTTCAGCGAGTCCCGCAAGCGCGGCTCCTATTACCTTCGCTTCGCGGACGACGATCCGCCGGCGGTCGCGGTCGAGGGCGACGTGGTCCGCGTCACCACCCACGACCTGCTGACCGCGGGCGCGGAGCTGACGGTCGAGGCGGACCTGCTGGTGCTGGTCACCGGCATGGTGCCCCGCCAGAACGACGAGCTGATCGCGACCCTCAAGCTGCCGGTGGGCCGCGACGGGTTCTTCAACGAGATCCACCCCAAGCTGCGGCCGGTCGAGACGGTCGTCGACGGCACCCTCATCGCGGGTGCCTGCCAGTCCCCCAAGACCGTGGCCGAGAGCGTCGCGTCCGGGCTCGCGGCTGCCGCGCAGGCGGCCGCGGTGCTGAAGCGTGGCGTGGCATCGCTCGACCCGCAGGTCGCCATCGTGCATGCCGACGCCTGCGACGGCTGCGGCGAGTGCGTGGCCGCCTGCCCGTTCTCGGCGATCGAGATGCACGGCAGCAACGGGCAGTCCGTGGCCAGCATCGTGGCCGCCGGCTGCAAGGGCTGCGGCGCGTGCACCCCCGTCTGCCCGACCAACGCCATCGACCTCCAGGGCTACACGGACGCGCAGGTCAGGGCCACCATCGTGGGCCTGCTCGCGGGGAGCGCCACATGATGCGCGACATGCGCGAGGTGGTCCGGGACGAGCCGCTGATGCGGGATCGCCTGCTGGCGCTCCTCGGGGACGGCCCGCTGACGATCCCCGAGCTGGCGACGGCCGCGGGCCTTCCCTCGGCCGAGGTCATGGTCTGGGTGATGGGCATGCGCAAGTACGGCTACGTCGTCGAGCACAAGGGCACCGGCCGCGTCTGGGAGTACCGCTACGCGGCGGTAGAGCAGCCATGAGCGCGCTGAACGCCGTGATCGCACCCGATCTGGGGCCGGAGATGCGCCGCCACGGTGAGTTCGATGCCGAGGCGTGCATGAACTGCGGGTACTGCAGCGCCACCTGCCCGCTGGGCATCGACGTCCTGCCGCGACGCCTGTTCCGGTACGTCCTGTTCGGCATGGAGGACGCGGTCAGGGCCGAGAACGAGACCGTGTTCTCGTGCCTGCTGTGCCGCGCCTGCGAGCAGAGCTGCCCGGCGGGCGTGCACATCACCGAGAACGTGCGCGCCGTGCGCGGCTGGCTGCTCCGGGAGGGTCGCTGATGGCGCTGCCTACGCGCGATGTCGTGGGAATCCTCGCGGACAACCTGCGTCTGCGCGGATCGGTCCTGCCCATCCCGGCCGGCGCCGCGACCGGCTGGGCCCGCGACCTTGACCTCCCGCGGGGCGGCGAGACCGTCATCTACACCGGGCTGATGTACCAGCTCGTCCCGTACATCGAGCGCCTCGTGGCCCTCGAGGAGCGACTGGGCGACACCCCGCTCGCCCGTTTCGCCGGGATCGGCCGGCGGATCAACCGGTTCGTCAACGGCGTGGCCTTCGTGGCCCGGCCCTCGGTCCGCGAACGCGCCGAGTACGACCGCGTGCCCGCCAACGTGGCCCGGCTGCTGCGGGCGGCCGGGGTCGAGTTCGGCTACCTGTACGAAGACGACCTGTACGCGGGGGCGCTCGCCTACGACCTCGGGGCCGACGATGCGGTCGCGGCGCACGCCCACCGAGTGGCAGCGCTGCTGCGCAAGCATGGCGTGCGCGAGGTCATCACCATCGACCCCCACACGACGAACATGCTGCGCAGCGTCTACCCCAGGCTCGTCGACGGGTTTGACGTGCGCGTTCGCACCTACCTGGAGGTGCTGGCCGAGCGCGACATGCCCTTCTCGCCGCCCGATGAGCGCCGCGTGGTCATCCACGATCCATGCGTGTACGCCCGCTACGAGAACGTGGTGGAGCCGCCCCGGCAGCTCCTCGCCGCAGCGGGCATCGACGTCGCGGAGCCCGACAGCGCGGGACAGCTCACCTGGTGCTGTGGCGGTCCGGCCGAGGCGCTGTATCCGGCCAAGGCCGCGGCCGTGGCGGCGGACCGGGTTGCGCAGCTGCGCGAGATCGCCTGCGACTGCGTGACGATGTGTCCGATCTGCCTCATCAACCTGCGCAAGGCCGCCGACGGCGCGACGTCGGGCGGCGCGACGGAGGGGGCCGACGGCGCGGCGCCGCCCGGCAGCATTCGGTTCCGCGACATCTCCGAGTACCTGGTGGAGGCCATCGGACGGCCGGCGGAGACACACGACGCGATCGGGTCACCGGGGCTGGCCCCGTTGCCTGCCGGGAGGTGAGCCATGTACGCGCTGTCCCAGGTTTCTCGCGAGCACCACGCGCGGCTACGAGACCGCGTCGGGCGCCTGCACGATCTGGCTGAACGCCTGTGCCCGGACTGCCTTGACACCTCCGGGACGCTGGCGGCCCTGCCCGAGATCCGGGCCCTGGCGCAGGACCTGCAGCAGATGCTGATCCCGCACATGGACGCCGTGGAGGCCGGCGTCTATCCGACTCTCGAGCGGATCATGGATGACCGGCGTGCCAGCGCCCCGATGCGCGACGAGCACGAGCAGATCCGCAAGCTGGTTGCGAGGACCCGCAGCCTCCTGGACAGCACCGAGGCAGGCGTGGACCGGTACTCCGTGCTGGCGCTGCGGCGGGTGATGCTGCGGCTGCACATGATGCTCAGGACGCACCTCGACGAGTGGGAGCTGTACCTGCCCGTCCTCGAGCAGCGGCTGACCCCGCAGGGAGAGGCGGCGCTGGGACGCGCCCTGGACCACCTGGCCTCGGTGCATCTGTAGCCACATCGCCGTCCGGCGTGCCGCGACGCCCGACAGGGCCCGTCCGACGGGAGCTCGACCCGTGGTCTCCGCTCACGTCAAGCGCACGATCGGCGCTGCCCGGTGACGCAGCAGCTGGCACCGGGATGCGTATTGAGCCGTGTCCCCCGCACCGGGTAGATCGCGCGCGTATTGTGGCGAAACCGGGCAACAAAGGCCATGACTGAGGTGAGCGCTACCATGCGCCACATGAGCGCTCGACGACGTACGCCCATCGGGGCGCTATCGAGAGGTTTGGCGGCCGGCGCCCTCGGGACCCTGGCCATGGATCTGGTCTGGTTCCGGCGCTATCGAGGCGGAGGTGGGACGAGCTCGTTCGGTGACTGGGAGTTCTCAGCCGGATTGACCTGGGACTCGGCTCCCGCGCCGGCCCATGTCGGCAAGCGCCTGGTCGAAGGAATGCTGCAGATGGAGCCCGGCAAGGACCAGGCACCGCTCTACAACAACGTCGTCCACTGGGGCACTGGCATCGCCTGGGCCGGCCTGTACGGGCTGGTCGCAGGATCGATCGACGCGCGCGGCCGGACGCTCCTCGGTCTGCCGTTCGGTGCCGTCGTGTGGGTCAGTGGCTATGCGATGCTGGCGCCCATGGGGCTCTATAAGCCGATCTGGCAGTACGATCGCGTCACCCTCGGGCACGACCTCAGTGCCCACCTCGCCTACGGGCTCGGTACAGCGGTCACCTACGAGCTGCTCGATCGTCGCTGATCAGCCGCCGGTTCTGCTGCCGGTTCTGCTGGCGGGGGTCCACTTTCGGGCGTTCCAGTTGGGAGGCCACCGTCGGGGGACGAGCTCGGGCGCGGCACGCGCTTGAGGATAACCGCTACGTGGCGAGGCGACGATCAGCGACCCAGCTCACGTCGTAGCGCGGCAGCGCCGGCGCCCCGGTAACCCCCCGTTGCCCCGGCGTCAGCACCGCCACGTGACCCGGGGTCCCCAGCGCCTCGCAGCCGGTCTCCCAGTTGGCCACCCAGATGCCCAGCGCCACCGGCGCGTAGTAGCGGGAGTCCGTCGCGGCGCAGAAATCGAAGCGCTCGAGTCGCTCACGGTCCCCCACCTGCTCCATCACCGCGGCGCAGCGGGTGGTCTGGCCGTTGTACGACGAGGGCGACCACTGGCAGACCTCGTAGCAGCGTCCGAACGACGAGAACGGCGGCTCGTCGACCGGAAGCGAGGCCTGGAACCGCGGATCGGCGAAGAACAGCCGCTCAAGCGGATAGCGGCGGTGCTGCATCAGCTCCATGCCGCGGGTCGTGAGCGGCTCGAACCGTGAGCGGTAGCCGACGGCGCACACACAGACGACGTGGTCGCGCTCGGGGTCGAAGCGGCTGCCCAGATGCCTGGCGATGCTCCTCTGGTCCGCGCCCGGGCCGATCCAGCAGGTGGCCACGCCCATCCGTGTCGCATCGATCACGACCTTCTCCAGGCTACGGCCGACGTCGATGATCGCCGTCCGGTCGTAGTCGTGCGGCGCGATCGCGACCAGGAACTCGTGGGCGCCCACCGTCGGCCAGACCGTGATCGGGGCCGCGACGTACTCGAGCCGGATCGGTCTGCTGCCGACCAGGCGGTCGGGGCGGGTGTGCCTGCGGACGGCGTCCATGAGCTCCGCCCGATCGGCGTCGGTCAGGTTCCGCCGCTGGAACGACCGGCACGAGCGCCGTGACCGCATCAGATCGAACGCGTCAAGACCGTCCGCGCGCTCGGGATGGAGGTCGATCGGGCAGACCCCCAGCCTCACGGTGAGCAGGTCGAAGACGAGGATCGCGAGCAGCACCATGCCGATGCCGGCCGGCAGCCAGAACAGGAGCAGGGGCACGGCGCCGATCAGCCCGCCCACGGCGGCGACGGCGAGGAACACCAACGCAGCTGCCGCGTTCGGGATGTACTGGAGCCAGCCGGTGAACTGGAGGCGAACCTTCAGGCGCCACAGGGCGGACCGCTGGAGCCGCGATGTGGGGCGCTCGCCCCCGTCCCGTCGGAGTCCCGCCTGCGTCGTCATCGCGCCGGTAACACTAGTGCCTTCCGTGCTTTATTGCAAGTCTACACTTGCTATAAGATGGAGGGCGCCGGGGCCCGGCGAGCGCAGCGAGGAGGCTCATGCCCAAGGTCATCGACGTCGAGGTGCTGTTCGAGGCAACCATCAACGTGTTCGCCGAGAACGGCTACCAGTCCGCCACCACCCAGGAGATCGCCCGGCGGGCCGGCATCAACGAGGTCACGCTGTTTCGCCGCTACGGCAGCAAGGCCGGGCTGATCACGGCGGCGCTCGCCCACCAGCTCGCGCAGGCGCCGTTCGCTCATCTGGCCGTCACCGACGACGTCGAGGCGGACCTGGCTGCGCTGGTCCAGGCCTACGCCGAGACCTTCCGCTCGTACGGCGGCGCCGTGCTGACCCTGCTCACCGAGGCGCCACGCCACCCCGAGCTGCGCGAGGCGATGACAACCCTCCTGCCCAACCTCCGGAACGCGGCACAGGTGATCGCGGCGCACCAGGCGCGGGGGCGCATCAAGCCCGGTGACCCACTGCAGCTGGTGATGCTCCTGATCGCGCCCCTCCTGGCCTCGGGCCTCTGGTCCCGGACGGGCGCCCCGGTGCCGGCGGCGGACCTCGACCCGAAGGCCGTGGTCGGCGCCTTCCTGGATGGACATCGGCGGACAGCCGCTCCGTCCACCAGCGCGTCCCACCGCTAGCCTCCAGGCCATCGAGCCGCCGGTCGTCTGCGCGCCGGAGCCGCCGGTCGTCTGCGCGCCGGAGCCGCCGGGCCAGGCGGACGCGATGCTCGGCGCGCCGCATCGGAGCACCCTGCTGCTCCCGGTGAGCCAGCCTTCAGGGTCCGGGCGAGCTCGTCGCTGCCCAGGCTAGGCGGGCTCGGTGTCCGCGGCGCCCGAGTCGTACGTATCCCAGTCTCGATCGGCATCGCCTGCCGCCGACCCAGCCGGGTCCCCGCGATCGGCGTCAGGACGTGGACGACGAGCAAGGAGCCTGACATCGATGCCGATCCGGGGCATGCGCGGGAACCGCGTCGGCCGGGGTTCACGCGACTGACCGCTGAGCAGCAGCCCGCACGCCAGGCCCACCGCGAAGACCGCCCCGATGACCGACAGGAGGACGAAGGCCGTCCGCATGGCACACCTCCTCGGATCGCCGGTTGAGCGAACCTCGGTCGTGCCCGACGGTCCGAGCGCAGTATCGGCGCGCCCCGGCCTGGCCACCAGTGCCGAATGCCCCACGGCAAGCGCGTGCCGGTGGCGTCCGGCGACAACCAATCACGTTCGGGGTATGTCGGCCCGGCCGGCGGGGTGCGGTAGAATTCGCGGCGGTCGCTGGCGCGTGGCTCAACGGTAGAGCACCTGACTCTGGATCAGGGGGTTCCAGGTTCGAATCCTGGCGCGCCAGCCAGCTCCCCACCCCGCCTTCGATTCGGTCCTGATCCGGCCGTCTGATCGACGATTCGTGCGTTGCGACGTCCCTCCTCCGAACGTGGCCCGCCACGGAGGAGCTGCGAGATGGCCGGTCGATCACCTGGTCCCCGGCCAGCAGCCGGCCGCTGCTCCGGCCAATGCTGCACTAGCCAGCAAACTTGCCGAGGCATGCACGTTTCGGGTATCGTGCGGCCATGCAGCAACCCGCCGGTCTCCGAGAGCGCAAGAAGGCGCGGACGCGCACGGCCATCAGCCAGGCCGTCCTGCACCTGGCGCTGGAACGGGGCCTCGATGGGGTCACGGCCGACGACATCGCGGCCGCCGCCGACGTCTCGGTCCGCACGTTCCACAACTACTTCGGCAGCAAGGAAGAGGCGCTCATCGCCGCGTGGCAGTCGGAGTTCCAGGTCCATGTCGACGCGCTGCGGGATCGGCCGGCCGGCGAGCCGATCCTGGCGTCGCTCGAGCACGTCCTGTCGGGGATCGTGTCGAGCGTCGTGCGCAGTCCGGACGACCTGGCGGCACATACCGACCTGCTGTGGACCAGCCTGGTCATGGCCCGCTACCGCTCCGTGCTGCTCGACGAGGCGATCCGCATGGTCACCGAGGTCGTGGCCGACCGGACCGGCACGGACGCCGCCACCGACCTGTATCCCCACCTCGTCACGTCGGCGGCCATCTCGGCCGCGGTGACCGCGTTCCAGTTCTCCCCATCCGACATCCCAGGCGAGCCCGACCGGGAGCGCCTCGTTCACGAGTGTTTCGCCCTGCTGCGAGCGGGGCTCCAGAACCCAGAGGTGCAGCCAGCCTGACGACCAGCTGCATCGGGGCCTGAGCCCCGCCTTCCATCGATTCCACGTCAATCCATCCCCGGCGCGCAGCCGGGCGTGCTCCAACGGGCCCGCCGCATGCCGCCCAGATCACGAACCGGAGTGCCAATCCCGTGGCAGAGCTGCTGTTCCGTATCGGCCGCTATGCCGCCAGGCGTCGCCTGGCGGTCATCGGCGCATGGCTCCTGATCCTCGCCCTAGCCGCCGCGGCGTTCGCCGTGGGCGGCGGGCCGCTCACCGGCCAGATCACCATCCCGGGCACGCCCACCGACCAGGTGGCCCAGCGCCTCGCCACCGACTTTCCGGAGGCCGCCGGCGGAAGCGGCACGGTCGTCTTCCGCACCGAGGACGGGAGCGCGCTGACCGACAGCCGGCGAGCGGCCATCAGCACCCTGGTCGCCGATGCGTCGGGGATCGACGGCGTGCGCTCGGTGACCGATCCGTTCGCAGTCGAGGCGCAGCGTCAGGCGCAGCAACAGCAAATCGAAGCCGGCCGGACCCAGCTCGAGCAGGCGCAGGCCAAGCTCGATCAGGCGCAGGCACAGGTCGACGCCGCGCGAGCCAAGGCCGAGGCCGCCGGACGGCTCGACCAGGTCGCGGCACAGCTCGACGCGCAGCAGACACAGATCGACCAGGGCCGTGCCCAGCTCGACACCCAGCGTAAGCAGCTCGAGGCCGGCAGCGCCCTGCTTCAGGTGTCGGCGGGGGTCCGTCTCGTCTCCGAGGACGGCAGCACGGCGCTGGTCCCGATCCAGTTCACGGCCAGCGAGCTCGAGGTGAGCCAGGAGACCAAGGCCGCCGTGCGGGCGGCGTTCGACTCGACCGCCATCCCGGGTGTCGCGGTCGACTTCTCCAACTCGCTCGTCCAGGGATTGCCGAAGATCTTCGGTGTCGGCGAGGCGGCGGGGATCGTGGTGGCCGCCATCGTCCTGCTGATCATGCTCGGCACGCTGCTCGGCGCGGCGCTGCCCATCGTGACCGCCGCGACGGGCGTCGGCATCGGCGTCCTCGGCGCGCTGTCGCTCGCCGGTGTCGTCGACATGGTGTCGGTGACGCCCGTGCTGGGCGTGATGCTCGGGCTGGCGGTGGGCATTGACTACGCACTGTTCGTCGTCAACCGCCACCGCCGGCAGCTGAAGGAGGGCTACGAGGTCCACGAGTCGATCGCGCTCGCGAACGGCACATCGGGCAACGCCGTGGTGTTCGCGGGATCGACCGTGTTCATCGCGCTGCTCGCGCTCAACGTGACCGGGATCCCGTTCCTGGGCCTGATGGGCACCGTCGGCGCGGTGTGCGTCGCGATCGCGGTGGTCATCGCGGTCACCCTGCTGCCGGGCCTCCTGAGCCTGGCCGGCACCCGCGTCCTCAGCCGGGGCGAGCGGGCGCACGTCGAGGGACGCGAAGGACGGCCGCCGGCCGCTCCCGCCCGGCCGCTCGGCACCCCGCGGGCGCTGGCTCAGGCCGTCGTCGGCATCGGCGCGCTCGCCCTGCTCGCGGTCCCCGTCGCGTCCATGCGGCTGGGGCTCCCGGACGGCTCGTGGGAGTCGCCCGGATCCACCGCCTATCAGGCCTACACGATCATCGCGGACAAGTTCGGCCCGGGCGTGAACGGCCCGCTCCTCGTGGTCGCCGACCTGCCCGGCTCGCCCAGCCAGACCGACGCCGCCGGCGCCCAGGTCCAGATCGCGCAGCAGCTCGCCGCGTTCGACGACGTCGTCGCCGTCGCCCCGGTCGGCACCACCGCGGACCATACGACGCTGGCGTTCGAGGTCGTGCCCGCCGAGGGGCCGTCGAGCGCGTCCACCGAGCAGCTCGTCAGCTCGCTTCGTGCGGCCTCACCGCTCCAGGGCGGGATCGAGCTTGGTGTCGCGGGCGCGACCAGCGGCAACATCGACATCTCGCAGCAGCTTGCCGACGCGCTCCCCCTCTACCTCGCGCTGGTCGTGGGGCTGTCGCTGATCATCATGATCGTGGTGTTCCGGTCGCTGCTGGTCCCGCTCATCGCGACCGGCGGCTTCGTCCTGTCGCTGCTGGCGACGCTGGGTGGCCTCGTTGCGATCCTGCAGTGGGGCTGGTTCTCGAGCGTGCTCGGGATCGGCCAGCCCATTCCGATCCTCGACTTCCTGCCGACCGTGCTCGCCGGCATCCTGTTCGGCCTCGCGATGGACTACACGCTGTTCCTCGCATCCGGGATGCGAGAGGCGTACGTGCACGGCGCGTCGGCCCGGACGTCCGTCGTGCTGGGCTTCCTGGCCGGCCGGTCGGTGGTGACGGCGGCTGCGATCATCATGGTGTCGGTGTTCGGGGCGTTCGTGTTCTCCGAGAGCTCGATCATCCGGCCGATCGGCTTCGCGCTCGCGTTCGGCGTCCTGCTCGACGCGTTCGTGGTTCGGATGCTGGTCCTGCCCGGGTTGATGCACCTGGCCGGTGAGCGCGCCTGGTGGTTGCCGGGATGGCTGGACCGCCTCATCCCCAACGTCGACGTCGAGGGCGCCGCGCTGGAGCGACGCCACCCGCACGTCGCCGACGAACACCTCGCCGAGCAGCCGGTCCGCCGTGGACCCGGCGAACCCGCGCCGCCACCCGCGCAGTCCGACGGCTGAGCGCCTCGCCGCTCGGCCCCTGCCATGTCTCCAGAGGCCGACTTCGCTGAGGGGTAGGGGGCGGCGGTTCGGCCGCCGCCGGGACTACCGTGAGCCGCGACGG